>Ga0105239_10005231_pt1 | contig 15267 bp, 26 predicted proteins | sample KBSC44metaG_FD_92761 | JGI IMG/M metagenome (GOLD analysis project Ga0105239, IMG submission 92761) | Corn rhizosphere microbial communities from Kellogg Biological Station, Michigan, USA - KBS C4-4 metaG | ecosystem: Host-associated > Plants > Roots > Rhizosphere > Soil | place: Michigan, USA...
ATCAAGGCCCATCGTCACGAAGTGATGGAAAAGATGGGCGTCCAGTCCGTGGCCGAACTCGTGTCCATGGCGGCACATTTGGGCGTCTTAAGCGCCGGATAGCGGCGTTAAACGCATCGCTCATCGCTGGGGAAGATGCATTGATGATCCGGATGGGCTGTTGCGCGGGCCATAGCTTCGACTCCCTTCACAAGTGGATTTTGTCCGCTTAACTCGGCCGCTACGGGGCGTTCCTGGCAGCGGAGAACATTTCACAGCCCGCCCAACGGATTTTGTTGCAGCGCAGGGCCCGGGTTTCCCGGGAACCTTTCGGTTCAAAACTATCCCATGGGCAGCACGGCGATCACCGATGAGACAGCGAGTGGACGCGCTAGCAGGCCCGCGGGAACTTCGTAAGCGGGGCGCCTGTCATTTCTGATTCCACGGCAACAATCGCGGCATTTGCGAGGGCAATCTTGTGACGCACGCCCCTCTCCCACTCGGCTTTTATCGCTCGAGCAGCACATCTGGATATATAAACGTAGCTTGACGCCTGCCCTGTCTGTTCAAGGTATGCCAACGCAATATCCAAGGCCTCTTCAAAGGTCGGATTCAGTTCGCTCAGAGGCCAAGGGTGGGACATCAGTCAACTCGCAAAACCACGCGCGAGCAGTAAAATCGTGCCTCAGACTAAAGGTTCCATGTTGCAATTGGAAATTGCGAAAACGCGCCCGGCCGAGTAACGAAGGAGCCCCCGGGCCGTTTGCTGGCGCTGGCCTTAACATTCTCGCAATTGGGTACGGGTGTCTACGGCGGTCTGCCGTATAGAGCCGGAGCCCGATGCCGCCGTACGGCAGCTCAATTTTTTCGGTGAAGATCGATACCGCAATTTCATATGGTTCCTGCCTAATGAACGGCGCGAATCAAACAGCAGACAACGTCACCCACGACGACGCTGGCAGGGTAGCGCGGGCCACGGTAATTCGCAGCACGCTTCGCGGTCGAGCCGGCAACAATCCTTGAGGTTGGTCCCGCGGCTGTGGAGATACACGCGACCAGTCACTTCAATAACGATCAGCACCGTGCCATAGGACATTTGCCCCACGAATTACTCATCTGAAACGTTTTGCAGCGGCTGATTGAGAGTTTTTGGGCGGAGGCAACCTCTGCTGCTTCTATTATTGTGCCCGCTTTTGGGCCGCCATGTATGAGTTTGCTATCGTGACTAAGTGAACAGCAGCGGTCCCCAGCCGTTGCATCTTTTCATCAAGCGTATAAACGCCAGCGGCGCGATGGTATGCAATTGCGACCGTTGCGTAAGCATCCGTGATCAATACGGCTAGGGGATCGTTCTCGTCGATTGCTTGGCGCTCACGCGATTTAACGACCTTAAGTGCTGCTTCCGCGCTCGACCTAGCTAATTCTGCATCTTCCAAGCTCGGTTCAAAAGCTGCTGGCTGACTTGCTGCAGCGGCCCCCGCGATGACTTCGTAATACTTCTTCTTCTGTCGATCATCAGCGCCTAGGTAACTCTCTAAGAGGCGACGGGCCCTTGCTTCGAGGTGTCTTTGGTCCTTATGGATCTTCTTTCGGCGCTTATCCGACCTGAACGATCTAAACACCTCTGCCTCTTATAATATAATGACAATACTACAGATGCGATCCCGGCTGTAGTCTCTCAAAGATTGCTATCTGCGGTCAGTCGTCGCAAGACCTACGCCAATCCCCTGCTCCTTTGAGCGAAGCAAGCCGGCGAAAAGTGAGGCCATACCTGCTTCGAGCAATCTTCAGAACCCTTCGAAGACTCTACCGTCGCGCCGGGCTTACCGTCGACCTTCGGAAGCCTTTCCTCAGCCGCGCATACGGTCGAGGTGAGAACAAGGCATCCTGCAAACGATCAGAGAATGTATTTCATCACGCGCCTCGCTCTAAATGACTCGCTAGTTGGCCCCTTTAAACCTGCACGCGGTGGTCGACCGACGGACTGGCCATTGAGGGGCTGCGATATTTGATTTCTCAGCCCGTCAACGGCCAATTTTGCCGCTTGTTCCCGATCCATCCGTTCAATCGGTGCGCAACTTCCGCGTGGTCCATTGACGAATGCAATCGCGTCCATTTTCGCTACGCCGGCCGCGACGCATGCGGCATCCCAGTTCAACGCAGCCATGCGACCCGGACTTGGAAACCGGGCGAGGAGGTTCCGTGCAGCCCATAGCCCTCGGGGCGAAGGCCGATCCAGACCCAGCCAACTGGAATGTTCGGCTCCGCCTTAATGGTGAAGGGTTTGTCCGCTCTTGAAGCGGCAGTCGGGGTTGTAGCGGTACGTCGGGTATTTGCTGATCTCGGCAGCCGAGGTTTGTCCCTAAGCCAGACGTAGAGTGCATCCGATTTCTCAAGTTCCGCTCGCACCGGGAAAAAATGGAAAACTCTTGATGGTGTTAGGAACGGCTCTTCTCGACGGTTGTTGTTCGCCGCGCACAATCCAGCGCTAAGAATGGGGACTTCGAATGTCAGTTCAGAAAAGCCACTCGGCCCCGCCAAACAAAGCACATCTGCATGCAAACAACGTTTACCGCCTTATGATCGAGGTTCGTGCCCTCCGGAATGAAGCGCGGTCACTCGAAGTCGCGTCCGAAGCTGAAGCGCCCGACTTAATTGTGCGTCGTCTGAACCGCAAGTGCAAAGGCATCACTGGGAATTAGCCCAAATGACAGCTTTTTTTCGCGCGCGGGATGATCAGGGTTACTCAAAGTCGCCTCCTACAAACCGGAACAACCCGTTAGAACCGGCTAGTCCAGCGAACGACAATGAAGGACCTTGGCCGCTAGTTGCCCTTACCGAGGATACTACTACGGTTCCAACTGCGCCGAGCGTATCTCAGGCGGCTGCTGCTTTTCGGCATGCATTGAGAGGAAAAATTGTAGTTGTCGCTTACGGAATTGTCGCGTTTACAGCAACGATCGCATGGTTCTATCTGCTCGGCTTGACGATGCTTAGTGCCGTCGAGTGGGTGCTGAGTGAGTAGATGCATTTGCACGGCATGGTGAAGTCCATTCGTAGTTCACCGGTCGCGACAATCGAACTGGGCCCGCCTCGGGAAACACCACGATCAGAGAGCTCTCGACCCAAAGCTGTAGCAAGAGTATGAGATTGCAGGTGAATGCAATCCGGCCGCACACTTCGACGGCGACTATGAAACGGCTATGGCCGAGCTGCCTGCGTTGCGGATTGAAGTGGCAGTGGCCGGCCACGCAGCTCTCACTACAACCGCGGGTTCCGCATTCTGTCGCTATTGCCCCGACTTCGGGTTATGGTCAAAAGGTTAGAGTGCTAGATGCCCGCTCGACAGGAGCCAAGTCAGCCTACGAGCGACCGCGGCGTCAGCTTCCATCGACGAACGCGGCGGCAGTTCCTTTGATTGCGCTAGGCGCGACGCGCTCGGCGTCCGGTCGTCAGACGGAAGCAACCATGAGTCTCGGCCTTAGATACGTTTTCAGGCGAGGACGTCCCGTGCAGCCCGTAGCCCCCGTGGGAACGGCCGATCCAGGTCGAGCCCCACCGGATTGGTTCGGTTCCGTAAACCTATACCTGGGCGAAGATCGCCTGTGCGGACTGCTGCTTGAGATCGATTAGGAGCGGAGCTCCGATGTAGTCGTGTCCAGCGACCAGAGGCAAATAGCCTTTCACATTGGATCAGTTCTAACTTCCGTTCCCTTTTCATTTTTCGCCGATCGTTATTAAGTTCAAAGAGGGATAGTCATAATGCAAAATTCCGTTAGGTCGGCTATCAGGGTTCTGATCGTCGACGATCACCCGGTGGTCCTGTCGGGCTGCCGGTCGTTATTCGCATCGAACAGCACGGTGAAGATCATCGAGGCCACCGACGCCAGGTCCGGTCACAGGGCCTACTTTTCCGCGAAGCCTGACGTCACGGTGATCGATATCAAGCTTCCCGATGTTTCCGGATTCGAGCTAATGCGGCGCATCCGCAAAGACGATCCGGACGCCAAGATCATCATGTTCAGCATGAACGACGATCCGGCGTTCGTGGTTCGCGCCATCGAACTCGGCGCGCAGGGCTATGTTTCGAAGGGGGACGATCCCAGAATACTGGTGAAGGCCCTTCGCAAGGTCGCGGCGGGAGACAATTTCATTTCGCCGCAGCTTGCGAAGGCGGTGACCTTTTCGGGCGCCTCCATCAAGGCCAGTCCAGCGACGCAGATGACGGCGCGCGAGCTTGAGATCCTGCGGCTATTGGGCCGCGGCGACAAGATCGTCGAAGTCGCCGATGCGCTGGAGGTTTCTTACAAAACGGTAGCGAACACCACTTCCCTGCTCAAGCAGAAACTCGGGGCCAAGAACCATTCGGACTTGATCCGGATCGCCGCCGAAATGGAATTGAGCTGACTTGCTCATCATACCGGTTGAGCCGGCACGCGCGCAGTTGTGAAATCAACTAAGTTCAGATCAAAAGACCGCTGAACAGCCGCCACTTGTAATTTTAGCGCGGCAAATGACCGAGCATTATCAGGACGCCGCGTAGCTATAATCACGCCAACGGGATCGCCTGACCCGCGTCTGGCGGCAGAGTCATTTTGAGCTTGCGATAGCCAGCGAGGGCACCGAGGAGGGCCAAACCGATAAGCATCATCATCCAGCTGGCAGGCAGCTGAGTGGCGCGAGGAGTCGAGGCGCTGGTGCTGTTGCCGATCGTCGTCAAATGTCCCCCTTCGGTAAAATGTATCAAGCCCGGCCCAGTCAACGCGAGCCTTAGGTTTGGCCGTGTCGTGACCTTTCTCGCCGAAGCCCTCACGGTTGAACAGAGACGCCATCGATCAGTTGATCGCTGCCTCGCTGCCGATCGAGGCGGAGGCGATTATAACCACGCGGCAATCAGCTTTGTTCTCGGAGAGCGCATTTGTTGTCCTTTCATTTGGCCGACGCCTTCTCGAGTACGCGGGCCTCGGCTTCCGCCTCCATGACTAGCTCTCGATAACGCGCCTCGTACTCTCTCGCCATTCGGACGGCAGTGAAACGCTCCTCGAACCGGGCTCGAATTGCTCTTCTGTCGAGACGCGACAGCTCGCGTACGGCTCGGACAGCATCTTCCTCGCCATCGACGATGAAGCCCGTCACGCCATGCTCGATAACTTCCGGAACGGAACCAGAGCGATAGGCGATCACCGGCGTCCCACATGCCATCGCCTCGATCATCACCAGACCGAACGGCTCGGGCCAATCGATCGGAAAAAGCAACGCAGCAGCGCCGGCGAGAAAGGGTTGCTTCTTTGCGTCGTCGACTTCACCGACCAGAGTTACCCTTTCGCCATCGATGTGGGGCTGCAGCTGCCTTTTGAAGTACGCAGTTTCAGCCCTCGGAATCTTTGCGGCGATGCGCAGCGGCATTCCGGCGGCTTCGGCGATACGGATGGCATCCTCCGGGCCCTTCTCAACGGTCAAGCGCCCCAGGAACGCCAGATAGGATCCATGACCGTAGGAAGGACTAAACAGGCTCGACGGCAAGCCGTGATGAACCGTCGCGATCCACTTCGCATCCGGAAGCTGTCGACGCTGATTGTCGGATATCGAGACGAACTGTGCTCCCGAAAACTCCCGCGCGACGTCGGGCAAGCCCGGAAGGTCCAGCCGCCCATGCGCGGTCGTAAGAAACGGCACTCCCAACCGGCTGAGCAGCGGGAGCGGTAGCCAGTCAACATGGGAGTGGATGACGTCGAAATCGGCCGCGCATTTCGCGATCGCTTCTAGAGAAAGGGAGCATGCTGCACTGGGGTCGGCACCCTTGCGCCCGAGGCGCAGCGCCCGAGGCCATACCGGATGAAGTTTCCCCCTAGTCCGGGAATCGCCACTCGCGAACAATGTGACTTCGTGACCGAGCTCGACCAGCTCGTCCACCAGCCAGGCGACCACACGCTCGGTGCCGCCGTAGAGCTTCGGAGGCACGCTTTCGGCGAGAGGAGCAAGCTGAGCGATGCGCATACTCTAACCACCCGCCCCGAAGAAAGAGCGCATCGCCCAGACGACGACACCAGAGAGACAGTACGACAGGGCGAGCAGGGTCCACTTAGGGCGAGAGCTGCCGGCGGCGACCTGCTCCGCGTATCGGTCCAAGCGCCTCAGCATTCGTCTTCGGGGAGCCGCGCGAGGTAGGCCAGGCCGAAACTAGCAAGCTCCTCGACCTCCTCTTCGCGCGCCTCCAGCATCCCTTGTAGATGGCGCTCGAGAAGGCAGCGACGACTGTCCGCGGCATCGACACCGTCATGCGTCGCGCAAAAGACGGACCAGGCAGTTTCCACCGCTGTCCGCAAGGCCACGTCGTCGACCATTCTCGGGCTCCTAATGCCAGATGTCGCTTATTGGCAACTCACGCAGCGGCAAAAGTTTCCACTTTTTCCCGATCAGTGCGATGCTGCGAAGCCGGAAGCAGATTGGCGATACGTAATTTGGTGCAACACAGTCGAGGAGATGGACTTCGTTCCAAAGGCGACCGGGCTCGTTCCATTCACCAAACTCTATTTTGGAAATAGGCGTGATGGAGCCGGTGACAAAGCTTTACTCCGGCGAAGCGTCTGCCATACCATTTGCTTACGTTCAGCTGATCGGAGTCCCGAGCGAATTATAGGGAACCGGCCTCTCCTTCCCACGTTTTCCGACAATGCCAAAGAAGCCCACCAGGATCGAGATCGTTGAGGAAGGCGACGAGCGCTTTCTGCTCAAGATCTCTGCGGATGGCCGAGAGGAGCGCGAACCGATCGTAAAGCTTCCGAGGAAGAAGCGTCCCCGATCAAAAGTGGATTGGAGTCGTAAGTACAGCAGTGGTCTAAAGCGAGGATTTTAGATGATACGGCTCCGGTGATAAATGGGAAGATACGCGGTAAGCTTGCTTCTCATCGGCGCCAAATCGTACAGGCTCTGGAACCGAAGGGGATTAGATGACGGCAAACGCGGGTAGAAGTGGCCGTTGCTGCCGAACAATCTGCTCCTGATCGCTCCGAACCAAGTAAGGTGACTTCGAGTCCCGTGACTCCTCATGGAGGGGAGAGAAATTCCAAAATTTCTGGAGGCATTGGGGCCGCTGATCGTCCCGTCTTCCTCATATCAGCGCGGCCGTTATCGCTCCCGCTGACGAGCCGATGACCAAATTCAGTGTTTGGCCACGTTTGGCGAAAACTTCATAGACACCGGCATGGTACGCCGCCAAGCCGAGGCCACCGGAGAATACCATCGCCGTCTTACCGCCAAGAGACATCGACTAAGCTAGAGCTGTCGGCTTGGCCGGGTGAGCCGTTCGGGGGTGATGGCCGTGGAGGTACACCGCCAAGCCTTGCCGGAGCGCTTCGTCTGCCTTAGTGGCATTTTCAAACAATAGCTCCTGGACGTCGCGCGGCAAGTCGCCCCAAATGCGCAGCGCCGCAGCTCCAAGGACTTGCTCAAATCGCGCCGTATCTTTCATTCCGATCTCCAGAATCCAGTCAGATGCACGCTGGAACAGCGATCAGCCCGTATTGGCTGTCCCGACCACGTTCTCACTTTGAGGCACCGTCACGCGGATGGCGTGGCCTTGCCGCATACAAGGAGGCCGCGGCAACCGCGGCTTCCTTGGTTTCGTAGGTATTTCGAGTCACGCCATCGTGCTGCAACGTGCCAAGCGCCGGCCTGTCCAACGATATCATAAGCTGCCAACGCCATTCTCGTTTCTCCCTTGATCGCATCCGGCGTCGTTTTGGACGGCTGAGCAGCGCTGACCCGATCGTGGCGATCTGGCGAACTCGCATATTACTACCTGGACCGCATCAGCCATCAGCGTCACCATCGAGAACCAGACAAGCGTCGCAAACTCCGAACAATAATTGCCGCCCGATAGGGCGGCCCGACTGATAATACTAAGCTTCTTCTTCAGAGCTCTGCTCAATGGCATCGGGCATCTTAGCCACCGACATCAGGCTCCGCGCGACCTGGTTGAGAAGCTGGTCGGCGTTCTCTTCCTCCGCCAGCGACTTCGACAGTAGCGCGACGACGGCGCTGTGGCGCAGCTGCTGGGCAAGATTCTTTGCGGTTGTGTAACCGGAGATCTCGTAGTGTTCGACGCGCTGCGCCGCGCCGATCAATGCGAGGTCCGCAAGCGCGTCCTCCTTCTTCTCGCCCTCTTCTATGACCTCCTGGCCTTCCTCGACAAGTCCCATCATCCCCTTGCAGGGCTTGGCGCGCGCCGTTTCTCCCAAGAGCGAGAAGCACTCGTTGAGCCGTTCGATCTGGCCTTCGGTTTCGATGAGATGTTGGTCAAAGCACTCGCGCAGCCGGTCGAAGCGAGCGGCCTTCGCCATCTTCGGAAGCGCCTTCGTCAGTTGCTTCTCGGCATGAAGAATGTCGCGAAGCTCGTCCAGGAGTAGATCGTTGATCCCCTCCGGCGCAGTGGGCGGCGAGCTCTCGGTCTTGATGGGCGCTTCTGCCCCGCCGTTAGGCGTGGACAGGGCCGGAGACGGGACGAACTCCCAATCGCCGCCTTCATTCCACGGTCCCCGCGTGTCGATCTCGCCTTCATCCCCAGACCCGGTCGAGTCGTTGAAGAACTGATTTACAAGGCCGGGCGTGGGCGCGATCTTGCCGATGGTGAAGGCCGGCTTCTTCATGCTCTCAAGAGCGGCCGCGAACGCCTTCATGTGAGTGATCTCGCGCGTCATCAGGAACTGCAACGCGTCCTTCGTGCCAGCATCGTCGCAGAAATTGATCAACCGTTCGTACACGATCTTCGCCCGCGCTTCAGCCGCGATATTGCTGCGCAGGTCGACATCAAGCTCGCCGGTGATCTTGAGATAATCTGCCGTCCAGGGATTGCCCTGCGAGTTGAACAAATTGACGCCGCCACCGCCGGCGATGGCGACGAGCGGATTGGCTTCTGCCTTCTCCCGGTCGAATTTCGTGGGCTTGAGATGAAGCCGGGCAAGGCAACCGACGACTTCAAGGTGACTGAGCTCTTCCGTGCCGATGTCCATCAGGAGATCTTTGCGGTCTGGATCTTCGCAATTAAGGCCCTGGACGGAGTATTGCATCGCGGCCGCCAGCTCGCCGTTTGCGCCACCAAACTGCTCAAGCAGCATCTTGCCGAAGCTCGGATCGGGTTCGTCGACCCGGACGGTGTACATAAGCTTTTTGACGTGATGATACATGGTGACCTCCGGGACTGGCCAAGGGAATGCCGTCACCAAGCTCCGCGGATTACATATGTTCCTATTCTAATTCTAAAGAAGAAGCGTGCTGCTGGGTCGGGATTTATCGTCTGTCTGCAGCAGGCAGTGTAGGGCTTTGGCGTTCTTTGGTGCATTGGCCGCAAGCCGGGTAAACGAAATGTCTGGCGCCCGGCTGTCTCGCCAGGCCGGAACGTCGGCAACGGGTGGCCATGAGTAAAATGAGACGTTGATCTCGACTGTGTCAAATACGTTGGAGTAGTGTTTGAACCAATCCGGTTGAGGGACGCCTTGGTAGAACAGGTTACGCCATTTCCAGTGCCGCCAGCCCGAGCAACGGACTGCTTCAGCCCTCTAGCGCTGTTTCTCGCGGCACAGCCGCCGCAGCTCGCGACGCTCTTCCGGCGTTAATTCTTGGGTGGTGTCGGGTTCGCGGGTAGTACGATTTCACTTTCCGAAATATCTAACGTACGAGCGACCTGGGAAGGTTCCCTGTGCCGGACGTGCCCCCTTTAATGATCGAGCTACGCGATGAATGTGGACGTGCTTGTAGTCGGGGGCGGCCCCGCGGGTCTAAGTGCCGCTTTGATTTTAGGAAGGTGCCACCGGAAGGTCCTTCAATCACGGCGCCAATGTTAACCCACGCATTGGAGACAGCGAGGAGACGCTGATGATCCGCCTTGCTTGCTTTGGAGCCTTGCTTGCAGCTTTAGCTCTCCCTGCGCCAGCCTTGGCTGCAGAGGGGTGCGGCGTTGGTTGTCACGGCACGTCAGAAGGAGCCTGCGTTCGCGACGGGTGGCAAGAAGGTTTGCCCGTTTGGAACGTGTGCCCAGCCGCATCTCAGCCACCTCCGGCTTGCGGCCCATACCACCGATGGAGTCGGCGATCCATGATGTGCGTTGCGCGGTGAGGACGGGAAACATTCATTGCCCACGAAAAAGCCCGGCCTCTCCGGCCGGGCGGCATTCTTAGCCGCGTCGAACCTAGCGGCTTCGATGTCCTCCGCGGGACGGCTGAGAAGGTCGCCGCGCAACCGGCGTGCGAGGTAGATCTGCAAACTCTGACGAATGGTAGTCTCGGCCTTCGGGCGTGGTGATGTGGATGTCGTAACAGCCAGTTTGCGACATTTCGCGAGCCTTCTTCAGCGCAGCCTCAGGGGTCTTCCTGCGATGCAGGATCTCGCCGTCCCTGCACTTGGCCTTTATCGAGAATCTCATCTCTTCTTTTTCTTGTTCTTTTTGTTCTTCTTCATGACTTCGGCCTGGGCTCTGAAGGCCTGAGCCAACGTCTTCATCTGATCAGCCACGAATGCGTCAGCTGAGGTCGCCGCTACCTGTTCTGCGGTGGCCGCCTGCTGCCGGATTGCTTTGGCCATCTTCATGAGAGTTCAATTGCTAACCGCGGGTGTGGTTCCAAACCCGGGCACACTCAGCGAGGCGCCGCGAGGGTTGCATTGAAGCCTAACCTAACTCTCAGCGCTCCAAATGGAGAGCGGAGGTTGAACCTACCGAATCTCGCCTATCGCACGACCGCAACACCTCCGCAGTTTCCGACGCGAACCTTGAAGATCAGACTTTTCACGAATCCAGGTCTGGATCAGTCTCCAACCACCGGGCCGGGCGGGCCGGACGTTTCATCACCAATAACCATTGACCCGGCTAAAGCCGCAGTGCGCCAATGCCTGCGGCTGTTTATTTGGCGGCTGTTTTCAGTCAGGTGCCGTATCGATACAGACCAGCCCCGCCCAGTCTGTCGACGGCCCCTGCTAGAGCCTCCGCCCGGCGAGCCTTAAGCGCCACCTCCCAAGCCCGGCTGAGAGCAAAGCTGCCCCGGTGATGCGGAGACAAGCCGGGGCTTCCAAAAACATGAACCGCCGGCTGGTCGAGTTGGGGTTGAGGCAAAAAAGAAATGACGACACAGCGGGCACCATACATAACGCGCCGCTGGACGGAAACCGAACTGGCTGCACTGCGTTCAATGGCTCAGGCCGGAAAAGACGCCCGCGTCATCGGCAAGGAACTTCACAGGTCTTTTATGGGCGTCCAAGCGAAGGCAAAGAAACTGAAGATTACCTTGCCCCGCGTACGGACATGATCATCGCCCGCCTATTAAAGATCCACCCGCGCCGGGGAGATTTGCTGGCGCGCCCGTTCTAGTTGCTAAACACTCTTCCCGACTCGTTCGGGGGAATTTCACTGTGGACAAGGATGCAATCCGGCTTCTCGCTACGATTGGCGCTCTGAAACTGCTGGTCGGCCGACTCTTCTACTCTCGTCTACATCGACGCAAAACTGACGCCAGAGCAGATCTCAGCCCTGCACGAAACGATACTCGAAAACCTCCCGAAACAATCGCTGATGAAAATTGACGACCCCGCTCTTTCCGATCTTCTGTCGTCGGAGGTCGAAGCCGAAATAAAGACGTTCCTTCAAGGCGTAGAATCCGAAGTTGCGCGGGTCGGGAGAATGCCGTGAGTAGCCGCGGAATCATCCGCAATGGCTCCGCCGCGACAACACCCTCAAGGGACAGGCAAATACCCACCTGGCGGCCCGGCGGAATGGCTCGCCGACGGTCACGTGACCTGCAACATCCAATGTTCAGGCGGCAGTTGCGATCGGCGCATGGTCGACGTCCGGCTCGACACCCTGCCCCAAGACCAGCCCTGGTCGGTGGTCGGTAGGCGCCTCGTCTGCAAGCAATGCGGCATCGCCGGTTCTGTGAACATCGTACCGAACTGGCATGACCGAATCGGCCGGACCGTGCCATTCACCAGGCATTGGAAAACGTGAGACTGAGATTTTGAAACTGGCTGCAGACCGACCCCTCATCGACCCTGACAAGGCCGCGCGGCGCATTTTGGAACACGCCCGAGCCTTCGAACCGGTCCAGGATGGCCGAATCTATATCGAGCAGATCAACCACCCCTTCCTGTTCGGCGACAAGGGAACACCTGACGGAATACACCGCGGGGCTCGAGCGCGCGATTTCGCTCGGTTGGCTGGAATTGCATGAGAGCGCGCCGGCGCGGAGCTGTTCGCTGATGGCTGACAGGCAGCTGGCAATTTGGGCGCCCTGCAGCGCCAACACCGTTAGAAGGTAGGCTCTCTGACCGAGGATTGCGGCATGGCGAGGCGAAAAAGGCTTAGCCTCAGCATCCAGCGGCGCCGGGTCGATGAGCCCTATAATGTTGACTACTTCGCCCGCAAGCATGACATCTCCCTCGAGCAAGCCCGCGAGCTGATGCGGAAGATTGGTCGCGACCGCGACAAGCTTAATGAGGCTGCTGCAAAGATTTTTCGGAAGTAGGATCCCGATACCCCCTGCCGAAGGGTCGCCAGCTTGTCACGCTCAAAGACGCTGCCGATGGCAAACCGCGATCGAAGCGCTGATGCTGGTATCGCGGGGCGATCCGACGATGTTGGCGCGTATGCGGGCGTCGAACCGTCACGTCGTTCGGGAGTTCACGGTCCGTAAGGACCCATCATTGGGGCAGGCGCAAGCTGAAGAGAGGCCAATGAGCGTTTTTGTTTCTGTCGGCGACGCCGAGCTGTAGCCGGCCAGCGCCACTGGACGCCGCAAAAAATGCCATGAGGAGTGCGGCAAGAAGTTTCCCTCCGTGCCTTGTGACGAAGAACAGGCATAGGAACGAAATTCAATTTCCCGATTTGAGTCCGCACTCAGTAAGGCGCGTACCATGAACACCCCGGATGAGGACACCGTATTGAGGGCAATGGAGGACGCCAGGCGCATCCTTGGCGAATACACCGCTCCAGGGTCGCGCGATCCCACGCAACTGGTGCAACGGCTATTGGCCGTTCTCGATAGAGAAGAAGTTGTCCGCGCTGTCGATCGCATGAAACGGCGCCGGACCGTGCGTCTTGTGAAATAGTGGCCCGCCGTTCGTGGCTGGCCAATTTCGTTCAAGGTAAAAAGGAGGTCGCCATGGCGCGCGACCTTTTGACCCTCGCCGCGCTTTCGATCATGTTTGGCGTGATCGTTTGGATTATCCTAGGGTCCCCGCAAAAGAACCTGCGGCAAAAAAGCTGGCTACGGATGGAAACCTCTCGTTCCTTAAACGCCGATCCCGATCTGCGGCTAATCTCCGAGCGCAGCTCGTATATGCGGACAGAACGCTGATAGCCAATGAATCGCCGACTTGTGGCCGACTTAGCAAGTACCCCAATTGGCCACCAACTGAGGCGGCCTTACTTGGACGAGCGCTTGTCTTCCTTCACTAGGTCGAGCAGAAATTCCGCCAACTCCCTCTTTCCTGCAAATTGAGCGGCGGAGTCAGACTGGAAGCCGCGTGCGGTCATCTTAATGCCCAGCGGTGTACTCTTGCGCTGTATCTCCCAGCTCCAGCGTTCAGACTGCTCTCCCGTTCGAGAAGTAATGACGTAATAGTCGTTGAAATCGATCGGCATGCCCCAGTAATAAACCCGACCTTCGCACGGCAGCAGACTGAAGTTTAAGCAAATTAGGCCACCGGGCCATGCCACGAATTGGCGGGGAACAAAAAAGGGGCCTTGATCAAAATCAATAACTCACCGCAATACGGCGGCCACGGTACCGAGCCAACGCAGTAGCGGCCTAGGTTCCAAAGTTCCGGGGCGGGTTTGCATTAAACTGGAGCGGGCGCGGTCGAACAATGGATCAACGATCCCTGAGGCGGGACCGATCACAGCCGATGACGGCTTCCGCTCGCAGTAGCCTCATCCGCTGCGACCACATTTTTTTGGCCCCTCTTGAAACCAAAAACAGTTTTGCTAATTTTTTTGTCGCCACCCGACGGTGGCTTCCGGGCGCCTGATGGGCCCGGAACAGGAGACGGGCACCGGACGTGTCCGGTGCCGCTCGTAACCATCTTGCTCTTTGGAGGATTTGGCTATGCGCACTTACGACTTCTCTCCCCTGTGGCGCTCGACCATCGGCTTCGACCGCCTTTTTGACCTCGCGGAAATGAGCCAGCGGGCCGGCGAGGATAACTACCCGCCGTACAATATCGAACGGCTGGCCGACGACCGCTACCAGATTTCACTGGCGGTCGCGGGGTTTGCGCCCGAAGATATCTCGATCACGGCCGAACAGAACGTGGTCACCATCGAAGGCAGCAAATCCGAGAAGGCCGAGGGCGATTTCCTTTACCGCGGCATCTCGACCCGCCACTTCAAACGGCAATTCAGCCTGGCGGATTACGTGCAGGTGAAGAACGCCGCGTTTGACAACGGCCTGCTCAAGATCGAGCTGGTCAGGGAAATCCCGGAAGCCATGAAGCCGCGCCGGATCGCGATCAACGGCGTGCCGGCGGACAACGTACAGAAGCAACTGGAGGCTAAAGCCGCCTAAGCTTGAGACATTGTCGGCGCCGCGCGATTCGTCGCGCGGCTGCCATCACTTCGTCAAAGAAATGGAGGGAACCATGCGGACGACGACCGCGCACGACAACGTTTTTGACTTCAACGCGCTTCTTCACCCCGGCACTGTGTTCGAGCATCCGAGGGACGTTGTGCACCATCCCGGCCTAACAACCGCGGAGAAACGAGCCATTCTCGCGTCATGGGCATCGGATGCATCTGCGATAGCGTCCTGCCCGGCATTGCGCTCTCCTGCCGGACTGAAGAAGCCAGTGTCGATCGACGATATCCTCGATGCCTTGTGCGAACTGGATGGCGGTCCTCGCAATCCTCCCGGCGGAAAGCCCTACCGGTTGCGGTCGACCGAACGGGCCATCGCCGCCTGAAGCTTGGATTTAGACGACTCGGCATCCGACATTGGGTGAACGGCCATGCCAGATTATCGCGCCTACATCATGGGGCCAGACGGCCATGTCCAAAATCGTGTGGAACTGCGATGCGATGATGATGTAGAAGCTATCAGGCTGGCCAAGCAGATCGTTGATGGTCACGATGTTGAGCTATGGCAACTGGATCGACACATCGAGACATTCAGGCACACGTCTGTGCGGCCAGTGCTGAGGCACTGATTACTGCCGATTGCGTTCGCCGATCTCAGCCTCGGCCTGAAGCCAGAACTCCAGGTCGCGGCCTGAGGGGCGTCCGTTCTTTTCCCAAATTTCCTGGGCACG
>Ga0105239_10005233_pt1 | contig 15264 bp, 13 predicted proteins | sample KBSC44metaG_FD_92761 | JGI IMG/M metagenome (GOLD analysis project Ga0105239, IMG submission 92761) | Corn rhizosphere microbial communities from Kellogg Biological Station, Michigan, USA - KBS C4-4 metaG | ecosystem: Host-associated > Plants > Roots > Rhizosphere > Soil | place: Michigan, USA...
ACGCGGCCGCCGCCGCGGCGGCGGGCCGCGAGCCGCCCCGTGCCGCTGACACGGTCGCCGAGATCTACGCCGGCTACGAGGAGGCAAAGCGGCGGGCCCGCCAGGTCGACTTCGCCGATCTGCTGCTCATCATGGCTGGCGCCATCGAGGAGTACGGAGACGTCGCCGAGGAGATGCGTTCTCGCTATCGGCACTTCGTCGTCGACGAGTACCAAGACGTGTCGCCGCTACAGCAGCGACTGTTGGACGCCTGGCTGGGCGAGCGGCGGGACCTGTGCGTCGTTGGCGACGCCAACCAGACGATCTACAGCTTCGCCGGCGCCACGCCGGCGCATCTCGTCGGTTTCGAGCAGCGCTTTCCTGGAGCCGTCGTGGTCCGGCTCGTTCGTGACTACCGTTCGACGCCGCAGATCGTCGAGTTGGCGAACAAGCTGGTCCACGCGGGACCCCGGCAGGTACGTCTAGTCGGGCAGCGGCCTTCCGGGCCGACACCCACCTTCGCCGAATACGATGACGAGCCCGCAGAGGCGGCCGCGGTGGCCGCGCAATGCCGCGACCTCATCGCGGGTGGCACACCGGCCGCCGAGATTGCGATCCTGTTCCGGGTCAACGCGCAGTCCGAGGTGTACGAGGCGGCCCTCTCCTCACTGGGCGTCCCGTACGTGCTGCGGGGCGGGGAGCGTTTCTTCGACCGTCCCGAAATCCGACAGGCGCGGGTTCTGCTGCGCGGGGCGGCGGTATCCGGCGACGGCGAGGACAGTCTGGCCGACGCGGTGCGCGCGGTGCTCGCCAGTGTCGGATGGCACGCCGACTCTCCGCCCCAAGGCGGGTCCGCACGCGAACGCTGGGAGTCGCTCGCCGCGCTCGCCAGTCTGGCCGACGACGTGAGTGCCGCCGTCCCCGACGCCGGGCTGGGGGAGTTGACGGCCGAACTCGACCACCGCGCGGACGCGCAGCACGCGCCGACTGTTCAGGGCGTGACTCTGGCCTCGCTGCATTCGGCCAAGGGTTTGGAATGGGACGCGGTCTTCCTCGTCGGTCTCACCGATACCTCGTTGCCGATCCAGCGCGCGACAACCCAGGCGCAGATCGACGAGGAGCGCCGCCTCCTCTATGTCGGTATCACGCGAGCCCGCGAGCGGCTGGCGTTGTCGTGGGCGTTGGCCCGCAGCCCGGGCCAGCGCCGCGGTCGCCGCCCCTCACGGTTCCTCGACGGGGTGCGACCTCACACGCCCGCGCCCGCGCGCTCGCGAAAGCCGGTCTCCGCTCCCGCGGCCGAGGACGCGGAGTTGTTCGGACGCCTCCGCGTGTGGCGAAAGCGGCAGGCTGAGGCGCAGCGAGTCCCCGCGTACGTGGTCTTCTCCGATGCGACGTTGGTCGCGATCGCCGACGCGGCGCCCGCCAATCGAGGAGCGCTGGCGCGCGTGAGCGGCGTCGGAGTGACCAAACTCGAGCGGTACGGCCAACCCGTCCTTGCCCTGATAGAGGGCGCCGATCCGCAATCGGTCGACGTCGTCAGCTTGTCGGATTAAATCGTTTGCACGCCGTCGTACGGGTCGGATAGCCTGCCAACACCGAACAAGAGCGCGATCAACCGCGCCCGCGACTGCAGGAGGTGGCCCGTGAAACTGACCCTCGTCACCTCGTCGGCTGCCAGCGTTCGCGGCCAGGTCTTCGTGCCCTCCTACTCGAACTGGTCGGTGGATAGCGCCGCGGCATCGTCGGAGTTCGGTCACGGGGATATCCCCGCCGTCCGCCACGCCGCCCAGCCGCGCCGCAACCACGTTGCCGCGAGCGCTGTCATCCCGGCTGTCGACGTCCTCTCGACGATGAAGCCGGCCGCGCAGGCGCCGCCGCTCCGGGGAGCACCTCGCTGATCAACTCAGCGAAGGCTCTCTCGAGGCCGCGGCTCCCGCAAGGGAAACCGCGGCCTTTCGCTTTTTGCCAGTGAAACCAACCGCCAACCGATCGACACACCCGATACGACGAACCAGAGGAGGTGGCCCGTGATGTTGACCAGCTGCCCGACGCTCTCCGATGAGCTCATGACACTGCTCGACGGCGGATGCGACACCGAGCTACTCGCCGCGCAGGACCCGATATCCCGCACCGGTCCGGCCGGGCTGCCGTGCCAGGTCGAGGACGCGGACCTGTGGTTCGCGGACACGCCCGACGAACTTGAGCGCGCCAAGGCATTCTGCGAGGTCTGCCCGGCCCGGATGGCCTGCCTTGCGGGCGCGCTCGACCGGCGCGAGCCGTGGGGGGTCTGGGGCGGAGAGATCTTCGAGCGTGGAGCCGTCGTGGCGCGTAAGCGTCCCCGCGGCCGCCCGCGCAAAACCGACCGTGAGGTGGCCGCGTGAGCCGCCTCGACACCGTTTTGGAGTTCGACATGTTGTCCCAGAGCACGCTGGATCACGCTCTCGCTCGAGAGCGAATGCGATCGGCCGAGTCCGTCGCTCGGCAGTCCAAGCTGGCCGCTCATGTCGCCGCCGCCCGTCGGTGGCGCCGGCTTGAACGGTTAGCTGAGTCAGCTCACCAGCGCTATGAGCTGCGGGCTAAGTCGACCTACGAGGAGTCGCGCGTTCTTCGCTGACATGCAGTCCCTGTAGGCCGAATAGTCCAAGCGCGGCCGCCGGAGGAATGCTCCGGCGGCCACGCTTCAATTGCGTGGTGCGCGAGACGGATGAGAGCGGTGCGGTGTGCCTGAGCTGTGGGCGTCAGGCCGAGAGCCGCCGGCCGCTCGATTGGACGCTTGATGTCGTCGATGGCCGCAAGAGCTGGATCTGCCTCGAGTGCACCAGGGAGAACGTGCGCGCAATCGAGTCAAAGCTCGCGCGCGAGTGGTGGTAAGTCAGCCGGCGAAGCCGGGTTGCCACTGCTCGGCGAGTTGGCGGTACGGCGCGGTGGCGCCTAGCTGACACAGGATCGCTATCGAGCCGAGTGTCACTCGATGGATAAGGAGGTAAGACGGAGGGAGGTTCAGCATCCGGCCTACCTGCGCGTCCTCGTTGCGCGGGTCGCCCACGCGGGCGGCCTGGTTGCGCAGCCACTCTCGGCTGAATGTGAAGTTCTTCCGAGTCAGCGGATCCAACGCCGGCCCGAAATACCGCATCACCTGCCCGGGAGTGACGTCGACGCCCGGCAGAAGGAACCCTTCGGCGCGCAGCACTTCCACCGCGGCGTCGCCTTCGCCGTTGATCAGCAGGCGAGTGAGGCGGCCGAGCGGTTCGGGCAGGCCGTCGGGCAGCCGGGCGACGGCTCCGAAGTCCATGACGCCGAGCCGCCCGTCGGCGAGCATCCGGAAGTTGCCCGGGTGAGGATCGGCGTGGAGCAGGCCGGCCCGCTGCGGCGCGGAAAAGTGCAGCAGCGACAGCAGGGAGCCCGCACGATCGCGCTGTTGTTTCGTGCCGGTGGCGATGATCCGCGACAACGGCGTGCCGTCGATCCACTCCGAGACCAGCGCTTTCGGCGCACTGGCCACCACTCGGCCGATGGCGATGTCCGGGTCGCCGCGATAAGCAGCGGCGAGCTCGCGCTGGGCGTCTGCCTCCAGGCTGTAGTCGAGCTCTTCGAGGACTCGTTCCCTGAGCTCGGCCAGGAGCGGCTTGACGTCGAGTCCGGGCGACATCCGGCCGAACAGCCAAGCGAAGCGTGACAGCTGGTTGAAATCGGCCATCAACGCCTGAGCAGCGCCCGGGTATTGGATCTTGACCGCCACGGGCCGCCCGTCGCCCCATACCGCCCGGTGAACCTGGCCGATGCTGGCCGCAGCGGCCGGGGTGTCGTCGAAGGACTCGAAACGACCGCGCCAGCTTCGCCCGAACTGCTCGGCCATCACACGATGCGCCGTCGCCGCCGACATCGGCGGGGCGGCTTCTTGCAGCCGCGTCAGCGCCTCTCTGTATGGCGCGGCCGATTCCTCAGGCAGCGCGGCCTCGAAGACTGACAGCGCCTGACCGAACTTCATCGCCCCGCCCTTGAGCTCGCCCAGCACTGCGAAGAGCTGCTCGGCGGTTCGGCGTTGAAGCTCGGCCTGCACGTCCTGCGCGGACCGCCCGGTGATTCGCTTTCCCAGCCCAAGCGCTGAGCGACCGGCCAATCCCAGGGGGAGCGCGGCAAGCCTCGCCGTGCGTGCTCGACCCGTGCCGGGAATGTCGTCCACGAGGCCCATTGTGCCGAACGCGCCGACTCAGGCCGCCGCGGCGCACGGGCAGTCTGGGTGAACGGGCCAGGTCCGTCTCCGCATCCGCCAGTCCGGAACGTCCAGCTCGAGCGTCGCCTCGATGGTGGCGGGCGGCTCGCGGTCGAGGAAGGCGAGAGCCTGCATGGCGGCCACAGCGACCGTCAACGAAGCCAGAACGGCGTCCGACGGTGGTGGGTACCTGGCCGGCGAGGCCAGTTGCACGGCCAGCGCCGACCAGGCGGGGTCACGGTCGGTTCGGTGTAAATCAGCACAGCGCAGGCAACTCGTCGCGCCCGGGAGAACGAGCGGGCCGACGATTAGGTGATCAGCCGCGTGCCGGACGACGAGGTGGGCCTGGCCGGTCTCGTGGAGCAAACCGCGGACGTCGCCGTCGACGGGACCTTCGGTGCACAAGATCACGAGATCGGGATGCGCGTCGGGGTGAGGTGGGTCGGTGCGCACTCTCGGAGCAGCGCGCCGAACCGCGTCGGCGCTGGCCTGTGCGTAGTCGCGGCCCTCGTCCTGGGCTCGCAGGCCGCCCGGGAGGATCGAGCGGAGCCGCGCCGGCCCTGAACCGGTCACGGCGACGCTTCCCACGCCAGACGCGGCCAGCAGCGCGCCGAGCGCCGGAGCGACTCGGCCGCCGCCGCGAATCACCACCCGCGCCGCGCGCCGCGACGCGACCACGGCGCCCGCGCGAGTGCCGAGCCGAACTCGCAGCGCGGCCTGCTCGGCCACGAGGGCCGCGACGGGCGCCGGGCCGCCCGCGTCGTCAACGAGAAAGCCCAGACGCCGCAGCTCGGCGCGGACCCGCGCCAGGTTGTCGGTCGGCTCCTCCTGCGGCGCGGCCCCTTTTCTTGTCGGTGGCTCCGGATGTCCGACCAACTCGCGGACGGTGTCGGAGTCGATGCCGTCGAGGATCACCGACCGACGTCCCAGTTCTAGTTGGACGCTGTGCGGGCTTCGCCAGAGGACCCGGGTGGACTCGTTCAAACGCTCCTGAAGACGGCTTTTGTCGCTCATGGCTATTAGCCTGCCAAACTGGCGCCAATCGATCGGCTCGTCATCCACAGGCCATACCTAAAGTGTGACTCTCAAGCACATGTCCACACCTGTGCGTCAAGGTGTGGATGACCATCTTCGGCCTTCGGATATCGCCGCGTCGGATCTTGGTCGGCCTCCATCGTTCCGGTCTGGAGATACGGTCAGTTCGTGCGCATCCGCAGGCCGCCTTTGTGAGCGGCGATGAGGCTCAGCGGTCCGAGGTCGAGATCAGGCGAAGCGCTCGACGCAAGCGGACGGTGTCCGCCTATCGGGATGGCGAGCGGATCGTGGTGCTCGTGCCGGCCCGGTTAGGGCGGTCCGACGAGCAACGATTGGTGGCCGAGCTGGTCGAGCGCATTCTCGCGCGCGAGCGCCGAGCCGTGTCGGGCGGTGCGCGCGCCAGCGACGCGGCATTGACGCGCCGGGCCAGAGAACTCTCCGGACGTTACCTCCCGGGAGGCCCCGCGCCGGCCAGCGTCCGGTGGGTGACCGGCATGCGCACTCGCTGGGCATCGTGCACGCCGGTCGACGGGACTATTCGGATGTCGGATCGTCTGCGCTCGGCGCCGAGCTGGGTCCTCGACTACGTCCTGGTGCACGAGCTCGCGCATCTGCAAGTGCCAGGCCACGGGGCGAGGTTCTGGGCGCTGGTCGCGAGCTATCCGCAGACGGAACGGGCGCGCGGCTACCTCGACGGGCTCAGCGCCGGGCTGGCGCAGCGCGGAGTACCGGCGCCGGCCAGCCTCGATGACGACCAGGACGGCGACACCTAGAGCTCGTCGAGCGGAACCTCGTCGTTCCCCATCCGCTCAGCGAATCCGAGCGGATCGTCGAGGTCGTCGGCGCTCGGCATTAAGTCCGGATGGCTCCATACGGCATCGCGTCCGCTGACGCCGTGCTGTTGCGTGACGGCCCACCACAGCGCCGCGGCCTCACGCAATCGACGCGGCCGTAGCTCAAGTCCGACCAGCGTCGAGAACGTCTGCTCGGCCGGACCGCCGCTCGCACGGCGGCGACGGGTCGCCTCCCGCAGCGCGTCGGCCCCAGGCATTCGATCCGTGGCCGCCGCCTGCACGACAGCGTCCACCCAACCTTCGACGAGAGCCAGCAGAGTTTCCAGCCGTCGCAGCACGATCTGTTGAGCAGGTGTCTGTTCCGGCGTGAACATTCCACCGGCCAGGGCTTCCTGGATGCTTTCCGGGTTGGTCGGGTCGAGCTCGCCCATGGCCCGCTCGAGCGCCGAGGAGTCGATGGTGATCTCACGGGCGTATGCGTCGACCGTGTCCACCAGCCGCTGCCGCAGCCACGGGACATGCGCGAACAGACGCTGGTGGGCCGCTTCGCGCAGGGCCAGGTATAGGCGAACCTCGTCGGCCGGGCGCCCCAGGCCTTCGCCGAAGACCGCAACATTCTCGGGGAGCATCGCGGCCGCGCCACCGGGACCGAGTGGCAGTCCGATGTCCGAGCTGGACACGATCTCTTGGGCGAGACCAGCCAGGCCCTGCCCGACCTGCGCGCCGAACATCAATCCGCCGAACTGATTCAGCACGCCCGCCATTGGGCCGAGTTGCGAGCGCATCTGCTCCGGCACGATCGTGCCCATGGCGTCGACGACCCTTGCGGCGACCGGATCGCACAGCTGCGACCACACCGGCAGCGTCCGCTCGATCCACTCGACTCGATTCCACGCGAGCGCGGTCGTCACGCCCGAGGGCAGATCGGTGACGTCGTCGAGCCACAGATCGGCCAGTCGCAGCGCGTCTTCAACCTCGCGCTGCTCGTCCGCCGTCACCCGCCGGTTGTCGCCGGCCAAACCCGAGATCGCTATCTGGCGAGCCAGATCCCAGTTGACCGGACCGCCATTCCACGACAGCAGTTTCTGCAACTCGGCAAACAGCGGCATCTTGCCGGACAGGTCGTCGTCTCCGCGATCTCCATTGCCGGGCCCGAAGCCGAAGGGCATGTTGCTCATAGCGCTCACGTTAGGCCCAACGCCTGACCCCGCGGAACGTTCCCATCGTCCGCTCGGCGAGGCTCGCGTTCGCAACGGGCGAACGCCGGTAGTTTGCTGCGTTGTGAGCCACCTCGCGAGCGTGTCCTGGGCTTTGTGGCTCGCCGCGCCGGTCCTCGCCACGCTATTCGGCGCTGCGGTCCTGTGGTGGCGGGGGCGGCCAAGCCGCACGGCGACGGCATTGACGACGCCGCGCAGCATTTCCGGTCATCAGGCCTACCTGGAGGCCTTGCGGACGCGACGCCCGGTCGGTGCGGTCGCCAGTCGAGAGGCTCATGACTCGCCCGGTTAAGGTTCCCGGGTGACCCGACTGAGCCGCCGACTGCGCACGTTGATCGTCGGGGGCGTCCTGTTCGTGGTTTTGTTGATCCTCGCGATCGCCGTGCCGGTGCCGTACGTCATCCTGAGCCCGGGCCCGACCCTGAACACCCTCGGCGCCGACGACCAGGGCAACAAGATCATCGTGATCAAGGGACGAGAGACCAGGGCCACCGACGGGCACCTGAACCTGACCACCGTCGATGTGAGCACCCAGTCGGTGACGATCTTCCAGGCCCTCGAAGGCTGGCTGCAGCACGACAAGGTCGTGGTGCCCCGCGACTCGATCTATCCGCCCGGGCAGTCGACGCAGCAGGTCAACGCCCAAGACACCCAGGACTTCATCGACTCGCAGAACTCAGCCGAGGCCGCGGCGTTCTGCGAACTCGGGTATCCGAAGGGCGTAGCCGTCGAATCGTTCTCTAACGGGTCGAAGGCCAAAGGCGTGCTGCAGGCGAACGACCGGTTGCTTTCGATCAACGGCGCGTCGACGACCACCACGGATCAGCTCACGGCCGTCCTCGACAAGCTCACGCCGGGCAGCGACGCGACTGTCGTTGTCAGCCGAGCCGGAAACGATGAGACCGTTTCGGTGCCGTTGATCTCGCCGGAGAAGGGCGGAACCGGGGCTCGACTGGGGATCACCGTCGTCCAGGGTTGCATCGCCCCGTTCTCGGTCGATCTGGGTTTGGCCAACCAAATCGGCGGCCCCTCAGCCGGGTTGATGTTCGCTTTGGGCATCATCCAGGAGGTCGGCAGTAACGACCTCACCGGCGGGAGGTTCATCGCGGGAACCGGCACGATCGACGCAAGCGGAGCCGTCGGCCCGATCGGCGGCATCCAGCTCAAGATGATCGCGGCCCGGCGCGCCGGGGCCACCTACTTCCTGGCCCCCGCCGACAATTGCGACGATGTCGTGAAGGCGACGCCGAAGGGTCTCGCCATTGTGAAGGTCAGCACTTTGCAAGACGCGGTGAGCGACCTCCTGGCCATCCAGGGGGGTCGTTCGGTTCCGGGGTGTTGATTGCGTCTGACAGCCTCCGGAACTGGCGGAACGTGGCGAACGTTGGTTTAACGGCTGTGAAAATCGCACGATCTGAGCTGATAGGGAGCTGCCCGTGGCCATGAGGCCGCCCATCCCGTCGTTCGCCTTCTCCCGGCGAGCCCGGATCGCGCTGATCGTCGTCGCGGCGATCGTCGTTCTGCTGATCCTCGCCAGCTCCTTCGTCGGCGTCTACATCGACTGGCTCTGGTTTGGCTCAGTCCACCACCGCCAGGTCTTCACCTCGATCATCTGGACGAAGATCGCCCTGTTCTTCGGATTCGGCGTCATCATGGCGGCTGGAATCGGCGGCAACATGGTCATCGCGTACCGCGTTCGTCCGCCGTTTCGGCCAATGTCCAACGAACAACAGAACCTCGAGCGCTACCGCGTCGCCCTCGAACCCCGCAAGCGGCTGATCCTCATCGCCGCCATGATCATTTCCGGCCTCGCCGCCGGCGCGGCGGCGCAGGGAAACTGGAAGGCCTGGCTTCTGTTCTTCAGCGGCGGCAGCTTCGGGGTGCGGGACCCGCAGTTCCACATGGACATCTCGTTCTACGCCTGGGACTACCCGGTCTACCGGATCCTGCTCGGATTCGGCTTCTCGATGGTCATCTTCTCGCTGATCCTCTCCGTCGTCGTGCACTATCTGGTCGGGGCGATACGGCTGCAGACGCCGGGGCCGAAGATGACCATCGCGGCGCGTCGTCACGTGACGTTGCTCGTGTTCGCGTTCATCGTTCTCAAGGCGCTGGCGTACTGGCTCGACCGGTACGGCCTCGTCTTCTCCAACCGCGGGAAGGTGACCGGCGCGTCGTACACCGACGTGAACGCCTCGCTGCCGGCCAAGACGATCCTGTTCTGGATCGCCGTGATCATCGCCGTCGGGGTGCTCGCTTCCCTTTGGCTCAAGAGCCCGCAGATCCCGATCATCGGCTTCGTCGTCCTGATCGTGCTCGCCATTGTTATCAACGGCATCTACCCCGCCATCGTCCAGCAGGTGACCGTCAAGCCGAACGCGAGCCAGAAGGAAGCGAAGTTCATCAGTCGCAACATCCAGGCGACCAGGGCGGCGTACGGCATCCAGACCGACACCGACGTGTCCTATGTCCAGTACAAGGCGGCGGCCAATCCGGACGCGGCCGCCCTGACCTCGGCCAACCCGACGGTCAACAACATCCGTATCCTCGACCCCAACGTCATCTCGCCGACCGTCAACAAGTTCCAGCAGGACGGCAACGTGTACGGCTTCGCACCCAAGCTCGATGTCGACCGTTACACGATCGACGGCCAGACCCACGACTACATCGTGGGTGTGCGGGAGCTCGACGCGGCGAACCTCAAGGGCAACCAGACGAACTGGATCAACCAGCACACCAACTACACCCACGGGTACGGATTCGTCGCGGCGCAGGCCAACACCGACATCACGCAAACCGGGAACAGCCCGACCGCCTTCGCCGAGGGCGGCATCCCGCCCACCGGCGGGCTCAATCTGAAGCAGCCTGAGGTGTACTACGGCGAGCTGATGCCGAACTACTCGATCGTCGGCGCGACGAACTCCAAGAACGAGTACAACGGAAACGGCACCGCCAAGATCAGCTACGCCGGTAATGGAGGTGTCTCGCTCGGCAACGCCTTCAACCGGCTCGCGTTCGCCATGCAGTACAAGCAGACCAGCTTCCTGCTCAACGACGTCGCCAGCGCCAAGGGCGCCAAGCTGATCTTCGATCGCGACCCTCGGCAGATGCTGCAGAAAGTGGCGCCTTTCCTGACGGTCGACAGCGACCCGTACCCGATGGTCGATCAGCAGAGCGGCGATATCGTGTGGATGGTCGACGGTTACACGACGTTGTCGAACTACCCCTATTCGGAGCAGAAGTCGCTCTCGAGTCTGACCAATGACACGCTGACGGTCACCGACCGCACCGCCAGCCAGCCGAACGATCAGGTCAACTACATCCGAAACTCGGTGAAGGCGACCGTCGACGCGTACACCGGCAAGATCACGCTCTACCAGTGGGACACGCAGGACCCGGTCCTGAAGGCATGGATGAAGATCTTTCCCGGTCTCGTGCAGCCGAAGTCGTCGATGCCGCAGTCGATCTTGGAGCATGTGCGCTACCCGGAAGACCTTTTCGAGGCGCAGCGGGCCATGCTGGCCCAGTACCACGTGAGCGACCCGGTGACCTTCTACAACGACGCTGACAAGTGGACGGTGCCGTCCGACCCGACCAACAAGGCGGCGGCGGCGCCGCAACCGCCGTATTACGTGCTCGCGGCAGCGCCGGACTCGAACTCGAACAGCGCCCAGTTCCAGCTGACTTCGCCGATGAACGTCAACAGTTCGACGTACCTGTCCGCGTACGTCAGCGTCGACAGCGATCCCGGGCCGAACTACGGCAAGCTCACCGTGTTGACGCTGCCCAAGGGATCGTCAGCCGTGCAAGGACCCGAGCAGATCTACAACAAGCTGACGACCGACCCCACGATCACCAAGGACCTTTCGCTGTTCAATACCCAGGGCGGCGGATCGACGGTCATCGACGGCAACCTCCTCACCTTGCCGATCGGCAACTCGTTCCTCTATGTGGAGCCGCTGTACAACCAGGGGACCGGCAACGGCGGCGGCAACTACCCGGTTCTGGTTCGCGTCCTCGTCTCCTACGGCGGCGACAACATCGGCTATGGCGCCAACCTCGCCGACGCGCTCACCAACCTCAGCCATGGGCCGGTTGGCGTCTCGCTGAACATCACGGGGAGCACGACGCCGACGAGCACCCCCAGCAGCAGCGCCTCGCCAAGTTCGAGCGCCTCGAACAGCCCGACACCAGGGCCGAGCACTCCGGCGTCAGGCACGACCAACCTGAACACGGTGCTGACTCAGCTGGACGCGGCGTTCGCGAAGCTGCAGGCGGATTACAAGACGGGCAATCTCGCCGCCATCGGCAGCGATCAGCAGGCCATCGCCACTCTGGTCACGCAGTACCAGAGCTTGCGTGCGTCGTCGTCGCCTTCGCCTTCGGCCTCTTCTTCGCCGTCTCCGGCCGCGACCAAGACCTCATAGCGGCCGCTCGGTTTGGAGGTCTGCGCTTGGGTCGGTAGTCTGGAGGCACCGACGCGGGGTGGAGCAGCTCGGTAGCTCGCTGGGCTCATAACCCAGAGGTCGCAGGTTCAAATCCTGCCCCCGCTACTGCTGAGCGACCCGGTCCGAACGCGGACCGGGTTGCGGTGTTTACGGACCCGCAGCTGCTCCCACGCTGCATCCGGGCCGAGATTCCTCGAGCGAAGTTGGCGGTCAGGTTTGCAGGTCGACAACAGCCTCGGCGAGGCCGACGAGTTCCGCGCGCCAGGCCGCCGGGTCGTCGGGGTCGTCGGGAGCCGGCAGGCGGACGACGAACTTCGACATTCCAACCTCGATGAACGACAGCAACGTTTCCCGCAGCGCGCTGTAGCCGACGGGAACCGGCGCGCCGGGACGGCGGCCGCCTGCCGCGGTGAGCCGTTCCGCAGCGGCGGTCGAGTGGGCGTAGCCGATACTCACTCCGAAGTGCTCGACGTCGACCTGCCGCGCAGCCGCCGCGGCGGCAGCGTCGATTGTGGACTTGGCGGCTCGGGCCTGCTCGGGGGTGCAGGTTGCGCCCAGCCATCCGTCGGCGAGCCGGCCACAGCGTTCCAGCGACGCAGGGGCCAAGCCCCCGAGCCAGAACTCCAGGGGGTCCTGTAGCGGCCGCGGCGACAGCGCGATGCCGTCGACTTGCTCGCCGGCCCACCAGTTTCGCAATCGTGGCAGGGTGCGCTCAAACGCCGCTGCCCTCTGAGCCACGGGCACTCCTATGGCATCGCGTTCGGGTCCGTGCGCCAAGCCAGGCACGAAGGTCAGCAGCAACCTCCCGCCTGAGAGGACGTCCAGGCTCGCCAGGGCCTTGGCCAAGCGCAGGTCGTTGTGGCCGGGTAACAGCAGCGTCGCTCCGAGTTTCAGTTTCGGGTCGAGCTGCGCCGCAGTGGAGAGCGCCACGATTGGGTCCGGCCCCTGCCCGGTGAGCACGTCTGACACCCACACGGAGTCGAAACCCAGTGACGCAAGCGCGGTGATCACATCCACGAACACCTCGCGATGCAGTGGGCTAGTCCCGAGGCTGACAGCGATGCGAACGTTCACCGAGCCGCGCCGCTCAAGCTCGCCCGGGTGGGGCGTGCGAAAGTGCCGTACCGGGTCGCGGCGACCGGCCGACGAGCTTGGTCGGAGATGTTTGCCATCGTCCCCATGCTCCCACGGGGACTCGACTAGGTCTGTGATAGACCTGCGGAGGACTGATCTCGCACCGGCGCGACCCGACTGGGGAGGGACTATGCATTCCCTGGATGTGGCCGCGCTGTTGTTGCGGCTGACCCTCGGCGTGACGATGCTCGCCCATGGCTGGCGTCACGTCTTCGGTGGAGGCAAGGTCGCCGGGACCGCTCGGTGGTTTGCCTCGATCGGGATGCGGCCGGCTTTGGTGCACGCCTGGGTGGCCTCGCTGACTGAGATCGGCTGTGGCGGGCTGCTGATTGCGGGATTTCTGACGCCGCTTGCGGCCGGTGGTGTGCTGGGCGCCATGGTGGTCGCGCTGGTCACGAACCACCTCAAGAACGGGTTCTTCATCTTCAATCCCGGCGAGGGCTACGAGTACGTGCTGATGATCTGTCTGGTCTCGATTGCCGTGGCCGGGATCGGCGGCGGCTACCTGTCGGTGGATCACGCTATCGACTTGCCGATAACCAAGGGCGTTGCCTACGCCGTCTGTCTAGGGGCGGGCCTCGGCGGCGGCGCGCTGACCTTGGCCACCTCGTGGCGTCCAGGGCGGCCGGTGGCGCCTGCGCCGGTGGAGGTGACATCAGCGGCTGAGACACCAGCGGCTGAGACACCAGCGGACGTGACACCAACGGCTGAGGCGCCCGCTCCGGAGTCGCGCGAGACGGCCGGATGAAGTGGCGGCGAGGGGCCGCCAACCGGAACCGACCCGCCGCGAACGCGCTCGATCCCGATCAGTGGATCGACGTGGCCGGTGTCTCGGAGTTGCGCCACAACCGGACCGTCGTCGACGTCGGCGGTGTGGCCGTTCTCGTGGTGCAAGCGTCCGGGCGTTATTTCGCTATGGAGAACAAGTGCCCGCATCTGGCCCGACCGTTATCAGATGGTCGTGTGCACGGCCATGTGATCGAGTGCGCCTCGCACAGCTACCGGTGGAACCTCGAGACGGGCGAGCCGGCGCCGTGCGCCCACGGGCTGGGACCACGCGCGTTGCGGAGATTCGAGGTGGCTGTGACGGGCGGCCGGATCATGCTCGCCCGCCGCGATCTCTCGAGCTGACCGTCCGACCTTGCCACGGAGGCAGCGCCGCCGGAAGGTCACAACTCGGTGACCGTGTCCGCCGGCGGCCGTTCGTGCAACGGCACCTCGCGGTCGGTCCAGCCGTCCACCCGGTGAAACTGCCACAGGCGCTCTGAAGTCGGGTCACTTTGTTCGCGTCGGCGGTCGGCCACAGCGATGATCTCCGCCGCCATCACAGCAAGATCGTGCACGGACTGGTGCGAATGCTCCCGCTGTCCGAGGTCGACCTGGGCGATCGCGCGAAGGCCGTCGCGGGCGTACACGTCGAGCAACGAGCCGATTTCAACCCCGTAGCCCACGGGCACCCAGAGTTGCTCGAACGTGTCGCGTCGGATCGCCCACTCACCGGCCAGAGGCTGGACGACGCGGGCGAGGTCCGGCCAGAACAGGTTGAGCAGTGGGCGTGCGACCAGCTCGGTTACCCGGCCGCCCTCAGTCGCCAGTCTCCGTGAGCCGTCGTCGAGGATTCTGTCGTAGAAGCCCTTGACGAGTCGGACCCCCTGATCGAGCAATAACGGCCCGAGCAGGCCGGACACAAAGTGGGTGCCCCAACCCGTGAGGTCGGCGTCGATGAAGACGAGCAGGTCACCGCTGGTGACGAACTGCGACTTCCACAACGCCTCTCCCTTGCCGCGAAAGCCGCCCAGATCCGGCCGGATGTCTCTGGCGCTGTGGACCACCGCGCCAGCCTCGGCCGCGATCGCCGCGGTGTCGTCGGTCGAATCCGAGTCGATCACGACGAGCTCGTCGAGCAGCGGCAGCCGCTCGACGAAGTCCCGGCGGATGCCGCCGACTATCGAGCCGATCGTCGGCGCCTCGTTCCGGGCCGGGACAACCACGCTGATCCGATGCGCGCCCTTGGCGGCGACGAGCGCGTCCACGTCCCAATCCGTCCACGCCGATGTGCGGTCTGTGTACCAGGCGGCGGCGCTGATCGGCTCTGCCCGGGCCATTACGACGGCTTTCGCGGCTCGTGGCGAATCGCGTCCGGCAACAGGTAGTCGGGCGGCACGTCGCGACGGCCGGTGAGCACGTCGATCACGCTGATCGCGTCGACCGCGGCCTCTACGTCGTGCACGCGGACGATGTTGCCCGGCTTCGCTGACAGGTGGGCGACGGCCGCGGTGGTGGCTGCGGCCCGCCCGAGTGGTGACTTGCCGACGATTGCGCCGAGAAAGTCCTTGCGAGACAGCGCGAGCAGGAGCGGCCGGCCGAATGCTCGGAACACCTCGACGTCGCGCAGCATCGCGATCGTCTGGTGCGGGGTCTTGGCGAAATCGGGGCCGGGGTCG
>Ga0105239_10005235_pt1 | contig 15262 bp, 7 predicted proteins | sample KBSC44metaG_FD_92761 | JGI IMG/M metagenome (GOLD analysis project Ga0105239, IMG submission 92761) | Corn rhizosphere microbial communities from Kellogg Biological Station, Michigan, USA - KBS C4-4 metaG | ecosystem: Host-associated > Plants > Roots > Rhizosphere > Soil | place: Michigan, USA...
AATACCGGCAGTTATGCCCTGTATACCCTGGTTGCCTTCAAAAGACGGAGTGATCCTGCTGTCTTCCACACTGGGGTGTATGCTGACATCGGTAAGCATAGGGACCAGTATCTTGTAAGCCGCTTCCGGTTCCTCCAGCCGCGCGTGCTGGTTGATCTTCCACGCGCCCGACCAGCCCATATTGATATCTCACCTGCGTCCCAATACCACCCTTACCGCCTCCGCCAGTCCCGGAGTTTTACGTAAAGTTATCGCGTCATCCGGGTACGAAGCGAACAGATGCGATATATGGCGATGCCCCGTATCAGTTTCCTGGACATCCTCCATCCATTCCTGCAGCTGCCCGAACTTCCCGATCCTGAACGGCGGCAATCTTTTACTGGCATTCTCCAGTTCAGCACATAAACCCCGATCCTTACCCAATATTCTCGCAGCGCTGATCGTGTGGCCAAACAAATTTCTCAGCAGCTCATTATCCATTGTAGACCCCATGGTAACCGCGGCCGGCTTCCCGTCGGCAGCTACGAAACTATTTTCAGGACTAGTAGACGGACAGGTTACCAGGTACCCCGTGCCAGGATCAGCTATCAGGTAGTCTAAAAAAAACTCAGACGAACCCTTTAATAAAGGATATATCCTCTCCAGATATTTTTTATCAGGATCATATTGAAAATGGTCATACAGCTGCTGCATCAGCCAGGCTCCTCCCATCGGCCATATGGTAGCCTCCCGGTTACGGTCGGTCGGCGCAGTATTAAACCATATATCAGTGCCATGATGAGCCACCCAGCCACGGCAATTATAAAGTTCCCTGGCAGTCCGCCTTCCCGCCTGCGCCAGCTCTTCGGTGAACAGCAACAGCGATTCGTTCAGTCGTGCAAGATTGGTGCTTTCCACCGGCCAGTAGCATTCCTCTAAATTTATATTGAGCGTCCATCTCCCCTGCCAGCGGCCCTCCATATTATCAAGCCACATGTTGTGGTTGTTGAAAGCCAATGTTCCCTCACGCGCACCGGCCAGCATCAAGTACCTGCCGTACTGGAAATACTGAGCAATATATAGCGGATCAGCTACACCAGCTTTGATCTTTTCCATCCGTTCCGTCGTAGTAAGCAACCCGGCAGCGCCACCTCCAAGATCCAGCTTACAGCTCGCAAACAACGGCATATAGTCTCTTAAATGCCGCCGTTCCAGCTCTGTATATTTATAATTCGCGGCTTTCGCAATGTATTGATCACAACGCGCTTTTTCATTGGCCGAGACATCATTCCAGCTCTTCCAGCTCGTAGCCCCTGCCAATAGCAGCGTCACCGAATCAGCCCTATTTATTTGTATAACATCGCCCTCCTTGCCGTAAGTGACAGTACCGCCATCGACGATTGACTTCAGACGGGCCGACCATCTCAGCGCTGCATTATTCGTCCCATTCATCACCAGGTCGCCATCCACTATCTTTTTTTGAGCCGAAGGCCGCAAGCTGCCAAAGCCTGCTTTTATATCAATGCTGCCAGGCTTATCTGCCGTAAGATGAACGACTATGACCTGGTCGGGATAGCTGGCAAAGATCTCACGCTTAAAGTTAACGCCGTTCTCTTTATAGGTAATGGTCACCACCGCGCTATCCATGCTCAGCTTCCTCTTGTAATTGCTAACAGAGTCGCGCCGGTCATCGTCAAAAGAAATAGTAAGTATACCCATGGGCTGATAGTGCTGCACACTCGTCGGCATACTATTCAGTTTCATCGCTTCCTCGTTGGCTTCGACGTAATTTTTCTCAAGGATAAGCTTCCTTACGTTGGCCAGAATTTGAGGGCCATCTAAATTATTAGGATCATAGGGACCGCCGGACCACAAAGTCTCATCATTAAAAACAATATCCTCCTCTCCCGTTTTCCCGCCTATCATAGCAGCAAACCGCCCGGTTGCAACCGGCAAACCCTCCCAGTATTTAGTAGCCGGCTTATCATACCACCAGCACATTTCATTCCCGTTCAGCCTTCCATGCTGGGCATAAGAGAGCATGGCGCAAGCGACAACAACCCCTATCAAAAAAAGCCTTTTCATATTACCGACAGCTTATGATCCAGCTGAATAGTACTCCCGGGCTGAATGACAAACCTTGCCGTTTTATCTCCATAACGAACCCTGAACCCCTTCCCGTTAATACTATGGATCCGCGCAGATTGCAGCCTGCCATCTTTCCATTCCATGCTGACCTCGTATCCACCACGCGCACGCAGACCCGAGACGGAACCGTCCTTCCAATCAGCCGACAAGGCAGGCAGCAGGCTTATCTCATCATCATGGCTCTGTATTAATGATTCGGCTATAGCAGCCGTATAGCCAAAATTGGCGTCAGATTGATTCGACCTTTTATTATGGAGATTTGGGGCCAGGTAATTGCTGCTTAAAAACCTCCGTATTTCCTCCGCCACCTTGTCGCCCCGCTCCAGTCTTGACCATACCGCTATATCCCATGCCATAGGGAACCCGCCGGGAGCCGGATGCACATCCATCCACTTGCGGATAGCGGCTGCCAGAGAAGTGTCACGACGCAGCCTGATCGAACGACCCGGATAGAAGGTGAAAAGCGGCGATACATTATGCCCCGCCGGCGCTGGTTTCCAGTCCTCGATCCATTCCTGTAAAAACCCGGAACTGCCTATCTGATAGGGCGGTAGTTTTGTGAGTGCCGTCTCCAGTCTTTTCCGAAGATCTCCATCGATGCCCAGTTCTTCACTCGCTGCTATACAATGCGGGAACAGCTCACGGATAATAGCTATATCCATTGTCGGAGACGGGGATAAGAACGACAATTTTCCGGCGCTGTCATAGTAACCATGTTCCGGCGACATAGAGAATGGCGTGACCAGCCAGCCATGTTTCGGATCAACGATCATTAATTCGAGCAGGAATTGGGCCGCGCCCCGCATAATGGGGTAATACTTCTTTAAAAAATCCCTGTCACGGCTAAAGGCGTAGTGCTCCCACAGGTCCTGGCAAAGCCAGGCGCCGCCCATCGGCCACATACCAAACCGCGCCGCGTCTACCGGGGCCGTGCCGAGCCACAGATCGGTATTGTGATGCGCTACCCAGCCATGAAGATTGTAGTATTCTTTTGCAGTTTCAGCGCCGTTAACCGAAAGCCCTTCTAACAGGTCGAACAGTGGCTGATGGCATTCCGACAGATTACATACCTCGACGGGCCAGTAATTCATTTCCAGATTGATGTTGATCGTGTATTTGCTGCCCCAGTTAGGGTAAACTTCCTCATCCCATATGCCCTGAAGGTTGGCAGGTTGTCCCCCCGCCCGGCTGCTCGACGCCAGTATATAGCGCCCGAACTGAAACGTCAACGCCTCCAGATTCGGATCCGGCGACGTGCTCAGCGCGGCAAGTCGTTCATCCGTCGGCCTGCTGTTCAAAGAATTGTCCCCTACATTCAAATGTACTCTGGCCATTAAACCCCTGAGATCAGCAATATGCCTTCGGCGCAATTCCACGTAGCCTTTGGCGGATACGGCATCTAATATTTTGGCGCATCTGCCGGCGGGGTCGCCGTCTATGTTTTTATAATTTACATAGCTGGTCGCGATCGCAACCACAAGGGTTACCTCATTAGCTCCCCTGATCATAAGGGTAGAATCAGTAACCAAAGTATTCCCACCCTCCGACCGTGGCTGCAATGCCGATCGGTAACGCATACCTGGACCACTAACCTCCGCAATAAGCCAGTTCGTTTTATTTCCGGGCTTCCAGGTACCATCCATGACCAGTTTCGCAGGTGTTGCAGCTATCTTATCCAGGTAGGGACTGTTAAAGGTTGCCCCGACTGAGATACTGCCCGGCTTATCGGCCGTAAGATGCACTACCATTACATGGTCAGGATAGGACATAAAAACCTCACGCGAAAAATTCACACCGCCGATACGGTAATCTATTTTGACGATCCCCGTTTCCATATCGAGCTCCCGGCGATAATCTTCAACCTTGCCCGCACTATCGAACAACAAGGACAGATCGCCGATGGGTTGATAAGCCTGCTGCGCACCCGGGATACCCAGGAAATGCGCATCGACCATTTTCTCGGCCTCCTGGAATTTTCCTTCAGCGACAAGCTGGCGGATCTGCGGGAAATAATTGACCGCGCTCGGATCATTATAATCATGCGGGCGCCCCGACCAAAAACTGGATTCATTTAACGCGATCCGTTCCTTTGCGATACCGCCAAACACCATGGCACCCATATAGCCATTGCCTACAGGCATGGCCTCCAGCCACTTTTCCGCAGGCTGACGGTACCAAAGAACCATGCTGTTTTCCGGCGCGGCTGGCTCAGCCACCGTCATCTCCTTCCCGCTATATCGCACCATGCGCGTCACCTCGCCTTTCCCACTTATCCAAACTACCCGGAATACCCGTTCCTTCAAAGCCCCGGGATAACTCCCTGCCGCAGCCCCTATAAAAAGCACCTGCCGGTGATCATCCCACCTGAACGGTATTTCCTGAAATTTCCCTTTCTCATAATCATACCCGTCACCGGGGTCAGAATACAACGTAAACGCGCCGTCAGCGCCCTTATAAACCCTGATCTCCAGGCTGTCCCCCTTCGCCTCCGCCGTCGATTGCACCACCGGCCCCATCGGGACCACCGATCCCGCACGCACATAGACAGGTATTCGCTCCAGCGGAGCCTCCGCATCCAGCCAGCCTCCCACAACGACCTTACCCGTCCAGAAGTCATACCAACCCGCACCCCGGGGCAGATATACATTCGTGCGCCGCAACCCCGGCTCCGTGACAGGCGCCGCCAGCAAACTCTTCCCGAACATATATTCATATCGCTGCCCGCAGGCTATAGAGTCTTTTCCAAAATCCATCACCAGCGGCCGCATTATCGTCGATCCATGCCGGGACACCTGCCAGGCCGTGCTGTAGATATACGGCATGAGCCGGTATCTAAGGTCCAGCATCGTCCGCATATTCCCCATCACCGTATCGCCATAGTTCCAGGGCTCCGTCTCCGTCTGATAGCCATGTACCCTGAATATCGGATTCAACGCCCCCCACTGGAACCAGCGCGTCAGCAGCTCCCGGTACGCCGGGTCCGTATATTGTCCCTTTCCCGGCCGGAAAAAGCCGCCGATATCCGTTGTCCAGTAGGGCATTCCCGTCATCATATAGTCAAGGCCCGCCACTATCTGCCGGCGATACGCATCCCAGGTCCCACCGATATCTCCCGACCAGTTGATGGTCCCATAGCGCTGCTGCCCCGCAAATGCCGATCTGGTAAGGATACAAACCCGCTTCGAAGGATTCGCGGCCCGCTGCCCTTCATACACGGCCCTGCTGACGAACAGCGGATACGCCAGCCGGTAAAAGTCCCCGGGTCCCAAATACGTTGGTTTCCCTTTCAACGCGTCATTCTCGGGCTCCGTAGCATCCATCCACCATCCGTCGACCCCATGCCGGAATAAATTATCATCCAGCGCCGCCCAGTGTGTCCGGCGCGTTTCGGGGTTGAAGATATCGATCCAGGGACTGTTCGGCAGGTACAGGTTCCTGGCTACGTATGGCCTGGCGACCTCGGACTTCTTATCCAGGTTCTCCCATACCGAGATCACAAAATGCGCATTCAGGTCATGCAATTGACCGATAAAATGATCCGGATCGGGATAGTGATCCTCATCGAACTTTGGAACACCCCAGCCATACTTACCCCAATACTGCCAGTCCTGTACGATCACGTCCATCGGCAACCGCCTTTTCCGGAACTCCTCTACCGTCCGCACCAGGTGCTCCCCCGAGGTATATCGCTCGCGGCATTGCCAGAAACCATACGCCCACCGGGGCAGCAGGGGAACATCTCCCGACAGCTCCCGGTATTCAGCGATCACCTCGTCGGCATCCCGGCCGGCAACAACGATATAATCCAGACAGGTCGCATTTGGCGACCTGAAGCTCGTTACATTCCCGGCCGCCCGCCAGGACAGCTTCGGCACGTTCCCCGCCCGGCAGACGACCTGAACCGTATGCTCACCCGCCGCCAGCCTGACCGTTTTCCCCACCGCCGGCGGCAGCCAAAGATTGGATTCATCGATCACCGGTTCGCCATCGATGACCAGCAGGTGCCGGTTATCCATATTGCCCAGATCCAGCATCATGCCGTAATCATCCGTCTTGCTCAATGAAAAACGCCCGGTATACAACGCCTGTCGCTGTGATACCCGCTGTGTGCCGGCCGTCGTGGTGACCTCTGCCTCCCGGCCCGTTCCGGCGACAGAATCCTGTTTCACCAGCTGCACCACGCTGTCTGCCGGATTAAGATCTGTCCGTCCATACTGATGCCACAATAGCCCATATCCCTTGCTGGAATACACAAACGGTATTGCGATCTGCGTATTCACCTGGATCAGCTGGCGGCTGACATTCCTCAGGTTGAAATTCCCGTCCTGGAATTGCCCCAGCCCAAAAAGATACTCGCCAGCCGGCGACTCAAAACCCTGCTCCGCTACATAACAGCGCTGTCCCATTACCGTGTCCCCCGACAACCGGCGGCTCCCTGCTAACTCCCGTAAGAAAACAGTCCCTCCCTTATCACGATATTCGATCACTCCCGACGCCTTGTCAAAACGCACCGTCACCGCATCTGTGCTGAGCTGCAACGCCGCGTCTGTCTCCTTAAAACCAAAAGGCGGCCCCGCAGGATGATGAATAAGGATCAGGTCTGAATCTGGCCGCCGCAGATCCTTCACCCACGTCACACGGATAGCCTTCGCCGTTAAAGGCCGAATATCCAGCATCCCTTGGCCCAGCCCAATCTCGACCCTGTCCTTTTTGACCGAATACCCCCTGTACTGCTGCCCCATTCCCAAACACGGCAGCATCCCGAATACCAGAATGACCCATCCTTTATTTATCATAATTACTTTTTTATCGGCTCCAGCTCCGCCACAAACCCGCCACGCCGCAATAGCTTCACGTCCACCTCGCTCGAACTATCCACCACCTGCCAGGTCGTCTCCAGCGCCTTATCATGCTCCCCATCCGCGATCAGCATCAGCTTGTACGACACCCCCGCCGGGAGAAAGTCAAACTTCAGTTTCTTCGTCTTCTCACGCAGCGTACCATTCAGCCCGCCCAGCCACCAGTCATTCCCTTTGCGCCGTGCAAGAACAATATCCTGCCCCGGATAGCCATCCACCAGCCGGATATCATCCCAGGCATTCGGCACCTTCATCAGGAACTCCCTCGCCGCATCCGGCAGACCGTCATACCCCTCCGGCCGGTCCGCGAAATGCTGCAACCCCGACTCGAAGACCACGCTGAGCGCCAGCTCGTGCCCATAAGACGTAACGTGCGGAAACTGCGAATTGGTCAACGTCACCGGCGTATAGTCCATCGGACCCACCACGTTGCGGGTGAAAGGCAGCGTACAATTATGCTCCGGTGCGGCCAGCGTAAAGTCCGGACCGTTGTTATACCATTCCGCCCCTCTCACCGCCTCACAGGTCATCAGGTTCGGATAGGTCCGCGACCAGCCCCTTGGGACAATACAGCCGTGGAAGTACACCATCATCTCCGCCTTCGCAGCATCGTCCAGGATATCGAGATAATACTGGATCATGTCCTGCTTCTCGCTTTCAAAAAAATCCACCTTTACCCCCGCAAAACCCAGCTGCTTCAGCTTCCGGAACTCCTCCACCCGGTTCTCGTGCGTCAGCATCCTGTCCCGCGGCGTCGCCGTCACATACGTATGCGGCCCACCCGAATTATACCATATCAGCGGCCGCACTCCACGCGACAAAGCATAGCGCGCCGCGTCTTCCATCGTACCGCCATTCCCCATCGCATCCCATTCCCAGTCAAACAACGTATACGGCCAGTTCATCCGCGCCGCCAGGTCCGTGAAGGCGCAGACGACCTTGTAGTCTTTCGTACCATGGTTATGCGACCAATAATTCCATGACGCCACCCCCGGCCGCACCCAGTCCGTCTTAGCCAACACCGAAGGCGGCGAGACATCCTCCACCAGCGTCGATGCTACAATGTCTCCGAGCCCGCCGGCAATGACCACCCGCCACGGCGATTGCCAGGGCAGCCGGATAGTCGGCGCTGAAGCCCCGATCCCTCTCCCATCGCGCTGGTCCGGAAATGTTATCTTATAGGTTACGCCATCCGCAACATTGCTGAGCTTCGCGCCGCAATAGCTGCCATCCAAACCTGCCTCATGTACCAAAAACCACTTATCACTACCCGAAATATTGAACAACGCCGGAAGCCCCCACTCCTGCCGGACGCTGTCGTCCTTCATCCCCTTGTACAGTCCCTCGTTGGCAGGATTCCATTTCTCCAGCCAGCGGGTGGTCCCCGGCGCGATCGTATAGGCCGTCATCTCTTCCTTGACGACAAGAGAATCCTGGGCGTCCGGCCATCGGTACCGGAATGCCAGCCCGTCGTCATAAGCCCGGATCACCAGCTCCATCCGCGACCGCTGCGCATTCTCGAAAAGGACGACCACTTCATTCGCCCTGTTGCTGCAATGCGATCGCTTCCCGTGGACAACGGTATATTGCTCGATGATCGGCTGCGGCTTTCCCGCCCTGACAAAACGCAGATCCTTCCAGAACTCCTGGTCGCTGCGCACCAGCCCAAGCGATATCTGCGGGATCAGCCCCGGCATTTCCAGCCACCATTCCCCACGATCCCCTCCCCCCGCACAATACAGCCCCACCACGACCCGCCGGTTCGGCGACTCCACCCGGACCCGCTGCCCAAAAGCCATATATCCGACCAGTAAAAGACAACATCCAAACACAAGCCTCATAAACAAGAATTAGTTTGATAAAAATGTATACATCATACCGGCCTTCGTAGGAATATCATACACCAGCGTCGGCCTTAGCTCCTGGGCCGTCAGCTTTGCATCAGTCGCAACAATAGGCTTGGGCGTCGCCTCTGTCTGATAGAATGGATTGGTGTTGCTCCCGGACGCCGCCTTAAGCACGCCCCCGTTCATCACCAGCGCATTCGGCACACGCAGCCGCAAATTCCCGCCCAGCTTCGAGACGATCACCACCTTCACAAGCCGTCCATCCCTCCACTCCATATCCTTTACCTCGAATCCACCCCGCGCCCGGAGACCACGGATACTACCCGTCGGCCAGGCATCCGGCAGAGCCGGCAACAGGAACAGCGCACCATCCGCACTCTGCATGAGCATCTCCGTAATACCGGACGTACAGCCAAAATTGCCGTCGATCTGGAATGGCGGATGCGCATCGAACAAATTGGTATACGTCCCCCCACCCTCGGGATTTACCCCCAGCGGCGACAGCTGGGTCTGTATTAGTTTATAGGCATGGTTCCCATCCAGCATCCGCGCCCACCAGTTGACCTTCCATCCCATGCTCCAGCCCGTCGAGACGTCGCCGCGCTGCAACAGGGTATTCTTCGCCGCGGCGTACAGCTCAGGCGTCCGGTAGGGCGATATCTGATTGGAAGGGAAAAGACCGTACAAATGAGAGATGTGCCGGTGATGATCGTTCGGATCGTCCACATCCTCCAGCCATTCCTGCAATTGACCGTGTTTGCCGATATGCATCGGCGGCAGCCGGTCCCGCAGCATAGCCAGCGTATCGATAAAGGCGTCATGACGGTGCAGCACATCCGCCGCGCGGATCACCGTGCTGAATATATCGAATACCATCTGGTTGTCCATCGTAGTACCCGCATCGAGAGAAGAGCCGCCATGCGCACGCGGAGCATTCTCCGGTGACGTACCCGGGTTGATCACCTTCCAGTGGTTGCGCGGGTCCTCGACGAGGTCGTCAACATAGAACATCGCCGCCCCCCGCATGACCGGGAATACCGAGGCCAGATAAGCCTTATCCCCGTTGTAGAGATAGTGCTCCCATAGATGCTGGCTCGTCCAGGCGCCGCCGTCGCTCCAGATACCCCAGAAGACCCCGTCCACCGGGCCGGTGCTCCGCCAGATATCCGTATTGTGGTGCGCCATCCAGCCGCGCGCACCGTACATGACCCTCGCCGTCTGCTCTCCCGTCACTGCCAGCTCCCGCACCATCTGAAGAAAAGGTTCGTGTATCTCCGCGAGATTCGTCTTCTCCGCCGGCCAATAGTTCATCTCGGCGTTGATGTTCAACGTATACTTGCTGTCCCACGGCGGGAACAATTTGTCATTCCAGATCCCCTGCAGGTTCGCGGGCTGTCCGCCCGGCTGGGAGGACGAGATCAGCAGATAGCGGCCGTACTGATAATACAAGGTGACAAAAGAAGGATCGTTCACATTCCGGAAATTCCGAAGCCGTTCATCGGTGGGCAGGCTGTCATTCCCGGAAGAGCCCAGGTCCAGCTGCACCCGGTCGAAATACCGGCGGAAAGCAGCCTCGTGCGCCTCTTTTATAACCCCAAAGCTCCTCGGCAAGGCTTTCAAAAGATACCCCTCGGCACGACTATGGGCATCCCCTCCCAGATCATGATAGTTAATAAAATTCGTGGCGATCGAAATATAGATCGTGGCAGCCTGCGCACCGCTCACCACAAGAGACGTATCGGTGCCCGTCACGGCTCCTCCTTCGACTCGGATCCTGGTGATCCCCTCATATTTCACCTCCCCCTTGACCGTCTCATGGTCCATCGTGGTCCCCGCGATCACCAGTTCGTCGCCGCCCCTGACCGTCCTCGACGCATTCTTCTCCGGCGTTGTATAATACGCACTGAAGGAAAGCGCCCCCGGCCTGCTCGCCGTCAGCCGCACAACGATCACCCGGTCCGGCAGCGACGCCAACACCTGACGGGTGTATTGCACCCCGCCAACCGTATACGAGGTCGCAGCTACCCCCCGGCGGATGTCCAGCTCCCGGCGGTAATCGGTAAAATTCCCGTGCCCATCGAATGCCAGCCGGAGGCTGCCCACCGGTTCGAATAGCTGGCCGCTGGACTTGCTGAACTTTACCGCCTGTTCCAGGTACTTCTGCGCCTCCGCCTGCTTTCCCTCGAAGATCAGCCGCCTCGCCTCGGGCAGTGCGGTCAGCATCTCCGGATAGTCGTTCCTGTTCGGACTCCCGCTCCATACCGTCCCTTCGTTGAGCTGGATATTCTCCAGTTCAACATTTCCATAGACCATGGCCCCGAGATGGCCATTGCCGACAGGCAGCGCGTTCTCCCAGCGGTTCCCCGCCGGCTGCCTGTACCAAAGCTTAAGTTCCTGTTCCGTCTGAGCGCTTGCGATCGTTGCCATACCCAGCAAGGCTGCACATAGTAATTTCTTCATTGAAAAATTGTATTATTGGATACATCGATATCGATCAGCCTCCGATCCTTCAACGCCCGCCAGAATTCCACCGGCAACTGCAGGCCGGCCATATCAAGGTTCTCCTTCACCCGATCCGGATTCGACGACTGCAGCGCGATGCTGCATACCCCCGGCACATTGAGCGCAAATTGGATACAGGCAGCCGCCGGCGTTATATTGAACTCGTCACAGGTGGCAAAAAATTCGTCCCGCCAGCGGTACAGACCATCAGCCATCGGATCGCCCCGCCGCATCGGTCTGTAATCGAAGTAGTCCGATCCGACAAGGAACCCCGAATTAAAAACTGCGGAGTTGATCACTTTAACGCCCCTGTCGGCAAGCTCCCTGATCAGGTAAGCCAGCTCCCGGGGATGGCTTTTCAGCGTCATGCTGTTGGCAAACATCACCCATTCGAGCGGTACGTCCCGGACGATACGTTTGATCACCCTCCAGTCCTTTGCCCCTACCCCAACGGCCGCGACTTTCCCCTGTCTCTTCAGGTCAAAGAGGGCTTCATAAGCATCCAGTATATCCTCATATCGCCGGGCCTGCCCCCCGGCATCGTTCCCTGCTGCTGCAAGATATTCATCCGGGTCGTGTACCGACACCATCTGCGGTAAATAGCCGCCCAAAAGCTCATTTCCCTGCTCGAAACACTCCATCATACCGTCATACCCTATCTTCTGGACCGCATCGTGCTCCAGATCCTTCCAGACCCCAGGCTCGAAACCAGGCTCCTTCCCGATCAACGGACAACGCAGCCACCCGAGCTTATTGCTGATGATGACATTGCCAGGCGCGATGCCGAGCCGCTTCAAAGCGCGTCCCAGCGACTCCAACGCCAGCCCGGCGCCATATTTCCCCGCCGAGTCGAATATTACCGGTCCCACCGACTGCTGAACACACGCTTCCACGATCCTTGTCCTGGCGTCCTCATCCAGGGCGACATATAAATTCCCGAGCCCGCTGGTCCCAAATACTACTGACGGCAATTTTATTTCCATATGTTCTTATTCAATTGAATTCCATTCTTCAGCTTTTATTGTGTAAATTCAACATTATTTCAATGTTGAAAACGTTACCATGAAAAGCCGAAAACGAGCGACGATCTATGACCTTGCCAAAGAGCTCGGCATCTCCCCTTCCTATGTTTCCAAAGCCCTCAACAATCATCCTTCCGTCAGCGAGCTGATCCGCCAGCGCGTCCAACAAAAGGCGGAAGAGCTCAACTACAAGCACAATTCCCACGCGGCCAACCTCCGCCGCGGCCAGTCAAAAACCATCGGCGTCGTCGTGCCGCACATCAATCAAAGCTTTTTCTCGGATGCCATCTCGGGCATCGAAGAGATCTGCTTCGCCCACAACTACAGCCTCGTCATCTGCCAGTCCCACGAATCCTACGACAAAGAAGGAAAGGCCATCGAAACCCTCGTCCACCAGAACGTAGACTGTATCCTCATCTCCAATGCCCAGGAGACAACATCCCCTGACCACCTCCACCAGATCCGCAGGAACAACATCCCCGTCATCCAGTTCGACCGCTGCCTCGACGACTTCGACAGCTTTAAGGTCGTCAATGACAACCGGGCCGTTACCTATGAAGCCGTCAGAACCCTTATCAGCGAAGGTTATAAGAACATAGCCTTCTTCGGGGGGCCCGCGCGCGTAAAAACCTTCCAGGACCGGAAAGAAGGCTTCATCGCCGCCATCGCCGAAGCAAGTCTGCCAATCCCCTACAATTTTATCGTCGACAACGTCCTGACCCGCGAACGGGCCAAACAAGCCGCGCTCCCCCTGCTCCGGCTCCCTCACTGCCCCGATGCCATATTTTCCGTCTCCGACTACCAGTCCCTCGGCGTCATGGACGCAGCAGCCACGCTGAGCATCACCATTCCTACCGATCTTGGCGTCTTCGGATTTGCGGACGAGACTTTTTCGCAGCTCGTGACGCCCTCCCTCTCCACCATCGACCAGCACAGTATCGAGCTGGGACGAAAGGCCGCCGAACTCTATTTTCAGCGCATCTGCCAGCAGGAAGCGCCACCCGTAACCGAGACCATCGTCATCCCTTCTGATATCCGCATCCGGCAGAGCTCCCGCCGGCAGTAGACAGCGCTTCAAAAACCTCGAAAAGAAGAGGAAAGGCCAATAGAAATTGGCCTACATTATTCGACTGCTTGTATATGACACATACCAACTGCATAAACCCAAATTATTGCCACCCCGGTGACTGCGACACATCCTTGTCCCGCTTGACCTCCGCCCGCTCGATCGGCAGGAAGTTCATCGCGCTCGTATACGGTATCTTCTGCAACCAGGTCACAGGTGTATACGTCGTCACGCCCGTCTGAAGGTTCTTGATGATCTTCATCCCCCGCAACGGCCGGTTCTCGATATCGCCGGCGATCAGCCAGCGCCGCTCGTCAAAGAACCGATGGCCCTCGAAAGCCAGCTCGATCCGCCGCTCATTATACAGCCGGTCTCTCAACGCGGCCCCCGTATACGTCGCAGGTATCGGCGGCATCCCGACCCGCGCCCGCACCAGGCCGATATACTGCCGGCAGATATCCTCATGCCCCAGGTTGAACTGCGCCTCGGCATAGTTCAGGTAGATCTCGGCCAGCCGGAAAAAAGGCCAGGGCGTCGTATAAAAGGTCGACCAGTTCAGGGGCGTATTGTCCGGCATGAACTTCTTCAGGATATAGCCGCCTTCCGGATTGTCACTGCTTTGCTTGTACGAATCAAAACCCCAGCTGTTGCCATCCGAAGCTATCCATTGGAAACACGTATCACCATGATAAACCCCCGAATCGCAGAGCACCGTCGCCTGAAAACGCGGATCCCTGTTCCAGTAAGGGTGATTCGGGTCATAGCCCGAGGCGGGATTCGACTGCTGCGTAGCCGCTACCATGCTTCCCGGACCACCACCCGTCCATTTGAACGGCGGCTCGCCCGTCGTCGCCATATCGTAGTCATCTACCAGGTTCTGCGAAGGCCCATTGCTGGCCCACCATCCGCCATAGGCGCCATAACGGCGGCCCAGGTTATGCATCGGATACTGCGTTCCATTGGCCGTCGTGAACTGCCGCGAAAAGATATACTCGTTCTCCGGGCTCCCGCTCGGCTGGTTGAACAGCGTCCGATAATCAGAATACAGCGAATAACCACTGTTCAGCAGCGCAGCCGCCGCATCCGACGCCGCCTGCCACTTGGCCAGATCATTGTTCGTATTGAACAAGGGAGACGCGGCATACAGCGTAACCCGCGACCACAGCGCCAGACAGGCATCCTGCGTCGCACGGCCGAAGTTCGGATCGGTCGCGTTATAGCGCTGCGGCAGCAGACCCCTGGCCATGTCCAGGTCCCTTTTGATAAAGGCTACACACTCGTCGAAGGAATTCCGCTTGAAGTCGGCGCTGTCGCCCAGCGTATAGGCGGTATCCACCAGCGGAACACCGCCATACCTTTCGATGAGATTAAAATACATAAAAGCCCTCAGGAAATGTACCTCTCCGATCAGCTGCTGCTTGCTCGAAAAGCTGATCGATCCCGCCGCCGCCATCTTTTCCAGGAAAATATTCGCCTGCCGGATATACTGGTAGCCCTGCGTCCAGTAGTACATATACCCTCCCCAGAAATCCCCGCTGTTCGCCTGGGTGATATTGTCAGGGTTATAGGTATTCTGCGCGAAAATATTCGCGCCGCAGCACGGCGCAGTATTGATCGCCTCGTCGCTGTACTTAGAATACATATGCAGGTAGAACCCATGCGGGATCCCGTTGTATAGATTGTTCTCGTAGGCAGCCACCAGGTTCGGATCCTTCCATACGGCGTTCTCCGATATCCTGTCCTGCGGTGGAATATCCAGCACATTCCTCCGGCACGCCACCAGGCTGCCGGTCATGATCAGTATGATAATTAATTTTTTCATAACGCTTGACGATTTTA
>Ga0105239_10005236_pt1 | contig 15259 bp, 9 predicted proteins | sample KBSC44metaG_FD_92761 | JGI IMG/M metagenome (GOLD analysis project Ga0105239, IMG submission 92761) | Corn rhizosphere microbial communities from Kellogg Biological Station, Michigan, USA - KBS C4-4 metaG | ecosystem: Host-associated > Plants > Roots > Rhizosphere > Soil | place: Michigan, USA...
TCGCCACGGCGACGTGCGACTCACCGTAGATCGCGCGCCGCATCGCCAGAGCTTCTTTCGCCAGGCGCAGCGTTTCTTCCGACTTGCCGAGCCCGTCGTAAGCCATCGCCATCTGGTTTAAACTGTCAGCGATCGCCGGGTGCATCGTCCCGAACGTGTGCGTCCGGATCGCGTACGCCTGCTTCCCGTACTCCAGACATCCTGTGTAGTCGCCCTGACGGAAGCGGAGATCTGCCATGCCGGACAACGTCTCTGCCACCAGCGCCTCGTCGCCGGCCCTTCTCCTCAATGCCAAGGACTCTTCGAGCGAGCGCCTCGCGTCCTCCCAGGAACCCAGATCCAGGTACACCATACCCAAGTGATAGAGACCCGCAGCCCGTCGCTCCGGACCGCGGGATGCCGAAGCATCCGGCTGCGCCAGCGCGCTTTTGAATCGCTCCGCGGATTTCTGCCATTCGCCCAGTGTCAGCAGGATCCGCCCCAGTTGAATCTCGTCCTCTACCCCTTCAGCGGACTTCGTTTCGCCTGCTTCACGCCTGGCGGCGAATGCCCGGTCGATGAGTTTCTGGGCGTCGTGGTTCAGCCCGATGCTCGCATACACCTCGCTCATCGTCCTGAGAATATTCGCTCGCATTCCGGGCTGCGAATTCATCTCCCGCTCCACACGATCGGCACCCTGCTGCAGCACCTCGCGCGCGGTTAAAGTCTTTCCTCTCGATTCCGACGGATCCGAAACCCGGAACGACTCAATCAGGAACCGAGACACCTGCTCCGCCTTGGTCCGCTCAACGCGTGCGGTATTCCGTTCGCTCAGCACGGCTACGAAAGACGCGGCCAGACTGGCAGCTACCCCCGCTCCCACCACCACGCCAGCTTTGTGACGCGTCACGAACTTCATCGCGCGGTATCGCCAGGTATCGGGACGCGCCAGCACTGGAAAGCTTGCCCGGTATCTGCCCAGGTCTTCCGCGAATTCCTCGACAGATTGATACCGCCTGTCCGGCTCCTTTCGCAACGCCTTCAGTACGATGTTGTCCAGGTCACCCCGCAGCCGCCTGACCAGTTTCTTGGATTCGGCTACCTGATCCGGATCGTCCCCTGCCCGAGTGCTTGGCCGCGTCGGCTCCTGCCGGCAGATGATCTGCTCGACTTCGGAAGGTCGCGCTCCGTCCAGACGGTAAGGCGGTTGCCCGGTCAGCATTTCGTAGAGGACAATGCCGAGCGAGTATACGTCACTTGCCGTGGTGATCGGCTTCCCGAGAATCTGCTCAGGGCTTGCAGATTCCAGTGTCATGGCCCTTTCACCGACGCGCGTCAATGCCGGAACGGAATCCGTCGCGTCCAGCAGCTTGGCGATCCCGAAATCCACCAGCTTCGGTGTCCCGTCTGCCGTCACCAGGATATTTGCCGGCTTGATGTCGCGATGCACCACCAGGCGCCTGTGCGCGTAAGCCACCACGGTACAAATCCGCCGGAACAGGTCAATGCGCTCTTCCACCGAAAGCTTCCGCTGCCGGCAGTATTCATCGAGGGGAACCCCTTCGACGTACTCCATTACGACGAACGGTTCCCCGTTGGGACCTTCGCCCCCGTCGAGCAATCGCGCAATATCCGGGTGATCGAGGGCGGCCAGAATCTGCCGCTCGGTCCGGAACCGATCTCGCGCAGCGGGAGTGTCAAAACCCGTCCGTACCAGCTTGATGGCGACCTCTTTTTCGAACGCCCCATCCGCCCGCACCGCGAGGAAAACGGAGCCCATCCCTCCCTGCCCCAGCGGCCGTTTCAACTCGTATGGACCCAGCCGATCCCCAGCCGCTGGCAACCGGCCAAGCAGACTCGCGGCGCTCTTCTGCACGGCATTCTCGAAGAAGCCACCCGTTTCATCGCTCGCTTTGAGCAACGACTCGACCTCACGCCGCAGTTCCTCATCGCCTGCGCAAGCTTCGCTGAGGAATGCTGCCCTTGACGACTCTTCGATTTCGCTGGCTTGATGAAACAACTGCTGAACGCGCATCCACCCGCCGGGCGACTGCATTACCCACCTCCGGTCAGGTCCAACTCTCGCCGCAACCAGGCTTTCGCCAGTTTTATCTCTCGTAGAACTGTGGATTCGCTGATGTCGAGCGCACGAGCCGCCTCAGCCTGGGTAATTCCGCCGAAATACAGCATCTCAAGCAGCTTTGCTTTCCGCGGGTCAGTTCGTTCGAGTGCCTCCAGTGCGGCATCGATCGCAAGCAAATCGTCCTGTCCGCCCGAGACATTAGCGGCTTGCCCCAAAGTCACTTTTAATGCGCCTCCGCCTCGTTTCTCGCGATGCGCCGCGCGAGCATGATCTACCAGGACGCGCCGCATCAGCCGGGCCGCGAGCGAGTAGAAGTGATTCCGATCGCTCCAGGAAACCTCGCTGCCCACGAGCCGTAAATACGCTTCGTGAACCAGGGCCGTCGCTGACAGTGTGTGTCCAGGCTTTTCGACGGCCAGCGCGGAAGCAGCCAACTTTCGGAGATGCCCATACACGACAGGAATGAGTTCCTCCTGTGCGGCGGAATCCCCGTCCGACCATAAGCGCAGCAATTCCGTAACGGGACGCTGCCCCTCCGATGCGTGCTCGAGCATTTGAGCATTGTAATGCAAGACACATTGGAGGCTAGCGTTGCGACTGGAGTGAGACGCGAGTTGACATGCCCGTCAGCGAAGCGATCCTTTCTTAGGGGCCTTTTTCTCGCCGAGTAGATCGGTCCAATCGACTACCGCTACGCTCGTGCGTTCTGCAGGAAGAGTAGCTCTCCTTGCGTCGACGGACCTCGCCTCTCGCCGGTGGTGGTTCCTGCGCAGCACATACGAATAGTTGCCCAATATCCATCGAAGAACGGCCGGATCCATAAAGGGCTGTCGATCGGCCATCGATAGTGCGTCACGCAGGTCTTTCTCAGATTGTTCCCATTCGCCGAGCCGCGCATGCAGGATGCCGCGCAGATCGAGGAGTTTGATTTGATCGATCGGCAAAGAGTCTTTCGCTCGATCGTGTATGGCAATCGACCGGTCTAGCATTTGCCGGGCTTCGTCTAATCGGTGTTCTGCGAGGAGTAGTGTGGCAAGACAATGAAGGATTGATGCCGTGTCTCCCGACTCGCCTCTGCCGGCTGCCTCCGATGCGTGGAGAGCGATAGTGTATTCGGCTTCGGCCTCGGCAAGTCGCCCCTGGATTTGCAATGACGCGCCTACGGTAGCGTGAACGATCGCGCTGTCCTCGGGATATTTGCTTTGGATCGCCAGTAATCTCTGGACGGCTTCTTTGGCTTTGGCAGTCTTGCCTGATTCCAACCGGACCGCTGCGAGGATCTGAAGCGGACGCAACAACTGCCAGTCATTCGGCGGAAAGAGTTTCTCCAGTATGTGGACAGACTGTTCGGCCAATCTCTCGGCTTCATCGGTGAGACCCAAAACCGAGGCGGCCCTGGCGATATTTCCCAGCACGAATCCGGTACACGCGTCTTGGGCGCGCTCGTCGCCGGACACCTTGGTAGTCAACACCAATGCGCGGGCCTCGGCCAAGTGTCCTCCCGTTGTTTGCATAATTGCCGCTTCGTTTAATTGGAAACACGAAGATAAGGCCGGCGCATCGTCTACGCCGTTTATCGCCATTCCCGTGACGCTGAAGATGGTGAACAAAATGAGTATAGAAATCGATTTCATATGAATATGGGGTGAGAGGCGCAAGACTGATAGCAGGGCGGCGCTTGACGGTGAAACACGCCGCGGTTGCCCGGGGCAGAGCCGCCCACAGTGATGTGCGGCGGCTCCCAAAATAGTTCCGGGCTTTCCTGGTGCTAGTGGTTGTCTCCGTTGTCATCGCCCGCCCGGCAAGATTTTCCCGGATTGGGTACGGAAATCAGGGGTTGCGCACCGGATGGCGAGATAAATGTCGCGTAAACTTCGGCTACCCCTCCGGTCTGATTCGTAGCGTTGTGGACTTCACCCTCCTTCTCGAAGAACACGGAGCCCGGGGGATGCACGGTTATGCAGCCATTCGCGTGCGTTTCGGTGATCGCGCCGCTTTTTACCACCACCACCACCGGACCCGGGTGGATATGCCATCCGGTTTCGGCGCCTGGCTGGAACACCAGCAGGCTTTGCAGCACATCGTTCGCTCCGTTGACATGCATGTTTGGAGTTTTGGCCGCACTAAATCCCTGCGCCAGGGTGATGATCTGCAACGGGCTCACGTTTTGAGCCAGCGCGGCGCCCGAGGCGATCAGGGTTATAACTAGCGCGGTTGCGTATGCGGGCGCTCCAAGTCTCAACATGCCCTTCCTCCGTAAGTGTTCATTCGTCGTTTTCGCTGTTTTGAAAATCGTTAGCATTCGTTATTTCTTTCCTTTTCCGCGGCCGATGGCGGCCTGCTTGGTTCAACGTAACGTCAAATTCACTAACGGCCTCATGAGTCCTTGTTGAGGTGGCCCTCATCTGAGATGAGGAGTGCAAATTGCTGAAAGTAGAGGATTCATGGATGGAGATTCGCGGCAACGAACGGCTGCGATTCGGAGATTTCGAATACGATTTCGAGGCGGCAAAACTCTTCTGCGAAGAGCGCCCCGTCAAGATTCAGCCCCAGCCGCTGCGGGTTCTGGCCGTGTTGCTCGCAAAGGCAGGCGAGATCGTTTCTCGGGAGCAGTTGCGCACGAGCATCTGGGACGACTCTACTTTTGTCGAATTCGATCAGGGCCTGAACTACTGCATTCGTCAGATCCGGCTGGCGCTGGGTGACGGAGCATCGAAGCCGCTCTATATTGAAACGCTCCCAAAACAGGGCTACCGCTTCATCGCAGGCGTAACGGTCATCGCCGGCCTTCCGTTGCCGTCCGCCAAAAATGAGTCAGTTGCGGTACCGGAGTTGATTTCGGCACCCGAGCCAGCCGTACCAGCCACGACACGCCACGCGCTAACGGCATCCGCCCCCTCTACCAGGCAGTTCCCGGCGTGGCGTTTGGCCTTTGCGATTGTCACTGCTATTGCGTTGGGCGGCGTGGCCCTGCATTCCTCTCTTCGCCCTCCCGCGGCCGGCGTGAAGTACACCCAGCTCACGGATTTTACGGATTCCGCGCTCGCTCCCGCCCTATCGCCCGACGGGCACATGGTGGCGTTCATTCGAGGGAACAGCGGCTTCCTGACGGCCGATCAGATCTACGTCAAGGTACTCCCGAACGGAGAAGCCACGCGCGTCACAGACGACCCGCGCACCAAATATCATCTGGCGTTCTCTCCGGACGGCTCCCAGATCGCCTACACGGTTCTGCAACATCACAGGTTTTCCACACATGCCGTTTCTGTGCTCGGCGGCGACTCGCATCTTCTCCTGGCAAACGCCGCCGGGCTATCCTGGCTCGACCAGCACCACCTACTCTTCTCCCGCATCCGTTCCGGCGCGCATATGGGAATCGTTACCGGCACGGCCGCCGCACAGGACTTTCGCGAGCTCTATTTCCCATCGCACGAACGGGCGATGGCGCACTATTCGTGGCCTTCTCCCGACCGCAAATCGGCCTTGGTGGTCGAGATGGACGAAAACGGCGATTGGGCACCTTGCCGGCTGATTTCCATGGACTCGCAGTTCGCCCCGAGCCAGACGGGCCCGCAGGGACCTTGTACTTCTGCCGGTTGGTCGCCGGACGGGTCGTGGATGTACTTCACCGCTTCGGTCGACGGTACCAGCCATCTGTGGCGGCAGCATTATCCTGATGGCGCGCCGGAGGCGGTAACGTCCGGCCCCATGGAGGCGGAAGGTGTTTCAGTGGAGCACGATGGCTCGATCATCACGTCGATGGGAATCCATCAGAGTTCCATCTGGATTCACGATAGCCGGGGCGAAAGGAGTCTATCATCGGAGGGAGAAATCGTGGAGACACTCTCCCCTCCTTCTTTCGGAGAAAACGATAGCGTCCTCTACTACCTCCTTCAGCATGGTAGTTCGGGTCCGGAACTTTGGCGCATGACGCTAGACTCGGGCAAGAGCGAGGCCGTATTCCCGGGCGTTTCTATGGCCGCTTACGATATCTCTCCCGATGGCAAGAGTGTGGTCTATTCCGCTGCGGGGCCGCGCGGCGAAGCTAGACAACTCTGGATTGCCCCGTCAGACCGGAGCACCGCCCCACGACGGATCGGAGATTTCAACCAGACGCGGGCGCATTTTGGGCCTCGTGGGAAGATCTTGTTTCAGGCCACGGAGGGAAACTTCAACTACCTGGAGCAGATGAACCTGGATGGCTCTGGGCGTTCGAAGGTCGTCCCTTACCCCATTGTGTCCATCCAGAGTGTCTCGCCGGGGCGCCGCTGGGTCATAGCCGTCGTCCCGTTTCGGGAGGGAGTCGGAGCCGGGCAGATGGCGATTCCGCTGGAGGGGGGAACTCCGCGCGTCATCTGCGCCAGCCTATGTGTTCCATCGTGGTCCTCGAACGGAGCGTTTCTGGTGATCCCCGTCGAAGCGGCATCGCGCACGAGTCCCGGAAGAAGTCTGTCAATCCCCCTGGGTCCGGGAGAGGACCTGCCAGAGCTTCCACCCGCTGGTGTCCCGGCACTGGCCGCGGCCAGTGCCGTCTCGGGAGCCCAATCGATCCCGCGTGGTGAACTCGTGCCCGGCAAGGACCCCGCGCATTTCGCCTACGTCAAGACCACGGTCAACCGGAACCTCTTTCGAGTCTCGCTGCCGTGAACTGCGGAGAGTGGAACATGACCCTCACCAGATTTTCCCGCTATCACCTCACCCTATTCTTCACACTCGATCCACTTCGCTACAACCTTGCACGCTACGGGTGTGATCGTGCCTCATAGAGTGTCCAACCCGGCACAAACGCGACCCACGGTATCGGCCGGAAATCTTCCCTTCAACTCATTGCCATAGAGAAGGGATGTGCCCCGCATTCGCAGGCTCAAGGCGGGCACGCCGAAATCGAAGCGGCTTCCACCCAGACAACCCGCGGGATTTCCAGCGCTCGTAGAGCACCGGATAGACGATCAGTTCCATCAGGAACGAGGTCGCCAGACCACCAACCATCGGGGCGGCGATCCGCTTCATCACTTCCGCGCCGGCGCCTGTGGACCAGAGGATCGGTACGAGGCCCAGGAACATTGTGGCGACCGTCATGAACTTGGGCCGGATGCGGCAGGCCGCACCCGAGAGGACGGCTTGGCGCAAATCCGCGGGCGTCCTCATGCGGCCTTCGCCCACAGCCTTGCGCCATGCCAAATCCAAATACAGCACCATAAAGATTCCGGTTTCCGCATCCACGCCCAGGAGTGCGATCAGCCCTACCCAAACGGCGGGACTCATCGAGTATCCCAGGAAGTACAGGCTCCAGACCGCGCCGATCGCCGAAAACGGCACCGCCAGCAGCACCAAACATGTCTTTGCGGCCGACCGCGTATTCCAGTAAAGCAGAACGGCGATCACTAGCAGCGTCAGCGGCACAACCTGGAGGAGGCGCAGGTTGATACGCCGGAACGCCTCATACTGCCCACTCCACGACAGCGTATACCCCGCGGGCAGGGTCAGTTTCCGCGCCAGCACACCTGCCGCCTCGGCAATGTAGTCCTCGGCGTCGCGCCCGTCGAGGTCCAGGTATACATATCCGGTCAGCATGGCGTTCTCGTCGCGAATCATCGACGCTCCGGAGGTCACCCGTACCGCGGCCAGTTGTCCCAGTGGTACCGCGTCGCGACCGTCGGAACCGCCCACTAGTACCTGTCGCAGCGCTTCCAGATTGTCCCGCGCGTCCCGCGGCAGCCTCACGTTTACGGGGTAGCGCGCCCGGCCTTGAACGACGGTGGTGACGTTGTCGCCGCCAATCGCGTTCTGCACCGACGCCTGGGCCTCCTCCATCGTTACGCCCGCACGCGCCAGTTCACCGCGATTCCATTCGATGTCGACATAGCGGCCTTCGTTGTTTCGTTCGGCAAAGACCGTGCGGGTGCCGCGGAGGTCCCGGAGCAGTTCCTCCACCCGGATACCGAGATCCTGAATGCGCTGCAGGTCCGGCCCCGCGATCTTCAATCCGAGGGGGCTGCGCATGCCGGTGGCGAGCATGTCTATCCGCCCGCGAACCGGCATGGTCCAGGCGTTGGCGACTCCCGGAAACTTCATCGCGGCGTCGAATTTGGCGATCAGCTCCTGCTGCGGAATCCTGTGAGGCCACTGCTCGCGCGGCTTCAGCACGACAATGGTCTCGAGCATCGAGAGCGGCGCTACATCCGTGGGCGTGTCGGCTCGGCCCGCCTTCCCCAGCACATGGGCCACCTCGGGCAAGCTCTTCAGCCGGGCGTCGGTGAGTTGCAGCAATCGTTTCGCTTCGGTAATCGAGATGGCGGAGGCTGTGGAAGGCATGTAGAGCAGTACGCCTTCGTCCAGCGGGGGGGCTAACTCGGCGCCAAGTCTGCGATACACCGGGACCGCACTCACAGCCGCGACCAGGACCGCAGCAGCTACCAAACCCTTGTGGCGCAGCGCGTGCAAGAGCGCCGGCTGGTAGATGCGGAACAATAGCCGGCTGAGCGGGTGCTGATCTTCGCGGCGGATCTTGCCGCGCAGTGAGGAGTTCAGCAGGCGGCCCCACCATCGCTGCCCCCAGTCGCGGAGTCCGAAACCAGACAGGGTCAGCCGCAACGCGGGATCCAGGGTGATGGCGAGGAGTGCCGCGACGAGCATGGTCAGGCTTTTGGCATAGGCGAGCGGATGGAACATCCGTCCTTCCTGCCCTTCGAGTGCCAGCACCGGGAGGAACGCGATGGCCATGATCAGGAGTGCAAAGAAAGCCGGCCGGCCGACTTCTTTCACGGCGCTCAGGATGACACGCTCCGCGTCGCCCTGGCCACCTTCACGCTGCCACTCCTCCAATTTCTTGTGGGTCTGCTCGACCACTACGATGGCCGCGTCCACCAGCGCGCCCGCCGCGATGGCAATACCGCCCAGCGACATTACGTTGAACGAGATTCCCATCAGGTGAAAAGGTACGGCCACCGTCAGCAGCGTGAGCGGAATCGTCAGGATGGGGATGACCGCGCTGGGAGGGTGCCAGAGGAACAACAGGATCACCACTACTACCGTGATGACGATTTCGATCAGCGCATTACGTAAGGTAGCGATGACCCTATGGACCAAGTCGGAGCGGTCGTAGACCGGAAGTACGCGCACTCCGGGCGGCAGTCCCGGGGCGATCTGTTTCAGCTTTGTCTTGACGCGGTCGATGAGGTCGACGACGTCGGCACCCTGGCGCATGACCACAATTCCAGAAACGGCCTCCCCCAGCCCGTCGAGGTCAGCGACGCCACGACGCATTTCCGGTCCGAGGGTCACCCTCCCGATATCCTTCACGCGGATCGTCTGCGCGGCTCCTCCGCCCGTCACCACAGCCTCTTCAAGGTCACGCGGGGTCTTCAAGTAACCGTGCCCCCGGATCATGTATTCAGCACCGCCAAACTCCAGGAGACGGCCTCCGGTTTCGACGTTGCTCCGCCGCACCGCCTCGACTACGGCCGCGAACGGGATTCCCAGCGCGCGCAGACGTGCCGGGTCCGCAGTGACCTGGTATTGCGGCACAAATCCGCCCACCGAGGCCACTTCCGCGACTCCCGGAACCGAGCGCAGGTGATAGCGCAGAAAAAAATCCTGAGTCGTCCTCAACTCCGCCGCGGACAGTTTACCGGAGTCGTCTACCAACGCGTACTGAAAGACCCAGCCGAGCCCGGTGGCATCGGGACCGAGTTCGGTTCTGACACCTGCAGGTAACGTGGAAAGTACTCCGGAGAGATACTCCAGGGTTCGCGACCGCGCCCAATACAGGTCAGTTCCATCCTCGAAGACCACGGATACGAAGGAATAGCCGAAATCGGAAACACCTCGCACCGTTTTGACCTTCGGCGCCCCCAGCATCGCGGTGACGATCGGGTAGGTCACCTGGTCTTCGATGAGGTCGGCACTGCGATCCCAGCGCGAATAAAGAATCAATTGGGTGTCGCTAAGGTCGGGAAACGCATCCATCGGGATTTGCCGGATGCTCCATGTGCCCCACATCGCCATCACCAGAACCAGCCCAATGACGGTGCCGCGATGCCGTGCGGAAAACTCGATCAGTCGATCAATCACTGGCACCGCGCGCAACAAATTTCCGCTCGCAGAATTCGGAGCAGAAGTAGTAAACTGCGCCTTTCCGTTCCACACGGCGCGATGCCGCGCGTTCGATCCTCATCCCGCACTGCGCGTCGGTCACTTGGGACGTTGGGCTCTTCATGCGGCTTTCGGAATCGAGCAGGAAGGCGCCGGCCGTCACGACGCGTTCTCCCGCCTTCAGGCCGCTGCGGATTTCCACCAGGTCGCCGTCCTGCCAGCCGGCCTCCACCTCACGCAATTCATACCGTCCGCCACCCAGCGCGACGAAGACCCGTTTCGACGTTCCCGAATCGATTACGGCGTCAGCGTGGACGGTGATGGCGGAAGGCGCGGAGGCGCCGAGGTCGACGTCGACGATCATGCCTGGGACGAGGATGCCGCGCGGATTATCTACTTCGAGCCGCAATTTTCCGGTGCGTCCCTGCTCATCGAACTGAGGAGCGGCCGGCGTGACCAGCGCCTCCATCGGCGGCAATCCCGGCACGCGGATTCGGGCTGTTGCGATCGTGCCGAATAGTGCTTCTTGTCCGCGCTGCATGTCGGCGAGAACCCAGACACGTTCGAGGTTCGCAATGAGGTAGAGCAGTTCCCCTTTCATGAACCGCTGACCCACCGCCACATGGCGCTCCAGAATCTGGCCATCGGCGGGCGCGGTGAGACTGACATCGAAGATCTCGCTGCGAGTCCGGTTCAGTTCCTCCAACTGACCCTCGCCCATCCCAGTGAACTCGAGGTTATCGCGCGCAGTCGAGAGTTGCTGCTTCGCGAGAGAGAGCGGCTGGGCGGGAGAAGATTGATTCTTCCTTAAGCGTTCATAGGATTCCAGCGCATAGACGTAGGCCTGCTGCGGCGCGGAGATGTCTTTGCTGTAGAAATCCGCCAGAACCTCGCCACGCCTCACGTCGTATCCGGTTCGGTCGGAGAACACGCGCCGCACCCATCCATCGACCCCGGCCGAAACTCTATAGGTCCGGCCCTCGTCCGGCGCGACGCGGCCCGCGGTGCGCACCATGCGAGCCGCAGGCGCCGCCTGTACTGTCTCAGTCTGCAGGCGAGCTGCCTGCTCCTGATCCGGCGTCAGGCGAACGCCGGCTGCGCCCATTGCCACAGACTGTGGAGGCTCGGCGCCGGCGTACACCGGTTCGAGATCCATCCCGCAATCCGGGGCTTTTCCAGGATACATGGAGCGGTAGGACGGATGCATGGGATCGACGTAGTAGAGCACCGGGCGCGGACCGCCACCTGCGCTCACCACGAGGGATGGACTCGAGCCACGCCCCGCCCAGTAGGCGGCACAGATGAGGCCTGCTACGCCAAGGCCATACAGACGCGGCCGTTTGGAGGGAACTTGCAGCTGGTGCACGTTGTCCTCCTACTTCATCGCGATCCCGTGGGGACGCGCAGGACCCGTTGGGAAGGCGGTGTTGAAGTCGAGTTTGAAGCGCGTGTCCTCGGTGAGCGTATCGTGTGTCACGTTCACTACGTGCACTTTGTGGTCGCCCTCAAAGTGAATGATTCCGGCGTCGTCCTCGTTTAGGAAGTAATCGGTAACCACCAGGCGGGAATCGTCGTTAGTCAGCACCATGTTATGTGGGCCGCTGTCGGCAGGCCCCAAGGTAACCACCGCTACCTGCGCGAGCTTGGTGCGCTGCGCGGTATCCAACATCGCGACCTGACCGGCTTGGAACATACCGACAAGCAGACGGTCGCCGCTCTGCGGCGTCGCCAGAATCTGGCCCATTCCCCCGCTGACTGCGGTCTTCACATTGGGCTTGACGTTTGCCATATCAAACGCCACTACGCCCGTGCCGGCAACCGGATCGATCGCGTAAATATGTCCGTCGAACATCCCCGCGGTATACGCGATACCCGTCGGATCCTTGGGCAGCATCTTCACGTCCATCGTGCCCAGAGCCGGCCCGCCATTTGGCGACAAAAGGTTGATCGTACTGACGAGTTTGCGCTTCCGATAGTTCCAAACGCGGATCGAACCGCGAAGCTCGGGGCCTGCCGAGCCCGTGAGCGTGCTGCTTGGCAGGATGAAATCCGCGGTCATCATCACGTTCAAATCCGGCCGGGCGGAGATTCCATGTGGGTTGAATCCGTCCACCGGCGGGGCGTTTGGGAATTCCTGAAACATCGAGATTTCACCGAAATGATTGCCCACAAAGTGTAATTGCCCGTCAAATTCCGCAATGCGGCCGGGGGCGCCTCCACTGGCCGACCCCATTTGGGTGATCAGGAAGCCACCTTCTTCGGTGGGAAGAAAGTCGTCCGTGATGGCCGATTCCACGGCCTTGGCAGAAAACAGGAACCGCGGATTCCTGGCTTCGCTGACGTCGAAGAAAAAGATCCCGTTCTGCCCTTTGAGAACACTCAACAGCCCGCCGCATGCAAGAAGTTTTCCGGTCGAGTTGAGGTGGCAGTGGTGGGGTTCGTTTCCAATGTTGCCCGGCGGCGGCAGGGGCACGGTCTTAATCACTTTGCCGTAGTCCGCCGAATCTGCATCGAAATCGATCACCGCCAGAAAGTCGGGTGCCTTGTGCGCCTGATCGCCCGCCCAGATATATAGAGTCTTTTCCTTGCCCCTGCGATGATTGTCCTCGCCGGCCAGCGCAAACGACGTCCCCAACAAGACTACAGCCGCGGCGAAGACGACGCGAGCCACACCGGACATCCAATAGTCCCGCTCTCCCATTTCGGTCATACCTCCCTGAAATCACAACTCATCGGGTAATGGGAGAGCAGGCCGACAAATTGTATCGCTCACCGGCAATAAATTTACGCGCACGATAAAATAGGCCTCAACCCGATGATGCCGGCGGCGCTTCAACCCGACACCGTGGCTGCCCTAATGGCGAGCTTTCGCAGTGGTGACCAGGAAGCGGCCGGGCGGCTTGTTGAACTTTTCTATCCGGAACTCCGGCGTATCGCCACCGCACGTATGCGCGCGGAACGTCGCGATCACACCCTTCAGCCAACCGCGCTGGTGCACCAGCTCTATCTCGAGCTGGTCAAAGTCAAGGCCCTCCGTTCAACCTCTTCTGGCGGGGCGGATGAGAAGACAGCTTTTCTGGGGCTCGCGGCCTATCTGATGAAGAGGCTGTTGATCCATCACTCTCGTTCGCTTTCGAAGCGTGCGGAGAAATCCGCCATACTCGATTTTCCGGCCCCGGACTCAGGCACGGAACACGCGCTGCTTGAAATCGACGACACGCTGAATCGGCTCGCGGCGATCAATCCGGCGCTCCGGCAGGTAGTTGAACTCAGAGTGTTCGAGGGCCTGACGCGAGAGGAGAGCGCCCGGAGATTGGGCTGCGGCACCGCTACTGTCGCGCGCCACTGGACTTTCGCTCGCAACTGGCTGGAGGACGCTTTCACAGGGACGCAAAGCACGTGACGGAAGAGAGCTGGCAGGTGGCATTCGCTATCTACGAGGCAGCTGCCCTCCTTGCGGAACCGGAGAGGCAGGCGTATATCCACGCCGCCGCTCCGGATCAGGAAATCGCGGATAGAGTACTGGCTATGTTGGACGAAATCCGGTCAGCATCCGAGGAGGGTGGCTTTCCCGAACGGACGTCATATCGTGCTTTCGAGCCGCCCGGGAACGCCCTTTCGAACGGCACCTCACTCGGCCGGTTTGTCATCACCGGGTTTGTCGGCCAAGGGGGCATGGGGAGAGTCTATGCGGCTCACGATCCGGACCTCAACCGCGAAGTCGCTTTGAAAGTGGTTACACCGAAGGCCGAGGCGTACAGCTCGGAAAACTTCATTCGTGAGGCACAGGCGGCATCGGCCCTGAACCACCCAAACATTGTCACCGTGCACGAAGTGATTCGCTCCGGCCCTATAGTGGCGATCGCTATGGAACTGGTGACCGGAACCTCGCTGCGGCATCATTGCGGCACGGCCCAGCCGGTCGAAAAGGTAGCTCTGTGGGGGCGGCAAATCGCCAACGCCTTGGCCGAGGCGCACGCTCGCGGTATCGTTCATCGGGATATCAAGCCGGAAAACCTGATGCTCCGCCTCGACGGGTATATTAAAGTTCTCGACTTCGGACTCGCCCGGCCCACCGGCGTCGACCGGGCCGACGACGAAGTGGCTCTGGGCACGCTCGGGTATATGTCACCGGAAGAGATCGAGCAGCAGCCCATAACCGCTGCGAGCGATATCTTTTCACTGGGTATCGTGCTCTATGAACTGGTCTCCGGAACAAATCCTTTCCGTGGTGAGTCCGCCGACGCCACGACTCGGATGATTCTTGGATTGGCGCCTCCTCCTTTGCCGGAGAGGATCGGGACCATCCCCAAGGAACTCGATCGCCTGGTGCGCGCGATGCTCGAAAAGTCGCCGGCAGACCGCCCCACCGCGTCGGAAGTCGCACGGCAACTGGAAGCAATCGCCATACCCCGAGTTCGGCGGCGCGGTACCGCCTGGGCTGCCGCTGCGCTTGCCGTCTGTGTAATCGGAGGAGGAATCGCAGCGTGGCGTGCGCGGCCGCCCGAATTCCAGATCTATCCTCTCGCAAGCTTGCTCGGCGCCGAAAGACAGCCCTCATTTTCAGCAGATGGAACGCGGGTGGCATTTGCGTTTGCTGGAGGAATGGATGCGACCACCCACATCTACATCAAGAGCGTGTCGAGTGCTGGGTCGACCCGCCTGACATCGGGCGGGTTATCGGACTTCCGACCCGTCTTCTCTCCGGACGGAACCAGATTAGCCTTTTTGCGCCGGGCGGGAGGGCGGCTCCAGATCATGGTGATGCCATCGACGGGCGGAATCGAGCATCCGGCCGGCGAGATTGTGGATATTCTTCGCGAATACGCACTCATGACATGGGACGCTGAGGGCCAAAACCTGCTGGTGGCTGACCGAGTAAGCGAATCCCGGCCGGAAGTCGCACTTTTTCGGATTTCGGTCGAGACCGGCGCGCGCACGCAGGTTACGTTTCCGCCTGCGGGAGCAAGCGACTGGATGCCGGCGGTTTCGCCCGATGGCCGGACGCTCGGATTTGCACGCGTCGTCGAAAACGGCCGTGGGGATTTGTGGGCGGTTCCGCTTGCTGGGGGGCGCGCGCAGCGGCTCACTGATACCAATGAA
>Ga0105239_10005237_pt1 | contig 15255 bp, 12 predicted proteins | sample KBSC44metaG_FD_92761 | JGI IMG/M metagenome (GOLD analysis project Ga0105239, IMG submission 92761) | Corn rhizosphere microbial communities from Kellogg Biological Station, Michigan, USA - KBS C4-4 metaG | ecosystem: Host-associated > Plants > Roots > Rhizosphere > Soil | place: Michigan, USA...
ACCCGACAGTCGTGATCGAGGTGCTGTCCCCTTCGACCGAAGCCTACGACCGGGGAGAGAAGTTCGCCTGGTACCGGCGCATCGCGTCGCTGGAGGAGTATGTGATCGTCTCTCATAACGCGCCGCGGATCGAGCGCTTCACCCGGCGGGGTAACGATTGGCTTCTCACCGAGTTTAGCGGTATCGACGCCGTCGTAGAGCTGGCCTCGATAGGCTGCAGCCTGCCCCTGGCAGAGGTATATGACCGCATCGACTTCGCATCGGAGGAAACACCATGACATCGACACGGCGCGAGTTTTTGCAGGAGAGTGCGGCGGTCACGGCGGCGGTCGGCGTCGCGGCGATCACCGGTAACTACGATGCCCTGGCGCAGACGCCCCCAACCGGCAACGAAACGACCGCCTTTCAACCGCTTCCGACCCCGGCGAGCATTCGTAAGGGCGACATGCTCTACCGCAAACTGGGACGGACCGGGGAGCTGGTCTCCCTGATCGGGCTCGGCGGATACCACATCGGGATACAGCCCGATGAGCAGGACAGCATTCGCCTGATCCGCTCCGCGATCGACCGTGGCATCACCTTCCTGGACAACTCCTGGGATTACAACAACGGCAACAGCGAGATCCGGATGGGTAAAGCGCTCCAGGATGGCTATCGTAGTAAGGTCTTTCTGATGACCAAGATAGATGGCCGAGCGAAGGAGTCTGCGGCACGCCAGATCGACGAGTCTCTGCGCCGACTGCAGACCGACCGCGTAGATCTGCTCCAGTTGCACGAGGTCGTTCGCAACGAGGACCCGGACCGGATCTTCGCCGCGGGCGGAGCGATCGAGGCGCTGCAGGAGGCGAAGAAGGCGGGAAAGATCCGCTACATCGGATTCACCGGCCACAAAGATCCGGCGATCCATCTGCATATGCTGGAGCTGGCTGCAAAGCGCAGATTCCACTTCGATACCGTGCAGATGCCCGTAAACGTCCTTGATCCCCACTACCGTAGCTTTACCCGACAGGTGCTGCCCGTCCTTGTCCGCGACCGGATCGGCGCCCTGGCGATGAAGACCTTCGGCGGCGGCGTAATGTTCCGGGATGTTGTCGGGGGCGGTGCCACCGATCCCATCGAGATGCTGCACTTCTCGATGACCCTGCCCGTATCCGTCGTGATCACCGGGATAGAGCGCACCGAGCAGTTGGACCAGGCGTTTGAAGCCGTAAAGACCTTCCAACCGATGACCACCGAGCAGGTGACGTCGCTGCTGGCGAAGACCCGTCCGCTGGCGGCGGAGGGAAAGTACGAGCGATTCAAATCCTCCCACGCCTTCGACAGCACCTTCCACTCCCCTCAGTGGTTCGACAGCTGATCGACGATCACTTCCCGGTGCTGCGCGACGCCCCGTCCGCAACGCCGACATAAATAAAAAGAAACAAACTGCTGCATCCTTCGGGTACCCCCTGGGTGCGTGGGCTTTCAGCCAGAAGTGTCGAAAGTAGCCTGCAGCGATAGCGCGGAAGGGCCTGGTGCGGCCTAAGTAACCCGCGAAGGCGGGCTTTGAGACGGCTAGCCGGGACTTCAGTCCACGGCGAATACGAACTTTCGACACTTCTGGCTGAAAGCCCACGGCATCGAGCTGATGCGCTGTCGCGGAGTGTATTTCTCCACTTTAGCTTGCGGCCACTGTCTTACTGAGGTAACTCTTAGCGAGATGGCCTGCAGTTATGCCGTCAATACCAACTGCGTCGTGAAGAGGCTCTCCATGATCACTCCCTATTGCCCCCCTGCGGCACAACCGCCACGGGCTCGCCGGCATCGCATTCGAAGCTATTCTACGAATAGTGTATTTATTGCCTCTATTGCCACACTGAGCTCCCTACTTCCCATAATCTCGGTACAGGCGCCGGCGCAGGCGGATCCTTTTTCGAAAGCCTCCGATGCTGCCGCGGTTCGCGACCTGCAGCCGGTCTTTACGCTCCATTCCTTCAAAAACTCGGTCGATGGACGCGCTATCACGGCGACGGCCCTAGTGCAGGGACCTGACGGCTCCCTGTACGGCGCAAACGTGGATGGCGGCCCCGGCGGCTTCGGTACGGTCTACCGCCTTTCGGGACCGAACAGAAAGACTTTCACCCTCCTGCATGCGTTCAGCGGGCCCGCGGCAGGGCCGGGTGACGGCGCCAGCCCGACCGCCCTGGCGATGGATGCCGCCGGTAACCTCTGGGGAACGGCCCGAACCGGGGGCGCCAATGGAAACGGCCTGATCTTCAAGATCACACCGGCCGGCGTCTACTCGGTCGTTCACACGTTCCCGACGACAACCCTCAAGAAGGTCACCTACCCCACCTTTGGCGGGACCGGCTTTCTCACCTTCGATGTCAATGCAGAAGGCACGTGGCCGTCCGCGCTGACGCTCGGTCATGACGGCAACCTGTACGGACTCTGCGAAGGCGGTGGCACGAACGGCACCGGGACAGCGTTCCGGATCACACCGGACGGAGCGTTCTCCGCGATCCACCACTTCTCCGTCTTCCAGCTCCGACCAGGCGCCGCACTCGGAACGGCGACACCGGTCGATTTTCTGAACAATGATGGCGCCGCGCCGACCGATGCTCCGCTGGTCGTCGCCGCCGACGGATCGCTCTATGGCGTTACCAGCCAGGGCGGCCCAAATGGGCTCGGTACCTACTTCCGGCTGACGACGGGCGGTGTCTTCACCCGAGTCTATGACACGGGCAATACCTACGTCTTTCAGCAGGATCTCGGCGGAACGTCCAGCACGATGGAGGGTATCGCCCCGATGTCGCTGACTCCGGCGCCGGATGGCAGCGTCCTGGTGACCTACGGCGAAAGCTTCTCCCATACATCGGCCGCCGTCGATAGCCGGATCGGCGGCACGATCCAGCGTATCCTTCCCGGCGGCGCCGGCGTAACCACACTTTACACGTTCGGCGATACCACGTACCTCTATTTCAGCCCGCAGTCGCCTTCGCAGGAGACGCTCCTGCATGGCTACTGGCCGAGCAGCCTCGCGATCGGGCCGGACGGCACGATATACGGCACGTCGATGCTCGGGGGGCCAAACGGTAACGGTATCCTCTTCAAACTGGCGCCGGACGCCTCCTCTCCCACCGGGGTCTCGCCAAAGATACTGTATGGACCGGTGACGGACGGATCGCTGCCGAAGCACCTCCTGTTCGGGCTGGACGGCAACCTCTACGGCACGGGAGCCGGCGGCGCCCAGACCAACGATGGGGTCGTCTTCGAGGCGTCCCCGACGACCCTGCCGTTCCTGCTGCATTCGTTTAACGGCGCGGACGGCAACAATCCGATCGCCGTCACCCTGGGCACCGACGGGCGGGTGTATGGGCTGACCTACGGGTCCACAGACGGCGTCGGGGCAGGACGCTTCTTCTCCCTGACGACCACCAGCACCCCGGAGAACGACACGACGCAGATCCTCAACAAGTTCACGAACTTCGCGCGGGCAAACAACGATCTGTTCCAGGCGAACGATGGCAAGTTCTACGCGACCGTTTCGGAGAGCATCGGTAGCAACGGATCTATTTTGCAGCTCTCTGCCGGCGGCCTGGTACAGAGCATTTACGATCTCATCGGTCCGAGCGTCGGCGGAAATCCGCTGGGTAATGTTACCGACGGCAAGGACGGGTTCTTCTACGGCAGCACACGCAATTATGCTCCCCTGGGCGGCGGAGCGGTCTACCGGTACAATCGGACGACGGGGCAGGTGGATCTCATCCACGCCTTCGATCCCCATGGCCCGGAGGGAGACACCGGGGTCGGTAGCCTCCTTCTGGCAAGCGATGGCCGACTTTACGGCGTGTGTGCCCGCGACGGCGAGACCTTCAATAACGGACTTGGTACGATCTACAGCTTTAACCCAAAGGCGCCCGCACCGAACTACGACTTCAAGGTCGTCCACCAGTTCACGGCTGCCACCGGTGGAAACTCTCCCGGAGGTCTTGTCGAACGGGCAAGCGACGGCGTCTTGTTCGGCGTGATCGGCGTCAATTACTACACGCCAAATATTTTCCGCGTGAACAAGGATGGCACCGGCTTCAGTATCGTGGAGTCCGCGGGTACCGGACAGATCCGCTCCCCTCTCGTCCTGGCGCCGGACGGCGGCCTCTACGGAATGGCGGATGGCAACGGCGGCGATATCACCGCGATGAACGGCTCCTGGGGAACCATCTTCCGGGTGGATCCGGACACCGGTACGGTAGGGTTTATACACCGATTCCACATGATCGACGGTATCGTGGAACAGTACCAGAGCAACTACCAGGCACGGTTGGTCCTTGGGCCGGACGGTAACCTGTACGGCGCGGCGCCTGGAGGCGGAGTCAACACCTTCTTCGCCGGGCCGAGCATCTTCACGGAGAACCAGAGCTTCGGCACGATCTTCCGACTGGTAATCAATCCTCCGACATCCTCCTCGGTCCCCCACGCCAAGGATGTCACCGGTCAGTTCACCGTCCAGTACGTAAGCCATACCTTTGTCGGCGGCATCCATCGCTATGCGATCAGCCTCACCAATAAGGGAGCGGCAGTCACCGGTCCGATCGAAGCCGCCTTTGATAATCTCGGCGTTGCCCAGGCGCTCACCGCGGACGGCTACACGCACTTCGCAACGCCGGCAGGAAGCCCGTTCATGCAGGCGTCCAGCAGCAGCATCGCCGCCGGCGGCAAGGTATCGCTGGTGCTGCAGACGACGAAGCCGCTTCCTGCAACCGTCCAGGTGCGGGTGCTCGCGGCGCCGGGAGCGCTATAATACGACGCCGATCGTTCGATTTTGGAAGGGAAAATCTATGACTATTCGGAAGATGCGCCTTCGGATATCGGTGACATCCGCCGCAGCGCTGCTGGCGCTCAGCGCCACGCTGGCCGGCTCTGCCCCCTACGCCCGGGCGCAGGCGTCGCTGGCCACCGGCAGCGTTTCACTGGACCTCGGCGCGCTGCAATCATCGGGAACCTACTATCTGGACTTTCAACTGCTGGACGGCAACGGAATCGGCGACGGCAACGCGCTCGCCGCGGTAACGAATCTCAGTCTGACCGGTGGGACGCTGTTTGCCCCCGGCACGGCGACGACGTTCGGTACCGTCTCCGGCGATCCGACCGCGCCGGGGGGGCTGCAACTGGTAGACAGCGATCCTAGCGGCGTCAGCGAGTACACAATCGGCTTCATCGTTGGTAGTTCGCCAGCGCTGCTGAGCTTCGATCTAAACGTCTCCGCGACCGCGATAGACACACCCATCGCGGACCAGTTCAACTTTCAGATCCTGAAGTCCGATATGTCCGCCCTACCCACGGACGGACCGGCGGGGACGGAGTTCGTCAGCACGGCGCTCGATTCACCGGCGCCCGGCTTCGGCGCCTTTGGATCGGCGCCATCGAGCCCGGTCACGATCGCGGCGCCCAATGTGGTTACCGCGCCGCCCGTCGGTGGCAGCGCCGCAGCGCCGGAGCCCTCGTCCCTGGCGCTGCTAGGCCTGGCCGGCCTGCCGCTGGCAATGCCGATCGCCCGACGCCGCCGGCCTTAACCGGCGGCGTCTGAGATAGCTCCCCTGCCGGCGTAGCCAGCAGGGGAGCTATCTTTTTTCCCGCCATCGACGGCAGAGGTCTTCAGCCGCGGCAGGCCAGTCGGCAAAATCGAAGGAGAAGCCCGCCTGCAGCAGCCGCCCGGGGACGACACGCCGGCTCTTCAAGATCAGCTCCGTCTCCGTACCAAGAACGCGCGCTCCGATCTCCAGCATCCCGTCCGTCGCCGGCAGGCCCAGGCGCGTTCCCCATGCCCCTCGGAGCGCCCGCATAAAGTCGGCGTTCGGCAGCGGGTTCGGCGAGGCCAGGTTGACCGGCCCGTCGATTTCCGCATGCCCGATCAGCCAGTTCACGGCGCGGACAAAGTCCTGCTCGTGTATCCAGGAGACGTACTGACGCCCGTTACCGGACTGACCGCCGAGCCCGCGGCGCACCAGACCGAGCAGCGTATCGAACACCCCGCCTGGATCGGGGCTCATTACCATCGCCGTACGGAGCGCCACCTTCCGTGTCGCCGGGGTAACCGCCTCCTCCAGAGCCTGCTCCCAGGCGCGGGCGACATCGATACTGAAGCGCCACGTCTCCGGCACGCCGGGTTCGCCGCCACCAAGGATACCGGTCATCTCATCGTTGGGAGTGTCATAGCGGTGCGCGTAAATCGTGGCCGTACTCATCTGTAGCCAGACCGACGGCGTCTGCGCGGCGCGGGCGATCGCCTCACCGACCACCCGCGTCGAGCGCACCCGCGACTGTGTAATACGCTCGCGATTCTCCGGCGTATACCGACAGTTGACGCTGCGCCCCGCCAGATTGATCACGACATCCGCACCATCGATCTCCGCCACCCAATCGCCCAGCGTCTCCGCATCCCAGGCGACGCTCTGCCAGGGCAACCCAACAGCCGGCGTCCGACTGAGAACGACGACCTCATTCCCCGCGCCCTGCAACGCCCGCGCGAGGACCGTTCCGACCTGCCCGGAGCCGCCGGGAATGAGGATCTTCATATCAGATTGCGGAAAGCCTGCTCTACAACGCCGCTGTCTTCATGCTGCCGTCGGGATACCGAACGCTATATACTTCCGAGAGATCCCGCGTGGAGGGCGACTCTTTATCCAATCCGTAAAACAGGAGGGAGTCGACGTAGGGGCCGGGATGGACGTACCACTTCCCGTGCGCGTCCTGAACGACCAGCGTGCGCTTCACAAACGGAGTCCCATTCTGCAGCGTCGCCTCGACATCGACAAACTCGACATCTTTGAAGTTAAAAACCGCGTATCCATACGATGCGGGGCCGTTTCTCGAAAGATGGCGCGCCGCGAACACCCGGTGGATCGCCACCGGTTCCCCGGGAGCGGGCGGGGTTCTCTTCGCGTTCTTCTGTATCTCCCGGGCAAATCCCGCTAAAAAGTGTGCGTAGAGCTTACGATGCTTTTCGGCGCCGAACGGCTTGAGGCAGGCGCCATTAAACAGGGTGACGTCCCGCTTGATGAAGGCGCGAGCCAGATCGCAGGCAGGTCCTTCGGGTGTGCTGTGCCCGTTGGGGAAGCCATCTTTAGCAACGTTTATGACGGGCTTTGTGATCGCTTTGCCTGTGCCTGTCTGCGCGACGGCTGCGGCACACAGGGAGAGCGCTCCCGCTAGAATCAAAAAACGCATCTTCATGGTAATCTCACCTCTTTGTTCTGAAAGGAAGCCGCTCAATCGCCAAGCGCATGGACATAGACGTGATGCCGCTCCTTATCGACGATCACATTACCGTGCCAGGTCCAGGGATTCGAGGCGGTGGAATTCAACGGCGGGGTGCAGAAGAACGTGTAGACTTCTGGTTTGGCGATACGCTCGGTCTCTTCCCACCGAACGCGACGCTTGTCCAGCCCATCATACCGCTCATTAGCCGATAGGCTCTGCGCTATAGTCTGGCGGATAGTGCCAGGCGGCTGCTCCACCTTCTCCGCTCCCATGTCCCGCAGCATCTTCGTCACATCGGCATCCATAGCATCAAAGCGCATCCAGACCCAGCACTTCATGATATAGGCTCTGCCGGAAGCATGAAGATCGGAAGCGCTAGGGGGAGGCGGATGCCGAAACACCGATCGGAAGACATGGTCCGTTGGCTCTTGGCTGTAATCTTCGCGAAACGAGGCACGCGAAATAAAGCCGACGAACCCGTAAGCCGCCAACATGAGGGTATCGATACAGAGAATGATAACAACGGCAGTATGCAGTCGGCGGCTCACGACCACAAGTACGGTGCAGCCACCAAGCATTGTTTCCGGCAGCAGACTATAGCCACCCAATTAAACGGATTCGGCCTGTCGTTGCCTTTGGCGAGCCCCAGCGCCTATTTTGCGGAGAGGATGGAACCAGGGCAGGGATAAGGAGGATCGCTCCCGGCGCCCTTAGCCTTAGCGGACCTCGGGAGCGATGTGGACGACGCGACCTTCGACCGTGATGCGATCGGCGGCGATCAGTTGCAGGGCCTCGACAAGCAGGGTGTGCTCACAGGGGAGGATACGGGCAGCCAGATCTTCCGGGGTATCCCCCTCCTCCACCGGAACGGCGCGCTGGGCGATGATCGGGCCGGTATCGTAGGTCTCATCCGCGAAGTGAACCGTGCAGCCGGAGACCTTGCAGCCGTGCTCCAGCACCGCCTGATGGACATAGATACCGTACATCCCCTTGCCCCCAAAGGCGGGCAGCAGGGCCGGATGGATATTCAGGATACGGTGCCGGAAGGCGCGTACCACGCCGGAAGGAAGGCGTCGCAGGAAGCCGGCGAGGACGATAGTGGCCGCACCGGTCTCGCGCAGGGTGGCGAGCAGCGTCGCCTCGTAAGCGCCCTCACCGCCCTCTAGGCGCTTAGGATCCACGATACGGACGGGAAGCCCGGCCTCCTCAGCCCGCTGGATCGCCGGAGCATCCGTTCGTGTACCGATCACGGCGGCGACCCGCGCCGCCAGACGCCCGGTCTGAATGGCCTCATGCACCGCGAAGAGGTTGGAGCCACGCCCCTTTGTCCCGACGAAGAAGGCTAATGCCAGAGGATCCCGTTCGCTCAACTGCCCGCCTTTGGATCGTCGGCCTTATCCGTCGTGATGACATTTCGGATATCGTTGCCGCAGGCCTGTAGGAAGTCACGCTGCGCCTGCAACGCGTCCTCATCGGTCATAACCTGACCATTGGCTGTCGTTTGCGGTGTGTTCAGACGAATCAGCGCCCAGCCGTTCCGATTTGGAATGAAGCGCTCCAGCGACATCCAGAGTTGCTGCTTCAGAAAAACATACTCCGTCTTGCTGCCGGAGGCGAAGAAATAGGTGACCGTCGCCTTCGGCATTCCCTCTGTCAACTGACCGTTAGCAGTGGACCGCTCGACATGGCTGCCATCGAAGAGCATGTGTGTCGCCATGTGCGACTCCCCTGCCCAGGGAAGCGTCACCGCATCGCGCTTCAGAAGTTGGTAGCCACCGGCGGGGAAGCACTGATCCGGATTGTGGTTGAATTCGCGACGCCCATAACGGCGGTAGACGACGTAGAGTTGAACGACCTGATGCGTCCGGACATTGATATATTGCCGACAGATCGTCGAATCCGCACCGATCTGCGCGGTGTCCGCTTCCGTCAACTCGTCGTCGTCGAACTTGGGGACTAATCTGCCGTTTGCGATGCCATAGTGGATCCATTCGCCGATCGAGTGCGGGATCTGGCGAACATCGGCGCCGCCGGCCTCTGCACCGGACGCCTTCCAGGCGAACCAGAAGGAGAGCGCCATTGTCGCTACCATGATCGCAATGATGGCCACGAGATTCGGCCGTCGGCCAGCAGGATCCCAGTGGAACTCTAGAGGCGCTTTGAACGCCGAACCGGCGGTATCAGCATCCATCATACTCATGCCGCCACCGCCTTCGTCGTCGGATCGACTCGCTTATGCGCGCCGGTCGCCCACTCCATAAATCGCCCGACGCCGATCAGGATCAGGAACACGAAGATAAACAGCAGGTAAGGCGAATAGTCGTGAAAGAAGTGAAGGCCAAAATCCTTGTTGACATAGGCGGAGACCAGAATGATCAGCACCATGCGGCAGACATTAGCGGCAAGCGAGATCGGAAGGGCGCAGAAGAAGAGCACCCACTTCCATCCCAGCTTCAGACGCGATAGATAGGCGGTGATCGCATGGAGCGCCTTAATCGCCATCAGCGAATGCAGACCGGAGCAGGGATCGGCCACTTTCAGAGAGACGAAATCCCTGACTGGGTCCGTATGGTCTGTTCCCGGCCGCCAGAACTCCATATTCATGCCCGCGCCGGTTATCTCGATCCCAAACAGATGGTGTACGATCGCCCGGGAGCCATTCGTGGCCAGCAAACGCAATGGGAAGGAGACGAACTGGTTCATAAAGCCGGGGATCGGCACCATGAAGAGCAGGTAGCCGATCGGAAAACTCAGCTCGCGCAGCCAGGCAGTACCAGCGAAGTACCAGACCGCGCCTGCCACGAATATCGGAATCGATATTGGCGACGGACCGTTCATATCCAGCGCCTTCTCCATCAGATGAAGGAGCATGGCGAAGATGATCACTACCAGACCACGGGTATCGCTACGCATCGGCAACGCCTTCAACTTTTCGCGCTTACTCCAGGCAACATAGCCCGCGATCGGCATGATCAGCCAGCCGTGTTGCGCCGACTCATCGTGGATCCACCGGTCTATCATGAAGGCATAGGTGTCCCAGTAGATGGCGATAAACAGGGCGGCGATCGTGCCGAGTTGAAAGAGCGGGAATGTCTCCACTTCCCCGGCGCCGGGTAGAGCGGCGGCAGAGGAGGCGAGGCTTCGGCGCGACGGCGCAACCGCTGCAGACGTCGCGGGAGTGGACTCGTTCATTCGCGAGGCGGGTTCCTTTACAGCGCAAACAGCCTACATTGTACCCGCATTTCGGCAGCTTAACCCGGAGTGGCAGACGGCGACGGCTGCGTTCGCGTAGCGAGAGCCGCGTCGTTCCAGAGCAGCAGGGAGAAGCCAGCGCTATCGGGTTCAGCGAGCGGCGGAGCGGGGTGGAAACCGGAGAGAGCGTCGCTGAGCTCCGTCGGGTAGTGAAGCGGCACCTGATGGACCAGAGTCTGTCGCGGTTCCGCCTGCAGGTCGGATGCGACCGTCCACAACCCGACGATCCGGCTATAGGCAGTCTTCCAGGGGAGCGGCTGCTCACGGTTCGGCGTCTCGCGCAGCGTTGCTGGTGTCAGGACGACGCCGACGATCGGACGCCCCATCTGCTCCTCCACCTGTCGAAACTCCGCCGCATCGGCAGGGAGCCAGACGGAAGGCGCTGCGGAGCGAAAGGCAGTCTCCCAGGGAGAATCCGCAGCGATCAGGGCGTCCCCCTTCCTGGCGCGTACCGCGCGCATCTCGTTTGAGTCGGTGTTCAGATAGTAATAGACGCCGTAGACAGGATCGCTGTTCGTGGTAGGCGCGATCAGCAGCGCCAGGCCGGGAATGCAGGACGCCGCACACCACCCGCCGATCACCAGGTTTTCCGTAAAACGCGGCAGACTCCGCGAGCGTACCACGCTGAGTAGAAAGGCGACGCCGAAGACAGCCGCCGAAGGCGCATAGATCAAAAACAACGGCAGCGCTTCGTCGGGGGTCAGGAAAGGCGCGATCCCGAACAGATGGCACAGGAGGCAGACATAGGTAAGTGTACGCAGTCGGTTTGCCCGTTCGTCCGAGAAGCGAATGAGAGCGGCGCCAAGAAGTAAGGGCAGAAGCAGCACGCCAAGAACGGACGGCAGCCGGCTATAAAGAATAGTGAGCGTCGCCGCCGACTTATGCAGGACCTGCCCGGCCCCACCCGACGCAAGAAACTCCCAGACCGTCTCCGGCGGAAGCGCCGAGCGGTAAAGGCGATCACCGGGATAGCGGGCAGTATAGGCCATCAGGTCCAGCAGATGCCCATTGAAAAGCGGCGACAGTCCCAGAGCCGCATTTCGGAGGAGTGCCGGTGCAGCGATGATCAGCGCGGCGCCCAGGAACAGGCTGACGGCGAGCAAGCGGCGGCGGCTCACGTGCCAGATATAGAGGAGCAGGACCGGCAGCAGGAGAAGTGCCGAGTACAGCGATAGATAGAGCAGCCCATAAAGCGCGCCGGCAACAGCGGCGTAGACGACGCGAGCCTCCAGACAGGCCAGTACGGCAAGCAGCAGCGTGAACAGCAGGGCGCCGAGCAGAGCCGGGTGCGGTTGCAGCGAGGTGGCCAGCGCGGAACCGGACAGGGCAAAGAGCGCGACGGCCAGCGGTGCGCCGCCGCGGACACCGAATAAAACGCGGGAGAGCAGCGCGCAGGCGCCGAGGCTGGCGGCAAAGCAGAGCAGCGAGAGTACCGCCGTGACCTTATCCCCCAGCCCCATTCCGGTGTGGTGCGCCCAGCGCAGACCGACTGCGGCGAGGGCCGGGTACAGAGGCGCATGACCGAGATCCGGAATCGAGCCGTCGGGATTCGGGTGGACATAGGCCGTCAGGAGCGGTGGGATCGACTTGGTCGCCGGCAAGTAGCCGTTCAGCGCGGTGCAGCGAGCGGCCTGAACCATATCCATCGCCTCGGCAGTAAGGCGCCCGGCGACCAGACCGCGGCTGAAGTGGAGGCCGAGAACGATCGCGATCAGCAGCACGACAAGGGCGCTGCCGACGACGTCACGGAGAGTCAGCCCGAGCCGCCGACGTGGGCGGCCCGGAGCGTTTGTCCGATTTTGCGTCAGCGAGGACGCTATGGGTGCGATTGCCACGGCGAAGAGCCAGACAGTTAAAAGGCGCCGGTGCGGGCGAGGACGCAGCCAACGGTGCGCCAGAGTATCGCAAGATCCAGAGACAGAGAGCGGCGGCCGATATACCACATATCCAGCCGGACACGCTCCCGATAGGCGATATGCTGGCGACCGCTCACCTGCCAGAGACCGGTAAGCCCTGGCTTGACGGAAAGCAACTCTGCCCCGTGCTCGCCATACATCGCCAGTTCCGGCGGAGAGATCATCCGAGGACCGACCAGCGTCATCTGCCCAAACAGGACGTTCACCAATTGCGGAAGCTCATCGAGACTCATTGCTCGAAGTCGGGCACCGACACGGGTCACTCGCGGATCCTCGCGCAGCTTGAACTCCCGCTCGTACTCCCGCCGGAGCTCCGGGTCATTACTGAGGATGTCGTCGGCATCCGGAACCATAGTTCGGAACTTGAAAGCATCGAAGGCATGTGGCGGCACGCCGTAGCAGTAATTCTGCTTTGCCAGTACCCGACGTCGGTACAGGACCGGCCCCGCAGAGTCCAGGCGGACCACCAAAGCGATGATCAGGAAGACCGGAGCGAGTAGCAGAAGAGCGGTAAAGGAGACGACCACATCCATCGCACGCTTCGCGGCGCGGTAGACGAGAATCGCTACCTCGCGCCGTGTCGGCGAGAGCGCCACGGGGTACTGTGGCGGCGCGAAGACCAGAGTCCCCTCCCCGGTTCCGAGCGTCGTCATCGCCGGCCGAAGAGAGCGCGGCAGATTCCAGCCCCCTGGAAAGTCCGGCATCTCCAGGTCCTCTTCTTCGTCCCGCAGTATTGAGCCCGAAAATGCAGGGCTCACAAGACAAGGTGATTGTATCGTTTCCAACGGAGTGACTCCCGCCGGTGCAGGACGCTGACGACTGGTGATATCAACAGGAAATAGCGTGTTCGGCACTAGTTCATTCCCGCGGTGCTGCGGCGACCAAACACGGCAGTGTAGATTTTCACAAGGGCAGAACCCGCACTATCCCAGCGGAAATCGTTCTCCACGCAGGCGCGGCCGGCCGCTCCGGCATGACGCGCCGCATCGGGGGTTTGTAGCCAATCGGCACAGGCGCGCGCCAGGCTATCGGCATCCGGGGCGATCCGTACGGCGCCGGCGGCAACCGCGCTTTCCAGGGCGCGACCGACGATCGGGGTCGCCACGACCGGAAGGCCCGTCGCCATCGCCTCCAGCGCCTTGTTCTGGATGCCGACACCCGCACGCATCGGACAGATCGCGATCTGCGCGCTGGCGAGATAGGTCTGCAGATCATCGACATAGCCGGTGACGGTCACACGGTCGCCCCAGCGAGCAGCCGCCTGGCGCAGCCGCTGATCCGGCCCGCTTCCGGCCAGGCAGACCGTCAGCGCAGCGGCGCCGGCGGGCATCAGGGCGTCCAGCCGTGGCAGGATCTCTTCCAGCAGGTAGAGTGCGGCATCGCGGTTCGGCGCGTAGCTCATCTTACCGGTGAAGACGAGAGACCAGCGGCACGGCGTTCCCGGGATCGGGTGAAAGGTGTCCCCGTCGACACCGTTCGGGAGAACGGAGATCGGCCGATCGACTCCCAGGGCCGTGAGCGCTTCCGCATCGATCCGGGACGTGACGACGATCTGCGGAAAGCGACCACAGACCTGCGGTTCATACCGGCGGATCTTTCGCCACTCCTGACGGGAGAGCAGGCGGGAAGCGCGGCTCGCGGTCGGAAGTGTCATCAACTGGCTTCGCAGCTCGGTGATACAGTCCACGGCATCGAAGACGCAGGGTAGATCCCCGAGGGAATCTGCGTATTGGGCAGCCCGGAGATGCTCGATATGAGCCACATCGAAGGCGCCGTTCGCCGCTAGCGAGCGCAGCAGACGCAGCATCTCCGGCGAGCGGCACCAGGCAGCCCAGAGAGGGATAGGAGTGGGAAGCGCAGCGAGCGCCTGCCCCATAGCCTGCCGCCGCGGATGCGGCACGATATGGACCGCCTCACAGAGCGATCTCAACTCCACCAGCGCAGCGCTATCTGCGGGAGATCCTTCTCCCAGGGCGGCAACGGTAACGTGATGCCCGGCGCGCGCCAGTTGCCGGATGAACTGATAGGGCCGGACACGGATCGGCGACGGCACATACGGCAGGATGTACAGGATGCGTAGCGTCGCCGTGCCGTGGTCCGCGCTCATATCGCTGTCCCCTGCTCCCGCGTCGCCGGGGCAAGCAATCCCACCGAAACATAGGCGCTCTGTAGATCCTGCCCGACCATGTCCCAGGCGTAGCGCTCGACCGCCAGCTGGCGTGCCGCACCGCCAAGCCGGCCGGCAAGTGCGGTATCGGACAATACCCGCACGACGGCGTCGGCAAAGGCAGCCGGCGTATCGGCGAGAAGGATGTCCGCGCCGTCGGTCACAGCGATCCCCTCCGCGCCCACCGTCGTCGAGACGATCGGCAAACCCATCGCCAGTGCGTTCAGGATCTTGACGCGCATCCCGCTGCCCGCGCGAAGCGGCGCCACGAAGACGCGACAGGCCGCCATCAACGGGCGGACATCCGGTACGGTACCGGTGACCGTGACTGCCGGTCCGGCCAGCGCACGGACGGTGGCATCCGGCCGTGTCCCGGCGATAATGAACTGCGCTCCCGGCACGCGCTCCCGGATAGATGAAAGCGCCTCGGTGCAGAACCAGCGGACGCCGTCGACATTGGGCGGCCAGAACATCGTTCCGACAGTCAGGATGGTCGGCGCTTCGGTCGCAGGCGTCGCGGCTGCTGGGGTGAAGTATCCGGTATCGACGCCGATCGGGGTCACGCAGACATTCGCCGCACGATCAGGACCGTTCAGCTCCCGGAAGACGACAGCATCCTCCTCGGAGACGGCGAGAACACGATCGGCGCGGCGGCAGGCGGCACGTTCGAAGCGGAGTAGG
>Ga0105239_10005238_pt1 | contig 15251 bp, 14 predicted proteins | sample KBSC44metaG_FD_92761 | JGI IMG/M metagenome (GOLD analysis project Ga0105239, IMG submission 92761) | Corn rhizosphere microbial communities from Kellogg Biological Station, Michigan, USA - KBS C4-4 metaG | ecosystem: Host-associated > Plants > Roots > Rhizosphere > Soil | place: Michigan, USA...
ACTGCAGGCCAGTCCATGCACCAGATGGCCAGCACCCGGGCGGCCACGTCATCCACCCACCTTGCGGACGGGACCGACGGACCGACCACCCGCCCTGGTGGCCAGCCGCACCCGGCTGATCCGCCCGCACCCGGGGATGGGCGCACCATCGCCAGCGCCCGTCACCTCGTACCCGCTGACCCTGGCCTCCAGCCGGGCCGACGCCCCTGGCCAGTCGCCGCCGGTCACCAGCAGGGTGCACCCCTTCTGCCGTGCCCTTGCCGTCACCGCCCGCGCCCTGGTCGGCGGCACCACCCGTCCGCCAAGCCCGAGCACCACCAGATCCAGTCCGTCCATCAACACCGCTGCCACCTCGACCGGGTCGCCACCGGGGTCGGGGATGATCGCAAGCCTGCTCAGATCGGCGCCCATTTCGACGGCAGCCAGCAGGCCGACGTCGGGCTGGCCGACGATCGCCGCGTGCCCACCCGCCGCCGTCACCGTCGCCACCATGCCCAGAAGCAGCGACCTGGCGCCCGACAGCACGGCCACCGAACCCCTCGGCAACGACGTGGGCAGCAGATCCGCCAGCGAATCCGGGAGCGGCAGCAAAGTTTCCGAGTCGGGTAACGAGGTGTTCGACGGCATGGCTCCGCGCCGGGTCGAGGCGGCCGAACCGGCCCCCTTCCCGGACATCAACGCCATCTTGCGGCGCAGGTGTTCTACCTGCTCAGCACGGCTTTCCTCACTTCGGTCCAGGCTCACAGCTGCTGTCACAGCAGCACCTCCCGCACCATCCGGCCCAACAGTAATTTCGAACGTTTGTTCGATACGACGAGTAAACACTCGCCCTCTGACACCGTCAAGCGGATCCGGCCCCAGCACGGGAAACCCTTACGGGCTCGTGAATCCGCTACGGAACGACTGTGCGTCTGTCTGACCAGTACGTTAGAGTTTTAATCATCGGAACCCACTTCGGGATGGGGCCGGTGTACGACCGTGGGACGCATCAGCCCGATGCCGACCACGATCGTGCGGAATCGTTTGCGATTCGCCGAAGACCAATGTGTTCGCTTACTCGGGGATAGTAAAGGACTCAACATGAGGTCAAATCGTCTGGCTCGTCGCATTGCGGCGGCCGTAGGCGGTACTGCAATCGTCGCGATGGTCGGGCTGACCGCCGCGTGCGGTGGCGGGGAGAAGGCTCCCGAAACGTCGACCACGACCACCACCACCACACCGTCGTCATCGGCAACGGTGTCGCCGACCGAGAAGTCGATCAACCCCACCGGTGGCAACCTGTTCACGCCTCCGGTCAAGGCGCCTGCCGCGCCGACGGCACCTCCCGGCGACAACTGACATCGCGCGGTCTCGGGGGTCAACGCTTGCCCTTGGGATTACCAAGGGGGGCATCCTTGAAGGATGGCTCCCGAGACCATGCGACATCGTTCGACACAAATGGTTCGAATGCCGTCACACACCGTGACAGCACTTCCCGGTCGGCACGCCAGATCAGGCCACTGGTTCCTGATTCTGGTAGCGGCGGCCGTGCTGATGCTTGCCTCGGATCTGCGGCTCCCCAAGGGAGCAGGAACGGCCGCCGAGATCGGCGGTCCGTTCGCGTTGTTGCTTGCCGCGTCGACCGATCTCGGTCCCGCGCGCGGCGACCACGTCCAACTCACCGCCGCCCTGCAACGGCCGACCAGCCCGGACGCACTGATCGACTGGGCGGGCCAGCACGGTCTCTCCGTGCGCTGGCAGCGAGGCGATGACTGGGCGATCCTCGAGGGCGGGCCCGAAAGCGTCTCGCGCGCACTGGAAGTCGAGGTTCACGACTACCGGGGTCAGCGCGGGCAGGAGTTCTACGCATCCCCCCAACAGCCCGAGGTGCCGCCAGCGTTGCGCACCGAGGTCGCCGAACTCGGCCGAATCCTCAGCTACACACCGCATCACGAGTCGCGGCCGCACTTCATGCCGTTGGACGTGCCCGACCGCGGGTTGACCCCTTCCGCGTTGCTCACCACCTACAACGCAGCAGGACTCGCACGAAATGGCTTCACCGGCAAGGGCACGACGATCGTCATCTTCGCGTTCAACGGCTACGACCAAACCGACCTGGACACCTTCGCAACCACGTTCAACCTGCCCAGGTTCACTCCGGAAGTCTTGGGCGATCAGCTCGCCGTGGCGCACGGCGAGACGACGATGGATCTCGAAGTGGCACATGCCATTGCGCCCGATGCGCGCAAGGTCGTCGTCAACGCCCGTCCCACGGTCGAGGGCGAGGGCGGGTACGAGAAGATCGGCAAGCTGATGGAGGACACCGATCGGGCCTACCCCGGCGCGATATGGAGCATCTCGATCGGCTGGGGCTGCGACAAGCTGCTCACCGCCGCGGATCTGGCACCCGTGCGGTCCGCCCTGGCCGATGCACACTCGCATGGAACCACGGCGTTCAACGCCAGCGGTGACCTCGCCGGGCTGGAGTGCAAGGGCGGCGACGACTGGGACTCTCCCCCTGGCCCGTCCGACGTCGGGCTGGATTCGGTTTCCTCACTGCCCGAGATGACCAGTGTCGGCGGGACCACCCTGTCGACCGACCCCAAGGGCGTGTGGCTTGCCGAGCAGGCCTGGTTCGACGTTCCACTCTCCCAGGGCACCGGTGGCGGCGTGTCGTCGCTGTTCGATCTGCCGCCATGGCAACGGGTGGCCGCCACTCAGGTTGCCCCCGAACGCAATACCGGCAAGCGGTTGACACCCGACATCTCGGCGGTCGCCGACCCGTTCACCGGCGTGAAGATCGTGCTCAACAACGACGTGGTCGTCGGCGGCGGCACCTCGCAGTCGGCGCCCATCTTGGCCGGGCTGGCCGCGGTGATGAACCAGTTCCTCAAGGCCAACGGCGGCAGGGAGATCGGCGACATCAACCCCCTGCTGTACCAAATCGCCGAGGGCGCACCGTTTCCCGCGTTCCGCGACGTGACGCTCGGCGGTAACGCGGTCGACACCGCGGGGCCGGGCTACGACCTGGTCAGCGGACTCGGCACCCCGGACGTCGAGAACCTTGCCCGCAACCTACTCGTCCTGCAAAGGGTGACCCCATGAGCACCGAGCCGGAATCCAGCGACGGCGCACCCGGCACCATGGAGTGCGCGGTGTGCCGAATCGACGTCCCCGCAGGCGAATACTGCGGCCTGTGCGGGGACCACTTGACCGAGCACCGCGACAAGGGAGCGAAGTGGCTGCGCATCCGGGCGTACAGCGCGTCCCCCGGTGAGCACCTACTGAAACCGAACATCGTCAGTACGCTCTTCCCCCACCTGTCGCCCAGCTCCCGGCTGCCGTTCCTGACGGGGCTTGGGGTCATCTTCGTCGCCCTGATCGCAACCACGATGCTGCGCCTGCCCGCCGCACTGATCACCGTTGCCGCGCTCGGACTGCCCCTGCTGTTCCTCATCTATCTGCAGGAGTCCGACGTCTATCGCGACGTGCCGACCTCGACCCTGGTGACGACGGCCGGGCTCGGCATCGGTCTCGGCGTCGGATGGGTACTCCTGACCGGTGCGATGGTGGCGCGGGCCTACGACGTCGGGTTGGGCACGGGAATCGCAGGATCCCGGATCCTTCGCGACGGGCTTGGGGTGCCGATCGGCGGCTTGCTGCTCATGCTCGTCCCGGCAGTGTTGGTGCGGCTGGTGCGACCGGGACCGCGAGAAGCGTTGGACGGCTTCGCCATCGGAGCATTGGGCGCCCTGATGTTCACCGCCGCCGCGCAGATGACCCGACTGGCACCCCAGTTCGCGAGCGGCATGGTCGCGCGAGCCAGGCCGATGAATGGGCTGTTCGTCGAGGCAGGCATTCGCGGTGTCGCCGTGCCGCTGACCGCGGCTGCCGTAGGTGGCCTCATCGGCACCGCCCTGTGGTTCACCCTTCCGGCGAGTAAGAAGGACCACCACCGCAACTACGTTCGCATCACCCTGTCCCTATTCGCCCTTGCAGTGATGGCGATGTATGCCGGGCTGGGTCTCGTCGACGTCGCGCGGTTCCCCCAAATCCTGCAGCTCGTACTGCATCTCGTAGTGACGGTCCTTGCCGTGCTCGCCCTGCGCGTCGGACTGCACCTTGCCCTGCTGCACGAGGCGCACGACGAGATCCTGTCCGATGAGCCGCTGTTGTGCCCGCACTGCGGTCACGTCGTACCCGACATGGCCTTCTGCGTAGCGTGCGGTGCGGCAACGCGGGCATCGTCGCGATCGTCGCGCCAGGCGCGACGGGACACCCGGCCCGTTCGGACCGATGCCGGGCCGGCGGCAACGGAAGACCAGCAGTGACGACGATCGCTCCCGGCTACTCGACGCACTCCGGAACCTACACCGTCCCAATCCAACCGAAGACCACGCATCGACGGCTGCTGATCGTGTGGGTGGGCGCCATCGCCCTCGTAGCCGCAGGCCTCGTCGCCATGTCGGGGGCCATGGAGAAGCCGTCGGCGCGGTTCATGTGCCCGCCAGAATGCGGGCGGCCGCCGATCGGGGAGCCGGTCACCATCAATCCGCGTTTCACCTCCGCCGACGGGGCGTTCTCGGTCTCCTATCCCGCCGAGGGTGCGGCCTACAAGATCACCAAGACCCCCACCGGCGTGACGGCCGACCTGCTGGCAGGCGACGGCGGCACCATGCGGCTGTTCAGCGAGCCCGCCGCGGGCCGCTCGCCCAAGGACATTGCCACCGCACTCGTCAACAGGACCTTCCCCGACACCAAGACGGCCTACGAGATACCCAATGCGATGGTCGGCTACCACCCGGGCTTCGGGATGGTCGCCGACTGCTGGCCGCAGGGCGCCACGGCGAGCTACTCGCGAATGCGGGTCATAGTGATGGTCGCGGTCAAGAACGACCTCGCGCTGGTCGCAGGAGCCGTCGGGCCGTTTCACGCATTCGGGCCGGACTTCGGCTCGGGCAAGCCCTCGGCGGCCAACCTGCAGCTGGCCCTGGACATGGGCAAGTACGTCAACAGCTTCAGTTGGCGCGGAGACCCTCAGCGCTAACCCGCCGCCTCTCGGCGCCGTGACCGGGACCTCACATCTCTGCATGTTGACATTGACAAATGTCACCAATTGCTGTTGTACTCAGCGGACGCTTCGACGAGGAGGTCTGCGATGCCTGCCCGAACGGCTCTGACCGGCATGGATGCACCCAGAAGAGGCTCGATCCGAGCCCGCGGTGCGGCCAACATCAGCAGCGTGACCCTGCGTCAGATCAGCGCCGTCCTGCCACCGGAGCGCGCGTGGGGGCTGTGGGCGTCGCGCCAGATCGTCGCCAGGGTGATGGACACGTTCGGGCCCTCGCTGTCGGGCACCCGCGTCGAACACGTCGACGCGCGCCTGGCCGACGGCCGCAGGGTGGTCGGGGAATGGGTGCGCGGTGCGGGCGTCGGGACCAGCGACGCGGCGATCTACTTCCTGCACGGCAGCGGATACGCCCTGTGCTCGCCGCGGACCCACCGCCGGCTGGTGGCCTGGCTGTCCCGGCTGACCGGGCTGCCCGTGTTCTCCATCGACTACCGCCTGGCTCCCCGGCACCGCTTCCCCGCCGCCGCGGACGACGTACGCGCGGGGTGGGACTGGTTGTGCACGGACCAGAAGCTGGCGCCGGAGCGGATCTTTCTGGCGGGTGACTCCGCAGGCGGACACCTCGCCGTCGACCTGCTGTTGCAACCCGACGTCGCGCACCCCGCAGGTGTGGCGCTGTTCTCCCCGCTGGTGGACCTGACGTTCGGGCTCGCCCGTACCCGCGAGCAGCTGCGCCATGATCCCGCGATCCGTGCGGCCGACGCGGCGAAGCTGATCGGGTTGTACTGCGCGGGAACCGATGTCACCCATCCCCGGCTGACCCTGGACGTGGCGGGCGGACGCACGCTGCCGCCGACGCTGATCCAGGCAGGCGGAGCCGAGATGCTCGTCGCCGATGCCCGACGGCTGGCCAAGGACGTCACCGCGGCCGGCGGCGACTGCGAGCTGCAGGTCTGGCCCGACCAGGTGCACGTCTTCCAGGCGCTGCCACGGCTCACCCCAGAAGCCAAACCCGCCATGCACCGGGTGGCGGCATTCGTGGCGAAGTCGTTGCGGGCGAAGGCAATCCACCCAGTGTCGGAGGAAGCGTCGTGAACCTCTTCGGATCATCGGCCAAGCGCAGCCGCGACGCCGACGCGGTCATCACCGGAGCGGGTAGCGGCATCGGTGCGGCGTTCGCCCTGGAGCTGGCCAAGCGCGGCGGCAGGATCGTGTGCAGCGACGTCGACGAAGCCACCGCACGAGCCACGGCCGACGCCATCACCGGCAGCGGGGGCAACGCGACGGCGGTGCGCTGCGACGTGTCGTCGATCGACGACGTGACGCAGCTGGCCAAGCACGTGCAGTCATGGTTCGGCGGAGCTCCGAGCCTGGTGATCAACAACGCCGGGGTCGGTGCGGGCGGCACGCCGATCGGCGAGGCCGGCCTGGACGACTGGAACTGGGTGCTCGGCATCAACCTGTGGGGCCCGATCCACGGCTGCCACGTGTTCGCACCGATCCTGCGCGAGGCGGGCAACGACCGTCCACGCGGCATCATCAACGTGGCATCGGCAGCCGCCTTCGGTGCGGCGCCAGGCATGGCCGCCTACAACGTCAGCAAGGCTGGCGTGCTGTCGCTTTCGGAGACGCTGGCCGCCGAACTGTCCGGCACCGGGATCGGCGTGACGGTGCTGTGCCCGACGTTCGTCAAGACCAATATCGTCGAGTCGGGCCGGATCACCGCGCAGTCGACGCAGCTGGCCGACCGGCTGATGCGCTGGACCGGCTTCTCGCCGGAGCGGGTGGCCAGGACGTGTCTGGACACCCACGACCGCGGCGGCCTCTATTGCATGCCGCAACCCGACGCCAGGATCGGTTGGGGCATCAAACGTTTCACCCCGACGGTGTACACCCGCGCCGTCGGTCTGGCCACCCGCGTCACTGGCTGATCCGCACCCGATAGGAGAACCACAATGGCAATCGACATGGAAGCGATGCTCGAGAAGATCAAGGACCGGCAGTGGGCGCTGGCCGACATCGACTGGGACGCACCGGGTGCCGAGACCATCAGTGACGAGTTCCGGCCGAAGCTGAAGGCATTCATGGCCGATCTCTGCTGGATCGAGAACGTCGGCGCACGCGGGTTCGCCGCATTGGCCAAGAAGGCGCCCACTCCGACTCTGGCCGAGATCTACCGGTACTTCCACGCCGAGGAGCAGCGGCACGCCAACGCCGAGCTCGCCCTGATGAAGCGGTGGGGCATGCTCGAGGACGGTGAGATGCCGGAGCCCAACATCAACATCCGGCTGGCCATCCAGTGGCTGGACCGCTACTCCGACGACATGTCGCTGTCGATCCTGGGCACCGTCATCCCCATGCTGGAGGTGGCGCTGGACGGCGCGCTGCTGAAGTTCCTGCTCGAAGAGGTGCACGACCCGGTCTGCCACCAGGTGTTCGAGAAGATCAACAACGACGAATCACGCCACATCGCAGTCGACTTCGACGTCCTCAACATGATCGGCAACGCCACCGCCCGCCGCCTGGCGATCCAGTTCGTCGGCAACGTCGCCTCGCCAGGCGTAATCATCGGCGCGCTGATGTACGCGCCGCTGCTCAACCGGATGCGCAACAACATCGTCGAGATGGGCTTGGAGCCCGAGCGTCTCTACAACGCCATGAAGCGGTTCAAGCAGTTGGGCGAACGCGCCGAGTTCACCAAGCGCGTGCCCACCTACCAGATCCTCAAGCTGCACGCACGCATGGTCGTCAACCCGAACAACCCGTACCACTACCTGGCCAACTCGATGGTGTGGCTGTCCGACCGCTACCCGAGCCCGCTGCTGAGCCCGATTCCCAGCTGGTTCAAGGAACTCACGCACGAGCCGGCGGCGTGAGATGCGCACATATGACACCCTGATCGTCGGTACCGGGTTCACCGGCATCGGCACCGCCATCAAGCTGACGCAGTCCGGCGTCGACGACTTCATCATGGTCGAGCGACACGAACGCGTCGGCGGCACGTGGCGCGACAACACCTATCCCGGTGCGGCATGCGACATTCCGTCGCTGCTGTACTCGTTCTCGTTCGTGGCGAACCCGACGTGGTCGCGTGCCTACTCCCCTGCCGACGAGATCCGCAGACACATCGAGGACATGGTCGACCGCTTCGACCTTCGCCGCAGAATCCAGTTCCGCACCGAGGTCAACGGGTTGTCGTTCGACGAGGACGAAGGCGTCTGGACGGTCTCCACGACCAATCGGAAGAAGTACCGCGCCCGCAGCGTCGTGTTGGCCTCGGGCCCACTGCCTGATCACGGGTGGCCCGACGTACGCGGGATCGACACCTACGAGGGCAAGAAGATCCACAGCGCCAATTGGGATCACGACTACGACTTCGCAGGAAAGCGGGTGGCGGTCATCGGCACCGGTGCCAGCGCCGTGCAGATCGTGCCCGAGTTGGTCAAGCAGGCCGCGTTCGTCAAGGTCTTCCAGCGCACACCCGGCTGGGTGATTCCCCGCTTGGACATCGCCACCCCCGCGCCCGCGCAGGCCTTGTTCGCGAAGGTGCCTGCCGCACAACGACTTGCCAGGCAGGCGTTGTTCTGGGGGCACGAGGCAAGCGCGACGGCGCTGGTGTGGAATTCACCGCTGACCTCGCTCGTCGCGCGGCTCGGGAAGGCCCACCTGCGCAGGCAGGTCAAGGACCCGTGGCTGCGCAGGCAGCTGACGCCGGACTTCACCCCCGGCTGCAAGCGGATGCTGGTGTCCAGCGACTACTACCCGGCCCTGCAGCGCGACAACTGCAAGCTCATCGACTGGCCGATCGCGACCATTAGCCCCGTGGGCATCCGGACCAGCGACGGCGTCGAGCATCACCTCGACGCGATCGTGTTCGCCACCGGGTACGACGTGCACCTGACCGGGCCGCCGTATCCGGTCACCGGGCTCGGCGGGCGGTCGTTGGCCGACGAATGGGTGCGCGGCGCGCAGGCGTACAAGAGCATCCACGCCAGCGGCTACCCCAACCTGTTCTTCATGACAGGGCCCAACTCCGGGCCAGGGCACAACTCGCTGTTGGTTTTCGTCGAGGGGCAGATCGACTACGCCGTGTCCGGCATCACCACGATCTTGAAGAACGACCTGCGTTGTCTCGACGTGCGCGCCGACGTTCAGCGCAGGCACAACGAGGAGTTGCAGAGGCGGCTGACCAAGACCACCTGGATGAGCGGCTGCAGCAGCTGGTACCTGACCGCCGATGGATTCAACGCGTCGATGTACCCGGGGTTCGCGACACAGTATCTTCGACAGATGCGCGACTTCCGGTTGAGCGACTACGTGGCGATAGCCAGGGGTGCGCGCGTCCCCATCTCGTCGTCGGCCTGACATGGCCGCAAAGCAGCCGCGACAGCAGGCGGGCGCGATATCGGCGATTCTCAAGCAGATTCGGCGGAGTTCGCGCGACGTCGTCGAGACGGCGGTGTCGCAGCTGTTCGACGCCGCAGTGCAAGCGCATGGCGTCGAGGCGTCCGGTGAGTACCGGATCGAGGAGCTGGCTCGGCTTGCGGGCACCACCACCCGCAACATCCGGGTGTACCGCGACCGCGGGCTGCTGCACCCGCCGCTGCGGGTGGGGCGCATCGCGCTGTTCAACGACACCCATCTGACCCGGCTGCGGCTGGTCACCTCGCTGCTCGACCGCGGCTACAACATCGCCCACGTGCACGAGATGCTGTCCGCCTGGGAGCAGGGCAAGGACATCGGCGACATGCTCGGCCTGGAGTCGGCGATCGCGGGCAGTTGGGCCACCGAGCGCCCCGAGCGGATGTCGGTCGACGATGCCAGAAAGTTGGTCGACGACGATGCCGCGTTCGAGCGGCTCACCGGCAACGGGGTCATCAAACTCGACGGCGAGAATGCAACGGTGGTGCGGCCCAAGCTAATCGAGGCCTTCAACGAGATCAGGCAGTACGGCGTCAGCGCCGACAAGCTCATCGACATCCACGAGCAGATCCTTCCGCTCACCGACCAGATCAGTGCCATCCTGGTGAGTGCGGGCGTCGATCACGTGGCCCACCGGATCAACCCTGGCGCGTCACTGCCGCCGGACACCGAAGTGGCCGAACTGATCACGATGCTGGTGCGGTTCCGCACTCAGGCGGTCGCCGCGGTCAGCGCGACCCTGGCGTTCTCGATCGAGTCGACCATCGAATCCGTGGTCAGCCAGATGCTCTCGGAGTTCATCGAGAAGGAACCGGCCCCAGGGACCAAGGACGCCCAGTCAGAGTCCCGCGAACAGACGTAAAGTGCCCTCAAACACGCCATTTGAGGGCACTTTACGTCTGCTCGCGGAAGGGGTTTACTCCCACTCGATGGTGCCCGGCGGCTTGCTCGTCACGTCGAGCACCACCCGGTTGACCTCGGGCACCTCGTTGGTGATGCGGGTGGAGATGCGTTCGAGCACCTCGTAGGGGACCCGCGTCCAGTCCGCGGTCATGGCGTCCTCGCTGGACACCGGCCGCAGCACGATCGGGTGACCGTAGGTGCGGCCGTCGCCCTGCACTCCGACCGAGCGGACGTCGGCAAGCAGCACCACGGGGCACTGCCAGATCTGGCCGTCAAGGCCGGCAGAGGTCAACTCTTCGCGGGCGATGGCGTCGGCACGGCGCAATGTGTCCAGGCGTTCGGCGGTGACCTCGCCGACGATCCGGATTCCCAGGCCGGGACCCGGGAAGGGTTGGCGCCCAACGATTTCCTGGGGCAACCCGAGCTCACGCCCGACGGCGCGGACCTCGTCCTTGAACAGCAGGCGCAGCGGTTCGACGAGCTTGAACTTCAGGTCGGCGGGCAGGCCGCCGACGTTGTGGTGGCTCTTGATGTTGGCTGCCCCGGTACCGCCGCCGGACTCGACGACGTCGGGATAGAGGGTGCCCTGCACCAGGAAGTCGACTGTGTTGGTCTGCTCCTCGCGCTGGCGCTCGTCGGAAGGCCCACCACCTTCATCGACGATCCCGCGGACGGCACCCTCGAACGCCCTGATGAACTCGCGGCCGATGATCTTGCGCTTGCCCTCGGGGTTGGTGACGCCGGCCAGCGCCTCGAGGAATCGTTCCTCGGCGTCGACCGTGACCAATTTCGCACCCGTCGCGGCGACGAAGTCACGCTGCACCTGGCCGCGCTCACCCGCCCTCAGCAGCCCGTGGTCGACGAACACGCACGTCAGCCGGTCGCCGATGGCGCGCTGCACCAGTGCGGCCGCGACGGCCGAGTCCACCCCGCCCGACAGGCCGCAGATCGCCCGCCCGTCGCCAATCTGGTTGCGCACCTGCTCGATCAGCGCTTCGGCGATGTTGGCAGCCGTCCAGGTCGAGCCGATGCCCGCGAAGTCGTGCAGGAAGCGGCTCAGGATCTGTTGGCCGTGCGGTGAGTGCATCACCTCGGGGTGGTACTGGACGCCCGCGAGCCGACGGGCCCGGTTCTCGAACGCCGCCACCGGAGCACCACTGCTCGTCGCGACGACGTCGAAACCGTCCGGCGCATCCGTGACCGCGTCGCCATGGCTCATCCACACCGACTGAGTGGCGGGAAGGTCCGAGTGAAGTTGTCCCCCAGACACGTTCAGCTCAGTGCGGCCGTACTCGCTGGTGCCGGTGTGCGCGACGGTGCCGCCGAGCGCCTGCGCCATCGCCTGGAAGCCGTAGCAGATGCCGAAGACCGGCACGTCGAGGTCGAACACGGCCGGGTCGAGCTGCGGTGCGCCCTCGGCGTACACGCTTGCCGGTCCGCCGGACAGCACGATCGCCGAAGGGTCCTTGGCCTTGATCTCGTCGACCGTCGCGGTGTGCGGGATGACCTCGGAGTACACATTGGCTTCGCGGACGCGCCGCGCGATCAGCTGCGCGTACTGCGCACCGAAGTCGACGACCAACACGGGGCGGGGAGATGCCGTTTCCACTGGCTCAGTCTAGTGGCGGCCCTCCAGTTGCCCCTGCTCGGCGGGGGTCGACGACGGGTTCGGCACGGGGATTGCGCTGGTGAACTGGTGCACGGCCTTGGTCAGATCGAGGATCTGCTGGGAGAGCTCCAGCAACTGGCAGTTCTGTTTGTCCTCCTCCTGCACCAGCAGCCATTGGTGGTCAGCGATCACCTGACGCTTCGCGTCGGCACGGTTCTGACTGATCATCACGAAGGTCGACAGGAAGATGGCCTCGAGCGACACGATCATGGTCAGCAGCCCGAAGGGATACGAGTCGAATCCGACCACGGTGCCCAACACGATCCACACCGCGAACCAGACGACGTGCAGATACACGAACGCCATCGACCCGGCGAACGTGGTGATCTTGTCGGCGATCCGGTTCTGCAGACTGCTGGCGCGCTCCTCGGCGTGTTTGAGGAGTGCCGGGCTCGTGTGCGGGTGCGGATGTGAAACAGACGTGATCGACATGGCTCACGGTAACCACTCAGTTGCCTAAGAGCCGCTCGAGTGCAACGTATTCACAGGCAGATGGCAGGAATGGCCCGCTTCGATGTTTGCTATCCGGCGGTGACGCGTTCCAGCGCGAAGAACTACGGCACGCAGCCCGCCGGGATCAACCCGCAGAGCTGACCGGAGTGATCGGCAGCCTGCGCAGCGCGGCGGGAGCCTCGGCAGGCACCACGGGATGCACCGGCGCGATGGGCGCCAGCCTGCGATACGACTCCCCTTGCGCCGGACGCTGATCCACCTCGCCGCGGTTGGGCCACAACGATGCGGCGCGCTCGGCCTGGGCGGTGATGGACAGCGACGGGTTGACCCCGAGGTTCGCCGAGATCGCCGCGCCGTCCACGACGTGCAACGTCGGGTAGTTGTACACCCGCTGGTACGGATCGATGACCCCGGTTTCGGCGCTGTCACCAATGGCGGCGCCGCCGAGGAAGTGCGCGGTCAGCGGAATGTTGAACAGCTCGCCCCAGGTGCCACCCGCGACGCCGTCGATCTTCTCGGCCATCCTGCGAGTCACCTCGTTGCCCGCAGGAATCCACGTCGGGTTCGGCTCGCCGTGGCCCTGCTTGGACGACATCATCCGCGCACCGAGCGGTCCGCGTTTGGTGAAGGTCGTGATCGAGTTGTCCAGGTGCTGCATCACCAGCGCGATCACCGTGCGCTCGCTCCAATGCTGCGGATTGAGCAGCCGCAACAACAGTCGCGGATTCTTGCCTGCTTGATCGAAGAACTGCTTCCAGCGCGGCACGTCCGTGCCCTGCGGTCCTGAGCCGTCGGTCATCAGCGTCTGCAGCAGGCCCATCGCATTGGAACCCTTGCCGTAGCGCACGGGTTCGACGTGGGTGTCCGCGGTCGGGTGGATGGACGAAGTGATCGCAACGCCGTGCGTGAGATCGAGATTGGGGTCGACCGTCATGGTGGCGGCACCGACGATCGACTCGGAGTTGGTGCGGGTGAGGACGCCGAGCCTGTCGGAGAGCTTGGCGAGTCTCCCGGCGTCCCGCATCTTGAACAGCAGCTTCTGGGTGTTGTACGTGCCCGCGGCCAGAAGCAGGTGCGTTGCGGTGAACGTCTTCTTCTTCCTGCGGAGCCTGCCGTTGGTGGCCACCGTGGTGACCTCCCACAGACCGTCGGAGCGCTGGGCGAACCCGGTCACCGTCGTCAACGGATGCACTTGGGCCCCAGCGGATTCCGCCAGGCCGAGGTAGTTCTTGAGCAGGGTGTTCTTGGCGCCGTGCCTGCAACCCGTCATGCACTCGCCGCATTCGATGCAGCCGGTGCGCGCGGGTCCCGCGCCGCCGAAGTACGGATCGGGCACCGTCTTGCCTGGGGTCTTCTCGCCATCGGGCCCGAAGAACACGCCGACGGGCGTTGCGACGAACGTGTCGCCGACGCCCATGTCGTCGGCGACTTCCTTCATGATCCGGTCGGCGTCGGTGAACGTCGGGTTCTTGACCACCCCGAGCATCCGCTGCGCCTGGTCGTAGTGCGGTGCAAGCTCCGCCCGCCAGTCGGTGATGTGCTTCCACTGCGGGTCGGCGAAGAACGGCTCCGGCGGCACGTACAGCGTGTTGGCGTAGTTGAGCGAGCCGCCCCCGACGCCAGCGCCTGCCAGGATCATCACGTTGCGCAACAGGTGGATGCGCTGGATCCCGTACATGCCAAGCTTGGGCATCCAGAGGAACTTGCGCAGGTTCCACGAGGTCTTGGCGAAGTCCTCGTCGGCAAAGCGTCTACCCGCTTCGAGAACACCGACGCGATAGCCCTTCTCGGTCAGTCGCAGCGCGCTGACACTGCCCCCGAACCCCGAGCCGATGATCAGGACGTCGTAGTCAGGCTCCATCCCATGATTATGAACTTACCGGCGGGTAACTACTAGACAGGGGACCCTAACTTGTAAAGAAGCAGCGCTGTCAGCAGCGGAAAGGACTCGCCGAATTCTGCGTGGTGGCTGCGATCGGCCGCGGGATGACGACCGCCACGCAGATTTCGGCGTAACCGGGTCAGGACCCGACGGCCAGGCCGACCTTCTGGAACTCCTTGAGGTCGCAGTACCCGGCCTTGGCCATCGCCCTGCGAAGACCGCCGACCAGGTTCAGGCCGCCGAACGGATCGTCGGACGGGCCGGTGAGCACCTGTTCCAGCGAAGGTCGCTCCCCCTCCTCCACCTGGAGCAGCGCACCACGGGGTAGCGACGGGTGGGCGGCAGCGCTCGGCCAGAACCAGCCGCCGCCGAGGGACTCCTCCGCGACGGCGAGCGGCGTGCCGAGCACCACGGCGTCGGCGCCGCACGCGATGGCCTTGGCCAACTCGCCGGAGGTGTGGATGTCACCGTCGGCGAGGACGTGCACGTAGCGGCCGCCGGTCTCGTCGAGGTACTCGCGCCTGGCGGCTGCGGCGTCGGCGATCGCGGTGGCCATCGGCACGCTGATGCCGAGCACCTCGTCGCTGGTGGTGACGCCCCACGTCGACCCGTAGCCGACGATGACGCCGGCCGCGCCCGTGCGCATGAGGTGCAGCGCGGTGCGATGGTCGAGCACGCCACCGGCCACGACGGGGACGTCGAGCTCGGAGATGAACGTCTTGAGGTTGAGCGGCTCGCCGTCCTGCGCAACGCGCTCCGCCGAGATGATGGTGCCCTGGATGATCAGCAGATCGATGCCCGCCGCAACCAGCGTCGGCGTCAGCGCCTGCGCGTTCTGGGGGCTCACCCGCACGGCGGTGGTGACGCCGGCA
>Ga0105239_10005240_pt1 | contig 15248 bp, 40 predicted proteins | sample KBSC44metaG_FD_92761 | JGI IMG/M metagenome (GOLD analysis project Ga0105239, IMG submission 92761) | Corn rhizosphere microbial communities from Kellogg Biological Station, Michigan, USA - KBS C4-4 metaG | ecosystem: Host-associated > Plants > Roots > Rhizosphere > Soil | place: Michigan, USA...
CCGCGATATCGAGGGTCATAGATTCGCCCAGTTGCATCGCGAGCGTATGAACGGCTCCCGGCTCCGCCTCCACCACGAGGAAGCCGCTCGGCTCGCCCACCCGATGGTACGACTGCAGGACCTTTAAGCCTGGGCCGCCGCCGAGGGCCGAGGCCATAGTTGCCGCGCTGCCGTGCTCCTTAAACTGCTTAATGGTCGCCTTATGGTCTTGGGTTGTCCAAGTGATCACGTAAGTCATGGCCGCGATTCTAGCGCCGATCCCGCCAACGCTGCCGTGACACCATGGCATCGAAAAGATTTCCCAAACTATTTTTCAAAACCGCTTGCAGTGCTATATATCGCATGATATATTAAGCATAGGAGCACGACGAACAAATGGCACACTTAATCGAGACGATGGCATACACGGCAGCGGGCGGAACGCCCTGGCATAAACTAGGCGTCGCGGTAAACGCGGACCTCACCCCGGAAGAGATGGCGATTGCGGCCGGTATCAATTGGGAGGTTGGCAAAATCCCGGTATACCTCCCCTGGGGCGGCAAGATGGTGAAGGTGCCCGGCAAGTACTCGCTCACCCGCCTGACCGATGGCAAGGTCATGGACATCGTCGGCTCGGGCTACACGCCCACGCAGAACGTCGAGGCCCTCGGGTTCTTCAAGCGCTTCACCGAAGCGGGCGGTATGGCGATGGAAACCGCGGGATCACTCGCGGGCGGCCAACGCATTTGGGGCTTGGCGAAGATCGGCGAATCCTTCACGCTCGCAGGCGGCGACCGGATCGAGGGTTATCTCCTGATCTGCAGCCCGCACAAGCAGGGCGAGGCCCTCACCATCAAGCTCACCGCCGTACGGGTGGTCTGCAACAACACCCTCCAGATGAGCCTCGCGGGCAAGGGCGCGGATTGGCGGATGAGCCACTGGCATGCCTTTGACGGCGACATGCAGCAGACCGCCGCCGAGGCCCTGAACCTCGCCAAGAGCAAGCTACACGAGATCGAGGCGCGGGCGCGAGTGATGGCCCAGGCGCAACTCGACGAGCAGGGCTTGATGGAATTCATTGCCAAGGTTTCCGGCAGCCGCATTATCGACGCGATGATCGCGACCGACGGCTCGCCCCTCCCGACCGGCAGCATCCTCGACCATATGATGGACGTCGAAGCGGCCGAGGCGGAAATTGCCGAGATTCGCCGCGACATGAAACTAGGCGACCTCAACCGCACCGGCAAGCTGATCCTGGACGCGATGATTAACTCACCGGGCGCGGACATGAAGAGCGCCAAGGGCACGGTTTGGGGCGCGCTGAACGGCGTAACGTACGCCATCGACCACCAGATCGGCCGTACCGACGATAGCCGCCTGACCTCCGCATGGTTCGGCGTACGCGGCCAGATGAAGAAGCAGGCCGAGGCGCTCGCCTTCGATACCGCCACGGGCATCCTGGCGGGCGCGGCGCGCTAACCTCCCGCCACTCAGAGCTACCGGGCCGCCTCCGCAAAGGGCGGCCCGAAGAAAGTTTCCGCCACACCTCCCAGAAACTCCGAGAAACTCCCAGAAACTCCGATCAGATCCAGGGGGGACCAGCCCCGGCATTATCCTATTGATTCGGTGATAGTTCCCGCCGACAATGCTTGCATTTATTTCCCAAATTCCACGTTGCAATGCTACCTATCGCATGGTATATTTAGCATGTAGGGAAAAGGAAACGACGACGATGACGACGATAAAGGCCAGTTTCAGAATCACAATCAAGGGCGAGACGCGGTGGATTGAATGCTCGGCGTATTGGAGCGAAAAGTACGAGGCCCTCTACGAGGCCCTCGACCGCTTCACCTCGGTGGCCCCGGTCACCTTGGCGCGGGTCGGCCGCACCGGCTCGAAGCTCTGGCCGAGCCGCATTACGGTTTGGCGCGACAAGCAGCCCAACGCCGAGGGCGTCTACGGTTGGCACGCCTCGACCAACTCGATCCACCTCAACCGGCAGGCGCAGATCGTCGATTGGAACCGCCCGGAATTGGCCCGCTACTTTTCGCAGCACAACAGCGCGTCGAGCTACACGCCCGACGCGAAGGCGGGCAGCTAATGCCCACCAAGCGCGCGTACAAGGCCCTCATCAGCGAGCGCCTCACCTTCTGCAACCTGACGGGCGGCCGCCGTATTGAGGCATGGCGCACGCCCGAGGTTGCGCCCGGCTGGCACCTCTACTACGCTGAAGGCGGCGTGGAGATCGGCCGCCATCCCTACGGCAGCGACGTTGCCGTACGTACGGCCTTCGAGCGGGCGGTCGAGGAGCACACGGCATGAACGACGACGAGGCCTTCGAGCAATCTATAAGCCGCTCCATGCGGCACCTCAAGTCCCTCGGGATCGACAACATTACGCGGGAGAAGTTTAGAAGCGCCATCGTCAAGGCGCTGCATCTGGCGAACGTCAACCCTTTCGAGCGCGCGGTGCGATCCTCAGAACCGGCCGAGGAGCCAAGCGGGTACATGGGCTATCGCGTCGTGCTGGAGCCATGCGGCCACGAGGTCTGGTACGCCGTCCCACCGGCCCCGACCGCTTACTGCTCGCAATGCCTCCACGATTGGCTCGCCGAGCACGGCCACTAGTCGCCGCAGCAAGCGACGTAATTCTCCAGGAACTCGCAGGCTAGTGGGAATTGCGGCCCGGTGGCGCGGATTTCATCCGGCTTGAACTTACTACGGGCGCGCCAACGCCGCATGTAAACCCTATGCGTGCACTTATAGCACCGGCCGCACTCGCAGGTAACCGCCCTGGGCGGCGGCTTCCTCCTGGCTGGCACAAATCCCCGCGCGATCCGCCGCGCAAGTATCCCGGCGCGGTGTTTCCGCTGCCAAACCCGAGCGCGGCACTTGAAGCAAGCGCCGCAGAGGCACGTGGCTGTCACCACGGCACCCGTTCGCACGAGGCCGATATGACGTACCCACGCCCGGCGACGAACGGCTCGTCATGGCGTACGGCCTCCGCATCCGCGTCGAAGGTGGCCGGGTCCTGGTGCCGCCACTTTTCGATATTCGCAAGCACGATCCGCCGCGCCTCGTCGAGGCCTCCGCCCATCACGAGGTAGTTATGCGGGCCGGTATTCCAGTGATAAACCTGATCCATAATCGTCACCCTGGGTTGGCTGCATTCCACGCCTGAACCGCGGCCAGCGTGGCGGCGTTGTCGTGCGCTGTATCGAGCAGGATCTTAGCGAGGTCGGCGGGCATGGCCGGGTCCTTCGCGAGTAGCTGCTTAATCGAGGTGATCGTGCCGAGGCCGAGCGGCGCAAGCTGCAGCGCGGCCGTAAGAATCTGCAGGATTAAAGCAATGCTCATAGAAGCCCTCCCACGTTCTGATTGAGTAACGTCAGCACGGCCCCGAGCGCCGCGAGCGCCAAGTCCACCGTCTGATTACTTAGCCCCGCCTTGGGCAGGAGGTCGGGACCGAGTTGATCGAGCACCGCCCGGATCTTCGGGCCGTCGAGCGACCACGACGCCTCGGTGCCCTTGCTCGTGATGCCCCGAATGGCTTCCGAGGCCAGGGCCACGCGCGCGCAGATCGCGATCACCGGCCGGGCCTGCGCCGCGGTAATGGCCCCGCTCTTCTGCACGGCTTCTACCGCGGTTTCCACGCCGAGGTTCGCCTTCGCGAGCGCGGCGTTGTAAACGATAGTCCACTGCAGCGCCGTTTTAGGAGCGATGGGCGGCGGCGGATTGGTTGATACCTGCTTGGCGCAGGCGGCGGCGAGGAGCGCCACGGCGACGACCGCCGTTCCCGCATAGCGCGTACGAGTTCGTTGTTGCATGGCTCCATTCTGCGCACCACCGGCCTTTCGGCAGGCGTGAGGGTAAACTATTTTTCAGAATTAACGACGCATGCTAAATATATCATGGTATATTAAGCACGTAGGGAAGGAATCACACGACGATGACCACGAAAACCACTTTCGATCAGAGCAGCGTAGAGCAGTATCGGTTCGCGCTCGGCCGCCTGCCTCGCGGATACGGCCTCTGGAGCTTCGCCCTCGGCCGCGCTGGAGCCTGGACCGATTTTCAGTACACCGGCACGTACACGAACGGCAAGAACAGCGCGCTCGCGATGGCCCGCAGCCTCGGATGCGAGACGGTTAGGGTGAACAGCTAATGGCCACGCCCTTCGGTTTGCCTCCGGGCTTCGACGGCTGGCTGCTCAACGCCGAGCCGCGCTACTCGGGCAGCCGCCTCGATTGCGACGAGGACGGATACCCGGACGTAGACGACGGGTTCTACTGCGACGGCTGCGATGACCACATGAACGCGGTCGAGGCCTCGGAGGGCAGGCCGCAGCCGGTGATCCTCGACGGCACCGAGTACTGCCGCACCTGCGCCCGTAACATCCTGGTCGCCCGCCGCGAGAAGCGGCTCGCCAAGCGCCGCAAACCGGCCACGACGGCCACGGCCACGGTCATCCCGGCCCGCGATATCGCCAGCTAAACACCCATGGGTGATTGCCTTAAAAAAGCCGGGGGAATGGTAGCAACCCCCGGCGTTTGACGAGACGAAATGGCAAACAGTTCCCTACTACCCCAACTCCGCATACTCGGTGCTGAACTCAAGATCGTTTTGGGCGCGCCACTGCTCCTCGGTCTGGTAACCATCCGCGCGATACGCGGGGATCTCGTGGAGGCTGGCGCGGCCGTCTGGCCGGACGGTGATAATCACCTCGACCTGCACGAGCGGCGTGCCTGTCTCGCCGTCTCGCGGCTGGCGGGTTGCCTGAAGGTGATATTTGGTGTCCATCGGGGAAAGCATCCTTTACTTACGTTCCGCGAGCGACCGCGGTAACGGCCTGTATTTCGCGGGGATCTCGTACGGGACAAACTCGTCGTTCGTCCGGTTTAGTGCGTTAAGGAACCTCAAGGCGCGATAGAGGAGGCACTTGTCCCCCTCCACCACGTTCGACAGGAGGTCGCCGAAGAGGACCATGAACTCGTCATAGTCCTCGGTAGCGATATCCAGGATGACGCGGTCGCCCTCGCGAGCAAAGGTCATCGGGAAGGAAACTACGCGGCGATGGCGGTGGCCATCTTGCCGGAAATGGCAACGACGCGGTCGGTGACCGCTTTAATCGCTCCGTTGGCCGCGGCAACAGACGCGGCGTTGGCCGCTGCGTCGGCCGTAAGAGCGGCGGTCACAGCGTCCGTGATTTTTTGCGCAAAACCCTGAATGAAAGCCTCGACGGAGGCCTCGCCCGCTTCGGCGTCGGTTACGGCGGTTTCAAGGTCGGTAGTTACGATGGGGTCCATTTATTGCTCCTTAAGGGCCGCCGACAATCCGGCGGTGATGCGTTTCACGCGATTCGTGACGGCGTCGATCTTTGCCTGCGTCCGCGCCTGCTCGGCCACATCCACCTTGGCGGCCTCCACCAGCAGATTGGTTACCTGGGGAAGCACGCCGAGCCGCGAGGCCGCGACAAGCGTTTCGAGCAGCGACAAAAAGATTGTTGCCATGCCCCCTATTATGTCGCGTGGCTCCGTTTTGGTGTCATGACAGCACGACATCATTGGTGTCACAAATACAGCAATGACGGCATGATTGCATTTTTGCGTTACCTCTGGACCGTGTGTTATTTTGCCTTCGAAAGGTGTCACTCCTATGACGATCGACGGTAGGTTTGTTTTATCGAATCGCCAACACTCACTCCTGCAACTCATGGCCTCGGCCGGGGAAATTGGACTGACTGAGGACCTCGTTGACGATCTCGACAAGCGCACATTTAAGTCGCTCGAAAAGACGGGACTGCTGGAGAAATGGCAGCGGCGCTACATTCTGACTGAGAAGGGCGTCCGCGCCTCATCCGCATATGAAGATACCGACATCCGGCACAAGGGCGCGACCCACTCCTGGGCGAGCTATTGGCGGATACGTTCGGCTAGTAAGAAGGCGGCAGCAGCATGACGCCCCCCTCTCGCAACCAAGCGGCCGAGCACCTCGCGAATCTAAACGACCTGCTGAATCAGGTGGGCCTGCTGATGAGATCCGCGCAGTCAATTGCCAACCTCTTATTTGAACGCGCAGCGAATACGGAAGCGCCCGTGGTCCGGCGCGGCAGGCCCCCGAAGGCGTCGCAGGAGGCGGCGGAGGTGGCCGACTCATATGCGCCCGTGAAGCCCAAGAGGCGCACGCTTTCCGTGGCCGGGCGCGCCAACATCGTGGCGGCGACCAAGAGGCGGTGGGCCGAGGCTCGGAAGCAGGGCAAGACCGTGACGGGCCTCCCCCTTAAGAGCGCCGGGACTGCCAAGCGGCCCTCGGCAGCGGCCAGGAAACGAACATCTGACGCCAAGGGCGCGGCCATGAGGCGGCGGTGGGCCGAGGCGCGAAAACGCGGAATGAACATTAACGGGCAGCCGCTCAATCGGGCGGGCAAGACGAACGGCCTCGCCGCCAGCGCCTGACAGGCCGGGCTATTGTGGTGTTTGTTGGCCTTACCGTTTGCTATGCGAGGTATATCATGGTATAGTAAGCATCGTAAGGGGAAAGAAGATTATGACGACGAACACCACAAAGCGGGTAGCTTTAGCGGCAATTGTTAGCCGCGATCCCAACCCGGAGACACGCCTGGACTTCGGAATCGGCCTCGCGGTCGAGCATGAGCCGGGTTACTATCCGCAACCGAAGCTCGGCCGTTATGCCTCCTTTGAGCTTGCCTCTGCAGAGGCCGAGCGCGGCAACGCCATACTCGGTCTTTCACCGGACGAAGCCGCGCGGATTATCTGTAGCTCCATGTACGTCGGAAGGCGGGCAAAGTGAGCGACCCAAATGTGAGCGCACCAACATCAACCCCATTCGCGGCCGACTGCGAGCGTAAGTCGGCCGCGATGGCCGCCTACCACGACCGCAAAGCCCGCGCCCAAACCTGCGCCCGCTGCGGCATCCTGCGGGCCTTTCACGAGGGCAGCGGGTGCCCTGGGTTCCAACGCATGACCGACCGCCAATGGGCGGAGGAGTGCGGCGTGCCGGTGCCCCCGGTGGCCACAGATCCGTATCGGCGCGCCGTCGTCGAGGCCGCGCCGCAATCGCCGTACTCCCATACCTACAACCTCCGCCTGGAGTGCGGCCATACCGACGTCTGGTATTGGGAATTCAAGAACGGCGCAGGCCACACCCGGCACCCGGATGGCAGCCTGAACGCGCACGAGCGGGCCACGCCCGCGAGCCGCCACTGCCGCCGCTGCGCCAAGGAGGGCCGCCTCGTTGCCTAAGCTGCAGCCCTTCAAACTCGGCACAGGTCCCGGCACGGAGGACGGGACCGCCGCGTGGTATTACAACGGCAAGTATCAGGTGACGGTACGCAAGGAGCTAGACCATACCGGCGCGCCGGTGGTCTGCCTCTCGGTGCGGCGGGAGGACCGGAAGCCTATCGCCGACTGGCGCGACATGCAGTGGGTTAAGAATCAGTTGCTCGGCCCCGAGGAGGAGATGATGCAGGTGTTCCCTGCCGAGTCGCGCCTCGTGGATACGAGTAATCAGTATTGGTTTTGGTGTTACCCTGGCCGCCGCCTGCCGGTGGGTTTTACCGAGCGCCTCGTCTCGCAGACCATGCAGGTGCGGGCCACGCCCGATGGCGCGTTCTCAAAGCAGCGCCCGTTCGGCCCGGACCACCTGCCCGCCGACATCGCGGAGCAGGAGGAGAAGGGGCGGCGCATGCTGCAGGAGTTTGGCGCGAAGGAGGTCGAGCGCGAATGAAGCGCGACGTTGCCATCCCCCGGCGCATGCGGGCGCTACAGCGCGACGCCCGCGGCTACCCGGTGCCGTACGTCATCCTCCGCGATACCGACAACCGGCCGCACTTCACGATCAACGACGACCGCCGCCGCAACCGCTGCCTGCGCGAGCGCCGGTGCCAAATCTGCGGTAACCGCCTGGACCCGCTGCTCTGGTTCGTGGGCGGCCCGCGCTCGGCGTTCGATCCGCACGGATGGTACAACGACACTGCCATGCACCACGAGTGCATGAAATACGCCATGCAGGTCTGCCCCTATCTCGCGGCCCCGGCGTATTTCGGCCGCATCGACACCGTCACGCTCGACCCGGCGAAGCTCCCCAAGGGCTGCCCGGCGATCTTTTTCGACGCCACCCAGATACCCGAGCGGCCGCCTGTTTTCGTCGCCGTGGCATCGGCCGCGCAGGAGATCGCGACTCACCCGCCCTACTACGTGCGCCCGGTGCGGCCGTACGCCGCCGTGGAGTACTGGCACTGCGGCGCTCTCCTTACTCCCGAGGCCGCCGCGGCGATTCTCCTGGCGGCAGAGCAGGGCTAAATGATAATCTTAGGGTTCGGCCAAGGGATTAACTGCCTATTCGTCGTGGGCACCTTTCCCCCCTTGACCAAACGGAAAGGGCTGCTTCGGCAGCCCTTTTTAGTTTCAGTTGGCGTGCAATATATATCATGGTATATTAAGCACCAGGAGCATACGACGAAAATGCTAGGCATACAGAATTGCGACCGCTGCACCAAACCCTGCACCGCCACGACGGTTTCATTTTTCAATACGCAGACGATCTGCCTGGACTGCTGGCAGGCCGAGAGGAAGGACCCGCGCTATCAGAAAGCGCGCGAGGCCGAAGAGGCCGCCTGCAGGCGCGGGGACTTCAATTTCCCCGGCATCGGGAGATAGTGTGAATCACGCCGAGGCTCGCAAAGACCGGGCGTTTGTCCACCGCGATGGCGCGCTGTACCGCGTGGTGGAGGTCCGGGCGGGTCGGCCGTACGCGCTCATCACGTACCGCCGCGAGGGCCTCACGCAGGTCACGCGGGCGCGGCTGGATTGGTTTTTCCGCCACGCGCTGGCCCGATGGGCCGACGATATCGAACGGAAGGGAAAGGACAACTATGACGACGAAGGAACATCTTAGGAAACACGACGAAGAGATCGCGGCTATACGTAAGCTGATCCGCGACGGTATGCGGCTGGTGAGCGAATATCATCAGGAAACGCGCGGCTTTCGCGAGGAGACGCGCCGCTACGTTCGCGAAACCCGTAAGGAAATGAAGGAGCTTCGGGAGGCGCAGCGACGCACCGAGGCCAGCCTGAAGGCTTTCATCGACCAAATGCGCGGCGGCGGCGGCGGCAACGGCCACGCAAAGGGCAAAATAGATGCCCGGTAAATTCGAGGAGCGCGCCCGCTTTATCCACATGCACGCGGCGCTGCGCGAACTGCTGAACGACCTTACCATCCTTGCCGGTGAGAAGGTCGGCCCGAGCGACGCCTCGTGGCAGGATGTCGCGAGCGCGGCCGCGATCCACGCCGCCAACCTTGCGCGGCAACTACACGCGGCGAGCCAGGGGAACCACGAGGCGATGATCGTCTTCCCTTCCCCGGCCGAATGCCTGGAGACGGAGACACAGCGATGAGCGAGTGCCCGATCTGCCGCGTTACTCATACGGTCCTCGTGCCGACCATCCATAGCAACGGGACCTCTGCGGGCGAGCTAAATAAACAGCTATCGGCCGCCGTCGATGCCGTCCGCGCCGCCTCACGGGCGCTCTGCGATGCCGCCCCGAATGGCCGCGACTATTACCTGCAGCCGAACGGCCAGCGCTCGCAAGCGCAGCACGAGGCGCGCCTCAGTAAGCTAAACGCGGTGCTCTCCGAACTCCAGCAGCAATGGGACCACGTGCAGGAAGCCATCAACCTCGACGCCGAAAGGAAGGCCCGCCGATGAAACGGAAGAACGTCACCAACGAAACCGCGAGGCGGAGCGTGGCCCAGGTCATCGCGGAGGCGATCAAACGCCACCGCGTGAAAGATGGCCTCGTGCTCTGCGACCTCTGCGACACCCCGGCGTCCCTATCGCTATCGACCAGCCTCTCGTGGACGGGCTGCGCAATCTGCGTTTGGGGCGAGGCCTCGTCGTTTGACGAGGCCGATCTCATCCCCGTGGACCCCGAGCGCGTGCGCCGACCGGCCGACGCCGAACCCGAGCCATTCGATGCGAAGGCCAACCGCTACAAGTGGCCCGAGGACCGGCGATGACTTACTTGCTGATACACGCGGACGGCCGCAAGGAGCGCGTGGAATCCGAGAACATCCTCACGCTTGGCGAACTGCAGAAGCTCGTCGGCGGGTATATCGAATGGGTGCCGCTCGCTCGCGATGGCTTCGGCTGCATGGTCAACGAGGAGGGCCGTATCATGGACCCGCCGCTACCCGACAACGCCAAATTCCCCGAGTTCTGCGGCCCTATCGTATTCGGCCGCATGGCACCCGGCCCCAACGAGGAGGACGGCGACGACTTCACCGGCCTCACCCCTGCCGCCTTGGCTAAGCTGGAGGCAATATGACGAACGATGCCCTGCGAGCCAGCCCCACGCTATACGATTTCCTCCGCGGGCGGGAACTCTTCCGCTCGCGGGTATATCAGGACCTCGGCAAAGGCCACGGCACCTGGACGATAGGATACGGGCACACGGCCGGGGTGTCGGCCCACAGCGGGCCGATCTCCCTGGCGCAGGCGGAGGCCTTCCTCCATGCCGACGTCGCGATCTATGAGGCCGTGGTGCGCAAGGTACAGCGGCCCCTGAATCAGCAGCAATACGACGCGCTGATTTCGTTTACCTTCAATGTCGGCGTCAACGGGTTCGCGACGAGTACCTTGCTGCGGCTGCTGAACGCGGGCGACTATGCGGGCGCGGCTTCTCAAATGCCTCGGTGGGTTCAATCCGATGGCAAGGTCGTGGCGGAACTGATCCGCCGCCGCGCCGTCGAGAGAGCGTGGTTTGAGGGCCATGTGCCCGTACCTGTCCATGCTTGAGGCCACCCATTCCGTCGAATACCTGCGGCTGGTAGCGGGCCTTAAACGCGCCAACAACCGACCCGCAGCGCTCCGCAGCCAGGAGGAGCTATTGCTTACGTACGGCCGGGCGTTCCCATGGCGGCCCCTCCCCGCAGGCGTAGACCGCGGTGAACCGCGCTCCTGCTTCAGCAACGCCGCCTGCCTCGCACTGGCCGCGCCGCGCCGGTATCTCTATTGCGAGGGTTACGCCGTGAATGTCATCCCGGTCTATCACGGCTGGTGCCTCGACCGCGAGGGCTTCGTGGTCGATCCTACATGGACCGGCGACCTCACCCCCGAGCAGCCGGAATACTTCGGCATTCCCTTTCGCCACGCGTACGTTTGGCGGATCGCGAAGAGGCCGGATGCGTTCGCGCTGCTCGATAATGCCGCGCAGGGCTGGCCGCTCTGCACCGGCAAACATAAAATTGAGAGGGCAATATATGAAATTCGAGTTGTGGGTGCTGGAAGCGCTCGCGCTGCACGGCAGGCTTAGCGCCACCGAGATTCTGAACTTGGCCGATGACGCCGGTATGCGCGTGTCGTTCGGTATGATCTACGTCACCATGGAGCGTTACGTGGAGCGCGGGTATGTCATCGAGGAGCAGGAGCCGGGCGGGCCTCGCCGAGGCGGGCGGGAAAAAACGTACTGGCGGATCACCAAGGAAGGCCGCGACCAAGCGCCCGCAAAGGCGCAGGGCGTCCCGGCCCTGGCATAGGAGTCGCGCATGGCCGAAGACGAAAAGCCGCCAGACGGAATACTCTGGCATCAGTCGGGCGTCGCCCCCACCGGCGAGCCGTTCGTACAGCTACTCCGCGGCGAGGAGATTATCGCGCAGATGGGCGTGGAACAGGCCCGCGACCATGCCCGCGCGATCACCGAGGCCGCGGAGGCCGCCGAGCAGGATGCGTTCCTGCTCGCTTGGGTAGTCGAGCATGTTGGCGCGGGGAAGGCGCAGGCGGCCGGGCTGCTGATGGACTGGCGGCGCTTCCGGGCCGAGCGCACCGGCAAGTCGCAAGGGCCGACTAACCCGCGTGATTGGGTAATGCCCAAGCCCGGCAAAATGCCGAAATACCCGGACTTCGGCGGCCCTGACGATCCCCTCGATTTCACCAAAAAGGACCCCCGGAAATGATGAGGGAAACCAGCACGCATCGGTTTGCGCCGGAATCGTACCCATTACTGATCGAGGCGCTGCACCCCGACACGCGGCAGGTCGTGTGGTCGCTGAAGGTCGAGCAGCCCGCGAACGGCGACACGCGAATCTACATTCCGCCCCTGGCGCGGAGGTTCGGGCACCCGGTGAAGATACGGATTACCTTCGCGGATGGCGAGGTGGTCACGTGATCTGGAATTGGCTGAAGGCGCGGCCGGTGCTGGTGCTCTGGATCTGCGGCGCGTTGGTGGCGATAGACGTGGTCGTCCTGATCCTGACCGCGATAGTGGAGGTGCGGAAATGACCGACCCGGCCGCTGCGGAAATTATCGACCGCCTCGTGGTGCGCCTTGTGTATCCCGACGAGGCCCCGACCGACCCGGAGGTCTACATGGAGGCCATAGAGTATCTGATGCGGACCCGGCGCGATCACCCCGACCACCAATTCTCCACGCGCCTATGGCGAGAGATGGCAGCCCGAGGGCTGATCACGTGAGCGCGCCTCTGATTGGTCAGGACTGGCAGGCGCGTTTGAGAGCGCTAGAGCTTGGGTGGGACGGCTATTCCGGCGTTGCGATCACGCGCGCAGCGATGGCAACCGTCGAGGAGATCGCAGTCGTGCCATGCTCCGACGGCGGGCTGCAGCTTGAATTTCATCGGGACGGGTGGGACTTCGAGATCTGCATTGCCCCGGACGGGAAGGTGGAGTCGGTGATCGTCGAGGCACTCCGCCCGCGTTAGTTGAGACACTTTACGTATGCGGCTCCTGGCTCTGCTCGCTATCGTCTGCCCTCTCGCGGCCCAACAGGTCGAGGTACATATCAACTGCGGCGGCCCCGCGCTCGGGATCTACAGCGCGGATCAGTATTACAACGGCGGCGACGTGTACAAGTCACCGATACCCGTGCCCCTCGGCAAAAGCGCCTTATTGGCCACGGAGCGGTTCGGCCTGTTCTCGTATAACATTCCCTTCAGAGACGGCCCGGCCCAGATCACCCTGCAATTTATCGAGAACAGCGTCGCGATCACCGCGCCGAGCCAGCGGATATTCTCCGTCACGGTTCAGGGTCAGGTCGTAATTCCCGCACTCGACCTCTACAAGGAAGTCGGCCCGAACGTGGGCTACACAAAAACGCTCACCGCCAATGTCACGGGCGGAGTGCTGATGCTGTATTTCGCGCCCTTGCTGCGCAGCGCGGTAGTGAGTTCAATAGACGCCGTGGCGCTGCCTATCCTGCCCCCGGTGGCGACCGCGCCGCCCCCGGTCATCGGCTTCCGGCCCGTGCGGGCTGCGGACGGCTCGTTCGTCGTACCGGCGAAGGCCTCCACGCTCGCCTGCTACCTCGGTGGGCTGCGGCAGACCGAAGGGCAAGATTATACGTGGGCGGCCGCCACCGGCAAAGTCACCCCGCTCGCCGCGGCCGCGCTCGCTACCGGCCAGGGAATCCTGACGTGCGATTATGTCCCAAGGTGAGAAAACAGGAGGCGTGAAAATGTCGCAAGCGTGGGTCGGAGAGGTTCGGATGGCAAGCGGTAACGCAATCCCGGTGGAAGTTAGGGCGTCAACCCTTGAGGAGGCCGCCGCGAATATGCGCCATTTCGGCGAGGTCCTGCTCGGGCCTTACGCTCTGCCCGGAGGCCCGCTGCCCGTCGAGGTCCCGATACCTGCCGCCACAATCGCCCGCGAGTACAGCGAATTACACGCCATGTATCTGCATTGCTCGTTAATGCGCGAGCTACTATTGGAGTGCGCCACCGACGAGGCGCTGAACAGCCCGCTTTTCGGCGAGTTGCTCGGCCACTACGCGGGCCTCGGGAATGAGGCGGCGCAACTGATCGTGTTCCTCAAAACCCGCATTCTGACGGCCCCGGATGTCGCGGCGGTCTGGCGAACGGCCCACCTCGCGGCGGCGGTCAAGCCGTGACCTTTCCCACTTGCCAATGCTACCCATAGCATGATATATTAAGCATCGTAGGGAAAGGAAAACGACGATGCAATTTACACAAGAGCAATTAGGCGAGATCCACCTCGCGGCTTTCCGGGCCATCGCGAGCACGCGGCCCAAAGGCGAAATTGTGGGCAATACATGGTTCATCCGGGTGACGAAAGACGCCACTTGGCTGATTACCCCGTACAACGAGAAGCGCGGCGACGGCACCTGGGCCGAGCGCGAAATTGAAAGCCAGCTTGACCCGGCGCTCGCTACCGACGAGGTGCAGTCATGAGCGGCGACGAGTTGGGCGGCCTCATCCAAGGATTGGTCCTGATCGCGATTGGGTTCTTCCTCTATTTCTTCCCGGCGTTCGTTGCCCGGCACAAGCGGAACCGGCGCGCCATCCTGGTGGTGAATTTCTTTCTTGGGTGGACGCTGCTTGGTTGGATCGGCGCTCTCATCTGGGCTATGGTCGAGAAGCCCGAAGCGGCGGTGCAGGCATGAGCGGCACCATTGGCGCGCTGCTGCTCCTGGTGGTCGGGATCATTACTTTCCTGCTGCCCTCCTACCTCGCCCGGACCAAGCGGCACGCGGGCCTGATCCTCGCTTTCAACCTGCTATTCGGATGGACGCTGCTCGGCTGGATCGGCGCGCTACTCTGGGCGCTCGTAGATATGCCCCGCGCCGCGGCACCGGCCGCCCAGGCTGCAGCGCCGATGCCGGTGGCGGCCATCGCCCCCGCGCCGATCCCGGCCCCGCGCCCGGCCGCCCACAGCCCGCGCCGCGGCGCAGGAAACGAGGCGGGCCTTTTCTTGGTCGCCACTAAATAAAAGTTTAGGTTTCTTTTCGGAAACCGCTTGCCATGCTACATATCGCATGGTATATTTAGCATGTAGGGAAAAGGAAACGACGACGATGACCACGAAAACCGCAGTAATCGAAGCAGTAACCCCGCAGGCAGCCTTCACGCTCGACGGGATCTATGAGCCGCACTTCACCGACCTCGCCACGGCGATCAGCGTCGCCAAGGCGAACGACGCCCGCAACGGCCGCGCCTTTACCTTCGACGGCACGACTTACACCCAGGTCTACCCGGTCCTCGCGCTGACCGGCACCTCCTCCCTGGAGGTGAAATAACCATGTGGCTCTTTACCCGGTACGGCTTCTTCTCGACCGCGTGCGCGTACGGCAAAACGCTCACCGCGGCGACCATCGCGCCCGGCCTGATCATGGTCCGCGCCCACGACCGGCAGCACCTCGAAGCGCTCCGCAAGCGATTCCCCGCGCATCTCGGCGGCCTCAAAATCAAGGCCACCGAGAACACCGACTTTTTCTTTCGGCTC
>Ga0105239_10005242_pt1 | contig 15246 bp, 13 predicted proteins | sample KBSC44metaG_FD_92761 | JGI IMG/M metagenome (GOLD analysis project Ga0105239, IMG submission 92761) | Corn rhizosphere microbial communities from Kellogg Biological Station, Michigan, USA - KBS C4-4 metaG | ecosystem: Host-associated > Plants > Roots > Rhizosphere > Soil | place: Michigan, USA...
AAGGCGCATCCGCGGGACGAGGGCGGAAAGAGACTTATCCGTCAAGTAGTTCAAGCCGCGGCAGTCTTGAATTCTGACACGATTAAGATCATCTATCTTGAGAATTACGAACTCTCTCTTGCGCGCCGCGTTACCAGTGGTGTCGATCTCTGGCTAAACACTCCTCAAGCTCCACAGGAAGCCTCGGGCACCAGCGGAATGAAGGCCGCCTTAAATGGTGTTCCGAGCTTAAGCATTCTGGACGGCTGGTGGATCGAAGGTTGCCTCGAAGGCCTTACCGGCTGGGCAATCGGACAAGGGGGCACTGCCCCACATCCTTCTGAGGAATCCGCGTCCCTGAACCACAAGTTGGAATCAACGATTGTACCGTTGTATTATGGCCGACCCACAGCATACCTGGGAACTCATGCGGGCTGCGATCGCGCTTAACGGTTCATTCTTCAACACCCATCGAATGCTGGATCAGTACGTCAATAATGCCTACTTCCCGCGGGAGTGATTCCCATACCGGCAGGAAATCGGGAACCGTGCCGGTGGCCAGTCGTGATTGGACGATCGAGTGCATAGCCGTGGGGTGTGAGAGATACGATGCAGCGGGCCCGCCAGTTCACCATGCTCTCGATTCTGCTGATCCTGCCGTTTGAGTTGAATCCGGCGGCTGCTCGATCCGGAGAAGCCAGTTCCGAGATCTACGGCCTTGTGACCACCGGCCATCTCTCAAATCTTCGATGGCCTGATTTCTCGGACTATCGTGCTCAAATCCAGGAGTTCTATGAGCCCACTGCCTATGCCTTCGCATGGAGCAGCAACGGGAGAGTAACAGACCAGGCGAAGTCCATTGCGGGCATCCTCAATCATGCAGATGCCAAAGGATTGGATTCAGAGGACTATGACGGTCCGCGCTGGGCTGATCGTCTCGAGGCACTGCGACAAGGCGGCAGTTCTTCGACGGCATCTGATCTCGCCCGGTTTGACCTGTCGTTAACCGTCTGCGTCATGCGCTACATTTCAGATCTTCACCTCGGCAAGGTGAATCCCGGTTCGTTTCATTCGCACTTCGACCTGGGAAATGATGACGTTGCGGGATTTATTCGCCGGCGGCTGGTCAATGCGACCGACGCCGAAGGGGTACTTCAGCAGGTTGAGCCGCCGTATGAGGGCTACCAGCGGACCGAGAAGGCATTGCAACGCTACCTATCCCTGGCGCGCGAACTGGACACGGGATTGCTGCCGGTAACGAAGCATGTCGTCGAACCCGGGACTTCCTATGTCGCGCTAACACAACTTGCAAACCTGCTGAGGCGGCTCGGGGACTTGCCCCCAGACGCAACTCTGCCAGCGGATTCCGTCCTCTACGAAGGACTACTGGTGAACGCATTGACGCGCTTCCAATCCCGCCATGGGCTACAACCAGACGGGAGGATCGGAAACTCAACCTTTGCGCAGCTGAACACGCCCCTGATTCATCGCGTTCACCAATTGCGATTGACGCTGGAACGCTGGCGCTGGCTCCCGCATTCCTTCGCCCAACCGCCGGTGGTTGTCAACATTCCGGAATTCACACTGCGTGCTCTGAGCGATTCGTACTCGACTGAATTGGAAATGAAGGTCATTGTCGGAAAGGCGTACCGTCACCAGACGCCCGTGTTCGCAGCGGAAATGACCTACGTCGTCTTCCGCCCATACTGGAATGTGCCCTTCAGTATCCAGCGCGCCGAATTCGTCCCCACGTTGGTCCGTGACCCCTCTTACCTCGTCAAGAACGGGTTTGAACTAGTAACGCCGTCGAAGAGCGCCGTAACGAGAGGGATCGTGAACGATAACATCCTCAACGAGCTCCGCACGGGACACCTGCTAATTCGTCAGACCCCGGGCCCCAAGAACGCACTTGGGCTCGTCGCTTTCATGTTCCCCAATGAGCACAATGTTTATCTACACGCAACGCCGACACGCGAGCTGTTTTCAAGGGCCCGAAGGGACTTTAGTCACGGATGCATTCGTGTTGAGAAACCGGCGGAACTGGCTGCCTGGGTGTTACGCAACCAACATGAGTGGACGCAGGAACGCATCCACGATGCAATGGATGGGGAAAAGACAATACGCGTGAATCTCGAAAGACCCATTCCGGTTTTCATTGTGTACGCCACCGCCGTAGTCTTGCGGAGCGGTGAAGTCCGTTTTCTCGATGATATCTACGGTCAGGACGCGCAAATCGAGAAGGTCCTGGCGAAGGGTTATCCTTCTCATCGGTAAGTCCAAGTCATGGCACAACCGCTCGCGCGGAGCCATTTCCTTTTACCAACACAGAAGAGGGCAACGTTCGTTGGCGCCGTGACCGGTCCACTAACACTCTGCAACCTTTGCCTCGCTCGTCGTAGCGCGTTTGAACGTTGCCCCACCAGCCCGTTATTTTCCTGCGAAGGGCTACTTGTCGCCGACTTCTTCGACTGGCACCTGACGGACCTTCTTTTTCACGTCCGGTACCGGAACTGAAATCTTCAGAACGCCGTCGTTCAACTCCGCTTTCACCTGCTCCGTCTTGGCCCCCTCAGGTAGAGGAATGGAACGGTAGAACTTGCCGTAGCTCCTCTCGTAGTGGCGGTAGCCCTTGTGCTCCTCCTTCTGTTCACGCTTGCGCTCGCCTTCGATAATCAGGGCGTCTTCGGTCATCTCGACCTTGACCTCCTCCTTCTTCAGCCCGGGCAGCTCGGCGGTTACCAGCAGGTCGCCATTGACGCGCTGGATATCCATGACAGGCGCCCATGTTTTCTCGGATGGACTGGCATCTCGAAACATACGGTCCATCTCGTCACTAAATTCACGCATCATCGCGAAAGGGTTCAGGCTAAATAGCCTGCCGACCGGAAACATCGGATTGTAGAAATCATTGAACACGCTCAAACCCGGCGCACGCCGCCTGGTGAGAGATTTTTCCTCTTCGACTTTTACTTCTGGCATTGGTGTTCTCCTGTTGCTAGTTGCAATCGACTTGGCAGGGAGCATCTCATTCTCTGCCGCTGTGAAGAGTCCTCCCGCCGCGACAGACGTTGTCCCGTTGGACTGTCTTCGTCATAGACTCGCGGACTTCAAAAGGGAACTCCTGATCCAAGCGGCAACTGGAGGACCACTAGTGTCTACTTGTGGAACTTCCCATTACGCAGAAACCTTGGAATCATGGGATGGAAATTGATAAGGGCAAAGTTCCGGATCGAGTTCCCGGATCGTGTCATGGCACGCATTTTTGGGTGATAAGACGCGAGATTCATGCAGGAGCCCTGGTCGGACTCCAGTAACAAATGTGACCTTGAATGGCCTAAAGGTGCAGAAACCACCGGTCCAGCACGACGTTTCGAACGAACCAGGAACTTCCAATCAGGCGGGTTGCGGCAAGGCGGATGAAGCTGTGTGGGAGGCATCGCCCGATCCTCATGGCGCACTCTCCACTTACGCCATTGAACCGCTTTTCAATTCGCCGGGCGTACGGTTCGAGTTGCGCTCCTCGATAGCTCCCCTTGGCCGACAGAATCACTTCCGCCGCAAGCAGGCCAGATTCCACTGCGGGCAGTATCCCTTCGCCGCTCTGCGGATAGGCAAGGCCAGCCGCATCGCCGATCAGTAGAAACCCATCCCCAGCGACCGGACGCGATGAGTGGCCATAAAGCAGATAGGCGTGTCCGCGCAAGGCAGGAATTTTCTGGGAAAGGCCGTCTGTCGCAGTGAGGAAACGAAGAAACGTGTTCGCCTGTTCCGGTAGACCATGCGGGTCCGCGCGTCCAAGACCGATGTTGAGGAGATTCCCTTTGCGAAAGCACCACCCATAGCCTCTCATGTCGGCGCAGAAGTATAACTCCGGGGTCGCACCGCGCACAAGACAGTCTGGCCGTTGCCGCGCATCCAGTTCGAATTCGGTCTCCTGGGCGACCACCACATCTTCTGCTCTCCTCGTGCCGAGGCGCCGGGCCACTGGACAGAAGTGGCCGCCGGCACCTACTACCAGACGGGCCCGAATATTGCCATTCACGATCCACCCGGCAGCCACCCGCTGCAGATCCAAAAGACTTACGCCCTCGTGAAGGTGAGCTTCACAGCGCCTCAGCAGATAGTCGTCGAACTCGCGGCGGACGATTCCGTAACTCACGCGTTTCCCATAGTCGGCTTCCTCTCGGATGGAAGTGCCGATGCACCCGACCTTGAATCCCCTGATGGGTTGCAGGATGCGGGCTGAAGCATATTCGATAGGATCAATTTCGAGTAGCGACAGAACGCGTGGTGTGATCCAACCGCCACAGACCTTGTCACGCGGGAATACCTGTTTGTCCAAAATCGCTACGTCGAGGCCGGAGCGTCTCAATCCCCAGGCGCATGACGAGCCTGACGGTCCGCCACCGACAATCAGAATGTCGTAGGAGTGCATGTGGTGTTTTTCTGCGAGCTACAGTAGAGGTGGGCCCGCGTCCAGGGAGCGGGTTTGAATTTCGCGCCCGCGAAAACGATCTGAAAGAGTTGTAGCGTACCAGTTCGGAAACCGGCGATCGAACCAGCCAGATATAACCTCCACGCCCGCTCAAATTCAGAGCCGTACAGCGTGGATATCTGCTCGGACGATTTCTCGAATCGATGAAGCCAGTGCTCCACGGTTCGCGCATAGTGGATGCGAAGATCCTCGATATCCTGCACAAAATAGTCGAACGGTTCGAGGACCTCCAACGCCTCACGGAGCGAGGGGGCATGAGCCCCCGGGAAGATCCGCTTTCGAATCCATCGGCTGAACGGAAATTGGGCGCTGCGCCCGATGAAGTGCAATAGTCCCCGGCCCCGGTCGCCAATGGAGCGGTGTATCACGCCACCCAGTTGCCGATAGTCTTCGCGACTTACATGCTCCAGCATGCCCAAGGACACAAAGGCATCAAATGTTCCGGTGACGTTTCGGTAATCATCTTCGATGAATTCGGCACGATCGCCAAGATTTAATTCGCTTGCGCGCTGCCGCGCATAGGAAATCTGCTCTCGTGAAATATTGAAGGCCTTCACCCTGACGCCATAATTTTGGGCCATATGCATCGCCAGTGCGCCCCAGCCACAGCCTGCTTCCAAGACCGTCTCTCCCGGCTGAAGGCGAAGTTTCCTGCAAACGTAATTCATCTTGGCGACTTGTGCGTCTTCCAGGGGAACGGATGGCGAGGAAAAATAGGCACACGTGTAAACCATTTGGGAATCAAGCCATAGCCGATAGAACTGGTTGCCGAGATCGTAATGGGCATGAATGTTGTCGCGAGACCCTTCGAGGGTGTTGGCTTGCAGACGGTCGGTCCATTGTGAACGCAAGCGCGACCACATCCCTACACCGTTGTTCACTTCGCCCAGCGATGCATAAAGGGCCTCTAGGAACGCCGTCAGGTCACCGACGACCTGAATGCGGCCTTTCGTCCAACCGTCGCCGAATGCCGTCTCAGGATCGATAAGAACTTCGGCGACCGTCCGAAGATCATGAAACTTGACCGTGAATTTTGGAACCACACCAGGCGGTATGACGCTATTCCTTTTTCCTACGGCCAGCCCCACCGGCGCGGGGCCTATCGTACGGAACATCAACGTCAATAGCTGCTTCTCCACCCAGGTGGAAAATCCGGCGCGCTCAACGTGATTTGCAAACGAGACATTACTTGCCTGCATGCGAGACCTGTTAGTTAATCAGCAAACGAACGGACTCCGATCGCCGCATGCTGAAATGCGCAATCAGGTTCCATGCACGGATGGCAGCCGAGCCGTGATTCCGGCTAAGCCGCGACCCAACGTGCAGGAATCATGGAGCCGGCCTTCACAACGGCCGTGGACTTTGCAGCCATTGCATTCGCTTCGGCGGAAACAGCCTTTGCGGCCGTAATCTTTAGCATGCCGCGATCGAGGGTCGCATATGTTCTCAAGACGTCGATCTGCTGCGGCGTTTGAAATTGGCGATATACGTCTTTGGGTCCGAATTCGCTCCACAGGATCCGAGCCTTCTCGGCCTCTGTCTCTGGCTCCATCGCGGCGTGGACTGCGATTACCGTGGGTGTGACCGTGACCTCGACCCGGCTGGCCTCAAAACCCGGCAATGCCATTCTGAATTCATATCCATGGCGGTCTTCCACCAGTTCCGCAGCCGGACAACCCATGATCTCGTGTTCCGCGCGAACCCAGTCTTCCAGTTCGTGTCCTGGCTGGCGACCGCGTTGTTCAAATAAGGCGAAAGCTCGACTCGGCACATCTTCGAGCCGCTTGTAAATCTGCTGGAAGACGCGGAGACGCTGTGTGTTGACATCGTTTGTGCGTCGGATATTGATACTCGACATGAGAAAGGTACCTCTCTTCTTGCTTCTGAGCAGCCCTGCCACCGCCTGCGAATCGGCAGTAAAGGCCGCTCTTGTTGCTCAGGTTAGAGCACTCTTGCTGCCATCTTCTGGCGCCAACGACATCACACAGGGTTTGGCTGACAGATGCTCTCCGTGACTTCAGCGGTCTTGTGGTGATCCCGCAGACGAAGCGCAACGTCGCCTTGCGAGATCATGCCGACTGCTCGTCCAGAATTATCGGTAATGACCACTCGCTTGATCTTGTGTTTCGTCATCAGATCCAGCGCTTCATCGTAGCCGGCATCCGGTGAGCAGGTGACCACGGATTTCGACATCACGCGTTCAACCGTCGAGCCCGCTGGATCGAGTACTTCGGCAAGTACCCTTAAAACCAGATCACGATCGGTAACGATACCGATGAGTTTCTTGTTCTCCTGATTCTCGACGACCGGGAGCACACCAATACCGTGCTCTTTCATGAGCCGCGCCGCATGGACGGCGGGATCCCCCGCGGTACAGCAAACCGGGTCTTTGGTCATAATGTCACGGCACTTTTCAGGCGTCACGGTTTGCATGAACAGTTCAGATTCGCCATGGTCCTCATATCCGGACGCCCCGCGCGCGCCTTGGCCCCAGGAGGCCATGCCGACGATTGGAGCATCGCCGCTGGGATGCGGCCCGGAAACGCGATACACGCCCGATCTTCCTACCTCGTCCTTCCTGCCAGCCCCGCCTCCCGGCAGGCCGCTGTCGCGTTTGCGTTTCATCTCTTTCAATTGGGATTTAGTCATGTGCTTCCTCGCTGACCCGGCGATTCCGGGCGCTATACCGTTTGAGGAAGCAAGTGGCGGCCCAAATGCCAGGGATATTGAGGATGGCGTATGAATACCTCTCTCCTCTCGGGCATCTTCGCCAAATCACACCGACCAGCTCACTGTGCCCCAAGGATGGATTGTCCAGGGCGATCGAGAGGTGGGCTCGTTCTATCGACCCCAACTGCGCTGGGAAGGATCAAGCAGGGCAGCCTGGCTCGGCTGTTGGCTGGTGGATTGCTCCAACAGGAATATGCGAGGCGTGACATGGCGAAGCGTGTTTCACCGGAGGAGTTGTGGAACTCGACGGCATCGAACGAACGCATTTTTGAGCCCGATCAAGTATCCGGACTTCCAAAAGGAGCTCAACGATATCTAGGCCATGCGATCGCTGCTGGCACCAAGCTTGCTGCGGCGGCTCACCTGCGGATGCATGGCGAAATAAAGCTACGAGGATGGCTCCCGTTCACGGCGGAGGAAGTAATCCAGCAGGATCGTGGATTCATCTGGGCCGCCTCGGTGCGATGGCATGGCTTTCATATTCGAGGCTCCGACAATCTGTTGGACGGGGATGGCGCCATGAGATGGAGGCTGGCAGGCATCATCCCGGTCATGACGGCATCGGGTCCAAATATCACTCGATCCGCAATCGGTCGTTTTCAGGGAGAATCCGTCTGGCTGCCCTCCATGCTGTGCCGCACCGATGTGCTCTGGACGGCTCAAGATGCACTCCATCCGCACTGCCACTTTATGGTTCGAGGCGAAGTGGCGGAAATGGATATGGTCCTCGACGGTCTGGGGCGAATCACTACTCTGACATTGCCCCGATGGGGGAATCCCGACGGCTCCGGTTACCGCAACGTGGATTTCGGCATAATTGCCGAAGAAGAGAGGACCTTCGATGGGTATACTATCCCTGCTCGTGTTCGAGCGGGATGGTACATCGGAACAGGACGTTTTGAATCGGAAGGAGAGTTCTTCCGGGCGACCATCGATGAAGCGGAATATCAGTAGAGAGGTAGCGGTCCGCGCCACTCCTCAAATGCCTGGCAAAATGACTGCGGCACCGTCAAGTGCATCATTGGCGATTTCGAGCAACGCCTCATTCGCGCGATCGAGTGAAAAGGCCGTGGCTTTGGGTTGGAGCCCGATCGCCCCGGCAATTTCGAGGAAATCGCGCGCATCAGCGCGTGTCATATTGGCGACGCTTCGAATCTGGCGCTCACCCCAGAGAAGGCTGTCATAATCGAATTCCGGCATGCGATCCAGGTGGATGGCATTGATGGCAAGCACTCCGCCTTTTCGGAGACTGGAGAGTGCGGCCACCACCACATCGCCGCTGGGAGCAAATGTAATGGCGCGATCCAATGGCACCGGCGGCTTTTCTCTTTCGGAACCCACCCAGGTTGCGCCTAATTCAACCGCCAGTTCGCGGTGCGAGGACCCACGGGTCGAAACGTAGACCTGGCAATCCCAGGACCTCAATACGGAGATGGCCAGATGGGCCGACGCACCGAATCCAAAAAGCCCGACGCGATCGCCCCGTTCCACGCCGGCAACCCGCAAGCTGCGGAATCCGATGATGCCCGCGCAGAGCAACGGTGCAGCATGCAAATCGTCGAGCTTCTCGGGCAGGGGGAACACGAAGTCCGCTCGTGCCAAGGCAAACTCGGCAAATCCTCCATCAACCGAGTACCCGGTGAAGATGGGCGAATCACAGAGGTTTTCCATTCCCCGGTGGCAATATAGGCAGGTTCCGTCGACGCCACCCACCCAGGAGACGCCCACTCGTGTTCCGATGGGAAGATCGATAATGGCTCCGTCCACGATCTCGCCTACAATCTGGTGACCCGGAATCAAAGGATGACGCACGGTGGGCAAATCGCCGGCGACGATGTGCAGATCGGTCCGGCACACGCCGCATGCTCGTACACGCAGGAGCACATGGCCCTTGGTGACTTGCGGTCTGGGAACCTCGCCGATCGTCAACGGACGTTTTTCGATTGGTTGAGGCGAGTGAAGAATGGCAGCTTTCATAAATTGTTCTCCGTACGATTGCCCTCGCCGGCCAAGAACCTCCCAGTCCCTCGCCACGTTGATCAGTTCTTGTCGGAGGGAATCGCGATCTCGTACTTGGACAGTTTGTAGCCGATATCACTACGCGAGATTTGTAAGCGACGGGCAGCTTCAGCCTGATTACCGCCACTAGCTGCTATCGCGCGCCGGATCAGGTCCTTTTCCAGCTCGTCCAGAATGCTCTTCAAGTCCACAATATCCGGCATCGAACTGATCCAGGAAAGACGCGGGTCCTGCATACTGGAGTTACCCGGAAACAGAAAGTCATTTGGTCCCAACTCGTCCGATGAAGAGAGGATGATTGCCCGTTCAATCAGGTTGCGCAGTTCGCGGATGTTGCCCGGGAAATCATATGACTGCAACTTCCTGATTCCAGCCGTGCTGATCGACCGCGGGGCGACTTTTAATTCCAGGGAGGCTTGCCGGCTGAATGCGTCCCACAGAGCGGGAATATCCTCGCGTCGTTCTCGCAGTGGCGGGATCGGAATCGGAACGACGGCCAACCGGTAAAACAGGTCTTCGCGAAATAGACCCTCCTTGACGCGATCCTGTAGATTGCGATGCGTTGCAGCAAGAACACGGACATCCACATTACACGCCTTGGTCGCGCCGATACGCAGGATCTCGCCTTCGGCCAAAACACGCAGCAGTTTCGCCTGTGCGGCAAGCGAGAGCTCGGCAATTTCATCCAGAAACAGGGTGCCTTCATGGACCGCCTCGAAAAGTCCTGGGCGGCTACGGTCCGCTCCCGTGAAAGCACCTCTTTCGTGGCCATAGAGTTCGCTCTCCAGCAGCGACTCGGTGAACGCCGCGCAGTTTACAGCAATGAACGGTTTGGCTGATCGCTGGCTGGTCCGGTGGATCTCTCGAGCGACCAGTTCTTTGCCCGTACCCGTTTCCCCAGTGATCAGTACCGTTGCATTCGTCGGCGCAACACGCGAAATCATGGCCCGTACCGCAGCCATGACGCGACTGTTTCCAATGATTTCGGATGAACCTTCCAACCGCACCACGGCCTGCTTCAGTAATCCGTTCTCACGCAAGAGCGACGTATGCTCGCAGGCCCGTCTGGCAGTAGCACGTATGACATCGCGTTTGAAAGGCTTGGTGATGAAATCGAACGCGCCCTGCCTCATGCTTTCGACTGCGAGTTCCACCGTTGCAAAAGCGGTTAGAACCACCACCGACAGCGTTGGATCCACATCCCTGGAAAAAGTGAGGACGTCCAAGCCCTGACCATCGGGCATCTTCTGGTCCGTGAAGACCGCATCATAACGGTCCATTTTCAGCAGGCTTCGCGCCTCCCGTACGCCGGCCGCCTCCGTTATCGTGTGTCGATCCGCGATGAGGCTCGAGGCCAATACCCGCCGCATGTTAGGCTCGTCGTCTACAATCAGGATGCTACTCACTTAACGCCTCGCTGCGGGCTGTCGATGTCGAAACCATCGACGGAAGAATCATGGAAAATACCACTGTCTCAGGACCATTAGCGGTGAGCGTCAAATCGCCTCCATGCGCGCAGGCGATCTTGCGGGAGATCGCAAGGCCAAGACCAGTGCCATGCGGCTTGGTGGTAAAAAACGGCTCGAAGAGGAGATCCACGGTACCATTCGAAATGGGCCCGTTACCATTCTCCACTTCGATTCGGACCTGACCGTTTTCGCGCCTGGCGGAAATCTGCACGGTTCCACCGTCCAGAGACGCCTCGATCGCATTCATCACCAGGTTCAGGACCGCCTGTTCGATCTTTTCGGAGTCGACTTCAGCGAGCATCCCCTCGGAAGCTCGTGTGGTAATCGTGATAGCGCGTTTAGCAGCATGGGGCCGGCAGAACGAGGCGACATAATCGATGATGTGGCCCAATTCACAGCCAGTCTTCTCAAGACGATCCGGATGAGCATAGGCCAGGAAGTCACCAGTTAGCTGTTCGAGTCGCGCAGTCTCTTTAGCGGCGATTTCAAGCATTTCCCGCTGTGCCGACGGCGACATGTTTTCGGACAAGACGGCCTCCAGGGTACTTGAAATCATGGCCACGGGATTACGTATCTCGTGAGCGATGGCACTCGACAGCCTGCCCACAGCGGCAAGCTTTTCTTCCGAAGTCAGCCGCTTCCTCGTTCGTTCCAATTCCTCCAGATTTCGCTGCAGTCGATGCTGTCCGCGGTGGAGACTGTCGGCTAGCAGCCAGACCAAAGACCCCATGACGATGTAGATGAGGGATATGGTCCCGGCTTCCAGGTACTGTCCCAAAAGAGCTGGCGGGTGAATGCGGAAATACCACCATACCCACAGGAAATCGAGAAGACCCGCGACCGCCACAACTCCGACAGTGGCCAGCCACGAAAGGCGGAACGCCGACCTTAGCACCGGCACCACCAGCAGCGCGAAATACTGCAAATCCCGGTGATCAGAGAGGACCGCCAAAATGAAAGCAAGCGACAGATTCACGATAATGGAAGCCCAGGTCAGGTAGGTATAGACTGTCTGACTAATTGGTGCTTTTCTGGTCTGCACCCAAATCAACTCACTGGAGTTCAAGAGAAAGCCCGCGGCGAGTACAATAATCAGAGCCTCGGGTGGGCTGCCCCAATAAGACTCGAACGCAGTGTGAGTAAAGAGGAGCGTAGCGAGAACGAAGAGATTTAGAACCACGAACGTGGCTTCTTGTCTCTTGAAGGATTCGGCGTCCTCTATGAAATCCGTGTCGAGCGCAAAAGCCTTAAGCACTTGAGTCCGGGAATGAAGTCCCTCGCCGGCCGACCCGTTGTTTAGCGAGAAAACCTCATTTCGCCCACCAGCATATCAGGCATCTCCACAGTCCCACGCAAAATCCGAGAGGCCCACCGCATGGTCCGTCGTGCTGAACTGGTTCATCAAAAAATGAAGGGGCCAGCGTCTCCCTGATATTAACTTTCGTCTGGACATAAACGTGCACATGTGAAGGGGTAGCCTTGGATGCTCCTCCAAGAGCGAACATACCTAAGTCACATCGCCATCCCGGGGAAATAACCCATGGGTACACTTTTTCTGATTCCTGATTGGCAGCCACTTCATCCGCTCATCGCCCAAATCCCCACCGCTCTGTTATTCGTCGCGCCAATCTTCATACTGATTGGTATCTTTCGGCCTGCAGAATCGGCCGCGCCCTACCTTTTGTCCGCCTTGCTCTTAATGACAATAGGTACGACTGCCAGTTACGGGGCTTTATCGACAGCTAATGTCTTAGGTCCTCAGTCTCGCCTGAGTCCCGACGTGATTCTCATTTTGAGGCACCATCAGAGCCTCGCAGAAACTACGACATTTACCTTCTCAGCCCTAACGCTGGTGTTCGCGGCAATCGTGGTTGTTCCGTGTCTCCTTTCCCGACAGTCAACCCGGATTGTCACCAGTGCCTTGCCTGCCGTATTTCTCATTCTGTATGCCTCCGGCGTGGTTTTGTTGGTAGATACCGCTTTTGTGCGAAACCGCTTGGTTCATGAATTCGGAATCACGGTATGCCAATCTCCGGACACTAGGGGAAAGGTTGACTTGTGTGGACACGTGCTGCGCTGAAGGTGCCGCAAACCAGAGTTCGATGTCTAAGGTTTCCGACGCGGTTGTGTGTTCTGTCCAGAGTTTTTGACGCCTCGTAGGACTGCTCCCGCTACTGAGATGGCAGAAACGTTGCGATCACTGTCCGTTCAGTTCGAAAGAGTGTCGGACGAACGTCGCCCCGCTTACTGGTTGCATCCGCGGAAAATGTGATGGCTCGATACGTGCTTAAGCTCGGGGCAAAACTAATTGGATGGTCGCCCGGGCGTTTTGTTGGGATGCCACAGGGCGATCGATGTTGGACCTAGCCTGTCCACTGTGACGACGACTGAAACAGGCAAGGAGAAAACCGTGAGGATGTCGGACAGTCCGCCTCTGAAAAGCTTTTCCCTGACCGGTAATTCTGGGTCTGCGATGACGGTTGAACAACTGGAAAAACATCTCAAGACATTGGCCAAGCTAGAGGAGACTGTTGCGCCGGTGATTAGTTGCTACCTCACAGTATCGGACGCAGCGGCGGAACATCACTTTATCCTCGAGGATCGCCTCTGTAGCCTGCGCAGCACCTTTTCCGGGAAACAGCGGCAGGCATTCCAGCAAGCCGCTGGTAAGATCCGGGAGTTTATGCGAGCCGGGGTTGCGACGCAGACCCACGGAGTAGCGGTCTTTTCACGTGGTGGCGATTGTCCGTTTTTCCTCCCTCTCCAATTCCAAGTCCCATTGCCGAACACGATAACAGCGGACTTCACGCCGAAGATTTATTCCCTTGTAGAACTCAGAGACACCTACGACCGCTACGTCATTCTCCTTATGAAACAGGGAATCGGCGCGATTATCATGATTGATCTCGGTGCTCCGACAGAACAGATCTGGACCACTCGCGATGAACACCGGCAACAAGCTGACGGGCAGCTGATCCGACAACTCGAACGTCTCATCTCCCATGGAAAATACGATCACCTGATGTTGGTTGGGGACCTCCCGACAATCACCAACGCGAGAGCAGCGCTCCCGCCGCATCTCGCGTCCAAAGTGGTCGATGTCATTGCTGCATGCCCTACGGACCCAGTACCCGATGTGATTCACGCGACGCTCCGTCCGTTCCTAAAACACCGAGATTTTGACTCGGAGGTAGTCACAAGAACGTTGGTCAACAAGATTGCCACTCAGGGATCGGCCGTGACCGGAACCTGCTCCAGCTTTCGCGCAGTGAAAGGAGGGAGAGCTGAACTGCTCGTGTTGCTAGAGTCCTATGATCCCGGGCTCGGGTGGGAATGCCGGGATTGCGGAAGAATCGAAACGAACGTGCTCTGCCCCGAATTCTGCCCGAAGTGCCGGTCCACCAGCCTTCGCCTGTTCGAAACCCGAGAAGAGTTGGTTCGGCTTGCCACGCGAATCCACTGCCAGGTGGAAGTAGTAAAGGAAAGCGAGTTCCTGTGGGCTCTCGGCGGTGTTGGCTGCATGGTGCGGTTGCTCTCACCAGCTAACAGTGTTTCGCGAGCCGCCTAGGAATACATGGTCTGAGATTGTATGAGCATTGTGTGGCGTGAGTTCTGGAAGGCATCCCTATTTTCTCTCGTAACCTATGCGGTTGCGATTCTCATCGCACTCTGGGTGGGTCTGTGGATGGTGCTATTTATGCCCGTCTTTCAACTCGCCTGGACAGCCATCTGCATCATCCGGATTGTTCAACTCCGCCGGGACCGCGGTCACAAGGTAGAAGGGCTACGGTTAGACCGGGAGGAATACGGATTCTACCTTGGCGGTCTGATTTCGTCTTGTACCCTGTTATGCGGGCTCGTTGTCTGGAGCCAGTTGCTCAGTGGAGCACCCGGCTGATGTGCAGGTCGAAAGCGGCCAGGATTCGCGCGACTTCACCCACCAACTGATCCTAGCGGGCTCAAATGGTCCCGAACAGAACTTCCATAAGAACCGCGTGTGCAGGAGATGGGTTCAACGACGATCAAGTCCCGTCTAGCACGATGACATGTGGGGCCGCTCGCTCACCTCGTCGGGACGGTAAATTGCGACGCCATCTTTGGCATTGACGCAACACTCCCGGCTCCCCTGAATTGCTGCGGGAAGCCGGGAGAGGCTTGCGACCGGTAGTTAGTCGAACGTTCGTATCAGAAGAGCAGCTTCAGGGCAAGTTGAACATTCCGCGGCAGGCCGGCGCTGCTGATCACGCCGAAGGTCGACGAACCGTAGAGCAGCCCTGGGAATGCCAGGGGTGCGGTATTGGTGACGTTAAAGCCCTCCGCGCGGAACTGCAGCCGCATTCCCTCCCTGATGGTAAAGTCGCGGTGGATCGCCAGATCGAGCGATTTCCGTCCGGGAGCATGCAAAACGTTTCTCCCCAGATTGCCCATGGTATACAGCGGCTGGGAGGTAAATGCCTTGGTGTTGAACCACTGGTACACGCTCTGCGTGAAACCAGACGTCGGATCCCCGATCACATTCGGGCGGTCGACACCGCCAGTGTTCGATCGGGCAGC
>Ga0105239_10005244_pt1 | contig 15245 bp, 9 predicted proteins | sample KBSC44metaG_FD_92761 | JGI IMG/M metagenome (GOLD analysis project Ga0105239, IMG submission 92761) | Corn rhizosphere microbial communities from Kellogg Biological Station, Michigan, USA - KBS C4-4 metaG | ecosystem: Host-associated > Plants > Roots > Rhizosphere > Soil | place: Michigan, USA...
ATCGAAAGTACCACCACCAAGATCATAGACTGCGATCACGCGATCAGCTTCCTTCTCCAGACCATAGGCCAAGGCAGCTGCGGTAGGCTCGTTGACGACACGGAGGACATTAAGACCAGCGATTTGACCAGCATCCTTGGTGGCCTGTCGCTGCATATCGTTGAAGTAGGCAGGAACAGTGACGACACCATTCTTGACAGGCTTGCCGAGGTAGGCTTCAGCAGTTTCCTTCATCTTTTGCAGAACCATACCACCGATTTGTGATGGGGAGTATTTTTGGCCACGAGCTTCTAGCCAGGCATCGCCGTTGGTGTGTTGTACAATCTTGTAGGGGACTTCTTTGATGTCTCTTTGGCATTCAGGGTCGGAGAATTTGCGACCGATCAGACGTTTGGTCGCGAAGAGGGTATTCTCGGGATTGACGACAGCCTGACGCTTTGCAGAGACACCAACAAGACGCTCGCCACCCTCGGTGAAAGCAACGACTGAGGGCGTCGTTCGAGTACCCTCGGAGTTTTCTATTATACGTGGCTGCTTGCCTTCCATGATGGCAACAGCGGAGTTTGTCGTTCCCAAGTCAATACCGATGACCTGACCCTTGACCTTCTCGGTTCCATCGGGCGCGTCGGTCGAGGCATATCTGGAGATTATTGACGAGCGAGGAGCTCGAATCTGAGAGATGCGGGAGATGGGAGATGAGCGTGGAAGCTATTGTTGATTAGAAGGTGCATGGAGATGATTCGGAGAAAACATGATCAACTTACAGCTCTAGACAACCGTGAGGCAATCATGGTTAGAAAAGTAGTAATGTACAGCAAATACAGGACAAGAAGAAGTAGATGGAGATAAAGAAGACTGCAGTGAGGCGCAGAGAGTTGATGGAGGTTGGTGATGTGAAGAGTTAAAAGAGATGTGAATGAGCTCAGGAAAGAAATGTATACGTCGAGAGAAAAATCCTCAGTTCCAGTTCCTTCCTACCTCCGAAGAAGGGAAGGGAAAAAAAGGGAAGGAAGCGTTGTCCGAGAAGCGTTAGTGCGACTTAGTTAGCGTCTTGGGCTGGCCTATGGGATTCCTCTCCATTCTTTCCTAGAGTGAAGCTACGTGAGTGCTGGTATGACCGAGGTATTTCAAGAGGAAAAGTGCAGCGACGCAGCCCAGCCAGTAGTGGATAATCTCTCAGCCGCTCGTCATTTCAAAAAAGACTTGGTATTATTCAATGCTTGAACTTCTCCGATTAACACCACCCAACCAGGTACGGAGTACTAGTAGTCTACAACAACAGCCTCACTCTTGTGGCTTGCACACCTGGGCGCCCAATTGACGTCAAGCAACAAGCGACCTGCTGCTGTGCACCGCTCGCCTACGCTGCCATAACTTCAGTTTGACTTCTTTGATGCGCAGTCCCAGCATTGACAACGAAATACACTCATTGTTCCACCACAATACCTACCTAACCTAGGGTATCTTTTGGCATCCATCGAAAGTTGCCTCCGCCCGCTCATGACCTCACTCAACCTCTTCTCCTTCTGGCACACCTTGCACAGTGATCAGCCTTCATCCGGGAGATGCGCCTCGCTCACTCAATAAACCCTCATTCTCCCCGACATGACCAGGACCGACAGTGAAATATGCCTTACTCTCACACAAGGACTTGCGAACCATCACAAATTCTACCCTGCTAAGATTCCAGTCTCACACCATCAATTGAGGCACCATATCAGCACTCAAGAGGATGAGTTCATATACTACGTTTCCCACTACGACGTCCGCGTTCTTGACCTCCAAACCCAACAGAACTCGCTTCTAGCCACCATTCCCTTTGAAGCAAGATGTCTAGCTGCCGATCTGGGATGGGTGGGCGTCGGCGGAGAAGTCAATGGAGATTGTGCCTTCGTCAAGATCGAGAAGGATGAACATGGACATCCTAAATGCTTTGGCCATGACCTCATAGTGGACATCTTGGGAGGAGAAATTGTGAATTCCATGAACATACATAACATGACGAGCGAAGGACAGGCTCCAGATGAACCCGTTGTGCTGATCTCCAACAATGATAAGACTGTCAAGGTCTACTCCCTGAGCCAGCGTCAGGTCCTCAGCACTTTGGTCCACCCAGTCCCCATGAACTTTTCTGCCATGTCACCCGATTCCACAATACTTGCAGCCGTTGGGGATTCTGACAAAGTCTACTTCTATCGTCGCCAGCTGGATACGACTTCTGCGCCGAATGACGAATTGCCTAAACAGCACGTCAAGTATGATTGGGTCCCCATTGCCCATCCAACTGTTCCAACAGGGGACCCTGTTTTTGATGACTATAGCTTTGCCGTCACGTTCTCTCCCACTGGACATTTGTGTGCCGCATCGGCACAAGGAGGATCCATATCAGTCTTTGATATGACACAGCTGGATCGAAATCCTGAGGCCTCGATAATATGCACGTTTCGCTCGTCCAGACCCACGCTACTTGGATGCGTCAGAGCTATGGCATTCTCACCCGCTCCGTGGGATATATTGGCATGGGCTGAAGACCACGGTAGAATCGGGCTGGCGGATGTCAGGAGACATTTCGTAAGGCGACAAATATTGGACCTTGATCGTCGGAAAACTCAAATGGTAGAGCTGGAAGACGGCACTCCTGTCGCTTACCGCAATCTCGGTGTCAAAGACAGATTGAAACAACAACACGTTGCAAGACTTAGGGCTTTAAGACGATCGAGCACAAGCAGGGATCAAGACCTTGACGTCAGCATGGAAGATCCCCCTGCTGAACCTGTGAGACAGCGTCATTCTCGACAGGATCTCCTTGCATACCATCAGGGGTTAGATCTTGATGCTCGCGAAAGATCGGTCGTTGAAGCGCTCGAGACCACAATGGACAACGTCGAGCAGAGTAGTCCACGCCCTTTCAGCATTAACTACACTTCATCTTCACGCTTGCAATCGTCGCTTTTGGCATCAGGATCTGCAAGGGACTATGGTGTTCAATTAGCAGACTCCAACACAAGGCCGACAGGACCAGACCATCCTCCCCATCCTCCCCATCGTCAACCTCGGAGAAGATCTTCGGTAATCTTGTCAGAGTCAACCGCGAACGCCAATTTGTATCTTAATGTCTCCGACGGACAAAGAGCCAGGATATCTGCCTCGCCAGCACGAATCAGCGATGATGAGGATATCCCAATCATGTCGACTAATGATGTGACACCATCCGCATCGAGAGCTAGTAACCAGATACGGTCATCTCGCATACCACCTTCAGATCCGTGGCACGTGATACAAGCGGCTCTGGAATCTGCAAGAGAGTCTGATGAGGGCAATCGAGCTCAGCTAGCACGCATCGAAGCAGCCTTGGATGATGAACGACAGTTGGCCCAGCAGCTAGAACGCCAACTCACCGAGGAGAGGCAACTTGCTTCTCTTCTTCGCGAACAGCTTGATGCCCAACAGCGCCTCCTTGTCGAGAATTCATCCGAGCTTGAAACTCAGCTTCGAGCAGCGACAGGAGATGCAAGTTCTCGGATCAGTGCTTCATTTGAAAGAATTCTACACCGTCAGCTTGCTAATGAAGAACTTTTCCTTCAGCAGAGATCACAGGAGCTGCAGGCCGAACGGAGACTTGGAACTGATCTTGCACGTCACCTCGAAACGGCAAGAGCCAGAATCTTGACCGGAGAACCACAACAAGTGGAAAGCTCGAGGACAAATGATCATGCAGACGATCATGCCAGTGCCAGTTCAGCCCAGACTTCAACACTCCCAACTACCAACTTGCGAAATACACGGCGCCGGGATCTTTCTGCAAACATTCTCGAACACTATTCCGAATCTCGAACTCAAAGACGAGCACATATTGACAATCTTCAACGACAAGTCCGCCAGGCAGAGACACGTATTGCTCAAGCCGGTTCAGATATCCAGACTCTTGAAAATGTCGTACGCGGCGAAAGGGCTGGTGGTGGTGATGAGGCAAGCGTATCAAGAAGAGACCGTTGGCTTGATGAACTATCAAGCCGAGCGGCAAGAGCTAGAGCGGCGAGCAATGTGGGTAACGCTCCAACAAGAGGTGCTGGGGCGATACCACGTTCAGCAACACGCCGTCGCCCTTCAATATCCATGGAAGATGTTCGTGCTTCGAGAGAGCCAGGTCTGGTGGCGAGAGGAAACGTTGTCCCTACCCCTAGTGCAAATGCCTCCCGCGTCGTCGATGATGATGAATACCGATTGGCGCGTATGATGTTTATCTCGAACAACTCCGGTACCCGAGGACTCGATACCAATGGAAACTGGTTGCCAGGCTCCTCTGCTGCTCGGTTACTTGCTGGTGGCTCAGCATTGCCTACAGGCAACGCCGGCGCCGGTGCTACAAGTGAGAACACAGCGTCAAACACAGCCGATATGACGCGGGAGATAGGACTCGGGACTGCAGGCATCGGCTTCAGTCCTGATGGTCGATATCTGTAAGTTCGACTCCTTCAAGATCACCTCCTTCACGTCAACAGGTAAGAAAAGAGCGAGATCATGTGCTGACACGTAGTTCCTACAGCTATGCTGGCACCGAATCAGGCATCTTTGAATTCAACGTCAACCTCCGCGATCGAATGATGTTCCCAGCCTTCGAGATGAGATGAATGAAACTCGGGCATGTTTAGGACGTACTCCCTCCGTCGCAATGCCCATTACCCAGCAGACTCAAAAGCCCCCGGGGTAACTAGCAACGAGCAACACCCCAAAAACAGCAAGCTGTCCTCAGAGATAGCCAGAGAAAAACCTCTTTCCCTAACACAAAGAACCCACCCACCCAAATACGTCCCACAGGACTCCCTTCATGAAACTAACCCGCATGAAAAACCAGGAAAAATGAGGTGGAACTATTGGCTTTAACGGTCCAGATTTCAATGCATGTCGCGAAGGAGCGTAGGCGTAGGCGCAGGATTTTCTCATTTTCTTTTCTTTTTATGGGTTTCCCCAATTCACGTACCCCGTACTTCTTGACAAATGTTCTTGATTGGCACCTCTTTTCGGCTCTGAGGGCCTAATGCTTAGTTGGGGAATCGGATGAAAACTTCTCGGAGCGGAAACACACATGAATGAACGCGTTGGTAATGTCATCATGCGTTTAACTACCTAGCCTACCTACATAACCTACACACAGTGAGCAACGAAGTCTCTATGTCCTACTACTATATGCCCTTGGCTGCTCTGGAGGAGTTAATTAACCTACCTGGTCCAAGCGAGACGTGTAATGTGAGCTGTTCAACGCAATGAAATAACCCTTCCAGATGGCGGCGAGGCGTACGCATTTACACATAGCTTGGAGGATGGTAGCTCCTGGAGCCATGACGTGACTACATCAGCGAATAATGGGTCGAGGATTTGAAGTGGTCTTCTTTATTTACAATATAGCACCAGGGCGGTGGCAGTGAGACAGTTTGGTTTATTGTGGCAACTGAGATATTCTACACCTCCGCCGAGCCGATCTAGGGGCTCCTCTCTCTTAAGACGATGCCGCTATTTGTTTTTTTGTACAGGGGAAAACCGGAAGGGAGTCGCCTCGCGTCGCCCGTTTCGAATTCCAGTCGATTCAAGACTCCAACAACAAAGTCCCCTTCTCGCTGCGCAGCTCGTCGAGCGACTTGACTTTGAGCTGCATGACACGCAGCATGGTATACCTGTGTTTACTGTGGACGGTCTTGAGATGCCTGTTGCGGCGCTTTTTCTTCTCTGTCTTCATCATGGGCCCGGTCTCGAGGCCCATGACGCGCAAGCGCAGCTCGAAGAGCCGCTCGTCCAGGTAGTTCGGCTCGCCTGTGCGCTTGGTGTCGTACGACTCCGTGTTGCTCAGCCCGGCCTTGAGCGTGTAGTCCCGTGACCCGATGATGCTGGCGCGGTTGAGGCGGAGCACGTCGCCCGGCAGCACGCCTTTCATGTGGAAGGGCAGGCGGACGAGGTCGCCTTCCGTCAGCAGGTATGGGAACCGGTGCACGTGTGCCGTGATGTAGTGCGGCTTCTGGGCGTGCAGTTTCGGGAGCAGCTCTTGAAGTGATTTTGAGAGGACGAGGGGCTGGGAGGTGTTTTGTTTCGAGGGTTTGCTGATGGTCTTGCTTTTAGATGTTTCGGGGTTGGTGGTCGCAGGTGAAGATTCACCGGTGGTTTGTAAAAGAATGGGAGGTATCTCTGGGTTTATGTCTTCAAACTCGGCATGGGAGGTTCCTGCTTGCTGGCTGCTGGCTTGATGTAGCTTCGCACGGAAGGGGAGGAGGAAGGTTGCAGGTTGATATGTCGGCTTCGAGATGTTCAAGGCCCTCTGCACGAGCGACTGCGCTGAAACATGATGTGATCTGGTCTGCGATCGGTGCCGTAGAGTTCTATGTAGCGTAGAATATTAGTCTTCGATCGAGGACTTGTGAATGGATAGACTGACTGTCTCGTGGCCTGAGCTGGCATTCTTGAGGGCATGGAGTCAAAGATGCATTTTACCATGCGGCCACAAATGCGGCACATCTTGAAGAAGCAATTATAGCGTCGATGGCTTGATGAAAAACTGCGAACGTTGCCAGGCAAGCCGTCGAGCTATTGTTGCTGCTTGTGCTTGCGAATCTTGGTTTGCCGATGCTGTTCTCATACTACTGACGTTCAACTTCGAAATCGAAGACATTTGCCGCAAGCTTGGCACCGGGATTGGGCGTAGAGAAAATGCTGCGTCAGACGGGGTTGAGATGCTCAAATTGTGATTACTGTGGCCACCGTTGTCAGCAGCGAGCATGCATAAGATTTTCCTGTCAGACATAAATTACCATGTATATTCCCTGTCTCTCGCTGCCATTAATTCCTTGTGGCCAGCAACATCTTTGTCCATTGCCACGATATGGTACCAGCAGGCAAGTTGCCAGAATCATGACTTCGAGACCAACCTGAACATGCAGTCAAATACGAGGTTGAAACTAGGGCAGAAGGAATATCAGCCGGTGCACGGTCGTGGTGCAGGTTGAGCCCTGTTGTCTCGTATATATTTGAACATGGAGGCCTCCTTTGATTGGCCTGGCACAGCTGCCACCCAACATCTTCATGCAGTGGCTTTTTCCATGCGATATGTAGCTTATGAAAGCGCACTGACTGATGGCAAGCGAGCTGAATTGGCTCTGCAAAACTTGGGCGTCCTTCGTCTTACATACAGCTATGAACCCTGCACGTCAAAATCCTACTCTATCGTGGATGCATACTCGTACATATGTATTTGAAATCCTAGTGATGATGATAACGTGCGAAAGAACTTGCTGCTCCAATATTGAAAGAAAGAATCCTGTACCAAGTGCTCCGTACTCCGTGCTCAGTATCGAGTGGTAGACTGGTAAGGAGCACGGAGTTGTAGTATGTAGGTATCTTAGTCGGCCCACTCGAGGCGATCATTCTATCGTTCACTCCGTACCTCAATTGAATGTTGTTTCAACCAGAGTATCATGTTTGTGGACATGCATTGAAGCGATCTGACAACAAAAGCAGGCTGCAGCCACCCAGCAGTGGGAGTAACATCAAGCCCAAGAGCATCGGAATGATGCCGTTTTCAGCCAGGAAGTGTGAGCTTGTGGCTTCGAAGCTGACTTTGTTGATGGTGATCCGTTGGCTAGCAAAGCGTCATGCCCTGCTTGTCTCAAAATTGCATGTTCTAAGGACCAGTGAATGTGCACAGGTCGATACACGCAGACGCCTCCAAGATTTGTGAAACAAGGCGAAGAGAAACGATGTGGTGAGCGGGGCGGCTGTACTCGGTAGAGGGCATAAAAAGAGCCAGAATGCCTTGGACCAAGTAACGAGTTACTCCGTAGCGCTGCTAACATGTGAAAATAAAATCGGACTCAGGGGCACGGCTCGATGGCTGTAGCCTGACATAGGCAGGATGGGCAGACACAGAGCTGGCTTGTCAGGCACCGCTTATCAGTTGGCCAATCTTATAGAGAACTGTGTACGGAGTACGGAGTACCAGGTACGGGGAACCACAGGGAGGGACTGCGTGTTCACAAGAACAGCATCATGGCGCGAGGCCAGCCAGGCACAATTTCCTTGTGCGTGGCATTAAGCGATGGACGGACCTGAAGGTCCTCCGCTGGTATGATGTGATTGCGGGTATGTTGATCTACACGTCAGAAACCTGATTCTGTCATAAAAGCGGTTTGTGCTGCAGCAGATCAGACTTTTATCAAAGGGCACAAGTTTGTTGGTGTACTAGCAGGATGTCTAGGTGCTTGGGGGTCCTCAAGCTGTTTACCCGGGCATTTGTCTCCCGTGCTAGTTATAACTTAGGTATACCCAGGGGGCCTGCAGTTCTTGATAAGCGTCTCACCAGATGCAGGCAATCGGGCGCCGAGAAAGAGAAGTGGAGCCGCCCAGTCGCCCGCCACAGTAAGTCTCTCAGACATTGGGCTTCTCGAGTGTCCAACGTTGAGACTGCTCGGTGATGCACCCATGCCCTCATGCCAGCCATGGGGCACTGTTGCGCCCAAACAGGTGCCACAGTTAAATGGGCCCGGCGGTTCTTAACCGACCCTCGCCCCGATTAAAAAGCCCGCAGCTGTCTTTGGTCGGTGCCTATCGGCGGCGTTCACCCAATTCCATCCACCCCAATGGAACCCGTGCGATCCACAAGGACCACAAGTCAAGCCACCCCTGCTTGCCTGCATATCTGCTTCCATCAGTAACCCCACCCGAAAAATCCACATTTCGTTAGTACTCCGTGCCAGGGCATCTTTTTATATTCCCAGCAGCAGTTCCTGGGGGCAAGGTTGTCCTCCGGCCATATCACTTCTCCTTCGCCATGACGACCCCGGTGAAGGAACTCCCGCGTTTTGAGTTCGATGCCCCTACCATGCGCTCCTCGAATGAGGAGCAGACTGTCGTCGACCAGGATGGACAGCATAACGGAAATGCTTCAGTGGATGGCAAAGCTCTCAAGGAGAGACTGCATGTCGAAGCCCTCAGGGAGGCTCCCGGCCGCAATGACGACCAACTGCTTTCACCATCGCGTGATCGTGAGGAAGCCAGTCGTCTCACTGATGAGATAGCCCTACAGAGAGCGGAACGCCTCGTAACCTCCGCTTCGGAAGGCGAAGGCCACGGTCGGAATTCCACCACTCTGCATCGCTCGAGATCGCGTGCTCCTGAACCCATAGACGACTTCGATGCCGCCACAAACCCTCTGCACGAGCGGACCGCTGTCTACAAGCCTCCTGAGAACCCCACCACAAAAGTTGCAAAGTTCTTCAAATATGTCCATGAGTCCAGTTGGCTCGTTCGATACTTCACCTATATTGTCCCGGTGACCACCATTCTCCTAACGCCAATCCTCATCGGTGCGTTGACCGCCCCGGGCCAAAATGCCAACGTTGGCAGTGTCAAACTATTATGGTTCGGAGTCTGGCTGGAGATCGTCTGGCTCACTCTCTGGGCTGGTCGTATTGTCGCCAAATGTCTCCCCTATCCACTTGGTCTTCTCTCCAGTCTGTTCACCAACAACTCCAAGAAATGGCGCGATTTTGGCAAGCAGCTAGAGCTTCCTCTCACGATATTTCTTTGGTGGCTGGCCATTGAGATCTCATTCCTCCCTATCATGACCAACCGCCGCATCGATGGTCAAACCGGCGCAACCTCGTGGATGAAGACTATGAACAAAGTTATTATCGCTGTATTTGTTGGAGCTTCTTTGAATCTCTTTGAAAAGATCATCATTCAACTCATTGCCATTTCATTCCATCTACGGACTTACGCCGACCGTATTGAAATCAACAAATTCCAGATTGGCAGCTTGACCAAGCTCTACATTTTCTCCAAAGCCAAGATACAAATGGACGATCGTGAATTCAAGGAAAAATCGAGTGGCCCTCCCTCTGGTGCTCGCACCCCAGCCGCCTACATGGGAAAAGCAACCCACGCCGTGAACAAGGCTATGGCAAAAGTTGGGGATGTTGCAGGAGCGGTCGCAGGCGACTTTACCGGCCAGGAGATTGCCAAGAGCGGCTCCCCTTCTCAAGTTATTCTAGAACTTCTCAGATCTACAGCTGGCTCACAAGTTTTGGCCCGACGTCTCTACAGGACTTTTGCAAGAGAAGGGGAAGAAACCGTCTCCTCTGACGAACTCAAGGTGGCTTTCGATAACAACGACGAGGCTGAAGCCGCATTCTGCATGTTTGACAAGGACATGAACGGTGATATTTCCATGGAAGAGCTCGAAGCTGTCTGTGTTGAAATTGGACGTGAAAGAAAATCCATCACTGCTTCCCTGAAAGATTTGGACTCAGTCGTCAGCAAACTCGACGATGTTCTATTTTTTGTGGTATTTATCATCGTCGTCCTCGTCTTGATCTCTCTCCTCTCAACATCCGCGGCCGGTGTACTGACCTCGGCTGGTTCTGCTGTACTCGCCTTGTCGTGGTTGTTCTCTGCCACAGCTCAAGAGTTTCTCCAATCAGTTGTCTTCGTCTTCGTCAAACATCCGTTCGATGTTGGCGACAGAGTATCGATTTATGGTAACACTGGGGCGCAGTTGAAGGGTGACGATTATTTCGTCAAGGAAATCGCCCTGCTCTACACCGAATTCAAGAAAATGGAAGGTCACATTGTCCAAGCGCCTAATTCCTACCTGAATACACTGTTCATCCTCAACATGCGCAGGTCTGGAGGTTTGGCTGAAGCCGTTCCGATTGTCATTCGCTTTGGAACTACAATCGATCAAATTGATGCTCTCAGAAACTCGCTCCTCGAGTTCGTCCGTGATCAAAAACGCGAATATCAACCTAACATTCTCACGGAACTCCGGGAGGTGACAGAGGCCTATTCACTGACCCTGAATGTTGTCTTCTTCTACAAGACTAATTGGCAGAATGAGTTGGTTCGATTGACGAGACGTAATAAATTCATTTCTGCGCTGATGCTGGCCATGCAGCAACATGGCATTGAAGGCCCACGCCGCAACCAAGCCGGTTGGAGGGATGACATTCCTCTACATCTCAATTACCCACCAGGATCCCTTCCTTCGCAAGACTCTCAATACCCGCCAGGAGGTCCTCCTTCGCAAGACTTTCCTAGCATGCCAGCTACAGATCCTGCAGTTGCTGGGGAAGTTCCGGCTCGCGCAAATCCGTCAATTCTTCGAAGGCGGCCCAGTACCGGCCAATTGGGTCGCCCCAGGGCGGAGTCAATATCTTCCATGGCAAAACGCGTAGACTTCTCTCTTGGCATGAGAGATGTCAATTCAATGGCAGATCCATATGAAGACAGGTCACCCTCACAAACGCAATTCCGCAACATCATCCGCGAGAGCAACAGAATCGACGAGGAGCGCCGTTCGAGCGAGCAAGGAAGAGAATCTTCAGAAGTCATCCGGGCTTCTGGTCGCTCGGCCTCCCGCAGAGATCGATCTGGCTCTGCGTCACACCACCACATCGGCAGCGGCTTCATGCGCAGGTCGACGGAGCCATTCAATCCACATCGCAACAGCGTTAGCAGTGTCGGCACCCATCGCAATCGATTCATGGGCTGGACGCGCGGAAACCACAGCATGGATCAAGCACGAGAGGTGGAAGAAGGCACTCATCACGCTCCCATAGACCCCAGAACAGGCCTCGTCTCTAGCGAAGCAATGCGGGTAGACTCCATCACTTCATCCATACCAGAGGAGCACGGTGTCCCGTTGACAACGGCCGCATCACACAGCGAGGATTGGGAAATGAGGAGGCTGAGGGAGCAAGCTTCCTCCGTCCGAAAAGTACAATGAGCTTGACACATCTTTTTATGGCCCCACCCAAGGTTTACCTTTTATATTTTGTGTTGTTATTGGGAACATATCCGGAGTGGCTAGTGCAGCAGCTTCGGAATTGATTGGAGTTTCTTTTTTGGTATACGTCCTCAACGTGGTGATTTTGAGGCTGTTGGGATACGACCATAGATTACGAACAATAGACAGACATACGGCACCCCGGAATGGGGAAAGCAGCACTTTCACAGCTGTGGACTGTGAGATATGTAAGTACATACACGTAGTGTTTTAAACAGAGGCGGATATATTGATATACTGATGACGAGATGAAAAGTTGAGTGCTTCTCATACAATACAGTCCCTATGAGGTATCCCTTCTACCCACCTAGGTACATACCTATTATCCTTAAGTGCTCCGAGGTATGCGCCCTCTCAAGCTGTATACCAGTGTGCACTGTGCAGCCTTCTTGCACGTGTCCTCAACCCTCATTCTCAGCCTTGGCGCACATATTCGTACATTTGTATTTTTCAATCTCAGAGGTTCAACCCTAACTTACTCTCCATGGAACTCAAAAGCCCGCACAAAGTTAGATGTATCTGGTTCGCACCTCAACCTTAGGCATCTGTGCATTATTGGCTAATTGCTGTATCACACCCATCCGCATTCGTCAGGTTGGTCTTCCTAAGTGGGAATATGGAGCACTCAAGTCGCGTTGTTGTGAAGAATACTTCACGCAAAAGGTCCACAGTGAGAGGAGGACCTCTTCGCACCGCCTCCTCCGCTTGATATGAGAGTTCGACTCCACAAGGCTCCGAGCCTTGGTCGAGGCCCCGGTCCAATCAGGCCTCGAGTCGCTACCGGTGTTATGGTAGGTTTGAAGGTGGACATGCGGGAATGGAGAATTTCGAGCCTTGAGGACGCATGATCGACAGGTTTGGGTTGGAAGTTTTTTTCGTTTTTTTACATTCCCTTTTGTGCCCTTTTTCTCAAGTGGGTGGCCTCGCACAAATTCAAAGTACTCGGCCTGGGAATCAATAAATAGGTGGGTTTGCCCTCTGCTGCTGCTGCTGTTCTTATTCTTTCTTCTCTGGAAAGAGAAATCCGTCATCTCCAGAAGAAGTGGCGGCTTCTTGCTCGGTCTTCAGATCTCCAGTGCCCTCTTTGGGCACCAACAAGTGTTCGATCATACACCACTTCTTCTTCTCATTCCTTCCTTCCACTCATCTCACCATGACTCCACTCATCAGCAACATCAACATGAGCACCGCCTCACCAGACCCACAAGGGGAGGGGTTCGAGGATTTAAGCGTCGCGGACTATCTCGTCATCACAGTAGCGATCGTAACCGGCGTGACGATGATGGCAGCGTACGTCTACGCAATGTTCAAGATGCGGGCAGTGTGTCGCGACAGGACGCGGCGCGAGAGGATCAACAACGCCGCACCGTTTCGATACCGCATGCTGCAATACATCCGAGCGGAGGAGCGGGAGCAACGCGCGAGGAGGCTTGATCGACGACTGTGGCTGGCGGCGCAGTCTGTATGTGGGCGCCGACCAAGAGGCCGCGGCCGATGTCGAGGTCGAGCACGAGCACACAATCTTGAGGATCCCGAGCAGCCAGCAACACTTCAATCACCTCCTCGATCGTACCGATCTAGAACTCACCGTCCTCGTCGCGAGCGAACACCATCTCCACCACCCCGTTACACGCTCGAAGACGAAGAGGCCTATGTCCAATCACTGCGCGAGCCTCGAACGTCACTGGAAGTCCTGCTCCCTGCACACCTCCGCACCAGGGCACACGTGTCGCTACTGGCTGCCGACGAGGAGGATCAATATCCCTTGCCTCCTCCATCCGATTATGGCACTCCGGATTTGGGGTCACCGCCAGCCTATGACTATATCGAAAATCATATTCAGCCAACTGCATCGGCGGACGAGCAGAGACATGACACCGCTGCGGGGTCGATCCTTGGGAGTTGGGTTGTTTGGGTTGTGGGTGGTCGAGATGCAAGGCAGGAGGAGGTCGGTACCAGTAGTGGTCGTGGTCGAGACGAGGAGGAAGGGGCTTCGCGTGGCTAGAGAGGCAACTGCTGCTGCTATGGGAGGAGGGTCAGGCCCATAACCTCCAGATCCGTGAATTGATTGCGCGAGTGAATTGTCTTAGCATCGACATGCACATCTACAGGGACATGGAACGGATTCCAGATGGGTCCCAGATACATGGTTACACTGACTGGCTACCTATGTACTGGTTACTTTTGTACCACGGGTTACCCTACCACCAGATGAGGCGGGTAGATTAGATTAGTGTGGGAGTTTGGAGGAGTTGGCTGTGTATTTATTTTGGAATTATTTTGATTCCTTGTGTCGGAAGTAGGAATGAAATGTCCCACATTGGTGTATTTAACACGAGTACGATACCCGATATCTCGACTCGTTCCGGCTGATGACACTGACACCGATCGGAATATTCACTCAAGCCTCACGCACGCACGCACCACCCCCTACATGGCAGCACTACTTATGCCTACTTCCACTCATCCATCTACCATTTACTACTTGGTGCTAAACTACCCTCCAAGGGAAAACAGCACAAAACCACTTCCTGCCAGTAATTAGTGACCAGAATCGCTCAACCTCCTCCCCCCCCCCCTTTTTATAAATCCCCCGAGACAAGGCTGAAGCCACCCTGGCCGAACCTCATCTCGAGATTTCCAACCAGGCTAGCTAAAGTGGCGCAGAAATATTGATCCCACCACCTCTCAACCTCTTGGCATGACCCCGAGATGCTGGGATGGGTTTCCAATTTAGTGGAGAAATCATCGAAATCGAATGAATAGTAAGCTACTGTCAGTGGAATGGTTTTGGAGGAGATGGGGGTTCCTTGGATCAAGATGGAAGTAGTGATTCACTTTGCTCGAACAGAACAGAATTTGATCTCGTGTTTCTCGTGCTCGCCTCTTACTTGGCTCGTCAAGCTTCAACCTGTTCTAGAATTTGCTGGCTTTTTAAATACTTCTCTGTCTCGCTCTCTCTTGCCCTCTAGTTCTTCGAAGCTAGCTGGCTCTTTATTAATCTTCTATGGCTGATCTACATTCATTCATCAGCCTGAGGATTCTGTCAATGACTCTTTCCCTGGGCTCCCTTTCCTTTCCCAACTTGACTTCCCCATCCTTGTGATTTGTATGCGTCTCACTCTCCAGCCGACGAATTAACTGGCCCAACATGAACACGGCTGGCACAATTACGTTCTGTACGTTGGCATCGATCATTATCTTGATTGCAGCGGTCCAGTGTTATAGGATCTGGCGGCAGGATAAGCAGCTGAAGAAGCACCGCAGGGCGAATAGTGACCAGACTACGAATGCGACGGCAGATCTGGAGAATAATGGTGGCGGAGGTAGAGGTGGAGGAGGTGGTGGAGGAGCCTCGACTGGGCTGGGGAATGAACAGAGCGGAGAACAGGCAGAGAGAAGACTTGAGCTGACTCTG
>Ga0105239_10005245_pt1 | contig 15245 bp, 10 predicted proteins | sample KBSC44metaG_FD_92761 | JGI IMG/M metagenome (GOLD analysis project Ga0105239, IMG submission 92761) | Corn rhizosphere microbial communities from Kellogg Biological Station, Michigan, USA - KBS C4-4 metaG | ecosystem: Host-associated > Plants > Roots > Rhizosphere > Soil | place: Michigan, USA...
CAGGGTGATCTGTCCAGTGAGGTTAGATCCGCCCGTGACATTCGTTGGCGTAAAGCTGAACGCATTGACTTGGGGCGCCAAAACCTTAAGCGTCGCCGTCGCCCGAACGTTGCCGAGGGTGGCGGCAATGACGTCTTGATTATCCGTCGCCACCGCATTAGTGGTGATCGAGAACGTTTGGACCGTCTGCCCAGACGTGAACGTCACCGACGGGGGGAACGAGATGCCCGTGGCTGCCGATGAAAGAGCCACGGTAGTTCCCGACGCCGGGGCGCCGGAGGTGAGCGTCACTTTTCCGGTCGCCGAGCCGCCGCCGGTGATAGTCCCCGGAGAGATCGTTATCGTGGAAAGAGATTGGGCCACTGCCAACATTGGACAGAGTGCCGATAGGATCAGAGCCAGTCTTGTTTTCTTCATAGAACCTTCGTGTCGTAGAGGGTTGCTTACTTCATTGACTAGTGTTAGTCGTCAACTGGAGTTAGTCGATAGTGTCGAATAGTTGATGGTTGGATCTGAAGGGGGTCCCTTATCCATCGAGAGCGAATCTGCAGAAAATTTCTGCAAATGGAAACTTTCGCGGAAACTTGTCCGTGAATAGTCTTGTCGCCCTTATCTTATGAGCCTAAGTAAATAGTGCGGTACGTTGCCCTTGTCAGCGGCACGCGCAAATAACCCTCCTCGTTGATGAGTTATCTTAGAAATTCGTAAGTGTTTAACGCGATGAAATAGGAATTAATAGGAACGGAGCCAAATCGCGCCATCTAGCCTGATGGTTGCAGAGGAGTTGACGCCGCGGCCTATTTTTCGGTTCCACCTAAATGTGTCATTGCCGTATTAAACGCGAGAATTCGTTCGCACCCCTAATACGGAATGGATTCGCTGGAACTAAGGGCCCAGCTAGGTTGGGAATTTTTCCGCTATGTAGGTCGTGAACCCACAATAGTGTCCGAATATGGACAACTGCATCCGCAGCGAGAATTTTGATTGAAGCCCTTAAACAGAATTTCTCTTTGAGATAGCTCAAAGGGATTTGGGTAAGAGAAAGGGGCGATCCCCAAAGTCACGACCTCTTCACGTGGCCCAGGTGGGCAGCAGGTAGAAGCGACTCGCCGAACATGTAAATGGGATTGCCTCAGAGGCGAAGCCATCTGAGGCAATCCCATTTACATGTTTACTTGATTGTGTAGAAGATTCCGTCGTTGGACCCGATTAGGATGCGCCCAGTCTTATCCATGGCCGGCGAACTGGTAACCGCGCCTCCGGTCGTGACCGTCCATTGGCTTGTGCCCGTGCCATCGGTGCCGATCAACAGGGAAGACCGGACGAAGCCCTCGGTGCCGAAGAGCCACTTCAACGTTCCGTCCGCATTCAACGCGTACAGATTGAAGTCGTCCGAGCCCACGTAGACCGCCCTATCGGTCCCGAGGGCCGGCGCGGACTTGATCCCTGCAATGACCTCGCTAAATCAACGAATCTCTTCATCGGGACCTCGGTCTTTTCCTGTAAGCATCCGGCACATTTAGGAATTCAGCCTGCTCCCAAAATTCCTGCCATGCCGATCGGGCTCCGCCAGTAGCGGCATCGGAGGCGAACCGCATGTACTCTCGGACCGCTTCGAACTCCGGTTTGCTTAGGCTCATGATTCGGGCTTTAGATGCCTCGCCGTTCGCCCCTGACGGCCAAAGTAGGAAAAGGTCTACAGGAAAACTAAATCCAAGGTCGCCCAAGGCGGTCGGAGTTAGTTGCAGTAGGTAGGCGGGCAGGAAGTAGCGCCACCCGTAAACGCTCAGAGACAGGATCGCGAAACCGCACTCGTGCACGTCCACCTTCCGCCAAGTTTTGCCTCGAAGGTAGATAAGATAGTCCTCCACGTCTGGGAAAAGATTGGGGTACCCATCAAATAGCTCCGAATCGTCCGGGCGCGGCGTGTATTTGAATGCGTTCCTAATGCCGAAGCTGACTTGGCTCCATCTGGCTTCGGCTTCCTCAATTTTGATAGCATGCCCTCCTATGCGTGTCGGGGCAGGCGTGAGCCTGGCCTAGTTGATCGCATAAAACAGACCTTCGTTCGATCCGATGAGCAGGTGTCCGTTGGCGTCGATGGCGGGCGAAGAGAACACCGGCAAGAGCAGGGCCACGCTCCAATTGAGCTGTCCGGCCGCGGAAACGTTATAGACGTTGCTATCCAACGAACCGAACGTGAGCGTTCCCGCAGAGTCGATCGCGATCGAGGACTCCACCGGTCCGCCCGTCGCAAATTGCCAGCGCAGGGAACCGCTTGTGTTCAGGGCGTAGACATTGCCATCGTCCGAGCCAAAGTAGATCGCGAGGTCCGAGCCGATCGCCGGCGATGAAACGATCGGGCCACCGGTCTTGTACTTCCAGAGGACCGCGCCCGCTGGACTGACCGCATAGAGGTTGCCATCGGCGCCACCGACGAAGATGTTTCCGTTCTGTCCCAACGCAGGCGAGGAATGGAAGGGCGTCCCGAGGTTGATCCTCCATGAGTAGGTCCCGCTCGGGGCTACGGCAAACAAGTGGCCCCCGGCCGTGGCGACATATACGATGCCGTTCGAGTCGATCGCAGTGGCGCTATCGATTCCTGGCGCCGTGCTGTCGTAGTCGGGCGCTAGCGTCCATTTACCCGTTCCATTTGGATTGAATGCGTAGAAGAGCCCCTTCGTATTGCCAATGTAGATCGTTCCGTCGAAGCCAATGGTTGGCGAAGCCGTGATCGGTGAGCCGACGTTAAAGGACCACTTCTTGGTTCCGTCAGGATTGAGGGCATAGAGATAGTCGTCGCCCGAACCGAAGTAGATGACGCCGCTCGCGTCGATCGCGGGGGAAGACTTGATTGGCCCCTTTGTCGCGAACTTCCACTTGACCGTAACTTGACCCGCCACGGAAAGATCGTAGGCGGTGAACGTTCCGTCATCGGCGCCGACGTAGGCCGTGTTGTTGTCTACCGACAAAGCGGGTGAGGACTCAATGGCGTTCTTCGCCCGGCCAGATCCGTCTTTGTTCAGGACGACGCCGTCTACGTACATACAGCCGCCCGGCCCGAGGCTCGGCAAATGACTGGAATCGAATTGCGAGACCCACCGTGGGGTCAGATTGAAATTGTAACAGGCGGTCCCGATAGAGTTGTCGGGGGAGACATAAGCGGCGGTATAGACGGCGCCATCCGGCCCGAGGGTGCAACCGTACCCGGCGAGCGGGTTGATCGAAAGTGACGCCACTGGGGTTCCGTTTGCCTGATATGTGTAGAGATAAGCAGCTTGCAAGTCCATCGCGGTGAAGACGGCGAAGGAGCCGTCGCTTGCAAACACGGGGAGCGCCACGTAGTTCCGCTGCGTGGCATCGAAGGGGCGCTCGTAGCCGCTGATCGTGCTGGTCACATTGCCCGATGTGTCGAGCGTAAACAGCGACATCGGGAAGACCTCCATATTGAATCCGCCGTCCGTGTCGAAGTAGCTACTGACGTCCGTCAAGTACCACTTCCCGTTCGGCGCTATTTCCACCGTGCTAATCTGGTCAGCGCCCAAGTCGCCGGAGAAGTACTTGCTCCAGAGAATCGTCGTGTCTGGCTTAAGGCAGTAGAGCAGGCCGTTATTCTGGCAAGAGACGATGAGGTTCCCGGTCGGAGTGACGGTGGGTGGGGAGTGCATGGTCCCACTGGGAGGCGTCCACGCCCAGACCTGGTTCCCGGAGGCGTCGAAAGCGACGAGGGTCGAGCCGACGAGAGCATAGGCGCCGCCGGCAGGGGCGACCGAAAACGAGGTCAGTGAGCCGGAAACGCCAGATGCGGTGACGGTCCATTGAGCGGCTCCCGTCGTACTGAGCTTCGTCAGCGAGGCGTTCGTGGCGAGATAAATGTTGCCCGCCGTGTCGACCTGGGGGCTCCAACCGTTCCAAAGCGGAATGTTGTACGTCCAAAGGACGTTCTGGTTTGCGTCGATCGCTTCCAGCCGGGTAGGACCAGGAGGGCGGTTCGCGACAAAGTAGCCGACCCCGCCCGGTCCATTCACGATGGCGCCAAGGTTAGGATCCAAGATCGTTTGGGTACCAACGGCTTGGCCGGTGGCTCCTGATCCGAGTCCGTCGCCACGGTTCTGCACGCCCTGGCGGAATTTCGGCCACGCGGAAGCCAGGAGATCACTGGTTCGGTCCACCGTCATCGTGGCGGATACCGACTTGTTCGCGTAAGTCGCCGAAATGGTTGCCACCGAAGTGGTGGAGACACGAAGGGTCGAGATCGGGAAAGTTACGGTTTTCACGCCTCCCGGCACGCTTAGCGAAGCAGGCACCGTTGCGAAGGCTTGGGCGCTCTTGAGCCCCACATGGATTCCGGCCGGCGGGGTGTTGCCGTTGAAGGTTATCGTCCCGGTCGTGGACGTGAGTGCGGGTACCTCTTTGGGCGAGACTGTCATCCCTGCGATCGCGACGGGATTGAGGGTGAGCACCTGGGTTATCGTCGTTCCCGTCGTCCGGGCGGAAATTGTTGCGGTGGCGACGGAAGAGACCGAGGACGTAGTGATCGTAAAGGTCCCCCGAACCCCGTTGGCGGGAACCGTGACGGTGGCCGGCGGCTTTGCCGCCGATGACGAACTCGAAAGCGAAACCACCATACCGGCGGCGGGCGCCCGGCCGTCGATTGTAACGGCGCCTACGACTGAGGTGCCACCGACCACCGAAGCGGGCGTGAGGGTCACGGTCGCGACCCGGGGCTCGAGGACCTTGAGGACGGCTACTTTCGATGATGTGCCGGCGGTCGCGGTTACGTTTACGTTGGTATCCACGGCCACGGCAATTGGCGAAAGCGTCACCGTGCCGGTGGTAGCGCCGGCCGCGATATTGATGGAAGCGGGAGCCGGCAGTGCGGCATTCGACGAGGTGAACTTAACCGTGGTGGCCTTTGTCAGCGCCGCTGCGAGTGTCACGGTCCCCGTAGCTTGGGTGGCTCCCGTGACACTCACCGGCGAGATAGCAAAGGAAGAGATGCTCTGCGCCTTCGCTGCCGCTGGGGCCAGCAGCAATGCTGCGATCAAGGTAACGAAGCTGCCGGCGCGTAAAAAGCGTTTCATGCGAGTGTCACGGGTAAACCACCCTATCATACGATGGTCCGATCCCGACTCCAGGGAGACGCTTTATAATTCGCTTCTGTTTAGTTATTTGATTGAAAATGTTCAACCCGCTGAGCCTTTCGGTCTAACGGGAACTACTTCATGCTGAACGGCCGGCGCAGGGCCTTGATGAGATGGACGGCGTCCTCGAAGTATTCGCGGACGGTCAACACCGCCATAAAACCCTGGGGGGCCTCGAAGCCTTCGATAACGATCACCGCTCGGAAATTCTCCCCGTTTTGGCGAAGGCAATAGCAGGGTTCCTCCACTCCGATCACCATACGGTCGGTGGTTTCCGTCCTGAAGAAGGCGAGCAGGGAACGTTCCAAGTGCTCGTGCTGGGTGTCGATCATGAGCTCGTGAAGGCGCCTTGTCTGCAACTCTCCCGGATCGGCGCTAAAAAGGAGTTGAGCCTGAACATTGGCGTAAACGATCGTATCCGGGGCCTTTCCGACGAAGATGGCGTCGGGCACGCAGTCGAGGGCCAAAAGGTGCCAGGAGTCGCCACGAAGGGCTTTAAGGTCATGGTTCGCCTGTGCGAGTTCGCCTTGAGTCTTCTTCGCCGTCTCCGCGAGTTCCTTGTTCTCGGCCTTGAGCTGAGCAATCTGCGTTTCGCAATCCGTTTGCAGCATTGCGATCACGACTTCCATCCGGCTCATGCTGCCCAACTTGCCGCGGATGCGCATCCAATAGCTGTTGACCGTGGAAGGACTGATGTTCAATTTGCCGGCGATCTCGCCGTCCGTAAGGCCGTGGGCGACGAACTGAACGACTTCCTTTTCTCGGGCGGACAGGAGTCGAAGATCTATTTTGGGAGCGGGTTTCTCATTTCGCATGGAGTTGCCTAGGTTCGGTTTGTAGGGAGTCCAACGACTCCACCCGTCTTGTGACTTCGGCACATGCACAAAGTTCCAGTGGTATAAGGCGTGGTCCTAGTGCCGGTATTTCGGCGGCATGGCTGCCGGACCAGGCGGTCGCGGGAATTGTTTCCCTGGCCCTTGACAACGGTGCGAACATCGGCGATAGTTAACCGGATGGTTAACAATTCGACGATTCAGTTGGATCGCGTCTTCGGCGCGTTGGCCGATCCGACCCGGCGGGCAATCCTTGAGAGGCTCGCGTGGGGAGAGGCCCCGGTGACGGAATTAGCTAGTCCGTTCTCGAGTTCGCTCCCCGCCATCTCCAAGCACCTCAACGTGCTGGAGGAAGCGGGCCTGATCGTCCGGCGGGTGGTCGGTCGGCGAAGAATCTGTCGAATGCAGCCACTTGCGATGGAGAACGCGGCGAGTTCGATCGATCACTACCGCAGCTTCTGGAACATGCAGTTGGACTCGCTTGAGGCGTCCCTCAAGTTGGAAATGGAAGAAGAAAATGGAAACTAAAATTGAAAACCTCGTCGTTACGCGAAATATCGCCGCTCCCGTGGAGCGCGTCTACCAAGCTTGGGTGAACCCCGAGAAGATGGCGGTTTGGTTCAAACCGAATGAGCGTTGGCGCAGTGTGGAGGTGGTCGCGGAAGTCGCGGTGGGCAAGCCCTATCACATCACGATGACCCACAACGATGGCGACGTTTTTCACCTCGCCGGCGAGTACACGGATGTCGTACCGAACCGGAAGCTCGCGTTTTCTTGGCAGGGGCCGGGCGAGCCGGAGTCTTCGCTGGTGACGGTGGAGTTTCGGTCGACTTCGGCGGGGACGGAGATGGTGCTTACCCACGAGCGGCTGACTAGCTCGGGTCAGCGGGAGCAGACCAACCTGGGTTGGAACGGCTGCCTGGACAATTTGGTCGCGTTCGTCGAAGCGGAGTAGCCGTGTTTGGGTGCCGCGGGACAGTGTGGTCTCGCGGCAACCGGCTTGGTGTCCGATCTGTGGTTGGTGTATAGAGTCTTCCTGATGTCCAAGCGGTTTTTGCTTTATCTGTGCACGATTGCGTTGGCGGCGGCGGCCGTCTTCTGCCAGGCACTGTATAGGCACGCGGCTGATCGGGTTCTCGTGGATCAGCTTGTCGTTGCGGGGCATGAGATAGCTTCGACGGAACGAACCACGGCCGGTGACGCCCGGGCTCTGCACGCGCTATTGATCGTATGTAAGGAGCGCGATGCCCAAAAAGTCGCTCGGGCAGAAAGGATCTATTTCGAGGTTGAACTTAAGAAGATGGGGCCTGAATCTCTTGGGGTTGGGCTAGGTATCGATCGGCTATTGGAAGGGCTTCTTTTTGAGGAGGGCGCGTCGTACCCTTACCCCTTCAGGGCGGAAGGCGTGAACCCACGTTTGCCGAAGTTGCAGATGGCGATGACAGGGAAATTTATGCCCATGTATATGCGATTGGATCACCTTGAAAAGACCTTCAAGCGGAGAGATTTGTCGCCATTTTTGAAGAGCGATTCCTTGATGCTCGGCTAGGCAGCGCCCTCACATTTTTTTCGAGTTTGGCCGCTTGTGGCTACTCTTGAACGTAGCTCCGCAGTTATCCGCGTGGGTTTGGCAGAATGCGCAGCACCATCGCGTCGACGCTCCGGTCATGGCTACACCTGCTGGGGTTGATGGTTCGAGGTTTGTCGGCGAGTTCGATCGGTTGTCCCACGAGCGGCACAAACATCCGTTCGCGGGCTACACGCTTCGCGTACTGTCTCCCGCGATTTTTACGTCAAGCCAGGCAGGGGGCCCGCGGCGCAGAAGTTGCCGTTGCCGAACCTGGAAATGTTGTGCCCGACGCCGTGGGCCAGCGACATCAGCAACCGGTTGTGGGGCAGGTTCGGGAACTTGATCGAGCGCCCCATCTTGAAATCCATTCCGTTGCCCACGAGAACGAAGGGAATGTTCTCCAGGGTGTGGGAATTGCCCTGCCCGAGCTCGTTCGTCCAGACGATCAGCGTGTTGTCCAACAGCGAGCCGGAGCCGTCGGATTCCTTGGTTTCCGAAAGCCGCTTCGCCAGGTAAGCGAGCTGCGAGCAGTACCACTCGTTGATCCTTGTGAGCTTCTCTTGGGCGGCGGTGTCGCTGTCCGGCGCATGAGAAAGGTCATGCTGACCCTCTTGAATTCCGAGCCAGGTCATGCGTGCTTGGCCGACCGAGTTCGTGAACTGGAATGTCGAGACGCGGGCGGAATCCGCCACGAAACTGCTCACGAGTAGGTCGATCTGCAGCTTGGCGAGCTGGGGAATTTTGTCGTTCTCTTGCCGCACACCAGGCTCGATGACCGGAACCGCGTGGCCGACATCGGCCGTTCTCGCCGTGCGGATTTCCTCTTCCATCTGCCGCACCAAGGCGGTGTGCTCGTCCAGAAGCTGCCGATCCTGCGCGCTTATTTGGGTGCGAACCTTGGCCATGTCCTCGCGAAGATCGTCGAGGACGCTCTTCAGCGTTTCTTGATCTTTGAGCTGACCGTACAGCTTCCCAAACATCCGATATGGGTCGTCGATCGGCGCGATCGGCTTGTTCGGACCCGCGTATGACATGCGCGTCCAAGTGTCGGCATGGTCCGGCACCATGACGCCGAATTCGAGCGACCCAAAACGGGTTCGGGTTGCCGGATTGGATTGGAAGTAGTTCTTGATCTCTTGATCGATCGAGATACCGCTCGACCATCCGGCTGGCGTGTCGCCGCCACCCTGGACGTTGCCGGGGAACAGCTCGATTCCCGTCAGGAGGCAGCCGATGCCGCGCATATGGTTGTCGCCATCGCCGCGAACCCGGTCCGAGACGCCGTGAAGGACGAGGGTCTTCGACTTGAATGGCTCCAACGGCTTCAAAGACTGTTTGAACTCGAAATCCGTCCCTTCCTTATCTGGCCAGAAGGTGCTCGGGACGACCCCGTCCGGGCTGAAGATGATGATGAGCCGCTGCTTCCGCTTCCCGGTCCGGGGCGTCATAAGCGACGGGAGGTTGGAGACGAACGGCAGCATGGCCGCGCCTAATCCCATGTCCCGTAAAAACTCTCGTCGCGTCCTGATCAATGGAGGGCTCCCTTGGTATCCAAACTCTTTGGCGGCTCATTGACCGCGACCTTCTTGCTGTCCAACGTCGATAGGACCGTTTGCGACAGCAACTTACGAATACTACAGCGATTCTCGTCGAAACTTTTCACGAGATTCGACAGTGTGTTAGGTCCATACGCCAAGACGGGCTGCTTGACGAAGTACTGGAACAGCTTTTCCACGAAGGCGTTGTGGCTTTCGGGGCCGTTTGCCAGATAGTGCGCGAGGTCGGCGGGTCCCGCGAAGGTCACCATTTTCCCGTCGCGGGCAAGGTAGTTTCCAGCGGTGTCGACGGGCTTATTGTTATCTTGCTCCCTTAGACGCCCGATGGCGTCGAATTTCTCAAGCGTGAAACCAAGCGGGTTGATGATGCTGTGGCAGGACGCGCACATCGTCGGCTTCGTCTGAAACGCGACTCGCTCTCGGGTATTGAATTCCGGGTGGGCCGACGCCGCAAGCGGAGCGAACGCCGCCGGCGGCGGGTTGAGCACGCGGCCCAGCATGTTCCGCACGATCAACACGCCCCGGTGAATGGGCGAGCTTCCATCGAGATAGGCGAACCGCGAAAGCAGGTAGGGCTGAGTCAAGACCCCGCATCGCGTACTCGCGTCCAGAGCAACGGGCTGGAAGGACGCGTTCGCGGGCAGATTGACTCCATAGACCTTGGCGAGTTCGCCGTTGAGGAACTCCGTGTTGCTCTGCATGAGGTCCCGAAAGTCGGATGCTTCGGTCCAGGCCGTGTTTTGCAGATAGAGCTCGAAAGAGGTTCTGAGGTCGGAAACCGTGGCGGCGTTGAAGTCCGGATAGTGCTGCGCGTTCTTGACGATATCCGGCACCTCGTCCAGCTTCAGCCATTTGAACAGGAATTCGCGAAGCTTCGACCAAGCGCGTGGCTGGTTCGCCATGCGCTCTGCGAAGGCTCGGCATTGATCCGTTGTAGCGAGTCCGCCATCTTTGGCGGCTCGCAGCAGGTCCGGATCCGGGAGGGTGTCCCAGAGGCCGAAGGAAAGTTGAGCGGCCGTATCGTATGGGTCGCTCTTGGCGGCGATTTCTCTATAGAGGAATCTCGGCGACATCAGGGCGAGGATCACGACGCGCTTTACCGCAATCTCGGGATTTGGAGCTACGTCGAATTGCTTGGTAACGTAGGTCTTCTCTGCGTCTGGCGTCAGCGGACGGCGGAAGGCTCGCCCGACGAAGTCACGACAAAAGGCCGCCAGCTTCTCCTTCCGCTTCGGGTCGTCTTCACCGACACCGCTGACGTCGCGGAGGTGACTCTCGACAAAGTGAGCAGCTTCGAGCGCCGCGGATGCCGTGGCCTCGTCCCACTCCTTGGAGACGGTCGTCCCCCGCTCGTATCCCACGCTTCGGTCGTCCGGGGGGAAAGGGGTTGTCGGCACGTAGGTCGTTCCGACCGTCTGGGGATAGAGACAGAATGACGGGATCGTCTCCGTGAAGTGGGATGGCCGCGTCCATAGAAGCTCGACCGAAGCCCGCGGGGCCGGTTTGCCTTTCTTCTTATCGGAGTCGTCCACACCCTGGGTCGACTTGGAAAACTCCAGTCGGATGGGATAGGCTCGGCCACCCAATAGCCTGATTCGGCCGTGAAATTCCTTGTCTGAGTTCGCCCGCACCCAACCGTCAATGAGCAGGTCTTTCCAGCCGTTGACCCACATCCGGACCGCTTGGTCGGACCGGATCACGAATTCATAGTCGCCGGTATCCGGAGCCAAAACGCTCCCCGACCAAGCCACCGAGAAGTGATGCGGATCGAATTGGTTCGCAATCGGTCCTTCCGTCCCGAAGTCAAACTTCACCTGCGGATCGGTGCGGTCGATTAACCGGGCTTTCTGGTCGAAGTCGCGATTTTTGAAGTATTCGCCGCGTAAACCGGTCGGCGGGTCGTTCGGCACGACGGGCCTAAAGCCGCTGATCAGGTCCGCGACCGAGTTTTGGTACTGGCGGATGGTAAGCCGCGACAAAACCACCCGGGCGGGCCGATTCTTCTCGCGGGCGAGTGCGGAATAGAACGTGTCGTAGACATACGCCGCAACTTTGGGCGCTTCCGCGACCGGACATTTCACCGGTCCCGGGGGCATCGACTTCTGGATGAATGCGGCGAGCTCGGTCACCGAACGGTCGCCCGCAAGCGCCTTTGGGTACCCCGCGCCGCCTTCGCCCTTCGCTCCGTGGCAAGAGGCACACCTTGAGGCGTAAATTTTGCCGCCGTCTAGTGGCGTCTTTTGGGTTATTGGGGCCTTCGGTGAGACCGGCTTCTGTGACCAAATACTCGACCCAAAAAGGACGAGGGAGCCGCAGAGGGCGATCAATGTTCGGGATCCGGCGGACAGCAGCACTGCGAGGTCACCATTCACGATCCCAAGGACCGTATTCGAAGCCGAAGACGAGCTTACCGCCGCGCCTCGGATACTCTGACGCTTAAAGGTGGATATCGTTTACTCGGTCGTCGCGGTGGTGGTCTTTTGCACCCTCGTCGTCCTCTTTCTGGAGTTCGCCTGGGATTGCCTTCGGTATCGCCGGCTGCGAATTCGCCGCCCGATACAAAACGCGATGCGGCTCACCATCGAGCAGCTTAGACACCGGAAAAAGCTCCCGTATATAGATCGTGTCTCGAACGAGGAATGAACCGACTGCATCCACCGTTTGAGGGACTATAATGCGGGCAGGAACCCCACAATGCCCCAATACAAACTGCACGTAAACGGCGCTGTTCACACGGTCGAAGCGGTGGCGGATATGCCCCTCCTTTGGGTTGTGCGCGATCTTCTCGGATTGACCGGTTCGAAGTATGGATGCGGGATCGGCGCTTGCGGCGCTTGCACCGTTCTCCTCGACGGCCAAGAGGTGCAGAGCTGCCAAGTCTCCGTAGGTGACGTCGGCGCAAAGGCCGTGACCACCATTGAGGGCCTCTCCAAGCACGGCGACCATCCGCTGCAGAAAGCTTGGATCGAGCACGACGTGCCCCAGTGCGGCTACTGCCAGACCGGCCAGATCATGGCCGCGGCGGCGCTCCTGAAGCAGAAACCTAAGCCAACCGATGCCGATATCGACGAGGTCTTCAGTCGCCACGTATGCCGCTGCGGAACCTACCAACGTATTCGCGAAGCGATCCACGAGGCGGCCGGCGCACAGCCGGTAGGGGGACGTAAGTGAGCGATCGCGTAGAACTCAGCCGCCGATCTTTACTGAAGGTCGTTGGCGGCGTTGGCGCCTGTTTCGTCCTCGGCAGCTTCTCCTCGGTCGCCTGCGCGACTCCGAAAGAAAAGGCGGGCGTAGTCTTCGCACCCAACGCTTTTATCAAGCTTGCCCCAGACGGAACCGCGACGGTGACCATCACCCGTTCCGATATGGGCCAAGGTGTTCGCACCTCGCTGGCGATGCTCGTGGCCGAAGAGATGGATCTCGACTGGAACAAGGTCGTCGTCATCCAGGCGACGGCGGATCCGAAGCTCTTCGGCGGGCAGGGCACCGGCGGAAGCGGCAGCATTCGTGGGCTGAACCAACAGATGCGAAAGCTCGGCGCGGGCGCTCGCCACATGCTCATCGCGGCGGCGGCAAAGGATTGGGGCGTCGATCCCAGCACTTGTCACACCGAGCGTGGGCATGTCATCTCCGCCACCGGTAAATCCGTCGCCTACGCAGACCTGACCGCTCTCGCAAGCACGCAAATCATTCCGACCGATGACCAGGTCAAGCTGAAAGATCCGGCCAATTTCACCATCGTCGGCAAGCCCACGCTGCGGGTCGATAACCCGGCCGTCGTTACCGGCCAAGCCATTTACGGCCTCGACGTCAAGGTCGATAACATGGCCTATGCCGTCATCGCCCGTCCGCCCGTTTTCGGCGCGAAGCTGAAGTCGGTTGACGACGCGGAGGCGCGCAAGGTCCCCGGCGTTATCGACGTTATTCGTCTGAACGGGGTCGTTGCGGTTATCGCAAAGCACACGTGGGCGGCAATCAGTGGTCGCGACGCCCTCAAGCTCGACTGGGACGGCGGACCGAACCCCGATCTCGATACCGCGAAGATCTCGGCTCAATTGAAGGGCGCCCTTATCGATCACCTGCCGATGCCTGCGGGCGCGAAGGTCGTCGAGGCCTCCCTCGACTTCCCATTCCTCGCCCATGCGACGATGGAGCCGATGAATGCGGTCGCGAACGTGAATGGCGATCGTTGCGAAGTCTGGACCGGCACCCAGGTTCCCGACAGTGCCCGCTCGACGGTGGCGCGGATCCTCAACGTTCCCGGCGAGAACGTGACGATCAACACCACCCTCCTCGGTGGTGGGTTCGGACGCCGACTCTTCACCGACTTCATCGGCGAAGCCGTCCAAGTCTCCAAAGCTGCCAAGCTGCCCATCAAGCTGGTCTGGACCCGGGAAGACGACATGCGAAACGACCACTACCGTGGCGCGACGCACTGCTCGATCAAGGGCGCGGTCGACGCAACCGGCAAACCCGTCGCCTGGAGCCACCAGGCAATCCAGGCGGGCGAGCGTAACAACCCCAAATTCGGCGGCGCGGACATGCCTTACGAGATCAAGGATGCCGGGCTCAGATTCTCCGGAATCTCGACCCCTATTCCCACCGGCCCCTGGCGCTCGGTCGAAAACACCGTCCTGAACGTCATGCATGAGTGCTTCATCGATGAGATGGCACATGCGGCCGGCAAGGATCCCGTCGAATTCCGTCTTGCGCTCATCGGAGACGAGCGGCTGAAAAATGTCTTATCCTTGGCGGCCAAGAAAGCCGGCTGGGGCACGCCGTTACCGAAAGGCCACGGGCGAGGTATCGCCTGTTTCTCGGGCTATGGTTCGTACGCGGCACATGTCATCGAGGCAAGCGTCGAGCAGGGCAAGGTGAAGGTCCACCGTGTCGTCGCGGTCATCGATTGCGGCCTCGCGATCAATCCTAAGGGCGTTGAAGCCCAGATTCAAGGTGCATGCGTCGACGGACTTTCCACTTCCTTACGAGCGGAGATCACGATCGAGAAAGGAGGCGTTGTCCAGGGCAGTTGGCCGGATTACAAGTGGATGACGATGGACGCGATGCCCCACATCGAAGTTACGATCCTCCAGGGCGACAAGAATCCGGGTGGAATGGGTGAGGTCGGGTATCCGTCCGTCCCGCCTGCGCTTGCCAATGCGATATTCGCCGCCACGGGGAAGCGCGTGCGTAAGTTTCCCATCAAGATTGCCGAGCTCGCCTAACCGGCGGGCTTCGGCCCAGGTAAACAGGCGTTGGCGGGTCGGGGAACAACATGGAAAGGCCGAACCCGGATCAGCTTCTTCGCCAGATCGAACAGAGCGAAGCCCAAAGCACCCGGGCTCGTCTGAAGGTTTTCCTCGGCGCCTCCGCAGGCGTCGGCAAGACCTATGCGATGCTTTCCGAAGCTCACGAGCAGCGTGAGCGTGGCGTCGATATCGTTATCGGCGTCGTGGAAACCCACGGCCGTCCGGAGACGGAGCAGGTGCTCGCCGGCCTGCCTCAACTAGACCAGGCGAGAATCGAATATAAGGGCGTCACGCTCAAAGAATTCGACTTGGACGCCGCGCTTCGTCGAAAGCCCGAGTGGGTGATCGTCGATGAACTCGCCCACACGAACGTCCCCGGCAGCCGTCATCTCAAGCGCTGGCAAGACGTGATGGAACTGCTGGCCGCGGGCATCAGCGTTTACACCGCGATCAACATCCAGCACATCGAGTCCCTAAATGACGTCGTCGCCAAGATCACCGGCGTCCTCGTCCGAGAGACCGTTCCCGATGCCGTATTGGAGCGAGCCGACGATGTCGAACTGATCGACATCCCTCCCGAAGCCCTGCGCCAGCGTCTACGCGAAGGGAAGATCTACGTTCCTGAGCGCATTGACGCCGCCCTCGAAGGGTTCTTTAAGAAGGGGAATCTTCTCGCGCTCCGTGAGCTTTCGCTTCGCAAGGCCGCCGAACGTGTCGAGGCGGAGACCCGGGTTTACCGAGAGGGCTCGGGCAGCGTTTGGGCCACTCGCGAGCGAATCCTCGCCTGCGTCGCCCCTAACAAGCTAGGCGAACGGGTGGTTCGCGAGACCGCGCGCCTGGGGAGTGCCGCCCACGCCGAAACCTTCGCCCTCTTCGTCGAGAGCGATCGTCAG
>Ga0105239_10005251_pt1 | contig 15234 bp, 14 predicted proteins | sample KBSC44metaG_FD_92761 | JGI IMG/M metagenome (GOLD analysis project Ga0105239, IMG submission 92761) | Corn rhizosphere microbial communities from Kellogg Biological Station, Michigan, USA - KBS C4-4 metaG | ecosystem: Host-associated > Plants > Roots > Rhizosphere > Soil | place: Michigan, USA...
AAACCGCAATCGCAGCATAACTGTCTTGCCAATCAAACCAATTATCGGGTTTGAGCGTCGTCTGCATAACATGAGAAGAACCTGCCTTGAGATCCCGCATCAGGTCGCACAGGCGAATTGTACTCGGAAACGTCAGTAAGATGTGAATGTGATTCTCCGTTCCACCGATCGCCAGTACATCACAACCTTTCCTCCGAGCAACGGCAACACAGTAATCATAGAGGCGTGTTTCGACATCTTCTGTGATATATGGTTGGCGATCCTGGGTTGACCAGATCAAATGAAAACCAAGAGATAGATAATTCCTACGGCGTATCAACTTACTTCCTTTCTCGACGCGTCCAGGGGACGCTCCGCCGAAGGCGCGTAGCGAGGGACTACGTCCCTTGATTCCATCGTGATGCCCTCGGAAAACTCCCTCGATATTAATTTGCGGTATTCATTAGCCCGGCGTGCCCTCGTAGGGAGATCTTATCGCAATCTATGCTCCGGAATAGGCTGGGCGGCCTTCCGAATATCCGGATGAAGGTTGAGATAGGGTGGGACTAACAGCGGGAGAAAGCGATCTTCTGCCAGATACTGCCCGATCGCCTCTTCGCGCCGCGCTTCGGGGATACGCTGGAGGTGCTGGAAACACTGCTTGAGTTGGAAGTGCGCGGCGGCGTTGTCGGGATCGGCGGCGAGGGAACTTTCGAAGGCGGCAACTGCGGAGAGATAGTCCCCTGCGCGGAACAGGGTCAGACCCAGATCGAACTGAAGTGCGCCGTCTTGAGGAAAATGCTGCGTGAGCGGGCGCAGCAGGTTCAGGGCTTTATCGTACTCTCCCTGTTTGCTGAAGACCATCCCGAGATCGGCCTGGGCGGCGGGATCGTTCGGGGCGAGTCGGAGGGCGGCATTGAACTGCGCTCTTGCTGCCAGGAGTTCCGGCTCCGCCAGATAGGCGCGGCCCAGTCCCAGGAACGGCTCCGGACGATTCGGCGCCAACCGCTGGGCCATCAGAAACGCACGCCGCGCCCTCGCCGCGTCCGGCGCATCTTTCGGAGCCAGCAGACCAAGACCATAGTCTACAAAGCGCAGCGCGGTTTCAATTTCCGGTGGATGTGGCCTTGCCGAAACAGCCAGAGGCAGGACGACTTTGCCTTCCGCCAGAGTGGCGACGGGGATTCTCGTTTTCAGACCGACCCACTGCGCAAAGTCGGGCCGCAAAGAGCGATAGCGCAACCGGGCCTGCACGGTCAGCGGCGCGGTGAACGCTGGGGGAACGGTCAGGCGATAGCGCGCAATGTCTGTGCCTCCGGCCGGGATCGCACGGCGATAGGCGGTCGTCACCTGCTTCCAGAGTTCATGATGTTGGAGAGCCGCTCCCGTGCGATCCAGTGGAATCGAGCGATAGACATGTGTGTCGGGCGGCAAAGCGGCCTGATCCGATGCGATGCGCCCGCTCTCCGCCAGCAGATGGCCATGACCGTCCTGCACGGTCACCTCCAGCCAGGCCTCTTCGATGTCGAGGTAGCCTGCCGGAAACTCATGCCCGCTGTTGCGATTGCTCACCACGATGTCGAGCAGACAGGTCTCGCCTGAATGCAGAAATTGGCCCGCAGAAGGCGCATCCAGGGGCGCGATCCACTCCTCCGGTTTTCCTTCCGTTGCCGGTCGGCGCACCGCGAAAATATCTACCCTCAGTGCCTTCGAGGAGGGCGGTTCGGCGTTAATCTCACCCTCCACGTTCCCGAATGCCCCGCTCAGCCAGGTTCCCATGCGAACGGAGGCGTGGGAAAACTTCCCCTCTGTGCGACGGGCGAAATGGCAGTCCTGACAAGAGCGTTCCGGCTCTCTCCTGAGCCCGACGGTGCGCGCCATACGGCCCGAAAAGGGGCCGGACTGCCATGTCCCCCACTCATCCGCCCCATGCACGAATTGATAGCCGTTTTGCGGCACATTGAAACTCTGGCGATGACAGGATCCACAGAATTCCGAGGAGGAGTGAATCTGCGGTTTGAGATAGGCCGTTTGGTGGGGGGCCGGACGAACCCGCAGGAGAAAGTCGTGCAGACGGCGCTGCCAGCCTGCCTGCCGATCCTCGAAAGGATAGTTCTGCGGGAGAGTGAGCGTAAACCGGCCGTTGCCTGTCCGCGCCGAAACATCCGACGCCGCATGACAGGCGACGCATCCCACCCCCTCCCTCCCGCCATGATTCTGAAGGATCGGTTGCGTCTGACGCCCTTCCTGTACCACATGCATGGGCTCATGGCAACCGGAGCACCAGCGCGCTGCCTTCTCTCCGGACTGCGCTACGTATTCCTGACGGACACGCAGATAGACAGGATCGCTCGCCGCCTGCTGATGCGCGGAGCCATGCCATTCGCGCAGAGCATCGGCATGACATCCTCCCCTCCCGCAATACTCCGCCGCCTCCCCGCTATGTTGGCTCGCGGTCGCCAACCGCGTACCTGCGGGGAAGAACGTATTCTCTGCCTGGGCCGCATTCGTGGCGGTCGTATCGCGATAATATCCCGCCGCATTATAATGAGGCATCAGCACAGCCCCACCCAGCGCCATTGTTGAGAGCAGCAGAACAAAAGTCAGGAAATACCTGGAGAGGCTATGGTCTCTCCACAGAAAATTGCGCGCGATCAGGAAACGTGTTATGAGGAAGCGCTCAAGAACCGATCGCGGGTATGCACTCCCATCCACTGTGAAAGACACAGACTTCTCAAGCGGTTCGCTTCGGCTCCCGGGCTGCGAAACAGAAGGTTTAGGACTCGAACTAGAATTTTTCAGCCTGCGACGAGCACGCGCTTCCCACGCGCCGAAGGTCAGCGCCGCCAGGAATCCGGCGAGAAGATGCGCCCACCAGATGCCCTGCGCGTGGGCCGTGCTGTGCCCACCGGCAGCCTGCGCTATCAGAAAAAGACCGGTCAGCGCGGACAGAGCGAACGCCGGCCACAAGAGACTCCGGTTTCCGGCGCCGGTCGGAGCGCCGCCTCGCAGGCGGACTCCGTATGCAGCGACTGGAATGATCAGCGCCAGACCGAGACCCATGTGAAATAGAATGGCAAGGGAGGCCGGCCAGCCCATCGCCGTGCGTGCCGGGCCGAGCAGGTAGAGGGCAGACAGAGTCAGGAGAGCCAGACCGACCGTCAACACGCGTGACGGTGGCCGGCTCTCCCGGTGCTGCGATTCAGGATGAGGAGTCTCGCGCCCCTCCATCAGTTCAGGCCTTTTCCGGTACTTCGAAGCCCTTGCGGTATTCTCGGGTCAACAGCGCATTGGCCTGCGCGTTCCCCTTGAACTTCTCCGTATGCGGGTCGAATTTCAGATGCGGGCCGACCATATACTTCGTTTCATCGAGTTTGATGCCGTTGTCGGTGAGATGCTGTTCGAAGCGACCATAGGTCTCGTAGGCCTCTTTGTCATCTCCGAACGCTTTGGTTTTCGGGTTGAACGGCTGCGGCGCACCCAGGCGATAGGAGATATTGCCGAGGTGACAGAGTGCGCTGGAGAGATGTCCCTCCTGAATGTCGGCATTGAGACTCGCCTGTTTGCGGGAGTGCACGGCATCGACAAAGTTGCCGAAATGGTCGCCGCTTCCGGAGAAGTCCATGACCTTATTGTGGCTGTTGTCGAAGATCGCCGCTTTGCCGTAGCTGTCGGAGAACGCCGCGTAGCCCTCGGTGCCGTAGACGATATTGCCGATTTTGATCCCTTCGACGCCGTCGGTCTTCAGGCCGCGCACCTCGAAGATCAGGTGGGAATCGCCGTAGTCGAAGAAGGAGAGTTCCGTGTTCGGCGTCTGGCCGTCATCGACATATCCGAACCGACCGCCCACACTGATCACGCTGTTCGGCAGGGCGTTTTTGTTGAGCGCCCAGCGCGCGATGTCCATCTGATGGATGCCCTGGTTGCCGAGATCGCCGCAGCCGTAGTCCCAGAACCAGTGCCAGTCGTAGTGAAACTGTCTGCGCTCGACCGGCTTTTGCGGGGCGGGGCCGAGCCAGAGATCGTAGTTGACGGAGCTCGGAGCCATCTGCGGGGCGTCGATTTTGCCGATGCTGTTGCGGGGTTTGAAGCAGAGACCGCGGGAGAGCGTCACCTTGCCCAGTTTGCCGGAGTGGATGTACGCCATCGCCTCCTGGCAGGCCTTATGGGAGCGCGACTGCGTGCCGGCCTGACAGATCTTGTTGAGTTTACGGGCCACCTCGACGGTACGTCGGCCTTCGGAGACATTGTGGCTGACAGGCTTCTCGACATAGACATCTTTGCCGTGCTGCATGGCCCAAATCGCCGCGAGAGAGTGCCAGTGGTTCGGAGTGGCGATCGAGACCGCGTCGATCTCCTTCATCGCCAGCAGTTCGCGAATATCCTGAACCGCTTTCGGCGCGCGCTTGCCCTTCTTATCGAGAAGGTCCGCGGCTTTCGGGATGACCGCCATGTCGGCATCGCAGAGGGCGACGATCTCGACATCGTCATGGCCCATATAGCCTTTGATATGATCGAGGCCACGCCCATGCACTCCGATGACGGCGATATGGATCTTGTCGTTGGCCGCGACACGGCGACGTGTCGATCGGGGCGCGGCGACCGTCTCGGTAGCGGCCAGTCCTGCCATCGCCGCCAGAAGCGACTGCTCCAAAAAACGTCGTCGTGAAATACTGTCCATTCTGAACTCCTTCCTGTCGGCCATCCGCTATCGAGAAGTGGTAGCGCTTCGGTCCGACCAGAACTGCTCGTAGACTTCCTGTACTTTGCGGGCCGTGAGCTCGATCGTGAAGTGTTCCAGCACACGCTGTCTGCCCGCCGCTCCCATCTGCGCCGCGCTCTCGGGATCGGACAAGACCCGTACGATCGCCTCCGCCATCGGAGCGCTCTCGCCCATCGGCACCAGCCAGCCCGTCACTCCATCCTGCACGATCTCCGGAATACCGCCGCCGTTGGTCGCCACGACCGGTTTGCCTGCGACCATCCCCTCCACCACGACCTGTCCAAACGGCTCCCCGCTCGTCGAGGCATGCACCAGAAGGTCCAACTGCCCGATCAGGGCGGGAACATCTCTGCGATAGCCCGTGAACTCCACCCGGTCCGCCATTCCCAGCGTCTCACATAAGTTCCGCACGCGCGCCTCATACTCCTCTTCGCCGAACATCGCGGATCCGATGATCTGATAGCGCGCCTCCGGAAACTGATGGCGCACCTGCGCCGCCGCTTCCAGAAAGATGTGCTGGCCCTTCCACGGGCTCAATCGCCCGACCAGGCCGATCAGGGGAGGTTTCGGAGCGCCCTGATCGGACGGATGCCCCGGAATCGCGGCATCCCCAACGCCGTCATGCACGACTCGGACATAGGTCTTGGTGACGCCGCTATGGATCACCGCGGTACGTCCTTCGAGGTCCAGACACAGCGTATTCAGGGTGGCTTCCGAGTTCGTGATGATGTAGTGGGGCAGGACGCGGCAGAGCCAGCGAAAGGCGGAAACCGCGGGCCGGGGCAGATAGTCCGCTGCGATGCGGTCGCGAATGTGCCAGATCACCGGAACCCGGGCCAGCCGCCCGGAGATGCCGCCGATCACATCGGACTTCAGCGAGTTGGTGTGCAGCAGATCCGCCTGACGTGCTTTGAGAAACCGCGCCAGACGCCAGGCATAGCGGATCACATTGAGGATGGCGGCAGGGCGCAGGAGACTGCGGGCTCCAAGGCTGTCCTTGCGAGTCTCCATCACGCTCGTTTCCAGGGGCAAAACATGGGTCTCAACGCCCGATTCGACGAGTTTAGCGAGCAGGGGTCCCTCGGCGCTCAAGACCACGACCGGGAGATATCGACTCCGATCCAGGTGCTGCACCAGGTTGAGCAGGGCGATCTCTCCCCCGCTCATCATCGCCGTGTGATCGTAGAAAACGATGACTCGTGGATGGGCTTCACTCACTTCTAGACTGCTTTCACTCTGGCGGGGAACGTCCCCTCTGGCTTGCCCGTCCAAAGACGCTGCGCTGCGTATTGCATTAATGACATTCAATCGAAAACTCCCTGCCTGAACTTCTCAGGGGCGTGCATTACTGTTCAGTTCTGATCTCTCCTAACGATAGACGAAGCAAGCGCACACCGGTTCAATGCAAAGCAGAAAAAAGTTTGACTGCTCTCCCTCCGGGAGATCCGGCGTCGGCTCTATGACCGCTAGAAGCGACGTTTGAACCAGGTGGAGATCCCGTCCGCGATCGAGTGAGCGCTTCCCGCCAGAATAAAGCCCCCCAGAAGAGCCGAAGTCCAGTCCGGATGCTGTCGGGCGAATGCGACGATCGACAGCCATCCCGCCTCGGTCGCCCGACTCGCATCGATATGCGGCCCGAGGCGACTGATCAGCCAGAGGCTCAGCCAGAACATGACGGTACAGGCTGTGGCCAGATAGGCGACCCGAATGATTCCTCCCATCACCAAACCATGAGAAAGCCAGGAGCGGTGAGGCACGCACTGTCGATAGGGCCACCAGATAAAGCGGAATGGACCCCATCGGCGGTACTCTTTCGAATCGAGGTCCAGGTCGCCCGCGCAGGCATAACCGGCAAACACATAGGACGCCGTGAAAAGCGCAGCCAGGGTGAGGTCGGGATGGGGAGCGATTTGGTAGTAGGCGATATCCGCGCCTACGGCCGTAATGAGCGTGATGGCATCGTGAGTCGGTGCGTTCGGCATAGGGACCAGAAAGTTTCTAAAGGCGTGGTCAAGGCTTGGGAAAGCAGGATCTTCTGAATTTGCTGGCTTGATTTTACCACAATTCGACCCGTAAACCCGTTAGACCAGGGAAACGGGATCGGATTTCGGGGGCAAAGGAGCGAGGACATGGAGGGAATGGGGAACGACTTCCATACTGACCGGGAGATAGGCCAGGATATGATCGTCGGCATGGACGGGAAGCAGGTGATTGACACGATGCACGCGCCGAATCTCTACGCGACTCGCGCGCTGGACTTTGACATGGGGCAGGCTGAGATGGGTTCCGCGCATAAGAGCGGCCCCGAAGCGCATCAGTTCCCAGCGGGACATCGCCCCCACCGTCACCACGTCGAAAAGACCGTCGTCCAGGGAAGCATCGGGCGCCATCGGCCAGTTCTCTCCCAGGAAACGGGAGTTCGAGACCGTCGCGAGAATCACTTCTTCCTCCTCGGTCTGACCGTCCAGAGTCAGATTCAGGCGGCGGGCGCGTGGATTCCAGAGGAGAGGCATCGTGACTCGAAAGATCCGTATGAACTCGTGGCGGTGCCTCTCCTGGCCCCCCATCGCCATCAGAGAGTCCGCAAAAAGCCCCACCCCGACCGCTTCGATAAAATACTCGTTCTTGATGCGCCCGACGTCGATGACTCGCTCCTGGCCGCGCGCCAGAGTGCGCATCGCGCCTTCCAGATCGCCCGGAATGTCCAATCCCCGGGCGAAGTTGTTGGCGGTGCCGAGCGGCAAGATGCCCAGGCGCAGCGAGGTGCCGACCAGATGCTGGACGACATGGTGCACGGTCCCGTCGCCCCCAACGGCGACGATCGTATCGTACCCCTGCGCTTCTGCGGCACGAATACGCTCGCCCATCCCCTCCGGCGTAGGGGAGAGTTCGACATCGGCCCGCAAGCCGACCTCCCCGGCCGCCGCGGAGAGAATCGCCAGACTGACGGGCACCCGTTCCGCAGGAGCGGGATAGGTCCGTACCGTCGTAAAACGTTCCGACAGCCCTGCTATATACTCCCGCACTGCCAGGCGCCCTGCTTTAGGATTGGCAAGAATAAGGCACGTAGGATCACCGCGCAAATTTTCGTTCGATCGCGACACAGTTTCAGCTACTTTCGTCATTGATTTCCGATTCTATCGCGGCTCTTTCGATCAGGAAGCAGAGTTCGTTGGGAAACGCAAATCGCTGCGCACTCCAGTTTTCCGCCTGAAGCAGTTCCCGAAACCAGCCTTCGTAGTGTTCCGCGCGGCCTCTTCCATGTCCGCCCAGGCTCCGGGTCGGAAACGAAACCAGGAGATACCGTGCCCGCAGACTGCGCAGCCAGCGCTGCGCCGTCCCACGTTCGGTCTGCTCCAACACCGGCAGGAACTTCAAGACCAGCGCAAGATCGACTTGAGATTGCGGCGCTGTCACGGCCACATCGGTCACATGCGCCTCACCAATCACCTGCGCAACGCCGAAGTAGTCGCTGAGAAGCGCCATCATATCGGCATAGAGATCGTGCGCGATATACCGTATCTCCCCCTCCGTCGCCAACGGCATCCAGGGCAGTGTCAGCGGGTTCAGACCGCACGCGATATCCAGTACGGAGCGCACAGGACCGATCTCCGCGAGTATCGTCTCGTAGAAGGTCTCCAGATACGGCAGACGTTCACAAGTCGAAGCATGTTCCGCGAGGATGGCGCGCGAGACCTCTTTACGAGCAGCCCGATCCGGTGCATGACGCAGTGCGGCGATCCAATCGTGGTAGCGTGGGGTGCGTTCCAAATACGCGCCTGCGACCTGATGGAGCGTGTTTTTCGTCTCCTTGACCGCCTCCTTCAGGTTACGCCGCTTCCCGAGTTCCCGCTCTCCCAGGCGGCGAATAAGATCCGGACAGACGTGGCGATATTTCGAACTCTCCTGCACCGTCGTCACCAGACGCTCAATAGGTGGCTCTCGCTCGACCATTTCCGTCCCCCTCTTTGCGATAGTTTACCGAAACCTCTGCGCGCAGTGTGCAACAGCCGAAGGATTGTGGTACAATTCCGTCACTGAGTCTTGTGAATTAAAGATGGCTCGGTACGATAGTTCGTATTCGCCCAACCTTACTGGAAAGTGAGAAAATCAATATCGTGACTGTGTCATTGGTCCTTCCGCAGCTTGTCTCGGCTCTCTGCTGGATTATCTACGGTAGTTTCTACGAGTGGTATTTTCATAAGTGCTGGATGCATGTGCCGCGCACCCCTAAAGAAGCGTTCCGGGGACATACGATCGTCCATCACGGCCTCTATAAAGGCGATCAGAGCTATTTCGTGCCCGAGGAAGAGCATCCCACGCACATCCTGCTCAAACCCTACGCGCTTCCGGCGATCGTCGGTATGCATATCCCGATCATGCTTCTGATCGAACACTTCATTCCCCACACGTTCCTCGGAGCCCTGGTTTCAACGATCGTCTACTTCGTCGTCTACGAGTATACGCACTGGAATATGCATGTGCCCCGTGGCCACTTCATCGAAAAATTCAAGTGGTTTCAGTTCCTGCGCCACCATCACCATCTGCATCACAAGTACTTCCAGAAGAACTTCTGCGTGCTGTTCCCGTTGGCGGATGTCGTCTTCGGCACGCTGATCACCGACGCCAGCATCGCCCGTAAGAAGGCGGAGCGCGAGCAGGCGATCGCCAGCGGAAAGATCGCCGAAGAGCGCAATCGTCCACGCCGCGCCGAGCGCGAAGCCCGTGAGATCCGTAAGGGCGTCCGTCCTATCTCCGCACATGACACCGGTCTGGAGGGAGATCGCCCCCGCATCAAAGAGAGCCGCCGCGACCGCCGAATCCGTGAAGTGCGCGCCATGCAGGCGACCTTCAAACCACGCCGCGACCGATAGAGAAAATCGTGTGAGCACAGTTCGCCCCCAATTGGTCGCGGGGCTAAAGCCCTGCGCTAGAGGTTGCTTCGCAACCGAACGCTCACTAAAGTGGGCAGATTAAGAGCGAAGCCCGACCTCATGCTCCAAGATTTTGACCGCCTGCCACACCACTCACTTAACGTAAGTGGTATGCAGGCGGGCTTTCTGTGTTCAGTCGTCCAATCACCCTGTTTCCGCTTGAGATTACAGCTCGGTTCCCGACTGTGCCCGCTTTAGCGGGTATTCGGTTGCGAAGCAACCTCTAGCGCAGGGCTTTAGCCCGGCGTTTCCAGCATGGTTAATATAGAATTCCCAGAGCGACCTGGGCGACATATGCCGCTCTATCTTGTAGATACACTCAGGCTTTGGGTTTGTAGAGGCGGGTCGCCATCAGTAGGGCGGCGATCGTTTTGGCGTCGGCGAACTCGCCGGAGAGCACCCGGCTTTCGACCTCGGTGATCGGGATCTCGACCGTCTCGACATTCTCGCCTTCGTCCGGGTTGGTCTTGCCGAGCGTCAATCCCGTCGCCATATAGGCATACATCAGTTCGGTCGAGTAACCCGGAGCGAGATAGGCGGTATAGAGCGGCTGGAGATCGGCGGCCTGATAGCCTGTCTCCTCCTCCAACTCCCGCAGCGCGCACTCCCGCGGGTCTTCCCCTTTCTCACGGGTTCCGGCAGGAACCTCCAGAAGCGCCTGCCCTGCCGCCAACCGAAACTGCCGCACCATCAGCACTATTCCATCGTCGCGAATCGGAACGACGCAGACCGCGCCGGGATGCGCCACGATCTCCCGCTTCCCCTCAAAACCGTTCGGCTGCCGAATCGTATCTATCCTCAAATGCACCACGCGGCCGCTATAGATCTCCTGGGTGCCGATGACCGTCTCTGTCAGTTCCATCTCACTTTCTCCCTATCCTGGTATTCCTGGAGTGCCGCGTTCGCACTTGTACCTCAGCTCCCTCTCCGTCCGAAATCCTTTGCGAAATTCAATGCGAAATCCTTCGCGAAATGCTTCGCTTCCGCGCGAAGCATTTGGGATCTTTTCCTTATCGAAGCGGAGGATTGGGAGTGCCGCATCGCGGCTTCCTTACGAAGCATTGAATTTGGGGTGCCGGGTAGCGGCTTCCTTGTATGAGGTTCGCAGTGCAGACAGAGGAATCCTGCCTCCGTTTTGACAGCGCCTTACAGAGACAGGTAGAATGCACCGTTCGAACTGCTGGAAATGCGGCTGATGTATCGATGCCGATGAGGGGACGAAAGAGATGGAGTTTCATGGGGTGATGGCGATGGTGCTGGTGCAGGACATCGAGCGCGCCTTACGCTTCTATCGGGATACGCTGGGATTCACCGTGTCTGAAGAGGAAGAGGACTGGGTGCTCTTTAATGAGGGCGTCGGATTGCAGGTCTCCCCGGATCCCATCCCGCTGAACAGTATTGCCTTTACCGCTGTCCAGGTCACCCTGCAGGTAGAGAGTGTCGAGGCCGCATTCGCAGAACTCACAAAGAGAGGCGTGCCGTTCGTGATCCCTCCGACCCGATCCGGCAGCGCCTCCTTCGCAACTTTCCGCGATACGGAAAACAATATGCTCCAGTTAATGGCCCTCTGAACCGCTCAACCCCTTCATGCGAAGGGGCAAGGGGAGGTTACACGACCGAGTCGTCTGCCTCTTCCAGCTTATTCTTGTCACGATAGACAAGGAAGAGCACAAAGGCCGAGAGGCCCATCAGCACCAGGAACATTACGATCGGTCCGGCGGTAAAACCAAACACTTTGCCGCCGAAATCGTTCATCAGCGAGTCCATACGATCGATCAGGAGGGCGAGCCGTGCCATAATGGTCGAGCCGAAAATGGCTCCGAACGAGAACATCATCAGCCAGCGCCCGAGTTTTGCCGAGCCTTTCAGCACCGGATGCTTCTGCTCGAAGGAGAAGAAGAAGTAGGACATGACACAGAGCAGCACGACCAGAAAGACCAGATTATTGATGGCTTCGGGCCATCCGACGGCTTTGAGGGCGGGATGATTGGCGGTCTTAGCGATGGCGTCGTGCGCGATTACCGGACGGAAGGTCGTCGCGATCTGCGGCCAGGTATCGCCGACGAACCCTTGAAAGGACTGGCCCGCTCCGACGCCCAGGAAAAACCCGATGATAAGTCGGGCGATCCAACTGTTCTTCTTGGAGTAGATGAAGTAGAAGCAGAGGCCGAGGGGCAGCGCAAAGATGTAGAAGGTCTTGCCCTGATCCCATAGCGGCTGCCACCATTTGGGCAGAAGCACGTCCGTCCAGGTGATGGCAATCGCGTAGCCGGTCGCCAGCCCCAGAAACAGATGCTCGAACACCCGATAGATCTTGTTCTCTTTGTAGAGTACGGAATAGAGTCCGAGCGTGCAGAGCGCTCCTATCCATAGCATCAGGACTTCTTTGTTTGCTGTCAGCCATGCGCTCATGCCGCACCTCCCCCTCTGCGCTGTTTGCTGCGCTCCAACAGCATCGCGATATTTCCCAAAACAATGAATCCGATCAGCAGCAGATGCGCGGCCGAAAGCGAGTTCGAAGCGCGTGTCGCGCGCCCGAAGGTGTTCAAGAGCTGCTCGTACTCGACAGCGCCTTGAAGCCCCTGCAGCATGCCGACGATCTGGCCACTATCGAGATAGTTGAAGGCTTCGGGAGCCATGACTGCCGTCGGCGCGAGGCCCATCGGAATCTTGAAGGGTCCCTGCATGAACTGAATGTAGATCGTATAGTTCGCGGTCGGGTTGACATCCAGGATCATGGAGATGTCTTTGGCGGTATGGATCCCCTGCATGACAGGCAGCGTGGCGACCGGAGCATCATGGGTGTCTTTCACCAGCGTTCCCGGCATGTCCTTGGCCATGGCGCGCACGAAATTCGTCTGATCGACGCGATAGCCGAAGTTCACCCAACTGGTGCCCTCTTTGATGTCGTAACCCTGTTTGTTGTACTCTTCCTGCAGACCAAGAGCGATATTCTGCGCCAGCGTCTTCCCCTGCGGGTCGAAAGAAAGGATACCGAAGCGTACCTTCTTCTTGTGCCACATCAGCATCAGATGCCGCAGAAGCGCCTCGGTCTGCGCGCCGTTCTCGCCGCGCGTCCCTCCGCTATAGTTTGGGCCGAACAGGACAAAACTGTTCTCCGGCAGGTCGTCGATCGCTTTATAGAGGGCCTGGGTGGGGGGTGAAACTGCCACCGGCAACCGGAGCTTCACAAAGAACGGCAGAGTGACCGCCAGGAGCAGCATCACATAGAGAACGCGCCGATCCACCTCTTGCAGTAGGCGAAGGATGTTCACGCGAGGTTTCCTTTCCGTATCCGACCGGCGTTGCCGGGAAAATCGTTGGCAGTGTGCATTGCGTCCGTATTCCTTCTCACGCGTCGAAGTAGCTGCCGCGCTCGAGTCCGAGCCAGATACGCAGGGCGACCGCGAGGCCCCCGATACCCAGGCCAAAACTGATGGCGCGCGTCACGGCCGAGTTGGGAACGGTGAGAATCCAGGAGCGAATCTCCTCGATGCGGAGATTGTGCATCACGCCTTCGGCGGGGATCCAACGGGTCAGCATCTGCCCCACGGCGATCTGCCCGAGCATCACGACGATCGCGGTCGCCAGCAGCAGTGTCGCTTCGACCGAGCGAATACGGAACGCGCGGTAGGCGGCGGAGACGATATAGAAGGCGACGATCGAGAACATCGTGGCGTCGAGGGATACCAGGCCGCCGACGAACAGGATATCGTATAGATCCTTGTTCACCGGATTCGGATGTACCTTCTGCAGAATGCCGATGACGGTCATCATGATCATACTGAGGAAGAAGACCATACTGTTAAAGGAGTTCGCGCCACCTTTTATCAGCCGTTTGCCGTGTACCTGACAGAGGTTGATGACACCAAGGCCGATGGTCCATCCGACGATCGCCTGCACATAGTTCCCAAACGGTACGGTATAGGGGCTCAGGAAGTTGACTTGCGCTTTCGGATCGTCGGGCGTGGGCGCCAGGTGGGTAGGCCAAAAGAACTCCAGCGCGGCATAGAGCCCGCCGAGCAGCGTGACGAGGCGGACGATCCCGCGTCGGAACCGCTGCGGCACCAGAGTCAGCCCCCCCAACACGACTATGCTCGCGACCAGCCCCAGCAGGATCATTCCTATATTCGGCCCAGCGGTTTTCACAGGCATCGTTTGTCACTCACTCTCTATTTGGGGTCGAATAGATTCCCAAAAGCATTTCCATAGATGGGTGCGAAGGTGGCGAGGGCCGCTCCGACTACGGCCACGGCGATCAGCATGCCCTTGGCAATATCCTGCCCGACCATACTTCCGAGCAGCGTAGGCTCCCGGGAGAGGTAGGCGCTGGCGGCGTAGAATTCGTCCCCAATAATGACATAGTCGCAGGCGGCGATAAAGAAGGGTACCTGCGTTGTGCTGGGCGTTCCGGCCACCTGAATGGCGCCGACCTGTTGCCCGACTTCTGCGAAAATGAGGGCTTCGGCGTAGAAGAGGCCGAACAGAAAACTGGCGGCGACTTTTTCCCGGTAGACAATGCCGGCAGTGGCGGCAGCGAAGGCGAACTGGCGATTGGAGAGGAAGCGTACATCGTCGGGGTTGTACTGTTCCGGACGACCTTCGGAAACGTAGGACTCGCGGACGGCTTCCTCGACGATGGGAAACGTCTGCGGATCGTATACCGGCACAATGGCACGCGTATTGAAGCGCGCGGAGGACTTGATGATATAGCTGGTGATGGCGAGCGCCTGCAGCGTCGGCACGTCCAGGCCGCCGAGACCGATGGAGCAGAGCATCGGGCGTCCCATTTCGGTGGAGCGTCCGATGGCTTCATCGATCGCGCTCAGTCCCTGAATTCTGCGGATGAAGAGTTGCTTCTTCCGCGCGGTGAGAATCATGAACAGGATGGCGAGACTCATCAGCGGAACCAGGATCCAAACAGATAGATTGGCATGTTCCATAGAGCGAGAAGCCCTTTCGTATGTCAGGATGGCAAGATCGGATTCGGATCGGGAGCGGATTCGGAGAGCGCGTAACGCTCTTCTATACGGCGAATCAGACGCTCGACGTTTTCCCGCGTTTCGAACAGTTTGGAGTACTTCTGCACGTTCTCCGGACCGAAGAGCGGCGAGAGAAACCCCGACCCGAGCAGCATCGACTGGCTGGCGACATAGGTCAGCGGTTTGTGCATCTCCAGGAAGAAGATCACCGCCGACTCCATCTTATAGCGATGCGTCTTCTCGACGAGGCTCTCGATCAGGCGATCGCGCTCTTCATCGGAGAGTTCGGCGTCCCAGTCAAAGAATCTCATACGCGGCTCTCCTCTCCGGTTTCTATGGCGTCTTCCGTATTCGGATCGGTGGCTTCGGTCGCATCCAGCGCGGGAAGCAGGGCGGGCACATAGTTTCGGAGGGCTTCCAATACGGAGGCGCGGTCGCCGGGCTGCCCGGCCGGAGCAAACCTCAGCGTCACCCCGCGAAACGCATCCAGTCGGGAGGGCACGGGTAGCGGCGTCACCGTGACGGCGCGAGGCTCCCGCACGCACCGGCGCGCCTCTTTCCAGCGTAGTTGCATGCGACTGGTGAGGCCATCGGCCCAGAGGCCATCGGCATTGAG
>Ga0105239_10005255_pt1 | contig 15231 bp, 12 predicted proteins | sample KBSC44metaG_FD_92761 | JGI IMG/M metagenome (GOLD analysis project Ga0105239, IMG submission 92761) | Corn rhizosphere microbial communities from Kellogg Biological Station, Michigan, USA - KBS C4-4 metaG | ecosystem: Host-associated > Plants > Roots > Rhizosphere > Soil | place: Michigan, USA...
GCCCTGTCCGGGCCTGCACCGTTTCCAGAGCGCAACTGGTTACCTGCCGGAAAAACGGGCTGGTAGAGTTCCGGGAATTGGAGAGTGGTCGGGTCGGGCGGCGTGTGCAGACGAGTTTTGCGGCGGCCGCTATCGCCGTCTCTCATGACGGCTCTCTGCTCGTGGGGGGAGATGCGGCAGGGAATATTCAGATCGTCAACCTTGCGACCGGCAGCGCCTCCTTTCATGCCATAAACGACGGCTCCTTGAATGCCCTGGCTTTTTCGGCGGACGATACACGGCTGATCGCCTCTCATGCGCTGGCGCTCAATCTCTGGGATATGCGTTCCGGCCTTCTGATCGCGACCTTCAAGGAGCATCTCGATCATGCGCCGGGACTGGCGGTATCTCGGGATGACCGGTATGTGGCCACGGGGGGGCTGGATCATCTGGTAAAGGTATGGGATCTGAGTCGACCACCGGATCCGATTGTTGTCACCGCAAGTAGCCAGACTTTATGGCACGTACAGTTTTCGAGCGATGGTCGGCGGGTGCTCACCTGCGGCAGCGATGGCTATGCGGCCTTCTGGGACGCTTACACCGGGAAGCGGCTCAGCGCCCTGCGCGCCAGTGAGGGGCGGGTGCCTTGCGCGGTTCTTTCTCATGATGGAACCCACCTGGTGACGTCGGACATGCAGGGGGTGGTGAAACTGTGGAATCCAGGCTCCGGGCAACTGATTCGGAGCTTCATCGGTCATTCCAAGGCGGTCAATGGTATGGTGTTCTCTGCGGATGACCGTCAGCTCTATACCGCCAGCGACGATAAGACGGCGATTCAGTGGGAGGTGGCTACCGGACGGCTTCTCCACCGTTTTACCGGCCATGAACAGTCTGTGGAAACTCTGGATCTGTCTGCGGACGGCAAGCGTCTTGTGACCGGCAGCGATGACCATACGGCGCTCGTCTGGGATGTGGGGTCGAAGACGGTTTTGAAGTCACTCCGGGCTCCTGCCGAGATCTGGGGTATCGCATTTTCTCCGGACGGGAAGTGGGTGGCCATCGCCAATCTGCATAACACGGCGGAGGTGTGGGACGTGGAGACAAAGCGTCGTGTTTTCACCTTACGCGGGCACACCAACTGGCTGGTCACAGTCACCTTTTCACCGGACGGTAAGCGTATCGCGACCAGCAGCCGGGACGGCACGGCGAAGCTGTGGGAGACCCAGACCGGTCGGGAACTTATGACGCTTCAGGGACATGCACGGCAGGTGTGCGGGGTCGCTTTTGCGCCAAAAGAACAGCGGCTCGCGACGGTCGGCGAGGATGGGACCTTGCGTCTTTGGAATGCAGCGCCACTCTCTCCCTAACCTTCGGCCCCTTCCCGAGACGGGAAGGGGCTCCTCAACATGTACTCTTCTCGTTGTGTCTGAACGGGCGTGGGGCTATCGCCTTCCGGCGTACTAGTCGTCTTCGATGGTCCACTGGCGGTAGGCGCCGGTCGTCGGGCCGCTGGTGGCTTTGTCGGTGAGTTGGTCCAGGCTCTGCGCTTTGGAGTGACCGTCGCAGAAGAGAGTACTGACGCGGCCCTGATGGAGTTCCGCCAGGTAGCCGCCGCATCCGAGGGTGCGCGGGTTCGCCGTGGTGCAGATGGGCGGTTGGGGGAAGTTGCCGTTGATGGTCTGCCACACGCATTGGAACGAGCCGGGGTTGTTGCGGAAGTCGACGACCCAGATGGTGCCTGCCGGGAGGGCGAGGGATGCCAGGGAGCGTGAGGCGTTCTGGGCCACATCAGGAATGGGGGTCGGCGGGTGGGCATTGGGATCGTTGAAGTAGCTGGTGTTCAGAGCGTAGCCGCCGTTCTCGGTGTAGAAGGTCTTGCCGGTTTTCGGATCGACACTATTGACGACACTGCCGTTGGGCACCTGAGAGTAGAGAGTCTGGGTGTCCGGGCAGGAGAAGATCTGGGTGTTTTTGACGTAGGGCTGCACCACATCCATCCAGCGGGCGTTGCCGGGAAAGCCGACGGTGGGATAGCCGATCCAGGCCGGCACCAACTGTTCGTCGTAGTCCTGAGAGTACATGATCAGGCCAAGGCCGATCTGTTTGGTGTTGGAGATGCAGGAGATGGCGCGTGCCTTCTCGCGTGCCTGGGCGAATACGGGGAAGAGGATCGCGGCTAGAATTGCGATGATAGCGATCACCACCAACAGCTCGATCAGTGTGAATGCGGATTTCTTCATGGTTTTCCTTCACTTACCGATACCGTTTAGTATCGTTCTTACATTTGCACACGCACATCGCACAGAGGAAGCGATCCTGGCGGGGAAGCATCGCGGTGAAAAAGAGTGGGACAGTACCAGGAGAGTTCGCTTGTAGGGTTGTTCCTGGACTATCTTCCTCTTATGGACACATCGTTGGCCGATGGCAGTCAGGAGACAGCGGCGACCATGTCTTCTTCACTGGCGCCCACCATCGCTACGCGGGCATCGAAGAGGTGTTCTATAATCGCAGCCAGGGTACCCTGGCGTTTGCTGCCGCGCGCCTGAACGACCTCGCAGTCGTTGAAGGAGGGAGTCAGCGCTCGCTCGCGGGCGCCTGTGACGACGCGCTGGAACAGTCCTTCCTCATAATCGAAGATCCTCCCATGAACGAACAGGGATTGGGGATTGAAGAGGTTAATGACGGCTGCCAGACCGACCGAGAGATAGTCGATCGTCTCCTCCAACTCGTCCTCGAACGAGAGAATCTCTTTTTGTTTGGGATCCAGGAGATCATCGATCGTGATGGGTCGTCCCAGTTTCTGGGAGACCTGCCAGGCGAGGGCGCTGTCGCAGGCGACCGTTTCAAGGCACCCTCGATTGCCGCATCCGCAGCGGCGGCCATGCAGATCGACGGTGATATGGCCTATCTCTCCGGCGAACCCGCTCCGCCCCATCAGGAAGCGTCCCCCACTCATCACGCCGAGACCTACCCCTGTACTGACATCCAGCATCGCAAAATCGTCGAGATCCTGTGCGCTTCCGAAGCATCGTTCCGCCAGGCAGAGCGCATGTTCTTCCTGGACAAGGACACATTCGATTCCGAGACGTTCCGCAAGATCTACGCCCGGACACTGCCCGTTGGTGAGGGGGATATTGGGAGAGAGGAGGCCTCGCTTCTGTCTGTAGTCGACCAGTCCGGGCATGCTGATGCCCATTCCCAGCGTGGTGACACCCTCCCGCCGCATTGCGATACGCGCATATTCGGCTGCGGTCCGGATCAGTTCCTCATAAGTATCGGGCGTGGAGAACACGCAGGTGTCTTCGGACCGTATCTGCCCATCCATGCCGGCAGCCACGAGGCGGCACGACGGCGCATCGATGACCAGCCCGAGCACCTGTGCATGGCGTGAGGCCAGCGTCACCCGCTTGGCAGGGCGCCCGAAGGCAGAGGCGGATTCGATCTCTTCGAGATGGCCTGAGAGCAGCAAGCTATCGACCGCTTTCGAGACGGTCGGCGGGGTGCGGCCCATGAATCGGGCGAGATCGGCGCGGGACGAAGGCCCGTACTTCAGTAGCGCGCGCGCGACCTGCCGCTCATTGAGGCGGCTCAACAACACAGGTTGTAAGGGGGATCGCTGGGTCATACAAGCGGGCCTCTCGTAACGTCATAAGCAGGTGACATCCTCAGTGTAACGTATAATCCGCACTTTGTCAATGGCACTTAGAAAGTATCTTTTGTAAAGTCTGTGCGGTGACAGGTTTCTTGGAACCGCTTTCTGCCGAAGAGACAAATACGGTAGACTATGGGGGCCGGCAATAGCGCCGGAATTAGGGAAATACCATTGGACGGGACGAGGAGACAGGCGATCATGTGTGTGAAGTGGGTAGTCAAGGGGTTGGCGGTGGCGGTTTTGCTGATGGGAGCGGGCTGCCGGGGGCGTGCCACGGGGATCGATCAGGGACCGTATCTCATGATGCCCACGCAGACGGGGATCACGGTCTGTTGGGTGAGCGATACCCCTTCTATCGGGGAGGTCGTGGTGCCCGGCGCTGAGGCGGTTCACGATGCCAAAGAGACGCGGTTTCACCGCGTCAAACTGGTCGGTCTCAAGGCATACACGCACTATACGTTCGCCGTCAACTGTGGAGGGGTGAAGAGATCCGGCGGGTTTATGACGGCTGCGGCGGTGAATCAGCCTTTCAAATTCGTGGCGTATGGCGACAATCGGACTCAGCCGAAGGTTCATGCCGCGATTCTGGAGAACATGAGCGCATTCAAGCCGGATTTTATCGTGCAGACGGGGGATCAGGTTGCGGATGGGAATAGTCAGGCGCAGTGGAATGAGTTCTGGGGGGTGGCCGGCAAGGCGCTGAGCGAGACGGCGTACTATCCCAGCCTTGGCAACCATGAGCGGCATGGCGCGCCCTATTTTCAGTATTTCGACACACCGCAGGACTATGCATTCGACTATGGGAACACCCATTTTGTGTCCCTGGACAGCAACCGACCTACCGCACAGTATGCGGCGCAAAATGAGTGGTTGCAGAAGGATCTGAAGGCACATCAGGATGCGAAGTGGCGGGTCGTGTTTTTCCATCACACGGTGCATACCTGCGTGGATATGCCGGATCGCCGGGCAGAGTCCGCGGAGCGGGCGAAGCGTCTCGAACCTATCTTTGTCGCAGGGCATGTACAGTTGGTCATCAACGGGCACGACCACGATTACCAGCATCACCTGGCGAACGGGATCACCTATCTGGTGACAGGCGGCGGCGGCGCTCCGCTCTATGACGTCACGCCCGACACTCGCTTCGTGTTGCGGGCGAAGAAGGCGCATCACCACTGCGAACTTCAGGTGAAGGGAGACGCGATGGCGATCCGGGTGGTCGAAGCGGACGGCAACATCATCGAGGATTTCACCCTCCATGCCAATGGGGCTGTGCCTTAAACTTCCACTTACCTTCCGGAAGGGAATGACTATCATGCGGTCGATCGTTCGTCTGGTCGTTTTCTGGCTGCTCCTGGGGATCGGTGCGGGACTTACGGATAAGGGGCAGGCTCAGCGCGCCCTCCCATATGCGCCCGCATCGGCGGACAACCCTCTAAAGGGCTTTGTGCCGTATGCACACACGGGAGGCGATTTTCCTCACAGTATGGAGTGGTTTTATCTCCCTCTGAAGGACCTTCAGCAGGAGGAGGATCGCTTCACCTGGGAGAAGCTCGACGCCCAACTGAACGCGATCGCCGGACGCGGGCACCAGGCTGTGTTTCGGGTGTATCTCGACTACCCGGACACGGAGTATGGGGTTCCGGCGTTTCTGGCGCAGGTCGCCAAACACGCCTATACCGACCATGGCAACGGCGTTCATCACACCAGTTACTCCCCCGACTACGACGATCCCGCATTACGACGCGCCCTCACGCATTTTATCGCCGCATTTGGCAAACGCTACGACGGCGATCCCCGTATCGGCTTTCTGACCCTCGGTCTGCTGGGCTACTGGGGGGAGTGGCACACCTATCCGCACGACTGGTTCCCATCGCTTGCCGTGCAGAATGAGGTCTTGAACGCTTATGAAAAGGCGTTTCATCGTACGAAACTGCTGATGCGCGAGCCGAAGCCGGGTACCAACGCAGCGGGCCGCGCGCTCGGATACCACGACGATTCGTTCGCATATCAAACGCTGTCGCCGCCGGACTGGCATTTCTGGGGGAAAGTTCAGGCGCAGGGAGCCGGGGAGAAGTGGAAGACGGAGGCGATCGGAGGGGAGGTGCGTCCGGAGGTGCAGGGGTGTCTCTGGGACGATGTGCCCTGTCCTCCGGCGGGACAGGAGTTTGGAAAGTGTGTGCAGACGACGCACGTATCCTGGCTGATCAATCAGGGGGCGTTTACCGGTTTGAAGGGGCCGCAGTTCGAACGCGCGGTCGCGGCGGTTCGGCAGATGGGGTACGAGTTTTTTGTGTCGCAGGCGCAGGTCCTTTCGACGACGCGTTCAGGAGTGTTGCAGGCTGCTCTGCATGTGAAAAATACCGGGGTCGCGCCGTTTTACTATGATTGGAAGGTTCGGGTATGCGTGCTGAATGCGCATCGGACGTTGGTCCGGACGTGGGATACGGATTGGAAGGTGACTCACATTCTGCCGGCGGCGCCTGACACGGTATGGCGGTGCGCGCACCCTCTTACCGGGCTGAAACGGGGACGCTATATTCTCCTGGTACAGATCGTGAATCCGTTAGCGGGAGGGCAACCTGTGCGTTTTGCCAATGCAACCCAGGATCGGGATCTTTCCGGTTGGCTGAGCGTGGGAACGTTTGAGATGGGTCCTGCGACGAAGTAGATTCGGATTACAAGATGGTGCAGAAGGGTGGGTATTCTCGAGCGTAAACAGGAGGGTTGGGGTTCCGGGTTGGGTGGTTTGGGGGTAGTGGAGAGGTGTAGGTCGAGAGTATCCCTGGTAGGAGGGGATGTGGACCGTGTCGTCCTGAGGCGAGTGATCGGGTGGATGGAGATGTTGGTGGGTCGAGAGAAAGACGGTAAGGCGAACGATTATGGTTAACCAGGATTTGGCGGTGGATCCGGAGATTGGGTTCGAGGCTTTGGAGGATGAGATACCGGTATCTCATCCGGCGGCTTTGAGACGGCGGGTTCTGGGGCTGGCGTGGCCGGTGATCGGTGAGAATCTGCTGGAGACGCTGCTGGGTATCGTGGATACATGGCTGGTCGGTGGGCTCAGTACGGCGGCGGTGGCAGGGGTGGGCACCGGCTTGCAGATCATGTTCTTTCTGCTGGCGGCGTTGTCGGCGCTTTCGGTGGGGAGTTCTATTCTGGTGGCGCAGGCGATCGGAGCCGTGGATGCGGAGCGCGCCAACCGGATCGCGCGGCAGTCTCTGGTGTGGAGCGTCCTGCTTTCGGTGCCGTTGGCGGTCGTGGGGTTGGCGCTGGCACATCCGTTGATCGGGTTATTCGGGATGTCGCCGGAGGTGACTCAGATCGGGGCGGACTATTTCCGGGTGACGATGGGCACGGTGGTCGTGCTGGTCGCGCTGACGATCGGGGGCGGCGTGTTGCGAGGGGCGGGCGATTCCCGGACGCCGATGGTGGTGACGGCCATTGCCAATGTGCTCAATGTGGCGCTGGCTTATGGATTGATCTATGGGCGGTTGGGCCTGCCTGAACTGGGAGCGGTCGGGAGCGCCTGGGCGACGTTCGTTGCGCGGGGTGTCGCGCTGGCGTTGATGCTCTTCGCGCTCTGGAAGGGGCGGAACGGCATCGCGATTACCGGACGGTGGGGATGGCGGCCGGACTGGAGTGTGGCGCGGGAGGTTCTCAAACTCGGGGTGCCGGCTTCGGTCGAGCAACTGGTGATGGCGTCGGCGTTTCTGGTGTTGACCGTCCTTGTGGCGCGGTTGGGGACCGATACCTTTGCTGCGATGCGCATTTCGATGTCGGCGCTGTCCCTCTCGTTCTTGCCCGGCTTCGGATTCGGGATGGCAGCGACGGCGCTGGTCGGGCAGAGTATCGGGGCGCGGCGACCGCGGCTTGGCGCGGGGGTCGCGCAGGTCGCAACAACCTGGGCCGTGATCTGGATGAGTACGATGGGGGCGTTTATCTTTCTCTTCGCGGAGCCGATCATGCACCTTTTTATCCAGTCGCCGCATGTGGCTCAGATCGGAGCGCAAGGGCTGCGGATCGTGGCGTTGACACAGCCGTTCTGGGCGATCGGCATGGTGCAGTCGGGAGCGCTGCGCGGCACCAGCGATACGCGCACGCCCCTGCTGATCAGTTCGGTGGGCATGTGGACGACCGTGTTGTTGGTCTGGCTGGGGTTAAAGTTTGTAGGAGGGGGATTGGGGATGTTCTGGGGGGCCTTCCTGATCACGTCGCCGGTGACGGCAGGAGTGACCTGGCTGTGTTTCCGCAGACGGGTACGCGAACTGGAAGCTGAATAGTTTGTCTGAACTCGGATTCGTCGGATTAATGGATTGATTAACTAGGATTTTGCCTGTCCATCGCCTTCTTTGTTTGCACCACGATTTCGCGAGAAGACGATGAACACGATTGCCTGCCTGGTTTTCACCTTGTATACTCACAATTATCCTCGTTCCTGAACGGGAGGTGCTATGGACGGCAGAAGAAGACTACTATCGGGCTAAAATCTTAGTAAATCCTTTAATCCGACGAATCCGAGTTCAGACAACAAGCCAGGATAGTCCATTTGATGGACTATCCTGGCTTGTTTTTGGGGTGTCGAACTTGTTGTTGTTCGATCTTTGTCAGGAGGGGTTGCAGCTCTTAGGGGAAGTCTTCGGCCCAGGTGGCGGTGAGGGGGTTGGTGGCGTTGCCCTGTTGTCCGTAGACGAAGAGAGTATAGGCCTGCCCTCCCGTGAAGGTGAAGGTGTTCAGGTTACTGGCGGTTCCGAGGCTCAGTGCGGTGAGCGTGTTGGAGGTATCTACGACGGCGAAGTTGTTCAATTGCGTCAGCGGTACGGCTGCATAGACGTTTGCGGCGCTGTATCCGTAGGCGATGTTGGTGGTGGCCGTGCTGACGACAGCGGAGGGGACGCCGCTTACGGCGTTGTAGAGGCCGATGGGATTGGTGTCGAGCGACAGGTTTACGACCCGGATGGCGGCGTTACCGGAGGGGATGACGAGTTGACCGGCGACGAAGTTGGGAATGGAGATCAGTTGCGGGGCGAATGTGCCGGTCTGTCCGGCCTGTCCTATCGCGGCCAGGGTGTAGGCGGTGTTGTTTCCGGCGAACGTGGAGGTCAGCGTGAGGGGGCTTAAGAGACTGGTCCCGGTCGCTGAGATCGAGATGCTGCCGCTGTTCAGGATGGTGTATTGGCCGCCGATGGCAAACTGTCCGAAGCCAAGAGGCGTTCCCACCGGAGTTAACGGGGTGCCGGCGGTGGTGGCGATGGTGAGCGAACCGTCCTGGCCGGCTGAGGGAATATAGGCGTTGAAGGTTCGGATATGGGTGGTTGCGGTGGTGGCGTTGTCGCCGCCGCATCCGGTGAGCATGGTTCCTAAAAACGCGGCCGAGAGGAGAAGCGCGAATGCTTGACAGTAGCGCCGCAGAGAGTGGCGCGTTCGGGCTGTGTAGTCGAATGTCATCGTGGAGTCCTTCTATGAGTTTTGGGGCGGGAACTCGGTGTGTTTCAGGCGCATGCGCCGTATCGCCATCGTTCATGCTCCGATGGCGATACAGCGAGCCGCGCTTGTGCGTCTTGGCATTCTTCTAGACGAGACGACCGAAGAGAAGTTAATGATTTGGGACGAACGAACCATTTATCGAGACGAACTGTCCGGTTTCAGGAGGCTTTTGGATGGGAGGGGCCGAGGCGGCGCTGGAGTTCTGCGTAGCGCGTGCGACCGACGCGCAGGCGCCTGCCGTTGACCAGGCGGACTTCGTAGGCGTGGTCGCCCAGAGAGAGCAGTTCGGCGATGCTGTTCAGTTGCACGAGGGCGGAGTCGTGGATCCGCAGGAAATCTTCCGGAGGGAGCAGGGATTCCAGGCGAGTGAGGGTGTGGTAGGCGCGAAATTCGCCTTCGCGTGTCTGGATGTAGACCCGCTTTTCGCGGGCGACGGCGCACAGGATCTCGTTCAAGGGGAGGAAGCGTACCGTGTAGTCGCCGCGTACGGGCAGGCTGCGCAGGGGAGGGGCGGCTTCGGCTTCTGCCTGCACCCGGCGCTGCGCTTCCAGACGGGCCTGTCGGTCGGTCAGACGGGTGCGGGCACGGTCCAGGGAGAGCGTGAGACGTTCGGAGGTGACGGGTTTGAGCAGGTAGTCCAGCGCGTTGGTTTCAAAGGCGGCGACGGCGTATTCTGAAAAGCCAGTGACGAAGATGATCAGGGGCGCGGATTCGAGGTGCAGCAGGGTTTCGGCGGCCTGCATACCGGTCATACCAGGCATCTGAATATCGAGCAGCAGCAGGTCGGGCTGGAGGTCTTCGGTAAGTTGAAGGGTCTGAGCCGAATTTTCCGCTTCGCCTACGATCTGTACGGGGTATGGCTTCAGGAGGCGGCGCAGGCGAGAGCGGGCGAGGGGTTCGTCATCGGCGATGAGCAGGGTCAGTGTCTTTATTTCCATGGTTGCATCTCTACAGGGGTATCAGGCGTTTTGACGGGCAGAGCGAAGGTGACGAGCGTGCCTCGATTTTCCTGGCTGAAGAGGCGTAGGCGCGCGGGAGATCCGTAGCGCTGCGCCAACTGCTGATCGAGTATTTGCAGACCGTGGAGGCGCGAAGGGGATTCTTCGCGCACGTGTTGTTGGGCTGCTGCCGACATTCCTGCGCCGTTGTCCTGCACTGCGAGCAGGATATGGCGTTTGCCGCCGCGGATGGTAATGACGATTTCGCCGCCCGGTTCGCGTGGTCCGATGCCGTGGTGGATCGCGTTTTCAACGAGGGTCTGGACGGAAAACGGGGGCGTGAGCACGGCGGTGCAGTTGGGATCGATGCACCAGGTGACGTGCAGACGTTCGCCGATGCGCTCTTTTTCGATATCGAGATAGGCATGCACGAGTGCGAGTTCTTCGCGGAGAGGAATAAGATCGGTGTGGCTTTCCAGGGCGCGCCGCATGAGGCGGCTGAGATTGATGCTGGCGATCTCGGCGCGCTCCGGCGCGATGCAGCAGAGCTCCGCGATGGAGTTCAAGGCGTTGAACAGAAAGTGGGGATGTATGCGGGCGCGCAGGGCAGTCAGTTGCGCTTCGGAGGCGAGGGCGTGGGCGCGTTCCGCTTCCCCGCGTCGTCGTTCGGCTTCCAGGCGTTGCTGTTCGCTGTCGGCGCGCACCTGGGCATCGCAGACGACGAGCAGCAGGAGGGCGACGCCGAAGCCGTTGTAGGGCATGCTGAAGATCGCGGTCGGCTGCAGCGGGCGGGTATAGAGCGTGCCGACGAACAGGAGATGCAGGGTCAGGCGTGCGGCCTGGGCCGCAGTTCCGGCGAGAAATCCGCTGGTGAGGCGCTGCGGAATGGTGTCTACTCGGCGGAGGAGACGTGACAGTACGGCGCTGAGGAAGACGGCGAGGGCGCTGCTGATCGCCTTTTGGGGTGTCTGGATAGCGACCCCTATCGAGATCACCGTGGCCGCGATCAGCCCGACCGGCAGCCCGCCGACCATCGTGGCGAAGGCGACGGAGAGGGTGTGGGTGGCATAGACCACGGGCGCTTCCTGAAATAGCGATTCGCTCAGTCCCATCAGTCCCAATGTGATGCCGAGGCCGAACGTTTGCGGTGTCGGCAGGCGTTTCTGAAACAACAGGCGCAGCATCCGCCCGCGCGTGAGCAGGTAGGCGACGACTACCAGTACGCAGGCGTCCCGAATGAACAGAATGAAGTGGGAGGGTTGTGGCTGCATTGTTTACTATACCCCAGCTTTTTGCTCTCTTTAACCATGGGGATCGAGAGGCGCAATTCGGCAAGGGAGATGCAGACGTGTGACGGGGTATTTTGAGGGAGTTGTTGTAAAAACATTGTTATCGCAATGTTCTTCGGGTTATACTGAGTATGGATAGGACGCTTTGTCGTTCGCTTCTTTACGGAGGATAATCGCCCATGAACGATCTTTCTGAACCGCCGGAACGTGTGTTTCGCCTCCCTCGCTCAGAATGGGGACTACGTGATGACAATGGACTCGACTGGCTCTCCGTTCCCGATACCGCCCCTGTCGCCGCCCATCGCTGCGCTCGCCGATCCGGCGCTCCCGTCCAAGACGTGTCGGGACTGCAACATTCTCAAGTCGCTCACCGAGTTCGGACGCCATCGCAAGCGGGCTGATGGTCATTCGCCCTATTGTCGTGGGTGCGCTTCGGCGCGCGTGCGGCGCTGGCGTGCGGCGCATCCGGAGGCGCAGGAGAAGATCCAGCGCAGGTATCTGATGCGACGTAAACTCCGTTCGATCGCCCCCTCCTGCCCTTGAGGCTCCTCTGAGTGATGGGGTTTCGTCATCCCCGGCGAAGACCCTGGTTGCGTTTGCTTGCGGCAGGCTGCATCGTTTTCGACGTTTGGCGGGAACGGTGCGACCTGCTTCCCCTCTCCTCTTCTCACCCTTCGTTATGTGGCCTATAAGGTCGCTATAACGAGGGGTGTTTTGTTTACCTCGGATCGGTTTACGGTTTGAGGAAGTGTGCTGGGCTAAAGCCCTCCGCTAGGAGCCTCCGGCTGAAGGCCCACATGCGTGGGCACCTTAGCTGATGGCACGACAGGTATAGTGGAAGTGCCTCAGGGTTCGAGGAAGGCGATGGCATGGGGGACATCGGAGCGGGAGATCTCCAGAATGCAGGGGAGTTGGGCGAAGAGGGGATGGGCGCGGAGGCGGCGTAAGCCTTCGCCGATGGTGCCCGCGCCCGGAATGGCGTGACGATCCCGGTGGCTGCCGCAGGCTTCGCGGGCATCGTTGAGATGCAGAGTCGTGAGGAAGGGGGAGAGGCCGGCGGTCTCTATCTGGTCGGCGAGGCGCTCGGGGGCGTCGAGGGCAGCGAGGTCGAAGCCTGCGACGTGGAGATGGCAGGTGTCGAGCACCAGTCCCATTTTGGCCGGATCAGGATCGAGAGCAGCGACGACATAGCCCAGATCGGCGATCGTCTGGCAGAGTTCATTGCCTTCGCAACTGTTTTCGAGCAGAATGCGCGCTCCCGTTGGGAGTTTTTCGAGGACCTGGTTGAGTTTGTAGACGAGGGCGTCCAGGGCGGCCGTGGGAGTGGGATGGCCTTTCTGGTAGCCGCCATGAAAGCAGACGCCTGCCAGACCGAGGGAGGCAGCGAGTGTGGCGTCGGCGACGAGGGCGCTCGCGGAACTGTTGCGGACGCGGGGATCGGTGGACGCAGGATTTGTCAGCAGAGAGGCGTGGGCGATTCCCCAGAAGGGGCCGGCTGCGGCGCAGGCGTTGCGGAACTGTTCCTGATCGGCGGCGTCCGGAATGCCGTCTTTGGAGAGGCGGACCGGGTCGCGCAGGGTGGTTTGAAACGTTGTATAGCCGGAACGCGTCAGGAGAGTGGGAATTTCGGCTAGCGGTGGATCGATATGGGGTCCAATCAGGGTCATGGCAGGTTCCTTTGAGTAGGATGATGTCTACCTGGTTGTTAGACGTGTGTCGGTGTGTTTCCTGCTGCGGAAAAATAAATATACGGAAGTATTTCTCCTCCCCGCCTGCGCTCGCTTCGCTCGCGTACCTAACCCCCGGCCCCTTCCCGAGACGGGAAGGGGTGCCCGAACACGTACTGGTCCCGGTATGTCTGACTTTTTCGGTGTGGGAATAGGCTTTGGAATCGTGGCGGAAAGGGATATAGCGGACCGATCCCTTGGCATCGGTCCGCTTTTGAAGAGGTGATTCGGGGTCAGGCGAGTTTGCCGATGGGCGGGGCGATGGTGTGAGGCTCTTCGGGATGCACCTGGGCGGTGAAGATGGGTGCGAATGCCTGACGCACGCTGTAGAAGACGAACAGGAAGAGCGCTGTCACGATCAGGGCAAGGGGGAGACCTTGCGGCGCCATGAGGGTGTGGTACATGAGGATGTTGACGATGACGGGGCCGAGCAGTACGAGGGCTACAGGGACGTAGCGGTTGGCGAGCAGGAGGGCCCCACCTATGATCTGTAGCAGGAAGACGGGAACCATGTAGTGTGAGGCTGACAGGACGGTCATATACTGCCCTGCCAGGCCGGTGGGCATCGGCATGGGTAGGAAGTGCAGGAAACCGTTCAGGCCGAAGACCAGGAACACGAGTCCCAGCAGGCTGCGTGTGATGAAGAATCCGATTTTCATTGTGTCCTTCTTTCTGAGTGGCGTGTCAGGCTGCGAGGGTTCGTACCTGCTGCAGGGCAGGTGCGAGAAGAGTCTCGCGCGTGACGGCGCCGGACATAAGTTGGGCGGTGCCTCCCGCCTTGACAACGGTCACATCGGTGATGCCGATGAATCCGAGGACCGCGCGGAGATAGGGTTCGGTGAAGTCGTATGCGGCCAGCGGCGTGCCTGGCTCGTAGACTCCGCCGCTGGCGATCAGGACGGTCGCTTTTTTGCCTTTGATCAAGCCTTCGGGGCCGTTCGCACCGTAGGAGAAGGCGCGTCCGCTGCGAACGACCTGATCGATCCAGAGTTTCAGCACGGAGGGGATGCTGAAGTTGTGCATTGCCACGCCGATGACGATCTCCTCCGCTCTCTCGATCTCGTCCAGGAACTGGTCTGACGGAGCGAGGGCGGCGATTTGTTCCGGTTGGCGTGAGGGCTCCGGGGTGAAGGCGGCGTAGATCCAGTTGGCGTCGATGGGGGCGGGAGGATCTGCGGCGAGATCACGCGTGATGATCTCGCCTTCCGGGTGGACGGCTTTCCATGATATACTGAAAGCGTGAGTCAGTTCCCGGCTGACGGAGGTGGTCAGGGGACTGGAATCGATATGCAGCAAGACAGGCATGGTGTTCTCCTTTAGACATGACGACTTTTGTCGCTTAAACAACATACGTTGTTTATACTTACATATACAACACCTGTCGTTTTGAAGTTCCATGGTTGAGGGTCGATTCAAAAAATGAGGAGAGATTATGCCGATTTCTGATTGTGAGGTGCGCGATCCGCGGATTCGACGCACTCGCCGGCTTTTGCAGGAGGCGCTGAAGACGCTGATGCAGACGAAGAGTTTCGAGGAGATCTCCGTGCAGGACATCACCGAGGTCGCGACAGTGAATCGTGCGACTTTTTATGATCACTACACGGATAAGTATTCTCTGTTGGAGGCGATGGTGGGGGGTGGCTTTCACGGGATGCTGCACGAGCGCAATGTCGCTTTTGACGGCACGTGCAGTGAGGCGTTGAGGGCGCTGGTGCTGGCGGCCTGCGACTATGTCAGCCAGGCGCATTCCGGGGGGGATTGTGAGCGTCAGAGCGCCTTTCAACCGTTGATCGATGCGGCGATGACGGCTGCTGTTCAGCGTGTCCTGATGCAGGGGATGCCTTCGGGCGCTCCGGTAGGATTACCGAATGAGGTGATCGCGGCGGCGGCGAGTTGGGCGATCGTTGGGGCAGTCAATCAGTGGTTTGCTGCGCCGGGTCGTCCTGCGGCGGAGGAGGTTGTAACGCCGGTGCTTGCGCTGATCCTGCCGATGCTGGAGCAGGCGGGCGCGCTGAAGAATCCACAGTAAGTTGACTAATTGGTTCATCCGGCTAATCGTTTAGGCATTTGCGCCATCCTGGGGGCTTTTGCCCAGCCTGGCTTTCGCTTTGGTCGGTGTCTGCGGCGCTGTCCCCAGCGAAACGGATGCCGATGTCCATTCC
>Ga0105239_10005257_pt1 | contig 15229 bp, 13 predicted proteins | sample KBSC44metaG_FD_92761 | JGI IMG/M metagenome (GOLD analysis project Ga0105239, IMG submission 92761) | Corn rhizosphere microbial communities from Kellogg Biological Station, Michigan, USA - KBS C4-4 metaG | ecosystem: Host-associated > Plants > Roots > Rhizosphere > Soil | place: Michigan, USA...
CTGCTGGCCCCGCTATAATTGAAGCTGAAAGCCCGGCTCCGCGAAAAATTATAAACCAGGTGAGCAACCGGAAAAATATTAAAGGCTTCGCTATGCGTTTTAATGTTCGTCATCGGCGAACTGCCATTGAGAGTTGATGGCTCTGCAGCAAAGCCAATGGTATAATTATATTTTCCTTTTTGCACATACCGGTAATTTAAACCGAAATGGTTGGTAGTAAAGCTATAATTGTATTTGTTACTTAAAGCGCTGTCGCGATAAAACACCTGTCGAACAGTATCAAGTACATCAGCTTCCTTATTGTTGGCAGTGTTGGCCCGGTTAAACGTGTAATTAAATTCGAGATATGAATATTGGCCCAGCGGTTCCATGTAGGATAGCGTGGCCCGGATATCATTATTGTGCCCGCTGGCATTTATCTGCTGGTTTACCGGTGCTCCTGCCGGTCCGGTGATGAAATTGTAAACCGGGTTTTGGTATTGGTTTACCTTTGTATCTGTCAAAGCAAGCTCGAGGCTTAAATCGCGCCCTTGTGTTTTAAACCGGTGATTGAACAATACATTCAAACCATAATCGGGCGATGTAAGCCTGGACGCCGTTGTTGAAGTATAAGTATAAACCACACTACCATCCCTGCTAACATTTACGGCGCCAACAGCATTTGCGTTATTGCTGGTATAGTTTATAGTCGGGGTGATTTTTAAATAATTTAAGACATCGGGTTTATACTCCATGTTCCAGTTAAAACGATGGTTAACGTTTTTTGCCGTTTGTGAATTTGCCTGGCTGCTGTTACCAGGGTTGGTTATTGATGTGTTTTGCTGCAGCGTGGTGGTTTTAGTAAACACGGTATTATCGGCAAAGCTATAGCTGCCGTAAACCGAAAGGTTTTTTCCCCATTGGTCGCGGAAGTTGGCACCAAGTGCATGGGTATCGGTAATGCCGTTTTGCGCGCCGGCCTGGCTCACAAAATTGCCGCCACCGGCCGCGGTTTTACCCAGCCCGGACATTGCCGCATCCGCAGCCAACTTTTTCTTCTCTAAAACGGACGATCCGGATGCCCCGGGTCCATTTGGTGTACCAAATGAAAATGTATTGATATTGGTATTGTTGATATTGCCCAACACTGCAATTTGCTGGTCGCCGTTAAATTTAAAGGCATTAACCAGGCCGATGTAACGATTATCATTGTTACCGGAACTTTTTGGTATTACATCCGAGCCATCGCCAATGGTACCCTGGCCTGTGTAGCCAAAGTCTTTGTCTTTTCTTATGGTGATGTTCATGATTTTGGCAGGGTCGCCGGTTTTCACACCGGTTAAGTTTGCGCGGTCGCCGTAATCGTCAATTATCTGGATGTTTTCCACAATGTCTGCCGGTACGTTTTTGGTGGCGGTTTGCACATCACCATCGAAAAAATCTTTACCATTTACCCGCACTTTTGTAACCGGCTTTCCCTGTGCAGTCACATTGCCGGCGGCGTCCACGTCAACACCGGGCAGTTTGCGTATCACGTCTTCAACCGGCGCGTTGTTGCGCACTTTGTAAGCGCTGGCTTTGTATTCCATGGTGTCTTCCTTAAACTTTACAGGGTTAACAGCGGTGATATCCACCTGTTTAAGCATGTTGGCCTGTTGCTTTAGCATCACAGCATCAAGGATGGTAGCCTGGTTGTCCAAAAAATAATGCCGTACAAGCGTTTGGTAGCCAATTGACGAAAATGTTATAGTGAGTTTGTTGCCTTTTACGTTGTTGAAAATGAAGTCGCCTTTTGTATTCGTTACGGTAACGGCCGAGTCGCCTCTTTCTGAAACCAGTTTGACATTTGCACCGGTAACTTGATTTTTGGCTGAGTCGATAATGGTTCCCCGTATTTGTCTTTGGTTTTGAGCATTGGCATAAAAACAGGCAGAAGTAAGCAGGGCTGTGATAAGCAATAGTTTTTTCATTAGCGTTTAATCGTAATTTTATATCAGGTAGCCATTAGCTTGTTTCCGTTGCATTTTTTTGTGATAAAATATTTTTTAAGAATTTATGCAACACTTTAGGCGTTTCGGTTACCTGATACAAAGCGCTAATAGGAAGAGTACAACCTTTGAGTAAAGAAGAGGCCGAATTAATAAACCGTTGCAAGCAAGGCGACATTAAAAGCTATGAGCTGTTGTATAACAGGTATAGCCGCGCTATGTACCATACCTGCCTGCGCATGGTTGTGAATGAAGCAGATGCCGAAGATGTTTTGCAGGAAGCGTTTATGGAGGCTTTTATCAACCTTAACAGGCTGAAAAACATTGATGCCTTTGCAGGCTGGTTGAAGCGCACGGTTATTAATAAAGCGTTAAACCACCTTAAACGAAACCGTACAACCTGGCTGGCTGTTGACGAAACCGAATTGGATAACCTGCCGGAGGAAGAGCGCATAGATGAGGACATCTTTAAAGAAAAGGTTGAGGCAACTACTGCAGCGCTAAATCTATTACCCGATAAATACCGGGTGGTTATTAACCTGCATGTGTTTGAAAATATGAGCTTTGAAGAAATCGCGATTGCGTTGGAAATTCCCTCATCAACAGTAAGGAGCCAGTACCTGCGTGGCCGGCAGAGGATTTTAAACAGTATCGCCCATAAAATTTAAGAGATATGGAAAGCGGATTTGAGAAATATATAAAGCAAAACAAACCTGAGTTTGAGAAGGGGGCGCCATCACCAAAAGTGTGGCAGCAACTGCAAACCCAGCTTGCTGCGCATCATAAAAAAAAGGCCCGGGTTGTAAAAATGAGGCGCATTGGCTTGGGCATTGCGGCAAGCCTGCTTTTTATTGCAATAGGCGTATTGTTTTTTAAAACTTCGAAACAGCCGGTAAATACCGGCATTGCAGCGTCGCGAAAACAACCTTTAGCCGACCCGGCGCCGGGCAAGCCCAACGTCGACAGCCTGAAAATAGCGAAGCAGCAATCAATAACTATGCAAGCAGGCAGCGTAAAACAAGAAGGTGTTTTTGAATTAACAGGTACGGAGCATGGGCAATCCATAAATTATTATACCCGGCTGGTTCAGAACGAACAAAAACAGGTACAGCAATTGCGCGTGATAGATCCCGATATATACAAAGAATCGCAAAACGCTATTGATGGTCTAAACACAATTTACGGCCAGCTTAAAAGCCAGTTACACGGGAGTATTGATCAGCAAAAAGTAATAGAACTGATGATTAAAAACCTGCAAATGCAGGAGCGTGTTTTGAATAATCAATTACAACTCATTAGGGAGATGCAATTAAATAACCAGGGCAAAAATGAAAAATCTGTTAGAGAAATATAGCTTCGGAATTTTGCTTTGTTTAATAATTCTCCCGGTAATTAGCCGGGCCAATGCGCAGCAGGTTAAAACGCGGGTTATCAAATCGTTCAAAATAATCAAAGGCGACAGGCTTGCTATTGATAATCAATATGGAAATATCGAAGTAAAAACCTGGGCAAAAAACGAGGTACGGATTGACATTGTTATAGCCAGCCGTGGAACAAAGCAGGATAACCGGGTACATATTGAAGCAGGCAAAAGCAAATCCATTATCGCCTGTACAACCGTTATTGATTCAGCAGCTTCGGCAAAATCGCCTGGGAGCTACAGTATTAATTACCTGGTCTATGTTCCTGCCGACCTGCCGTTAAACATTAAAAACCAATTCGGCAATATTAAGCTTGGCGACTATGCCGGCGAGTTAAACATCAACCAAAAGTTTGGCGATTTTACTGGCGGGAATTTACTCGCCCCCGGCGAAATCGTTACTGCACAGGGCAACATAGATATTGACGGCATGAAGGGCGGGGGCCTGAATAGCAGGGGGTTTACTCACATCAAAATAGCAAAAGTTTCCGGGGAAATATCTGCAGGCCTTTCCTCCGGCGATTTACTGGAAATGAATTTCACCAAAACCTTCAGCGAGCTTATGATTAAGTCGGATAATATCCGCAAAATAAATATTGGCGGCGTAAGTAATGTCGAAGCCTTTTATAAGATCAACCTTATCCTGTCGAAATTTAATAATCTTTCGGGCCTGAAATTTGGCGAGTCCAGCCCTTATCAAGCGGCGAAAATGGAGACGCAGATCGACTCTTTAAAGACCGATGTCAACCGGGTGGACACTACTAAACGCGACGTCAGTAAAGACAAAATAATGCCGCTAAAAAAACTCCAGGAACTTAAACTGATTAAAAAATTAAAAACCTACCAAAGCGGGGATGCTGCCGCAAAGTGTAAGGTAAATATTGTGACTTCATTTAGTACAGTGACTATTAGTAATTGAGATGGTCGGTTACTTTGTAACCAAATTTGCTGTCTCGTTAGCCAACCCAATTGTAGCTATGGAACCGCTGTTGAATTTAATAAAATCGGCCTCGACCCCATCACTGAATATCACACCGCCCGTCGGCATCAGCGATTCGATAGTTAACGAGTGCTTGTTTTTTATTAACCCAGCAGTTATTCCTATCTGCGTCCTGATGCTTTGGAAAGGTTCACGTACAGCAAAAAGTAGTTCGTCATCTTTTAGCTTGGGTCTTTTAAGCTTCAGATTTTTCTCGAACATACCCGCAACGCCATAAGCCATATTGAATACGGAACTTAACCAACCGGTTGACCCGGCAACAGTTGAAACGATGAGGCCGCTGGAAGACTGTTCCTCGTTTTTTTCACCAAATATTATTCTATACCGGGATGAAACATGTGACGATGCGCCGATAAATAAATCGTTAAATGCCAGCAGTCGCTGTCCATCGTTAAGTTTCGCTTCGGCAAAGCGTATTGTTTTTGAGTTGTATTGCCTGGTGATTACGCCTTCTACACCGCCAATAAAATCGCCTGAATCAAACGGAAGTAAAACCCCGTCATAGCGCCCTTTGTCAGGGTTCACAGCAACAATCGGGATTCCTTTTGAATATTTGGCGGTATTGGCCACCAACCCGTCCTGTCCGATGACGATAATTACATTTTTTTCTGAAAAAATGAACGAAGGCATAAAACTGCGGTCGAGAAGCTTGTATTTAATAACTTTTGAAAGCCGGGTTTGCAATGAGGTTAACGAAATATGGAACATTTCGTGCTCCGCCTCATAATCTTCAAAGTTGCCGCCAAGCCTTTCTATATAAAATTTAGCCTGTGCCTTTGTATTGAAACGTTCGATTAGCGACTCGAGCCTTGTTTTATTTTTTACGATGATTGCATATTCTACGCCCATCTCTTATTTCTTTTCCTTCCTCTCGGTCTTGTCGTTCAAAAGTGTGTCCAATAAATCCGGGCTGATATTGAGGTTACCTATTTTGTCTGCATTTTCAGCAAGTTCCCTAAATGCAAGCGATATATTAAATTTCGGGTCGGGGTTATTGTTTAAGGCTGTCAGCGTCTTCCAATCGATATTTTTATACGGCGCCAGCGTAGTTTCAATTACAAAGCCCTGCGTTTCTGCTTCTTTGCGGTCGTTTTCAGTTTTTTGCTTTATCAATAGTTTCCGCTGGTTTTCAACTGCAATATCAGCTTCCAGCTTCATTTCCCTAAGCTTCCGATCGTTATCCGCTTTTTGAACATCCGACTCCATTTTCTTTTCGGCGATCTGCTTTTGCTTCTCCTCAACGGCTATTTCGGTGTTTAACTCGCTTTCTTTTATCCTGCGTTCCTGTTCCACTGCAAAATTTCGCCTTTCATAAATAGCCTGGTCGGCCTCCTGCTGAAGTTTCTCCCGCGTATCTGTCTCCAAAGCCCTGGCCATTTCCGGCGTAGCTGAAATGCCTAATATATTTGCACCTAGTATCTCAATCCCAAGCATGCCAATAGCAGGTGCGGCTTTTAGGCCCTCAATTATCCGCTCTTCAATTACCTTTGCAGCACGGATGGCATCTTTAAGTTTGATGCCGTGTATATAGGATGACGTTGCCGTTTGCGCCTCGTTGATGATGCGTTGGTTTAGCTTTTCAATGTCGTTTTTCTTGTACTGCCCGTAATCGTTAACCGTAAAATCAAGCACATCTGAAAGCTCTTTCGGTTTACTGATTTTGTAGCTTATCTGCCCTTGTATATTTACTGTTTGATAATCATTTGTCGACTCGCTGAAGATGAACGGCAAATCGTTACTTCCCATCGGGATGGCAACGATGGAGCTATTTGGCGCGAAGTAAAAAAAAGAAAGGCCGCGACCTTCTTTTATGATGCCCCCATTTTTAAAATGGAGTACGTAAGTCATCGCGTCGAATTTAATGTGTTTTATCCCGAACATGGTAATGGTATAAATTGTAAAAAGGCCTGGTTAGGCAGCCAGTTAAATGTAGCGATTTTTATTAAATTCCAATGAAAATGAAATTTTAGTCGCCGCGTAGTTTACCCCAAAAACGTCCAGGCCAAAATCCTGCTGGCTTTTTGCCCCTGCGCCATGTTGATGGTTTTAACATCAATGGCACGTACCCTGGTTAATGCTCGTTGCACTATTGGCAACGTTTCTTTTTTTGATACCAGCGTTGTAAACCATTTGCAGTTTTCGGGGATAACGGCACTTTCTTCAATCATCCGGGTAATAAAAGCCGCTTCACCGCCGGGGTACCACAATTCGGTTTTTTGTCCGCCAAAGTTTAGCGGCGTTTTCTGGTTGGGATTAACCCCGAGCTTTTTCCACTTGGTGTCAGTTGCATCCTTTGCCTCCAATGCCGATGCATGGAAAGGCGGGTTGCAAATGCTTGCGTCGAATACCTCGCCACCATTAATTATGCCGTTAAAAATATTGGTTTTGCTTGCCTGGCGGCGAATATCAATTTTGTCCTTTAAGTGTTTATTTAAAGCAATTATATTTTTTGCCGAGGCAAGGGCAATAAGGTCTACCTCGGTGCCGACAAATTTCCAGTCGTACACACTGCCGCCTATTAATGGATAAACAACATTGGCACCTGTGCCTATATCAAGGATTTTTACTTTGTTGCCTGTGGGGACAACGCCATTATTGCTTTCGGCCAATAAATCGGCTAAGTAATGGATGTAGTCAGCACGACCAGGTATCGGCGGACAAAGGTATCCTGCCGGGATATCCCAGCTATCAACCCCGTAAAAATGTTTTAACAAAGCTTTATTTAAGGCTTTAACGGCCTCGGGGTTCGTAAAGTCTATCGATTCAACATCGTACCGGTTAATAGCTACAAACGGTTTTAAGGCCGGGTTGCTTTTGCAAAGCACCCTAAAGTTATACCGGTCGCGGTGAAGGTTGCGCGGGTGCAGGATTTGCTTTTCCTGCGGAGTTGAATTTATGGGCGTTGTTGACATTGGGTGTAAAGGTAGGGGTTAAACCTTAGAATTGGTTATTATCTCTGCCTTGAGGGTTCAAAACTCAATTTTCGCACGTGGATATACCCTGCGCTGATAGATATATCCCCTTCGGGGGATGTGGCTTTGGGTTCTATCTTAAAATACTTTCCCTGAAAGGGAAAAATAGGTCAGCGCAGGGCGGTGCCCTGCGCGAAAATGATGACACGTTTTGACTCGGTTAACATTGCAAGGCGACAACTTCGCTGTTACCTTTCCGTTCGCGCATCAACATGTACAATACCGCTATCACCACCAAATAAGCAACAAAGCAAGGCAGCGTCGCCTCTATACCAAAACTGCCGCCCGCAATCAACAAGTTATGCGTCGTTAATTTAAAGGGCAATACGGTCCCGTTGGCTTCGGCCTGTGTTGCGGCAATTGCGGTTATTTTACCGATGAAAAAGATATCCCAAACCACATGCACTATAGCCGCATACCAAACCGATTTTGTGTACTGGCAAATAAGCGAAAACATGATGCCGGCTATAATGCCGCCGATGACCACAATAACTATATCAAGCGGTGTAATTACGGGTAACATAGCGATATGCACTATGCCGAAGATCAATGAGGTAGAAAAAATGGATTGCGCTTTTGAGCCACGACTGTTGATGACCATATACAAATGCCCGCGAAATAATACTTGCTCGGTTATACCCGCCGCAATTGATACAGAAAGCCATTTAATAAGCAAGCCCAGCTTATCCGCATTGGTTAAAGGTATGCTGTGTGCAAAAGGCACCATACAGCCGGACAGGTAATAAAACAGTCCAATAGAAAGGGGTAAAATAAGAGCGATTGCCGTCCATTTTATTATTTTTATGAATACCAGTTTGCCGTAAATAAGGGCGGGGTCGTAAGTTTTGATAACCTTGCGCGCAAAAAAGTGCAAAGCGAAAATAGTTAAGGGCGTTCTTAACAGTATTTCTCTTATTGCAATCCTGGTGACGTTACCGGGTATCCATGATGTTAGCGCGCCGCAAATAACTGCGACTGCTATAAAAATAGCAATGCAGGCCAGGGTGAATAAAACGGTTTTTGCCGTGGAGAGGGGATGGTGTGTTTGTTTTGATGTTGTGTTCATGATTGTATTTTTTTAATAAAGTTTATGAATAAATGTATACCTAGCAATGCTATGTATTGATAGCTGAAAAAGTTATTTCTTTTTCAGTAAGCGGAACATAAGGGTGTTTAAAAAATAAAATATGCCCATTATTAAAATTACAACGGGGATAAACCAGTTGCCCAGCAATTCAATAAGCCCGTCGGGTAAGTCGCTGGTGTAGCCAAATGCAAACCAATGCCCGTTTTGCAGGAAAAAGCCCGTATGGGTAGGGGAAACCAGTTTGATAACAGCCAGCGAGCCAAAAGCCAGTGTCAGTAAATAAATAATGCCGATCACGAAAAAGCCGGCGCCATTGGCAATATTAAGGTACAATGCCTGCAAAATATGTTTGGGATTGAACGAACGCCCAGCCTGCTGCATTTTTTTATAAGCCACAGCCGGTTGCAATACAACTTCAGGCGCGCCTAATTTATCAAGGGCGTCAATCAAAATATCAACTTCGTTGCCGGCAATGCCCCTGTGAGTGGCTTCGTACACATGGCTGTTCAGTTCCATCAGTAGCTCCTGCTGGTCGCCGGGCGACAGGATGCGCACACATCGGGTAACCCTGGCAAAGTAGTCGTCGTATAGTTTTTGTGCGGTTGGGTTTGTAAATATTATTCTTTTCATTTTTCAATTTTGTGTATGGCAGTCCCTAAGGCCGACCATATTTTCTTCATTTCGGTTAATGTAGCTTTGCCGCTATCGGTTAAAGTATAATACTTGCGCGGTATACCCGATTCCTGCTCAATCCATTTGGAATCGACAAGCCCGTCGGTTTTCAGGCGGTTTAGCAAAGGGTACAAAGTGCCCTCGGCAACCTCCAGTGTGGTATGAATTTTTATTTCCTGCACCAGCTCATAGCCGTAATATTCCTTTCCATCGAGGATGATGAGGATGATGTAGGAGAGCGTTCCCTTCTTTACCTGGGAAAACCAGTTCTGCACAAATTCACTATTCATGCAGCAAATATAATACATAGCTATACAATGTACAATGCTTTGCTATGTTTTTTTGATTTTTGTTGTTTTTCTGTATGAAATCGCCGCTGAGGGATCTATTGAACAACCGTTTAATCAATCTGTTATGCTTTAAAACAGTAAAACTGCATCTGTTTTAGTATGACTGAATGCGTTTATTTTGCGTCATATTTAAATCAACCCGCAATGGATGCAATAGTAATAAGCGAGCAAGAGCTCAACCAGCTAAGGCAGGAAACCGCCGGAACTGCAAATATTATACATTTTAACAATGCCGGCGCCTCGTTGCCGCCCGACGTGGTTGTTGATACCGTAGTTGATTATTTAAAAGAGGAAGCGCTGGCCGGCGGATATGAAACAGAATATAAATACCGGGAGCAACTGGCGGACACCTACACCGCTATTGCAAGGCTTATTAATGCAGAACAGGATGAAATTGCCATAGTTGAAAATGCAAGCACGGCCTGGTGTATGGCTTTCAATGGCATTGACTTTATTGCTGGCGATGAAGTTATCACTTCCGAAATGGAATACGTAACCAACATCATCGGTTTTGTAAATGCCGAAAAAAATAGGGGTATTAAAATTAAGCTAATCCCCAATGATGAAAACGGAAACTTTTCGCTCGCTGAACTGGAAAATGCCATATCACCCAAAACAAAATTGATAGCAATAACGCACATCGCGTCGACCACCGGGGGGATGATACCTATTGTTGAAATAGGTAAAATCGCCAACAAACACAATATATTATACCTTGTTGATGCTTGCCAAAGTGCAGGGCAGGTGCCGGTTGATGTTAAGGAAATTGGCTGCGATATGCTATCGGTTACCGGGCGTAAGTACCTGCGCGCGCCCAGGGGAACAGGGTTTCTATTTGTGAAAAAGGAAGTACAGGACAAACTGAAACCATTATTTATGGACGGCTTTAGCGCACCCGATGTTAAGCTAGCCGGGTTTAACTTAAGGAACGATGCACGCAGGTTTGAGCTTTACGAAAAGAATAGGGCGCTTACGTTGGGCCTGGGTAAAGCTATTGAGTATGCTTTGACCATAGGGATCGACAGAATATGGCAGCGAGTGCAATTGTTAGCAACAGCGCTGCGTGCTGAGCTTACGGATATCGACGGCATAACCGTGCACGACTTTGGTCCCGAACAATGCGGAATAGTAACGTTTACCGTAAGCGGATTGGATGCGGCACAGGTGAAAAATCACCTGGCTCAAAAGCATATTAATGTATCGGTAGGTAAAGCCATTTCAACGCTTTATTTTATGAACAAAAACAATTTAACAAACGTGGTTAGGGCTTCGGTACATTATTATAATACCGAACAAGAGATAAATACAATCTGCGATGAGCTGCGTGCTTTATTAAAACAATAGTTTGCCCCGGGTAACCCATTTGTTACGACAAAATATTACCCGATGCCGTCTGCTGGCTGGAATAATTAATAAAAATGCGTTCTTTTATACTTTTTATGGAGTGCTAATTAACGCTCTAAAAAGCAGTGAAGAAAAGCAATATTATATTACACCTGGTTTTTTGGGGGCTGGCATATGTGTTTTGGATATTTGTCTTCCGCAACAATACGCTGGTGCTCACCCGCGCCATAACCATACAATTTTGCTACCTTATTTTTATCGCGGCCAACTATTACTTTAATACCGCCTACACTATTCCCCGGCTGCTTAATAAAAAAAAATATGTGGCATTTGCATTATGCTTATTGGCTGGTATTGCAATTACGGCGGCCTTGCGAGTGCCGGTAACCATATTGGTAAACATCCATATTTTTAACGTTGCCAATTTTCATCCCGATCTGCTTGCTGTTTTTTGGGATTCGTTCATCAATATCCTGTTTTGGGTGGTTATCATATTGACAGGGAAATTTGTTGCCGACAGGGTGCGGTCGGGCATCTATATCGAGCAGATAGAAAGAGAAAAGGCGGAACATGAGCTCGATTTTTTGCGGGCGCAATTTAACCCGCATTTTTTGTTTAATTCAATCAATTCCATTTACGCCCACATCGATAAATCGAACAAAACAGCGCGCAGTATGCTGTTGGTTTTTTCGGAGATGCTGCGTTACCAGTTGTACGAATGCAATGTGGAGCAAATTGAACTTGAGCGAGAGTTGAATTATATTAAAAACTACATCGAAATGCAAAAAAGCCGGATAGACGAGCGGATTAAAGTGAGTTTTTGCGCCTGCGATATAACTGCACCCGTAAAAGTGGCCCCGCTGCTATTAATTACCTTTATCGAAAATGCTTTTAAATATGTAGGGTTCAACGAGGCTAAACAAAACCGTGTGGATATCAGTATGAAATATGAGGATGGTAATTTGTGTTTCAGGTGCTTTAATACAACGGATAGTCACATAAGCCCAATTGAAAAATCGTCAGGGCTTGGAATAGTCAACGCCAGGCGGCGCCTGGAACTTCTTTACCCGGACAGGCATTCGCTAATAATTGAAAATAATGACGACAGCTACGAAATCAATTTAACTTTGTGTAACGTATGACTTTAAAATGCCTTATAATTGATGATGAGCCAATAGCCCGCAAATTATTGCAGGAATATATTGAGGAAACCGATTTTTTAAAGCTGACCGGTACGGCCGAAAATCCGTTAAAGGCAGCCGGGTTAATAAATGAATTGCAACCCGACCTTGTGTTCCTCGACATAAATATGCCTAAAATGTCGGGGCTCGATTTTTTACGGTCGGCCAATAATTTGCCAATGGTTATTATGACAACCGCGTATGGCCAATACGCTTTAGACGGTTTTGAGCTGGCTGTGGTTGACTACCTGGTGAAGCCATTTTCGCTTGAGCGTTTTTTAAAAGCATCTCAAAAGGCGCTCGAACTGCATACTTTGAAACAGAAAAAGCCTGCCGCTGGTAACGCGGAGGCCAACCACATTTTTGTAAAGTGCGATGGCAAAATTGAAAAGGTGCTGTTTGATGAGCTCGTGTACATCGAAGCGTTGGCCAATTATATAACGCTTTACACCACAACGGGCAAGCTGGTGGCCTATCTCACCATAAAAGGCATTTTAGAAAGCCTGCCGCATGCCAAATTTTTGCAGGTACACAAAAGCCATATCGTAAACCTTGATTTTATAACCACTATTGAAGGCAATATGCTGCACGTTGGCAATACAAAAATAACCGTAGGGCAGAGTTATTTGAACGAAGTAATGAGCGTAGTTTTGAAGGATAGGTTTGTGAAGCGATAATTACTAACTTCCTCCACATCCCCCGCACGAACTTCCGCCCCCGCATGAACTGCCGCAGCTTGAACCGCCGGACGACCCTGAATCGCCGCCTCCCCAGCCCGAACTTTGACTGCGATCGGCAAAGCTTGCCAAAGGCGCGAACGTGGCTGCAAATGCTATGCTGCCTATCGCAAAATAGTGCCATTCCCAATCGTCTTCAGATTTTTGAGGTACAATATTTTTATAGTAAAACTTAGGCAGGGTAATGGTCCCGATGGCCGAGGTTAATCGCGCGAGATAAACAAAGGCGAAGATTGCGAAAGCGATTAAAACTGCTGCTATCAGGGTAACCGGTCTGTCCCTGGTGATCCCGGTTATCAGCCTGCCGCCTCCCCAGCAAAACACGATGGCAAACAGTACAAAGTTTGTTATGTACAACCCGATGAACTTTTTTGAGCTGCAGACATACGCGTTTAGGCCGTCCATTGCCCGTGCTGTTTTGTTGAATGCCGGCTTTAACGCCAGCTGTTTTACCAATGAATCGTAGCCCGTGTTCGGGTTGGCATCTACAGTTTGCAACACACATATCTCCATCGGGGTATTCATGGCGGCGGGATCATTTACCGCGAGTGTATTATTCGGGAAAGCCGAGACTTTTCCGGACGAAACCAGTTGGCTCACTACGCCATTAATTACGTCTGCTATTTTATTTTTGCGCAGGTAAACCAGTTCGAGCGCCGATAAATTAAACACAAAGGCGCATTTCTGCCGGCTGTCGATTATCTTGTTAAGCGTAATCAGGTTGTAAAATTCGAGGGCTATAAAACACGCGCCAATTATCAGCAGGTAGTAAAGTAAAAAATCGGGGTTGTTTATGAGCACATACGTCGGCAGGAATAGCCAATATGCGCCGAAAGCAGCCGCCAGCAAAATGGGTGTGCCAATGGCTGTTACTTTTATTGGCGATAAAGAAGACTGGGACATTAATAACGACCCGTATATATCTTCATATTCCCAAAACTCCGGTGGCTGAGGACCGAAGTTTTCAGCATACAACTTGCCTGTACGATCACTTGCCGATTTAAATCTTTCAAAATCTGCAGTATGGTGCGTGGATGGTACATGGACTATTTTTTTGCCCAATACCCTGCAGAATTCATCGTACGATTGTGTGAAAACCAGGTGCTGGTGCCAAACCACATCAACAATGGGCGATGGTGAAACCATGTACTCCGAAACTGCTGCCAGGTACATGAATTTTTTGTATTCGATAATTGCACCCTGTGCGAAATTAATCGTCCAGAAATTCTCGTTTTCGAGCCGGGTTGAAAAGCTGTAGGCGCTTACTGGTTCATCCAGGTTAAAATCCAGTATATTCTGCCAAAGTTGCTCGTCCATTTTTATTATACCTGTATGGTTTAAATGTAGCAATTATTACAAATAACTCAATCACAATTGTCGTTACATAATTGCGCCAGCTTTTAAAAGGAAGCCACTCAATTAACTGCTAACAAAAAAAGTTTTTCAAAATAATATAGCGAACAATTAAATATATTAAATTTATATATAATAATATCTAAGGGCCTGGCCGGGTGAAAAAAGACAAGAAACCAACTAAGTTTTGGGTGAAAATTTCTCTTTTTCTCGACAGGGAGATGAGCCTCACGCTATTGTTTTGGATACTTATCTTAATAATTATGCTCATCAGGAGCTGGTTCGTTTAATAATCAATGGTGGTTAACCAAATAGGTATCCATTAAACCTTTCCCGCTGAAAAGACTACCATTAACAATCAACTTAATTTTTTTAATAGCTGCCGCAGGTTTACCATTTAAAAGCTCGGTATATTCGTCATCATTGGTAACCAAACAACCGACATAAAGGCCCGTCTTTAACAGCTCAGGCGATGTTTTGTAAGTAAACCATTTACCGTCTTCGCGCATATAACATATCTGCACATGTGGAGGCTTGTTTAGAAACGCTTTTATTTTGCCCGGCAGGTTATATTGTACATCCAGCTTTATAAAATTGAAATTTGTTACTGGTATGGTATCCGCCAGGGAAAACTCAAGGCGTTTGATGTGTTTAAACTGCAATGGCGCCGTCTTATCTTTTCGCTGTAATACAAGGCGCTGCCTTTGGTTAGATGCGAAAGTATCAGCCAGTGTGTAATTGCGCAGGATGAAAAGATTTACCAGGCTTTCGTCGTTAAACGGGTATCGGTTGTCGATAGCATCGTAATCGTATATCAAAAAATCGGGGGCTTGTTTTACAAAATAATCGTAATTGATTTTTTCAAGGCCTTCGGTATAGGCCGAAAACGACTGAAATACCGGCCGCGGTTTATAATTTAACTTGTTTTCAATCGCATACTCGCTATCCCAGGGAAAAACATCGACCGTTTTATTGCCGATAATATCCAGCACCCGCTGGGGTATATGCCGTTTCCCGGGCTGATTAATATGTGCCGACGGGCTATAATCAATAAGCTGTTTTATATAGGTAACAGGTGCGGATATCCGGCTGCCGAGCGAATAAGCAACCCCACGGTTATGCAGTACAAAACCAAGTGCAAAAAGC
>Ga0105239_10005258_pt1 | contig 15228 bp, 11 predicted proteins | sample KBSC44metaG_FD_92761 | JGI IMG/M metagenome (GOLD analysis project Ga0105239, IMG submission 92761) | Corn rhizosphere microbial communities from Kellogg Biological Station, Michigan, USA - KBS C4-4 metaG | ecosystem: Host-associated > Plants > Roots > Rhizosphere > Soil | place: Michigan, USA...
ATTGATAAAACTGCGTTTATCCGCGGCTTATCAGAGGGCGACCAGGTGGTTACTGATGCGCAGGTTTTTCTGTATGAAGCATTAAATGATAAGTAGGGGAAGAATATAGAAGACAGACAGGAGAAAGAATACAGAATATAGGAGATAGAATAAGTATCTGTGAATAGTTCTTCCAGCTTCTCTCTACCAACTTCTGTCTTCTCTTTCTCCTCTTCCAAAAAATTAATTAGCACAAAATTGAAAATATGAACAAACTCATAAAAAAAGTATTGGCCTTTTCGTTAAAGAACAGGTTATTTATCTTTTTTGCAACGTTTGTATTGATAGTATGGGGTGTAATCGCTTTTAAAAATATTCCTATTGAAGCTTTCCCTGATGTTACCAATACACAAATCACCATTATTACCCAGTGGCCGGGCAGAAGCGCTGAAGAGGTGGAGAAATTTGTTACCGCTCCGATAGAAATAGCCATGAACCCGGTACAGAAAAAAACATCTGTACGTTCAACAACCGTATTTGGCTTGTCTGTTGTTAAGGTGATTTTTGAAGATAATGTTGATGATCCTTTTGCGCGTCAGCAGGTGAATAACTTATTGCGTGATGTAGAATTGCCCGATGGCGCTGACCCCGATGTACAGCCACCTACCGGTCCTACAGGTGAAATATTTCGCTACACGTTAACAAGCGCTACTAAGACCGTAAGGGAATTAAAAACCTTGCAGGATTGGGTGATTGAACGTCGCTTGCTTGGCGTTCCCGGCGTAGGTGATGTGGTAAGCTTTGGTGGTGAAGTAAAGACTTACGAAATAAAAGTAAACCCGCAAAAGCTGGCTACGTACGACATTTCACCACTGGATGTTTATAACGCTGTTTCTAAAAGCAATATTAATGTAGGTGGTGATGTGATTGTAGATAATTCGCAGGCCTATGTGGTGCGTGGTATTGGCTTGTTGAACAATGTGAGTGAGATACAAAACATTATTGTTGATAATATCAACGGAACGCCCATCCTTGTAAAAGATATTGCTGAAGTAAATGAATCAGCTCTGCCACGGCTTGGGCAGGTGGGCAGACAATCACAGAATGATGTTGTAGAAGGCATCGTGGTAATGCGTAAAGGAGAGAACCCGAGCGAAGTAATCAAAAGAGTACAGGACAGGATAAACTATCTTAATGAAAAAGTATTGCCTCCTGATGTAAAGATTAATACTTTTTATAACCGTAACGACCTTATTGAATTTGCTACGCACACCGTATTGCACAACATGCTTGAAGGCATCATTTTCGTAACGGTGATTGTGTTCGTCTTTATGGCTGACTGGCGCACAACGGTGATTGTTGCTATCGTTATTCCATTAGCGTTATTATCTGCGTTTATATGGCTTACACTAAAAGGCATGTCTGCCAACCTTCTGTCTATGGGCGCCATCGACTTCGGTATCATTATAGATGGTGCGGTAGTAATGGTGGAAGGCATCTTTGTGGTGCTTGATCATAAGTCGCATGAGATAGGCATGGAAAGATTTAACAAGCTCTCAAAGCTTGGCATCATCAAGAATACAGGCGGTGAGTTGGGTAAGGCTATCTTCTTTTCAAAACTCATTATTATAGCAGGCTTGTTACCTATCTTCTCTTTTGAAAAAGTAGAAGGTAAAATGTTCTCTCCATTGGCGTGGACATTAGGCTTTGCATTAATCGGCGCATTAATCTTAACGCTTACACTCATTCCATTATTAAGCAGTATTTTATTAAGAAAGAATGTAAAAGAGAAGCATAACAAGTTTGTAGAGTTTATTACAAAGGGTGTGATGAAACTGTTTTCTCTCACCTACAGGAATAAACGAACTACACTGATTGCCGCTGCAGTTCTTGTTGTGATTGGGCTTGGATTATTCAAATTTTTAGGGTCCGAGTTTTTACCTGAGCTTGATGAAGGCGCTATCTATATACGTGCTACATGCCCGTTAAGTATATCATTGGATGAGTCGAGGACATTGGCTGATAAAATGCGTAAAATAATTCGCACTTTCCCCGAAGTAAAGCAGGTAATGTCACAGACGGGTCGCCCTAATGATGGAACGGATGCTACAGGTTTTTATAACATTGAGTTTCATGTTGACATCTATCCAAAAAAAGAATGGAAGAGTGGCATTAGTAAAGAAGAACTGATTGCAGAGATGCAACAAAAGCTTGCGGTGTTCCCTGGCGCTAACCTTAACTTCTCGCAGCCTATTATGGATAACGTGGAAGAAGCTGTTTCCGGTGTTAAAGGATCATTATGTGTGAAGATTTACGGCGATAGTTTGAACTACACAGAAGAAAGCGCCAATAAAGTATATGAAGTAATGAAGAACATTCCAGGTGTGGAAGATCTTGGTGTGATAAAGAATATTGGTCAGCCTGAATTGCGTATAGACCTTGATGAAAACAAGCTTGCCTTGTATGGTGTAACTACAGCAGATGCAAACGCTATTATTGAAATGGCTATCGGCGGTAAAGCGGTAACGCAGATATATGAAGGTGAACGCAAGTTTCAGTTAAGGCTGCGTTATGAAGAAAATTATCGTAACAATGCAGAAGCTATCAGTAACCTGATGGTGCCTACATTGCGTGGCGCCAAAGTACCTATTAAAAACATTGCGAAGATAGAGACACGTACAGGTCCAAGCATCATCTTCCGCGATGATAACCGGCGTTATACGGCTGTTAAATTTTCTGTTCGTGGCCGTGATATGGGAAGCACTGTTGTAGAAGCGCAGGACAAAGTGGCCAAAGCTGTGCCGTTAAAGAAAGGCTATGAAATGCAGTGGGCGGGCGACTTTGAAAACCAGCAAAGAGCTACCAGCCGTCTTGCGCAGGTGGTGCCTATCAGCCTGTTGATTATCTTCTTTATTCTTTTTATCATGTTTGGTAATATAAAAGATTCGGGACTTGTATTGCTTAATGTGCCATTTGCGATTATTGGTGGCATTGCGGCACTACTTATTACAGGAACCAACTTTAGTATTTCTGCCGGCATTGGTTTTATCGCCTTGTTTGGTATATGTATACAAAACGGGGTGATATTAATATCGGTCTTTAAGAATAACCTGGCTAAGATCAAGAAGAATGAGTTTCATCATCACTCGCTGGAAGTTGCGATTAAAGAGGGGCTCAAAACGAGGGTACGCCCTGTGGTTATGACTGCTCTTATGGCGGCAATCGGATTATTGCCCGCAGCTTTATCAAAAGGCATTGGTTCAGAAACATCAAAACCATTGGCTATTGTAGTGATTGGTGGATTAATAACAGCTACCGTTCTTACACTGCTGGTGTTCCCGTTATTCTTTTATGTAGGATATAGAAAATTAGGACAGAAGATGGATTAAAGTCTTCAGCTCTTCATTTATTTAAGAAAAACCAACTGTTATACGGATGGCTCTCTTTAACTGGAGGCCATCCGTTTTTTTATGATTGCCTTCCAATATTAGCTTAAGAATTGTAATGCTCTGATATTACTTCTTGTGCTCAAGATATAATAACACAGAAGCATAAGGTCTTGCCGGTGTATATTTATCATTGATGATGTAATAGCCGTTCGCATCTGCTGCAATGCCTTCCCAATTATAGCCCATGTACTCTTGAGGAAATTGCCATAAGGGTTTCCATGTAAACCTTTTTCCGTCGAAATAAATATCAATGAGGCGACAGTAGTTGTAATATTTGTCACTGTCCTGTATCAGGCTGTAGTTTACTTTATCTGTTGAGGGGACACGATAAACAGTATCTTCTCCGTCACCTTTATAAAAATAATTAATCGCTGTATAATGATGATTGCCGGCAGGCGTAACATCCGTAATCCTGAACGGTAATTTTTGAATAGGATAATGTCTCCCGGTAGCCTTACTCAGGCTAGTATCGTAACTATAAACTTCATTTTTATTATCAAAGTAATTGTATTCATAAAATGTAAACAACTTGTTATTGATTGCGGTGATAGCTTCAAAGCCTGCATTATAAATACTGCTTCCATTAGGTTTACGCGGTTTGGATACAGGCGTAAGCATTGACGATAAATAAATATCATTATTAACAAAGCGGCCCTTGAGCAAATAACATAAAGGAGAAGGTGTATTTGTTTCTACTGAAAAATATATACTGTTGCCGCGAATGTACATCGCTTCAAGACCTTCATATACTTGTTCCTGAAGTTTCATTTTTGTTGCCAGGTTATCCAGCCCGATAATATTATGCTTCCTGAAGTGAAGGACGTAGGTTGTATCCTTTTTGTAACGTTCAAGCTGTGTAAGATCAACAGAGTATAATTTTGCTTCCTGCTTGTCCTGGAGACGGCTTTCAGACATGAGGTATAACCGGCCATTCGCTATTTGCAATCCTGAAAACTGGTTGTCATAATATTTTACATCTTCAGGTAAATGAATCCTTATTATATTAAAATGATGTTGGGCAAAGATTGCAGGTACAGATAACAAAACTGCAATAACAAAGAATGAATATTTCATGAAGCGGATGTTGGTCTTTAATGTGAACACTTTTATAAATTCAGTTTACGTTTATAAAGCCAGCTTCTTTTCTCCACTCATCTTTATAAAAGCTTCTGCTGCTGTAACGTTCATTTCAATACCTCTGAATTTTTCCATAGCAGCGTGATTGCAATCTGTAGAAGTATAAATGCCGTCAGGGTCCTGGCTGGTATGGCAATAAACCGCTTTTCGTTTTTGCTGCTGTGTTGAGGAGATGTCTACATATGTATCGGGCCTGAAGCCCATCGTTTGTGAACCGGAGCAGACTTCAAAAAAGTACAGGTCGAATGATTTATTTAAGCGCACCCAGCTTTGTATTGTAAGTAAACTTGCCGCCTGGTGATCTTTATGTGAATCAATCGGCCAGTGGGTAAAAACAAGTGCTGGATTTTCAACTTCAATAATAGATTTGATTTTCATAATCCATTCATTATTTACGATGCTTGCGCCGTCTACCTGACCTGCGAATACAGGCTTTGCATTTAAAATTTTGCATGCAGCCTCTGCTTCTTTACTTCTTATTGCTGCAGCCTCATCATGTGTTTTACCAACAATGCCGGCTTCGCCACGTGTTAAATAAACGATAGTCACTTCATATCCTTCAGAAGCAAGCCTGGCAAGTGTTCCGCCACAACCCGTTTCCGGATCATCAGGATGCCCGCCAACACAAACTGCTTTTTTGTTTTTATTTTCAGAGGCAAACAGGTTATTTGTAATTGTACTCAATCCTGTAGCTATGGTTACCGCAGCAACATTCTTGGCAAAGCTTCTTCTGTTAACAGGCATAAATATGTTTTGGATTTATAAGGATGCGTATTCCTGCAATGTGATCATGCAGCTTCAGTCAAATACTTGCGCAATTGCGCTTCTATCATCCCACATGAAACAAAAAATGGTTTTTCAGAAATGGCAACAGAGAAATCCTGTCTGCTAACTGTATAATTGCCGCTTATTTTTCCTGCAGGGGTTGAAATAGAAAATTCACCTTGAGAAGCATCACCATTAAAATTGCCGCCTGCATTATTAACTGCTGTCTTAGCCTTCGTAATTAAGTCTTCTGCGCTTCCTGTAAAACTGATGGAAAAATTACACATACAAATTTCTTTGCAGTAAAGATAGGAAGGCATTAATATGGAATGATGAATACAAGTTGCTTTATCAGTATAATAGTGTTATAAGAATGTGTTTTTATCACAATGCGTGATTAACATTTTTATAGTATTCACTCGTTTTATTGGCATGGTTTTTTAAACCTTTTATATCGTTAACCAAAAAAATAAAATATGAAAGCACGTTTTATTAAACTAAACAGTATCGACGAAACCGAAGATGGTACAGTAACAATTAATGCAAACAACATTTCATCAATAAGAAGAATAAATTATAACGATACAATACAAACAATGGTATTGATGATAGGTGGTGAAAAATTTGGTACACATGATACGCCGGAAGAAATTATCGAGCAGATAGAAAGCCTTGATTCAGTTTTGACACATAACTAAAAGGTTAAACCAGTAGTTTGAAAGAGCACTGCCTTAGGGTGGTGCTTTTTTATTTGGGGTGCAATTTTTACTCAAAATATTTTTAACTATTTCCTCAGTTAAGTCTTTGAAAATAAGATGATAAGAAAAAGGTATAAAAAATATTCCACAAAGTCTACCTTTTTTATAGGATTTATATATATTTGCCCTGCAAATGGAAAAGATCTTCCAAAACTATTCTTTAGAAAAAGTAATCTTTATATGATTAAAGCCCATACACAGTTAACATTTTCCTACCAGGTAAACAGGAAAAACTGCTGTTGTCCCGCAGGGGCATAATCAATTACCACCAACAACAGGCGTAAGCCATTCTACTTATTAGCACCTTACTTCAACATCATCAATTTACCACCAATCTATAGTTATGAAGAAAGCAATTTCAATTGTTGCACTGCTTTTATTTTATTTAACGGGCTTGTTTGCACAGGACAGCCAACTCATAGAAATAACGGGTACTGTTAACGACCAGGAAAAAAAAGAGCCTTTACAAGGTGTAAGTATCCAGATTAAAGGAACTGTTGCAGGAACGGTTACTGACAGCAAAGGAGAGTTTAAGCTGAAAACAAAACTAAAATTCCCATTTACATTGGAAGTCTCTTCTATAGGGTATCAATCACAGGAGTTTGATGTAACCGGTATTGATTCCAAAGTAAAAATAGCATTGGCTACACAAACTTTTATTGGAAGAGATGTAGTAGTTACTGCATCAAGAGTTCCGGAAAGCATTCTTAAGTCTCCCGTAGCAATCGAGAAACTGGACATAAGAGCAATTAAAGAATCTCCCGCACCAAGTTTTTATGATGCACTTGAAAATGTGAAAGGCGTTCAAATGACTACCTCAAGTCTTACGTTTAAGGTGCCTAATACAAGAGGGTTTAACATACCTAATAACTTCCGCTTTATGCAGTTAGTTGATGGTGTTGATATGCAGGCGGCAACGTTGGGGGTGCCTTTAGGCAATGCCATTGGCCCTACAGAACTGGATATTGCCAGTGTTGAAATTACGCCTGGTGCGGCCTCTGCTTTATACGGCATGAATGCAATTAATGGCATGGCTAACCTTATTACCAAAAGCCCATTCCTATACCAGGGTTTGAGTATATACCAGAAGGGAGGCCTTAACCATGTTGGTGGTACAGGAAGAGATGCAAGCGGTCTTAGTGAAACTGCTATCCGTTATGCAAAAGCGTTCAATAACAAGTTTGCCTTTAAAGTTAATGCGAGTTATTTAAGAGGCACAGACTGGCTATCGGATACAAGAAAAGATCAGAACCCTAATAATTTAAAAACAGCAAACCCTCAATTCTCTGCGCTTAATGGCGATAACAATGTTGCATTTGATGGATGGAACAAATACGGTGATGATGCGCTTGCAGGAAGTAATACTGTTTCTCTTACAGGCTTAACAATTGATGGTAAAAGCAATCAAACAATTACTGTTGCACGTACCGGCTATTGGGAAAAAGATCTTGTAAGTCCCACTGTCGATAATTTAAAACTTGATGCTGCATTGCATTACAGAATAAACGATCATCTTGAAATTTCTTATGATTATCGCTTTGGAAAGATGGATGGTGTTTTCCAGCGTGGTAATAAAATTCAGCTTGATAATGTAATTGTACAAAATCATAAGATTGAATTAAAGGGAAGCGACTTTTTAATAAGAAGTTATGTTTCTATTGAAAATACAGGTGATTCTTACAACGTAAAACCATTGGCAGACAATCTTGATTTATATAGTGGTGGCAGTAATAGTGCGTGGTCTGCAAAATATAAAACTGCATTAAATGATTACGCTTCGAAAAATGGAGGTTCGCTTACTTCAGCTAATCTTGCGGATGCTACAAAGTTTGCGCGCCAACAGGCAGATGCCGGCAGGGCGGAGCCAGGTACCAAATATTTTGATTCACTTAAAAACGTTATAAGACATATTAATAACTGGGATATCAAATCAAGTCTTATTCCTGATGCTCCTGTAACGGGCGGTGCTGCATTAATTCAGAAAAGCCGCATGTACCATACAGAAGCGCAATGGGATCTTTCAAAGAAAGTTCGCGTGATTGATTTGTTGATTGGCGGTGATGCACGCATCTACCAGGTTATACCTGATGGCAACAACTTTGTTGACTTTAGCAGACCTATCGATCAACGTAATAAACAACTACCGGATGGTTCTTTTGGTAAAGATGTTTATTATAAAAAATTCGGTGGCTTTGCTCAGGTTACAAAAACTTTACTTGAAGAAAAGCTAAAGTTATTTGCATCGCTTCGTTACGATTACAATCCTGAATTTACAGGCAAGTTTACACCACGTCTGGCCGCAGTTTATACTTTCAAAACAAACCATAATTTTCGCTTTACTTACCAGCAGGGTTATCGCTTTCCTGCTTTGTTTGAAGCCTTGTCTTACGTAAACAATGGCCGTGTAAAAAGAGTAGGCAGCCTTCCTTATATTAATGAAGGACTTGGCTATCTCGATAACAGTTATACCCAGTCATCTGTTGTTAACTTTAATGCGGCTGTTAAAGCTGCAGGCAATACGGATGCTGCTGCACTTGCCAACAGGAATTTACTAAAGGTGGCTAACCTTCCAAATGCGCGCCCTGAACATATCATTTCTTATGAGTTTGGTTATAAGAGTGTATTGCTTGGTAATAAGCTTGTGCTGGATATTGATGCTTACACAAACACTTATGATGGCTTCCTCGGACAGGTACAGGTATTTGTGCCAAGAGGTGAAACAGTTGGTTCTGACGCTGCTGTAATTGCAATGATAGATCGTAACAGGGACCCAACTACAGCAAGTGGTGGTAATGCAGCAAGCAACGGCCAGGATAGGTACCGTGTTTATACCAACGCTAAAAATAAATATACCAATTACGGCTTTGCGGTAGGTACTACCTATCTTTTCTATAAGAAGTTTACTATTGGCGGTAATGTCAGTTACAATAAAATTAAATCAAGTGTAGCCAATGATATTTTTGTAACAGGATTTAATACACCAACATGGAGCACCAATGTCTCTTTTGGTAACAGGGAAATTGCAAAGAACCTTGGCTTTAGCGTGGTATTTAAATGGCAGGAAGCTTTCCTGTGGGAGAGCCCTCTTGTTACAGCTAACCTGCCTGCTTTCAGTACTGTTGATGCACAGGTTACTTATCGCATACCTAAAGCTAAAGCAAGCATTAAGATTGGTGGTACAGATATATTCAATAAAAAATACCTGCAGTATGCAGGTGGGCCAACACTGGGTGGATTATATTATGCGGCAGTTACCTTTGATGGATTACTTTCTAAATAGAGCATAATATTCACTGCTGCTTTGTAATCAACAGTTAAAACAAACAAGTAATTATATGGGCTTTCCAGATTCACCTTCAGGAGGCGGGAATGAAATACTGAAAACAAATAATCTCCTTCCTCTTTTTATGAAGCTGGAAAGCCTTCGCTTTCTTATTATCGGCGAAGGAAATGCAGGTGCTAAAAAGTTATATGAAATATTAGCGCAGTCGCCCACTGCATCTATCACTTTAATAAACCCGGTTATTAATGACGATGTGAAGCAGGTTGCTTTAAATCATCCTAATGTTAAGCTTCTTGAAAAGGCTTATCATAGTGATGATATTAATGCCGCAGATGTAGTTATTGTTGCAGTAACTGACAGAAAACTTGCCCTTGCTATAAAGAATGACGTACAGCAAAAAGGTGCCCTATTGCACGATATCGATCAGCCTGAGTTGTCTGATTTTTATTTTGGCCGGCAGGAGGAAAGCCTTGCGGCTTTGCGTTCAGATGATGACATCATCATTAACAAAAAAAGCAAACAGTCAGAGTACACAGACATCAACGATAAGGAAGGTGAAAAGCGATGGAAGAAAATTGCATCGCGTTTTGTGTTTGCTTTCTTTTTCATGATTTTAGGTCATTGGCTGTTAAGTTATATTCCCCTTGGCGGAGTATGGTCTTCTGTTGTTGAAGGTGTAAAGCAACTGGACGATAAGTTTATCTGGATGATAGCCACCGGCTTCTTTGCACAGTTGGTGGATGGTGCTTTGGGTATGGGTTACGGCGTAACATGTACTACGGTGTTGCTTTCATTAGGCATTAATCTTTCTGCCATTAGCGGAAGCATTCATACAGCAGAAATGTTTAGCAGCGGAGCATCAGGTTATAGCCATTACAAGTTTGGAAATGTAAACAAAAAACTCTTTAAAGTATTACTCGTGCCCGGCATACTGGGTGCTGTTGCCGGTGCTTTTCTTCTTTCAAAATTTGGTGATAAATATGCCAACTATATCAGGCCTTTGCTTGCTGCTTATACTTTGATATTAGGCGTGCGTATTATTGTTGTGGCTTTGCGTAAAAAGAGAAAACCCGGTAAAGTAAAAAATGCAGGATGGCTGGCAGGCGCAGGTGGTTTTCTTGATTCATTTGGTGGTGGTGGATGGGGGCCGCTGGTAACAAGCAAGCTTATTGCCAAGGGTCGAACTCCACGATTTGTAATTGGTACTGTAAGTATTACAGAGTTCTTTGTAACGTTTGCAGCAGCACTTACTTTCTTTACACAAATAGGCATCAGTCACTGGCAGGTAATATTGGGATTAATTATAGGTGGCCTTGTTGCTGCGCCTTTAGCCGCAAAAATATCAGGCAGGCTTCCGGTAAAAACATCTTTCATTGCTGTAGGCGCAATGGTCATTTTCTGGAGCCTTCGCATACTTATTAAAGCATTGCAAACGCTTATCTAATAAAAAGGGTATTCATCTTATATTTTTGCAAAGATCTGAGCTGTTAACCGCGCATAACGAAGTGAGGAGATTACGTGATGCTCAACCTGCCTAAAGTTGTTGAGGGTGTAATTTACCCAGGTGCAACAAAAAAAGTCAGGTTTTCCACGATGCTTTTTTTCTTCATAGCTAGTTATATGACGAGACCATCAACATTTTTGATGGTCTTGTCATATACGAAACTTTATTTCTGTGGAGTAATAGTAAAGGAGCAATAAAAAAATTGTGGCATTCGAATTGATTTGAAAAAGTATATCGCAAGCAAGCAAATTTTTATTAAAAGAACCTGCATTTTTATGCGGGTTTTATTTTAGATGACATTAGAAGAACTTACATCGCTTGTGTACATTTTTGTAATACGAAGTATATCATTATCAGAAAATGGCTTTGCAAGAAACTCTACTGCACCGTACAGGTTCAATGGAGATACTTGTGTGTCATCCCCTGAAATCAATACAATCGGTACGCTGCTTTCTCCCGTTTCAGATTTTATCACTTGGCTTAGTTCGCGACCATCACTCTCGCCGATATGTATGTCCAGGAAAACAATGTCTGGTAAAAAGTCTTCAATAAGTTCAAGCCCTTCATTAATGGTAGCAGCCATTCGTGAACTATAATTATTTTTCTCAAAAAGCCTGTTAAGTACAAGTAGTAAATCTTTGTCATCATCTATGATCAGGATTTTTTTCATAACAAATAGTTTTCGATTAAACAACATGATGCAATATTAACCTGCTAATTAAAGTTAATACAAATCAGTGCTGCTCTATAACCGAAAGAATATTTCCAGCAGGATCTTTAAACCACGCTATCAATGGTCCTCCACCTCTGAAAATACCTTTCTCATCGGTTTTTATTTCACCTTCATATTGCTCAAATTTTATCCCAAGTTTGCTTAAATCATTCACGGCTTTTTCTATATCCGGTACGGGAAAATTGAGAATGGTAAAGGTAGCAGGAGTATGATTCTTTTTTTCATACACGATAATATCATTGCTTCCTTCAATATGAAGACGTAATATGGGCATTCCGCTCGGTTCTGAAAGAGATATTTGTAACAGACCGCTATAAAATTCTTTGGCTTTGGCAAGGTTATCTACAGAAAAACCGCTGAATGCTTTTGTGCTTTTAAACATGTTTTTGCTTTGTGGTGATTAAAATAAAAGTACAAATACCCTGCCCTGCTGGCTGGCAAGTTAGCGGTGGGTACTTTGTTCCACATTATACCTGAATTTAGTTTTATAACAGGTGCTAACCACACAAAAATTATGGGGCATAATTTTTGGTGCCGCAATCACATCTTAACCACTACCCATGGATAAATATGATGCCGTTATCATCGGTACCGGGCAGGGCGGTACCCCGTTGGCAAAAAAGCTTGCGAAACATGGCTGGAAAACTGCGATTATAGAAAAAGCAAATCCCGGAGGCACATGCATCAATACCGGGTGCACACCAACTAAAACGTTGGTTGCTTCTGCCAAAGCTGCACATACTATTGCAAACGCATCTGCATGGGGTATTGAAGTGAAAGATTATCACATAGACATAAAAAAAGTATTGGAGCGAAAAAATAAGATTGTTGAGCAATTCCGTGGCGGCGTAAGAAAAGGTGTTGCCAAAACAAACAACCTCACTTTTATTGAAGGCGCAGCTTTTTTTACAGCGAATAACACCTTAAGTGTAAAAGTAAAAGAAGGAGAAGCAATAGAAATTTTTGCTGATAAAATATTTATCAATACAGGTGCATCGCCATCAATACCGCCGATAGAAGGCATCGATAAAACAAAATATTATACCTCTGCTTCATTAATGGAACTGGAAGAAATTCCGCAACATCTAATTATCATTGGCAGTGGTTATATAGGCCTTGAGTTTTCACAACTTTATAAAAGGCTTGGCAGTAAGGTAACCTTACTTGAGAAAGGTGGACGGATTCTTAAAAAAGAGGATGAAGACGTGGCAACAGAGCTTGAAAAAATTCTTTCAGCAGAAGGTATCGTCATTGAAAAGAATATCAGGATAAATCGTGTTGAAGAAAAAAACAATAAAGTATTGGTGCATTGTACACGTGATAATAAGCCGGTAATAATAGAGGGAACGCACCTGCTGATAGCAGCAGGCAGAAAACCTTGCACTGAAGATCTGCATCTTGATATAGCAGGTGTAAAAGTGGATGATAAAGGCTTTATTCAAACAGATGAAAAACTAAAAACTTCTGTTGAAAATATTTATGCGTTAGGAGATGTAAAAGGTGGCCCTCAATTTACACATGTCTCTTACAACGATTATCTTATTTTATATCATAATCTTGTTAGTGGTGAAGAAAGAACGATAGAGAGCCGTATCGTTCCCTATTGTATATTTATGGACCCGCAACTTGGACGCGTTGGCATTACAGAACAGGAAGCGATTGAAAAGAACATTCCGCACAAGGTGGCGAAAATACCCGGCAATTACATTGCCCGGGGGTTAGAAACCGGTCATACGCAGGGTTTGATGAAAGCGGTTGTTCATGCAGAAGATGAAAGCGTACTTGGTGTTGCGATAATTGGCGAAGAAGGTGGTGAAGTGATGAGTATTTTACAAATGGCCATGGTTGGCAATATTAAATGGACTCAGTTGAGAGAAATGATTTTTGCGCATCCGTTGTATGCTGAATCCATCAACAATCTTTTTATGCAGTTTGATGAAGTATAGTTACTCCCAATGATTCTTGCAGAAAATATCAGCAAACAATTCAAAGGCGTTACCGCAGTAAAAGATGTGTCCTTTCACGTGGAAGAAAGAGAAACACTTGTACTGCTTGGTACCAGTGGTTGCGGTAAGACTACCACACTTAAAATGCTTAACAGGCTCACAGAACCATCGTCTGGAAATGTTTTTATCAATAATGAAAATACACGCAGTGTAGAGCCGTCTTCATTAAGAAAAAAGATTGGCTACGTAATGCAAAACACAGGTTTGTTTCCTCATTATACGGTTGCTGAAAATATCGCCGTCGTACCCAGGCTGTTGAAGTGGGGCAACGAAAAAATTATAGCACGTACCAATATCCTGATGGAAAAATTAAAACTGCCTGCTGCTGATTTTTTACATAAATATCCGCATGAATTGAGTGGCGGACAGCAGCAACGCATAGGACTTGCAAGAGCATTAGCTGCTGACCCGCCTGTGTTGTTAATGGATGAACCTTTTGGTGCCCTTGACCCCATTACGCGGATGGATATAGTACAGGAATTTAAAAGCCTTGACGAGCTTAAAAATAAAACCATCGTAATGGTTACGCATGATGTACAGGAGGCGTTTGAACTTGGCGATAAGATTTGTTTGATGGATAAAGGCAAAGTAATGCAAATGGGTAACCCGGTTGATTTGCTCTTTCATCCGGCAAATGATTTTATTAAAGACTTTCTCCATCATAAAAGTTTCCAGCTTGAACTAAACGCCGTAAAAATTTTTGCAGGATGGCAACAATTGGATGATGCAGCCAATACGAATGCTTCATTAAAAAGCAGCGATAGTCTATGGGATGCCTTACAGTTACTATCATCACAAAAAAACATTGACGTAACAGTGTACGATGAATCTTCTGGAACATATAAAAACATCGGCTTTAAACATATTCAATCCATTTATCAAACAATAAAAAACAGCAGGTGAATCAGTAATGAATGAGCAACAAACTTTGTGGCAGTTTATGCGGCAGGAAGCAGGTAAGCTATGGCAGCAAACACTTGCTCATATTGGTCTCACTGCTATAAGTGTACTGATTGCCGTAGCTGTAGGGCTACCCCTGGGTATATGGATAACAAAACGAAAAAACTTTGCAGGTTTTGTACTCGGGTTTGCAGGTGTTATGCAAACTATTCCAAGCATTGCCTTGCTTGGTTTTATGATACCCTTATTGGGCATAGGGCCGGTGCCAGCAATCGCTGCATTGTTTCTTTATGCACTGCTTCCGGTAATACGCAATACATACACAGGCATAAGAGAAGTTGATGCAAATATTGTTGAAGCCGCTAAAGGAACCGGTATGAGCAACCGGCAGATATTAATGCATGTTCAGTTGCCGCTGGCATTACCAGTAATACTTGCTGGCATAAGAACAGCAACGGTAATAAATGTGGGCGTTGCTACGCTTGCTGCTTACATTGCTGCAGGCGGTTTGGGTGAGTTTATTTTTGGTGGCATTGCACTTAATAACTCCAACATGATTCTTGCAGGCGCAATACCTGCTGCATTACTTGCAATCCTGTTTGATTTACTGCTGTCATCGCTGCAAAAAATGAATTTTAAATCCATGAAAAAAACTTCATGGGCATTGCCTTTGATACTGATTGTATGCTCTTCTTTTTATTTGCTTCCTTTTTC
>Ga0105239_10005259_pt1 | contig 15224 bp, 10 predicted proteins | sample KBSC44metaG_FD_92761 | JGI IMG/M metagenome (GOLD analysis project Ga0105239, IMG submission 92761) | Corn rhizosphere microbial communities from Kellogg Biological Station, Michigan, USA - KBS C4-4 metaG | ecosystem: Host-associated > Plants > Roots > Rhizosphere > Soil | place: Michigan, USA...
ACGCCCGCTTGCTCTAAAACCTTTTGCGAGCTCTTCGTCATCGCACGAACCGCCGCTTTAAAAATCTCGCGACCATTCATCTGCACATAGTGCAGACCTTCACGAACCGTTTCTTCCGTCGCCGGATGCTTGGAACCACCACCCGGAAGCGTTAACGTATAACCAAGCGATCCATCTGCCGCCAAATGTGTGGCTAAGATTTTAGATTGTGAACCTTCCGGTGCACGTCCTAAAACTACAGCGCCCGCGCCGTCACCAAACAAAATGCAAGTTGAGCGATCTTTGTAATTGATGATGCTCGACAAGACTTCAGCACCAATGATCAAAATATTTCTGTAAACACCGTTACGAATATATTGTTCTGCCGTGGTCATCGCATACAAGTAACCAGAACACGCGGCCGACATATCGACCGCCATGATGTCGCGACATTTCAGTTTGGACTGGAGCACACACGCCGCCGACGGCATCACTTGATCGGGAGTGACAGTTGCAAACAAAATCGCATCTAAATCTTCGCTAATGATCCCGGCTTCGCGCATGGCGTTTTCAGCCGCTTGGTACGCCATATCCGTCGTGACTTCACCCTTGGCTGCAAGATGACGGGATTTGATTCCCGTGCGATCCATAATCCACTCGTCGTTTGTTTCAACGAGCTTCTCGAGATCTTCGTTCGTAAGTGTACGTTTAGGGAGGTATGAGCCGGTTCCTAGAATTTGCGAATTGAACACGGTCACCTCATTTTCCTGGCGTCGTTAACATAATTAGTCACTCTACCGCAAACTAGCTCAGATCCGCACGGCAAAAGTGAGTCCGTCGCTGGTCGGCAAAATGGTCGAGCGAAGCCTTGGGTCATTCGCACAACGTTCATTAAACTCACGTAAGGCTTCGACGCGAGGAGAATCGCGTTGTGAAGTCGCAATCTCGCCCATCGCAAAGGTGTTGTCCGCGAGTAGTGCTCCCCCTCTACGCAAGTTGCGCATCGCCCACTCGAAATAAGCCGGATAAGAGGGCTTATCGGCATCGATGAACACCAAGTCAAATGGGCCATATTTTTCAATGCTTGAAAGTTTCTCAACCGCAGCACCAACAATGATTTCAACACGGTCACTCAAGCCAGCTTTTTCAAATGACTCGCGCGCCACATCAGCATGCTTCGGTTTAAATTCGAAAGTGTAAAGGCGACCATCTGTCGGTAGACCACGCGCCATACAAACGCCCGAATACCCAGCGAGGGTTCCGATCTCGACGATTTTTTTCGCGTTCATTGAGCGAACTAAAACTTCAAGATGAAGCCCATCCATACTGCCAACATGAATATCAGGAAGACCGGAACGAGCGGCTCGTTCGCGAATTTCTTTCAAGACAGGGTCTTCCGGATGAAAGACCCTTTCGACATACTCTTCTAATTCAGGCGTCGTGTGAGAATAGTTCTTCATGCCCCACTTCTAGTGGAACAACTGGCAACCGGCAATCGAAAGATCGATTTGATTATCAGCTGTTAAACAACTGTAAATCCAGTAAGTCTGCTCGGCATAACCATAACCTTGGTGGTAGCTGATGCCGCCTTTTTCATCGACTTCACATGGATTGTTCATCGAGCACTGATCGCCATCTTCGTTGATCGTGTTATTGATCGCGACGACTGTGCGAGTGCCATCAGCCGTAACCACTGGCGAGCCAGAAGTTCCACCGATCACTTCACAGCCAGGGCGCGAGTAGCGAACCGAATCCTGCCATACGTAGCCCTCTTCGTGCACTTCGTGCGCGAACGCTTCGATGGAGCAAGAATAACCGCGATCCCAGTAGCCTGAAATTACATTGATCGCTGTGCCAGTCGCCGGATGCTTTGAAGACAATGTAAATGGACGAACATTGTACTTCGATAAAATCTCAGCATACGTCTGACGCACTTGATAGAGTGTGACGTCGGACTTTGTCATTGTTGAATAAATGACTTTGGTTGCATTGAGCGCACCGACTTCTTGATTGTTCGCATCGTACAAATAAAGCGAACGACGGCTCGATTGATTTTGTACAAACTGACCCGGTTCAGGAAAACCGGTCTCTAAACAATGACCGTTGGTCAAAACGACCGCCATGTCTGAGTCTTTCGAAGTTTCGAAGCGAATCAAACTTCCTGAACGATTCGACAAGCGAATGATGCCTTCGAAATTGTAGTTATTGGTAAAAGTTTCCGGCAAAGCGATTGAAGCCGGCGCCATTCTTGGCAATGGCAATGCGTTAGCAGCCAATGGCGTTGTGCACGCCAAAGCAAATAAAATCCATTTCATGGGTTCCCCTCCCTAATGTAGTGAAAATCGTCGCAATGGTTTTGTGTCCTTGGCAAGCTTATTTGCTTGTGATTGCGAATTAAGGTAGGTCAGACCCCATGGCACGATTAGGTTTATTGACTGGTGGCGGCGATGCGCCCGGTCTCAACGGAATTATCGAAGCAGCTTGTCGCGTTCTTCTTCATCACGGACACGAGATCCTCGGCATTTGCGATGGATTCGAAGGCGTGTTCGAAGATCGCATCAAGCATATCAAGCGCGAAGAGATTGAAAATCTCCACTCGATGGCGGGCACGTTTTTAGGCACATCGAATCGCTCCGGCACAACCGGGCGCGAAGCGGAGTTTTTAGAAAAATGGCGCAAGCTCAAACTCGATGGCGTGATCGTCGCCGGCGGTGATGGCACTTTTTCTGGGCTTAAAGCTTTCCAAAAAGACATGCCGTTGATCGGCGTTCCGAAAACAATCGACAACGATTTGTCGGGCACCGAAGTGACCTTTGGCTACGACACCGCTTGTTCAGTCGTTGCGGATAGCGTCGATGCTCTTCGGGCGACAGCCGATGCCCATCGTCGCGTCATCGTGATCGAAGCGATGGGGCGAACTGCGGGATGGATCGCGCTCGGCGGCGGTATGGCCTCTTACGCCGATGCCGTGTTGATTCCAGAGCGACCGTTTTCCTATGAAAAACTAAAAGCGTTCATCAAAGAGCGCCAAAAAACACAACGAGGAATGGTGATTGTCGCAGCCGAAGGTGCACATGCTGAAAAAGAATCCGCAAGTGTCGCTTTTAGAGTTGAAGATGCACCGCAAGCCGAGCGCTTTGGCGGTATTGCCAATGCGTTGGCCCGCTGGATCGAAAAAGAATGTGACTGGGAAGCACGCCACGTCGTCTTGGGTCATTTGCAACGCGCTCGCGCCCCCACTCCAACCGATCGCTTTCTCACTCTTGCCATGGGAGTGGAAGCCGCCCGTATGGCGATGGAAGGGGCCTGGGGTCAGTGCACAGTTTATCGGCAAGGTCAGATCCTGCGCGCGCCGATTGCGGATCTCATGGGACCCGTTCGGCTCGTTTCCGACGATCATCGCTGGGTGAAACTGCTGCAGAGTCTCGGAAGTTTCATTTGAGCACGCTTTGAGATCGCGATAGGCTCTCCGGATGGGTTCAGGACATAACCATCCACCACACACGCACTTCGATTCGCAGCGCAATCTATTGATTGCGTTCATTATGAATTTAATTTTGGCCGCGATCGAATTCGCCGGTGGTCTTTGGGTCGGTAGCGTCGCCGTCTTGTCCAATGCACTTCATGATTTTGGCGACGCAATCAGTTTGGGCGTTGGCTATTTCTTGCAACGCCGGTCCGAGCGCGGCCCGAGCGAGAAATTCTCGTACGGTATGCGACGCTTGTCGCTGCTTTCGGCTTTTATCTCAGGCCTTGTGATTTGTGGTGGCGCTGTCATTATCATTATCGAATCACTCGAGAAATTTTCCAATCCAGGCGAACCGCACCCGGGCGGAATGTTGATGCTTGCCATTGGTGGTATCGCCATCAACGGCTTTGCCGCCTGGAAGCTCGGTCACGGTCATTCGCATAATGAAAAAATGATGTCGTGGCATTTGATCGAAGACATGTTGGGCTGGGTCGCCGTCGTGATCGGCGCGCTTTGTATTTATGCTTTTGACATCAAATGGATGGATGCGGTTCTTGGAATTGCGATTTCTATTTTCGTTTCTTTCAACGTCCTTCGCCAGTTGCTCAAGACCTGCGCATTATTTTTACAAGGCAATCCCGATCCATTAAAGCTTCGCGAATTCCGCGACGCGATTTTGAAAATTCCAGAAGTACTGAGCCTGCATGATCTGCACTTTTGGAGTCTCGACGGCGAACATCATGTGCTTTCGATGCACGTTGTGACTTCACTACCACTCACACAATCGTTTGCGCTTAAAAATCGCATCCGTGAACAGAGCTTTCACTTAGGCGAAGTCCACCTCACGATCGAGGTCGAATCGCCCGACGATAAATGCATCGATAACTGCGACGATGGTGAAGTCGAGCATCATCACGATCACACAGGCTGCGGCGGCAATCACAAATGAAATTCTTTTTACTCTTTATTTACCGCACGATCGTCGCACCGATCGGCGTTTTGTTTATGGTCAGCTTTGGCTCATTCTTCATTCCCAAAGTGCGAATGGGTTTAAGGCTTCGTCGACAAAAGCGCGATTGGCCAAGTTTTGCCTCCCGGCCGATTTGGATTCATGCGGCCTCCGGCGAATTTGAATATGCAAAGCCTTTGATTCGCGAGCTTAAAAAACAAAATCCAAAATCTTCAGTCGTCGTCACCTATTTTTCACCCAGCTTTTCGGAAGCCATAAACAAATTCCCGGGCGTGGATTTCTCTTTACCGCTGCCACTTGATCTTCCTGGCCCAAGCCGCGCATTTCTAAAAAAACTCAATCCTAAGTGCGGGCTGATCGCACGAACCGATCTTTGGCCGGAAATTCTGCATCAGGCGCATAGTCTCAAAATTCCGCTAATTCTATTTTCCGTGACGAAAACGAAGCGTCCAAGCGTGCTCGTGCGCAGTCTCTATCAATGGCTCTACGGTTACCTCAATGCTGTCTTTACGGTTTCCGAAGCCGACGCGAACGTTTTAAAGGCGATTCTTCCGGGGACGAAGATCGAGGCGATTGGCGACACACGATTTGATCAAGTCCTCGAGCGACTCAATTCTCCCAAGCCTCTTCGCAGCGAACTGAAACCGAAGCGACCGACAACTCTTGTTGCCGGCAGCACTTGGTGGGAAGACGAAAAGGTTTTGATCGAGGCTCTGACTCCACTACTACAAAATCACAAACTCCAGTTGATCGTCGCACCTCATGAACCCACATCGGCACATATCGAGTCGCTGTATCAGGAATTTCAAAAACGAAACATTGCCGTACAACTCTACTCACGCGCGCCTGAGTTTGAATCCGGAGTTTTGATCATCGATCAAATCGGCATTCTCGCTGAACTTTATCAATGGGGCTCGGTCGCATTTGTTGGCGGTTCTTTTAAAAAGACAGTGCATTCGGTTATGGAACCACTCGCGGCCGGTTGCATCACGATCGTTGGGCCTTATCACCGCAACAATCGCGAAGCGATTGAATTTCAGAATTTAAAATCAGGCGATCAATCGTTTGTGCAAGTCGCACAAAACTCGGATCAATTGAGACAGATTGTGGCGAATGATCTCGCGGCAGGGGCTCCCGCCACGAGGATTGAAGAGATTCGCTCGGCCGTCGCCGCTCGCGGCGGCGCGACCAAGAAACTTACTTCGGTTTTACTGCGTTCGGATCTTTGATCGGCTGCAAGATCTTTTCTTCGTTCCGGCAGGCATTGTCCTCTTTCCGACTGCAGACCTCACTGTTTTGATCGTTGTCGACGTTGATCACGCGATTACCAATTGGGAATGGCGTAATCGTCTCGCCCTCCGGCACTTCGGTATAAATGCCCGGGAAACTTGGCGTGATCATCTTATATGTGTTCGTCAACTTATCGAGCGGCCAATCGGCTTTGACCTGAAGTTCCTTGCCCAGCATCCCTTTGCTGTAGCTTTTCCAACTCACATCTTCTTGGCCATTGATGAGCGTAATAAACGCTCCGAAATCACGATCTCCACGAAGCGACAAGAGCCACGGATGGTTCAGCAAATCCGCCTGATCCAGCATGTCACCTTCGGTAAAGTGCTGCGTGAAGTAGTAATAATCTTCATTCACGAGTTTACCAACTCTGTCTTTACCATTTGAGTCTTTGCCACGTGGTTCATACGTTCTTGTGCCTTCGCACACGAGAATTCCGCGCGAGAACAAATGCTCAAGCGACTCGCCGTTCGTGTTTTCCATTTTGCGTTCTGGTCCAATCATCGTCTCTGCATTGAATTGCTGACGACCCAAAACCGGTAACGGCATGTTGAATGGTAGCTTGATCTTGTAATTCAACATTGCCGGATTCAAACGGAAGATTCGGCATTTTTCGTATTCCAATAACTCGACTTCAAACTTCGCGATCTGTGACGCGAGATAAGTTTGTGCGCTCACACTTGTACCGGTCGAATCACCCATCGATTCGCTCGACTTGAACGAATATGGCTTAATCGCAAAACCAGCAAGCACACCGTATCGAGCGGCGACTGGGCCGCCTATCATCTCACCGATCGCGCCGCCGACAAAACCATTGAGTAAGTCAGTAAAGTCCGCGCCCGCACCACGCGAATTTCCGCGCGAAACAGAGAAGCTGTTACCAACGTTCAAGTTCATCTGCAAACCGCCGCGGAACGTATAGTGCGGACCCGTTTCGAAGACGCGAAGTTTTTTATCGAGCGCAATCGACGACTCAGTCGGATCATGCATCTTATCGACACACGACGAGTATAAGTCGGCCGCAAAACGATCCGGATGATCCACCGGATAATTTTCGCCGTAGAGCGATGACCAAGTATCTGCAAACCAGCTCGACCATCCTTTCGATGGCGGCGCCTTCACCAACTGACCCATCCGCGACATCACATGATTCACCATCAAGTGACACACACCTTCAGTTTGATCTTGCGTCGCGGTCTTTGGATCAAAGTTCAGCAACAGATCGCGAACTTGTGCTGGCTTCCATTGAACACGCACCGTTTTGTCGCCACGAATGAGGCCCCAGTAGCTCGAAATACCCGAGCTCATTTTATTCGCGATGTCTTCTGGCGTGATGGTATTTTCCTGCGTCGGCACCGGCTGCTGACCAGCAGGCATGACGATTTTATACTCGTCAACATTGTCTTTATTCAAAAGCGCAAAGTCCATGTTGTACTGGCTGACGAAGTTCGGCAATGCAGCCACTTGAGGCATGCGATTGGCATACTCTTGTTTGAGCTTTTTCTCGGTCGTCTTCAAACCTTCATGCGGAATATGATTTTCATCACTGCGAGGATCATCATCAAAGCTCTGATAGCAAAGATGCGACAACGCATTGAAGTAAGGACTATAACGATACGAGATATTCTCACGGCGGACCGGCGCAATAAACTGCGACACGGTTGTTATAGCCGCAGGCAAGTTTGGTCCATTCGGATTTGGCGTCACAGAGGTAATCGCGGCGTCGGGATAAGCCGGGTTGATGGCTCGGGGCAACGTTTCAACGATATCGCTGTTTGGCTCTTCTTGGATCGCGAAAAGCTCATCCTCTGACGGCGGTAAAATTTCGCCAGGTGCGGGATTGTCTTCTTTTCGTGATTCAAACTTCGAGCGACTCAGTTTATCTTCTGGATCATCAATCTTTTTTAGCTGCCACGGCAGCAAGAACGGATTTTCCTGGCGACAAACTTCATCCAAGTTATCTGTTGCACGAACGGCGTCGCTATAAGCGTTGCTGAGGAAAATCACAGGACCGACAAACGTCCGCGGCTTTAAACCGTTATCGCGGTGATCGGTCTCTGGATAAGTGTGAATGCCATCGTTCTCGACAAACAATTCGCAGTCAAAGCGATCACAGTCCGGCAACTTCTGTTGTGTGAAATCCTGATAGAGCGCCTTAACCAAATCGTCGCCAAAATCCAATTTGAGCTGCGACTCATTTCTTTTCTCTTCATCGGTTTTTTGGTCCTCAGGTTTATTCTGTCCGATCGGCAATTTCGCCAGTTGATTTTTGAAATCATCGGCAGAACCCGATTTCAAGTCTTCATCAAGCTTCTTGAACACATTCTTCCATTTTGCCGCAGTCGCGTCTCTGCGCGCTGAATAGTTCTTCATGAAATTTTCGTAGTCGGCGTTGGCAGTTGGTACCTTGCCCTCTTTTAGGAACTGCCCGTAACATTTTTCTTCATTATTACATTTGTAAGAATCCCGCTCTTTGTTGAGTTGCTCAATTTCGCCACGGTAATATTTTTGTACGACCTCATTGGCCGCCAGATCTTGTTCGTCGATCGTCTCAAGCTCAATCAGGAAGTTGGCGCGAACACGCATCAAACGCAGATCTCGCATCGTCAATTCGATTGGCTTAATTAAGCGTCCATCCACCACGCGCACGAGCGCCGTTTTGGTCGTGACATATTCGCGCGGCGGTACTTTCGCCAATGCTTTCTCCAACCCCGCTGGATCACTTTGACGATCCAAACATTTTGGATTCTTTAGAGTGCTTCCTTCGCCACCAATACACTCAGTCCCAGCCTTTCCGTTCGGCTGCATATAAATACTCAATTCCGGCGTTGCTGGATCGAGGAAACTTTTTTGGATTCCGACTTTCAGAAGATAGATACCATCCCGCAAGTTCTCGGTCGTCTTACGCGCATTGACGATACCAGAATAACGAAGCACTCGTGGATCGACCTCAAGCAAGATCGTTTTCTTAACCTGCATCTGCATGTAGCGATCGAAATCATAGAGGAAGCGAATTGTGTGGTAGCCATAACCACCCGTAAAGAAACGCGACTCGGGTTTCTTTTGGTGATTGATGTCTTCAACGAATTTCTCGTTAACCTCACCCGAACGAAGATCGAATCCAAACGTGAATTTGTCATCCCAAGGATTGAGAACGAACTTCAGCTCTTGGCCTGCGGCTTCTTTCTCAACATTTTTTGGCTCATCGACGAGCGGCGCCCCTCTTGGCACTTCACGCAAGTCGCGCTCGATATCTTTTAATTTCGGATTGTACTTATCAAATTCCGTAACCGGAATCGCGTACTCGTCCGCATGGAGCCGAACCTTGTTCGGACCAATCATCTTAATTTTAACCCGTTTCGTAATAAACTGTTCTGGTTTATAATACTCATGCGTGACGTGTGCAATCCAGCGCAAGCAACCTTCATCATCCGTAGTGAAGATCTGATTCTTTTGATAGAAGTCTTTATCTGGCGGCGTCTTATCTGACGGATCCTGAACATACTCGACGGAAAACGGCGTCTTAATCAGACGTCCACCGGTCATCGTGTCAGTGATACAAGTGCTCGCAGAATAAGTAACCGTACGACGTGTCGCCGTTTCTGGTGGGTCGGTCGCGATCGTGACGAAACGAAGTTTCATCGTCGAGAAGAACAATGGTTCTTTCTTGTATGCCAAGCGCGCGGCTTCAAATTTCTTGAAGTTGTTCGCATCCGACAAGAAATTGAGCATGTTACATTTTTCTTTATTGTGGTGTGCACAATCCGGATTCGGAGTTCCCGTCTTGTCACCCATCTCACGAACGTCACCAAGCTCGTAAATGTACTCAAACGACTTCAATGGCAGCTGACCACCAAACAATCCAGTTGGAATAATTCGGATCGCCATCGAGACGTTTCCGAACGCGGTCGTCTTTTCAAGATTCGTACGAAGTGTCGTATGAATCTGTCCATCCGCTTCAACGGTGGCCATGGTCGACATGGCACCCATTGTAAGGATCGCTTTCTCATCTTGATTGTCGCCCGCATCTGTTGCCACTAAATGGGCAAAGATCGCGAACTTCATACCAACAGGTAAATCCTGCGGTTTTGGAATATTAGAACCATCATAAAGTGTCACATATGGTTTCATCGTGATGGCGTAATCAACGACTTGACCATCCGCATATCTTTGTCGCGTCAGCGGATGGACATGGATGCTACTAATCGAAAGATCAGCGCCATCTCTCTCGTTATCATCGCCGCCACTCAGGAAAGCCTTTTGTTTTTGTGGTTCATCGGCAGAGACGGCATTCGGAGGCCTTGCCACGTCTCGTCCGCACATAACACTGTTGCCACCATTGCGACGATCGTTCGTCGCCATCGCCCACGGATCTACATAATAGGTTGCGATCGCAAACGCGTTAACTCCAGGAACAATGAGTTTTCGCTTCAACTCTAACATGACAGATTTTTTACCGAGCGGATTGAAATCCAACGGCTCGTGCCAAACGATACAACCGGCTCTCGTACTCGCGCCGTCGGCATTTTCATCGTTCGGATCTGGAAAGTAACGCTGACCCGTTGCCATATCCTCAATTTCGAATTTCTGGCCACGGAATGACTTGTTCGTCAAAGTGTCACTCATGCAGGCTTTAAACGAAATGTTCGCTCGTCGCGAAATTTTCACTGGCGCATCTTCAGGCACCGGCTCTGGGCGACCATCGCCTTTACAACTATCTACATAGATCAACGAACTGCCGTTGGTGTTCGACTCCTCAGCCTTCTTGGCAGTACACGCCGACAACGTCAGCAGCGCCGTTCCTAATAGTGAAATCAAGATGTAACTAGAACGAACCATAGTCGGTCTCCACCCCTAAAATAGCTGTTGTCATATGAAATTGATTGTCAGACGCAACGACCGGGTCTGCTGAAACATATTGTCCATAAACAGAAAAACCCGATTTTTTGAAACGAGTTTTTGCCGTGACGGCATAGCCCTGGCGATTGGTGTTACCAAAGCGGTACGCCGTGTACGCCGCCGGCGTTACATCCGTTTCACTATAGAAGAGATCAAGTGCGAGTGACGCGCGAATAAATTTACGATCAATAAATGGCTCGATGCGAATATCGTTGGCATCGCTATGAGCCGATGGAGCCTTCAAGTTTTTCGTATGATTGATACCAGCTGTGATGCCGAAAAGTTTCGCTTGCTGCCATGTCACGGACCCGCCAGCAAATACTCCGTCAAATGCATATGCGAAAGTGGAACAAGCCTCTGCACCACAACCATTCGGCTTATTACCCAGCATCTGGCTCTGGTAGGCGATTTTCGACGGCAACGAGTTCCATGTGTAATGGCCGCCCATGATATTAAAGCCAATGCCTTCTTTTGGTTCGAAGCGAAAGTTGGCACTTTGTGTGTAGAACCAAGGAACTGCTTCACGACCTTGACGATCGGTATTGAGTGAAGTCGAAGTCGGAACCACTTGCTCTAACGAAATGTCTAAATGCGTGTCCTGATCAAAATCGATGTGACCCATTTCCATCGCACCAGGAAATGCTTTTCCTTGTGAGACCACTTGATTGGCACCAAGAAAAGCTTGGCTCAAAGAACCACCACGAATTTCGAACCATTTCACTGGTACGAACTGGATGAAACTATCGCCAAGACTGACATCGGATTGATACTCATCACTTTCGATGTGCTGCTGTAAACGAGCCGAATAAAACGATCCACCTGGTGAAAGGCGAAGCGCCAACATTTCATTCAACTTGATGTCTAAGTTTGTGTTGAAGCGCGCGACGAATGCAAAACCTTGATCCATCCCCTCATCACGAGATTGACCTTCGGTTTGAACCTGCCACCAGCCTTGAAATTTACGACTTAAAACATCGGGTGAACCAATGCGAAGCATACTTTGATTGGGCGCACTGACATTACCAGTCGTTGTCCCTTGCGATTTGATTTGGTCAGGCGAAACTTGCCCTGGCAAATCTTGGGGAAATTCCTGCGCGAACGCCGCTAAGGAAACAAAAGTTCCCACAAGGCAAGGCAGACAAATGGAGGATAAGCGGATCACCAAATCATCCTTCTTTGAGAGGTTGCTGTCGTTCAATTCTGAATTTCTCTTCTCAACTATTTCTTTTATGGTTACGGAACATTTCAAATTCCGTTCCAATTACGCCGTTTTAAGTTCGCGACACCGACAATAAAGACGATGCCATCCCCGCCCTTGGAGATGCGAGCTAAGTCCCTGTTGAACCAACGTTTTTTCTGTTTACCGTTGGAGGATTACTGAGATTGTCATTTGTTTTCAAGACAGTGTTTTATTAGGAAAATGTTAGAGAGGCTATAAAAAATGCCGATATGTCGACCGCCGAAGCATCAATTGTAATTTCTATAACGAGTGAAAACTCTCGAGAAAAAGCAGACTTCGCAAACCGAACCAACTCCACTTCTCGCCATCCACAATGGCAGAGGGAAAGCGAAGTTTTTTGAGTTCGGTCTTTTGTTTCGCGAACGGGAACGGCTCCGTTGAAAAGAGTAATAACGTAGTTTCTTCATTCAAGGTTTCTAGAGAAATTTTCGGGTATGACACCGCTTCTGTGAAGAGAATTTTATTTTCTCCAACGACATGCTCGAGCATGGAACCAATAAAGGTCTGACGAGAAACCGCCATCCACGGATTTTTCCAAATCATATAGACGATCGTTTCGATTTTCGCTTCGTCATGGATCGGATGAAGCCATTCTTCGACCGTTGGAAGATTTGCGAGCGAGCGATGCTTTTTCGGCATTGCCAACACGGATGAAAAGCGATGCGAATATTCCATCAGCTTTGGCAACTTCGTAGCGGTCGCAAGCAGAGCGAGTTCCTTTGGCATGTCATTGATGTTTTGTACGTGTGTCGTAAAAATCGGTGCTCCACTGTACGCACCCATTTCGCGCGTGTTTTCTTCGCGATCTAAAATGATCAGATCTGGCTTGAGGCTTTCAAGCTTCTTGAGATCCCAATCCTTAGTTCCTCCGATGGCCGGAATGCCTTTGATTTGATCATGCGGATGAATGCAAAAGCGGGTGCGACCAACCACGTCAGCTCCGGCTGCAATTAAAGTCTCCGTCCATGAGGGAACCATCGAAATTATACGCATCGTAAACACGAGATTATTTGATTTTGTTCATCTTTTGGAGTTGATTTTGATGTTTGGGTCTTATTTTAGGAGAAGGCAATGGCCAAGGAATTCATTCCGTTACGTTCGATGCAACAAGAGCAGCGCTTTGGAAAAGGCGACGTTCTGGTCGTTTTTGGTGAGGTTTTTCAACGCGGTTATGTGAACGGCTTGATCGATGAAGCTCGCGACAACGGCATGAAAGTGATTTTCTCCACGGTTGGTCGACGCGATGAGAACGAAAAACTTCGTCCATTGACCGAACAAGAATTAAGCGAAAAAGATCAGCCGCTGATCAATCTTCCTCTCGAAGCCGGTTTTGATATGGAGACCGATTCGACCGGCAAACGCCCGATCGACCGCGTTGCCGGCTTGAAATTGTCGGAATGGAAAAATGCCGATCTGAATGAAAACGATCTTCGCATTTGTTCAGAAAAAGGCACGACTCGTTTTCGCAAATCAGTGCAAGAGTACATGAAAAAGCTCGAGCCGATGATTCCCGAAGGCAAAAACGTTTTATTTGCGCACACGATGGCGGGCGGCGTTCCGCGCACCAAAATTGTCATGCCGGTGATGAACCGGGTATTTAAAGGCAGCGGCGATCGCTACGCTTCTTCATTAGAATTTTGGGAAAGCCCGCTCGGTCGTTTTTGTGACATTAGCTTTAACGACGTGACAGCCGAAACTTTTGCCCATCTCATTGAGTTGTCAAAACCGATTCGCGAAAAAATTGAAAAGGCCGGCGGTCACGTTGGCTACACCGCTTATGGTTATCACGGCACTGAAATTCAGTTTAAAGGCGATTACCATTGGCAATCTTATTCACCTTACTTACAAGGTTTTGCGAAAATTCGTCTCGAAGAAATTGCTGAAAAAGCATTTCGCGACGGAATTCGCGCTTGCGTGTTCAACGCGCCAGAAATTTTGACGAACTCAAGCTCGATCTTTTTGGGCGTCGAGGTCGCTTTGTATCCACTGCTTGGCGCTTTGAAGCGCGAGGCACCCAATCACCCGTACACAAAAACGGTCATGGATAAATGTGCGGCGTTGTTGAAAGACGATTGCTCACTCGATGATATTTTGTCGCTGACCGATTCATATTTCTCGTCTGACGTGATCAAGCGCTGGACGAAATTCCCTGAATGGCCACAACACAACGGCCCTGAGCAAATGGCTTTAATGCGCGAGACTTCGACGAAGATCCTCGATATGCACAAAGACCAAAAAGCTTTATTGACGGCAGAGCTAAGCGAAGTCGTCTTCCGTGCATGTGGCAAAGCCATGCTCGCCGAAGGCGCAAAACCGCGCAAACCCGTCTGGTGGATCGGCCACGACCTAGTCGCCAAACTCGCCACTACCTAAATTCTCTAAAGGGTGGTTACCACCTTTTAGAGAATTAGTAGAGTGGGCCGGAGGTCAGCGAGATTTTCCACAGGATGTAGCCCAGTGGAAGTGCCGCTAAGACGATGGTTACTATTGCGTCTGTGAGTGCCGAAGATGATGTGAGTTTGAATAGGTCTTTCACGAAAAGTGCTGCGAATGGGATGGCGAGTGCGAGCATTCGCCATGGACTGATATCCATGAAGACGTAGCCCAGTACCATCACGACGCCGATGAAACCACTCATGAATGGCAACACGGCATGGAGTGATAAGCGCTTTGAGAAGAGCCATGCCATGACTGCTAATCCACCTGAGATCACTGCTAAACTTGTCATGAGTTGGCTCATGAGCAAACTGCTCTCGAGCAAGAACAACACGCTCGCCGCAGTGAATGTGACCATTCCCATTGAAACAACAGTCAGCGGTTTTGAAACGCGAAGCCCGCGCTCTAAAGCGCCCCACATTCCCCAGCCAGCGCAAACCAAAGCCAAAACATTTCTCGCTTGTACCGGTGAATTGAGAATTGCGTGATGTAATTTATAAACAACTAAGATGACACCAACGATGATCCAAGTGCCGCGAAATAACGTCTTTGCGTAGGTGCCAGGAGCGGCGACCCAGCTAAAGAGACCAAACCATAATGCGACCCATGCAAGGGAGCCAGCGCCACCTTCCGGCGGCCATACGGGCGCTCCTGAGAGCAAATACGATGAAACGACGAAGCCCGCCGCCACAATCAAACCTTGCATGCGTGAGCGCCAAGGTTCAGGAGCCGAGCCAAAAAGTAAAACTAAAATTCCAACGACGACAGCCGGAGCCATCGCCGTTTTAAGGAACATTTCGACTAGCACTTAAGCTTTCTCGCCTTCGAGACTCACCATGATCTCAACTTCGTCGCTGACTTTTTCTGGGCCAACCATGAAGTTCATGCCGTAGTCGCTACGTTTGATCGAGAATTTTGTTTCGCCACCTGCGGTGTTTTTTCAT
>Ga0105239_10005260_pt1 | contig 15224 bp, 16 predicted proteins | sample KBSC44metaG_FD_92761 | JGI IMG/M metagenome (GOLD analysis project Ga0105239, IMG submission 92761) | Corn rhizosphere microbial communities from Kellogg Biological Station, Michigan, USA - KBS C4-4 metaG | ecosystem: Host-associated > Plants > Roots > Rhizosphere > Soil | place: Michigan, USA...
ATTGACGGAGATGAACACGTGCTAGCCTGCGGGTCGATAGGGACGAAGAGGAGTTCCCGCTCATGGCTTGCTGTCTTGCCAGTGGAAATTACCTGAATACCTGTCGTTGCAGTGGTCCCGCTGGATTTGGCCATGGTGGTGTAGCAACTATTTCGATACTGATACTGATACTGTTACGAAGACGATGACTGCTTTATCTTGTTGAATGATACTTCTACTCTTACCCGAGCTGAGACGTCGGACACATCGAAATATTCTAGTTGGCACCGCTCTCCGACTGACGAGATGGCCCCTCGGCCCACAATTGTGGTCTTCGCAGGGTGGGCCAAATTGATTGACGGCAATCTCATTCGGTGAGATGGGGCGCACGATTGTACCACGTGCAAGTAGCACATTCTCTGTCGCCGCTCGATCACAATGTGGAGTGAATTTGTGGAACTGAGCCCTGCAGAGGCCCAACGGTTGCTTGCTTCCGGATATGGCAATTTTTGGGCGAATCATTTCTTTGCTGCCAAACGCGAAGTTATGTCATCGTGGATCTCCTGCGTATCATGCGTCAAGTATGGATCTCGATATCAGAGCACCAAATGCAGGTCCACCGACAATCTAGAGACTAAAGCGGATATTACTCAGGAAATATAAGCAACACCCTTAGGTAATCACCGGGGACTGCAGGCAGCGGGTCGGGTATGGCAAAGCTTGTGAATCCTAGGGTAGATTTTAGCTCATGGGTCGATGAAACTCTTCCTCCACAAATTCCCTCTGGCTAACGGGTATTATTGGATCCATACTTGAGTCTTGGGGCCCCCGTGGTCAACCGCCAGCTTAAAAGCCCTAATAATGCCACTGCATTCGTCTCCGCTACGATTATGGAAAGGCTTGTGCAACAATCTGGAAGTTACCGACATCAGCACACGCTGAAGTAGCTCTGTGGCCCTCATCAAGATCTACCAGTGTAGACCGCAACAAACACCAGGACTTGGTCGGTCCGAATCATATGTCTTCTGATAAGAGCCCGGAGATTAAATGTCATGACCGAAAGGTCCGTTCAAATCGAATTGCACGATTGATCAAGGCTATCATCCGGCGGGACTATCCGATTGGTATTCAATTCGTTGACCAAATCTCAGCATCGGTGGTACAGACGTCCTCGCCAGCACAAAGAAAAAAACGCTCTTTACATAAGGATAAAATGGCACATAGTCTCAAGACAATTCTTGGACAAGGGGCGAAACCAGAATTCCCTGCCATCGATCGTTCCCGGCATGCATTTTTCTCCGGAAACTATGATCCTGGCAATGCCGCGAAAGATCTACGCTTAAAACTGTCTAGAGCACTTCCTTCAAAGTTGGCCAAGTCACTGTTGGAGCTATCTTTTCTCCGGTCTAAGCCTGCATAATGGACGTCATTGTCTTCATAAAACGTCTCAGCCTCGCGCTCGACCACTTCCACCGTGGCGGGAGAGATGCTCCAGATTTTGCGGACATCATTCAGGCCCGGAATAGAATTCAATATAGGCTCTTCTCACTCCCATATGATCTAGAAAGCATATCGCCAGCGGACATATCCCCGTAGAAATTATACCGAATTTACCTCTTGATCTACAGCAACATATTGTATTATTTCCACTTCCACCATCCTACGGTGTCGGGAGCCGACGCGCGATGGCCCTCAAGGCTCTATTCGTTGAGGAGAGTCAAAAGCATCTCTTCGCGCGAGAGACACAACTGAGGGCAGATTTTTGTCGTGGGCAGTGACGGCAGTAATGTCCTTCGCTTATGGTTCTAGAATCAATACAGCTGGGTAGCTTCCGACATTGGGATAGTGTCCGGGAAACAGCTGGACTTCTTTTCTGTGGCTGTATATGGTGCTTACTAAGGAAGCGGTGGGCTTTTAGGCGGAATCTCGCATGCGTAGTGCTCTAGGTGTTCTGCCAGGAGAATATAGAGAAACAAAAATTGTAGACAGATTGTTTGAAAGGGCATATACGTGGTCAAGATTGTTGTTCTTAGTGCTGGCCAATTCAGAATTCGCTTGCGGTTCAGTTGTGCATCAAATTGCGAAGAGTCCTCGTAGTCAACTCAGGCTATGGGAATTTGAGGTCAAAGCCATCGAACTTGAAACAACTCGTGCCACACCACTAAAGCGGAATGGCCCTCCAGTTCGCGCAAAGTTCTATTCTGCTTTTTGTCTCCTTCTTCTACTTCGACGATCCAGATCAGTTCATCCTACCATGGCGGATTCGTCCCGTCATACGACGCGAAAGTCCCCGATACCTTGCGATCAGCTGAATCAATCTGTACAAACTCAATCAGTTTCCATGCAGACGGCTATATGGCATGTCCACGCCGCTTACCTTGGAAGTTATCGCGGCCACACTATCAGCAACAGTCACTGGAGCTCCCTCAAGGCCGAACTTCACTGCACCCGCGTTGCCCATATCCGTTTGGACGAATCTGCCCAAATGTTAGCTCTGACGTAGTGAACAAGCTCTTAGTACAGCTTTAGACAAACCCTGGATGTATCGGGAAGGCCACCACCTCTGGATGTTCAAAATGGATTTTGCGGACGAGATAGTTAATGGCAGCCTTGGAGACTCCGTATGCGCCCGCTGGGACGGGGAGCTCTTTCAAACTTGCAATGCTGCCTATGATGGATGAGATGACGATGAATTTTGGCCCTGCAGAGGCTTTCAGCAATGGAAGCATTGCCTGAAATAGGATGATCGGCCCGACTGTGTTCACTTGAAGGTGCTCTCGGATCTCTGCGACCGGCGTGCTGACTATCGGACCGTAGTAGTTGGCAATGCCAGAGCTGGCAATTATCACATCAATCTTGGTGATGCCGTGTTCAGTGTCCAGGGATGCAACCACGTCCTTTGGGTCAGTTTCGGAGGTACTCTCAATCTCCACAAGAATGACTTTGCTCCCTGGTGCGGTGGGAAAAGCGAGCAGTTCTTTCGCCTTTTCCGTCCCGACGTCTCGAACTGCTGCTATCACTGTATGATTTGGGCGGCTTAGGTACGCCTCGGTGAGAGCTCGTCCTATGCCTGAGGACTATTGAGAAGCCATCTCCAGTCACGTGTTGCTAAGGTGACTTACCACGACCAGCGCCGGTGATCAGGTAGACTGTGTTTGTCGACATTGCTCGATCAAGGGTGACCAGATTGAAAGATAAAACTGTGAAAGTGCCTTCAAATGTTTGATGCTTGGGAGACAGTATACTTTCCGTGGACTGGACATGAGGCTTTTATGTTGGTAGAAGAAACTCGAGTTATCACTCACGCAGCAAGATTACAAAACAGAAGCTTCTCGTTCAACTGGGCTTCTGCACCAGGACGAGTCCTCCTTTGATGCCCACATGAAGAGTTGCCGCACTTCAGGCAAACTGCCACATCCGCATCGGAAAAATGGATTACTCATGTCCGAGATTTTTCATTGAATGATGGCTCTCGTAAGCCTCGTTTTCCGTGCTTGTTGATAGGCGAAGCCTTCAAGTGGACCCGCGGCGTTCTGCATTGTCTTCTACGAGGTGCGAAGTTTTAACGCCACCCGATCCGTCTGCACAACAGCGGTGGAGAACGACGATGATGAAAGTGTGAGCTCCGGCTAGGCAATATTCACCTCCGATACAGGGCACTAGTCGCTGTTAGAAGTCTGAAAAGTAGCTGAAACGGGAGCTTCTTTCTCGGTAACTTCGGTGGACCCATAACTCTGCATCCCCATAGCTGCTAGCGTAGAGATCAGACAGAGAGATCAGACAGATTGAGTCCAGAAGTTTGTGCAGACGTAGCTTGCTGATTTGCCACCATGCTCTTAATTTGGCAACCTACAGCCCGCGAAGGGTTTCCTCCCCAAGAAAGGAAATTTTGTAGCCAACCATGTGAGATCTCGGCCTTGCACCGGGTCCGGCAGTGGAGCCAAGATGAACTGCACTAAGACTAAATTAATGTATTCCCTCCTACCCCTAGGTTGATACTATATTCCTGAAGAATTACTTTATTAAAATAATAATCAACATCCTGGCGTCGTGAAATGCCCTTCGTTACGGAATGAATAGCTGGTACTTCGAGTATCGACTGACCCTGCACACTATACGCCGTGCTTATACGTAATCTAGGCTGCTCTTCGCATTTTTTAAAGCTATATTCTCTTACATTTCCCACTCTTGATTGTTAATACTTAGATTTGAATTGTTAAGCCCCGATTTCATAGCCATCTCTGAATAAGAGAAAACGCATTTAAATTCCTAGAGACGTCGGTACCGGCTCATATATCATGTCAAGATGTTAGAGACGTTGCAACCGAGTATGTATACTTTATAACCAATCATCTCAATAATCGCCATCGTTTTCTGCGGCTTGTGTTGATATTTCTTGCCACCGAGACCCGTGTTACGTGCTTTGGCCTTGCCTGGTAAACCGCCGAGGACCAACCCGAGTATGGTCATAAGTAAAGTTGCAGTAATAGGGCAGCCACAAACGTCCCTAAATCGCCACAGAATTCTCACTAAGTTAGCCACAGCCGTGTGCATCGGGACATCTTGCCGTCTCAATAGAGCAGTGAGGTAGCCTGAACGTGGTCGCTATGTTCGCTTGCAGTGCGAGATGAGAACAAATATAGGCCTACCGTTGATTCCTCAAAACACACGCGGTCAACATTTGTGTTAACTCCTGGTGAATATCGCCGCGAACTTTGAAGATGGCAGATACTGTGAGCAGTACCGCCTCACTTTGAGGCGGTCGCTCCTACCGCCGTGCAGTCGACGAAATCGCTCTATGACACCAACAAGCAATTCAAAGACCGCTACAACACTTTAGGTAGATTACAAGATGAGCTCAATGATCTCCCTTATACTTTAGATTCGTCAGCTAAAGTCGCCAATGCTAAAGTCGCCAATGCTCGCACTTATTCATCGTCTCGTTGAAAGATGCAGCAAAGGAGATGGCAAATTTGACCAGTTAATAATGGTCTTTAAAGGGAAAATAAAGATAGGCTATCGAGATTGGACAAAGATGGAGCTTATGAGAGGCGATGTTAATCAGATCATAAAAACAATTCCGGGGTACAAGTCGACGGTCTGAATAGGGACACGAACCATCACTAGCTACATTCCCAATCCTAGTCTGTCTCCCAGCTCCACTGACTTCATCTCAGGACACCCACTCACAGTATTACACTCTCCCACTCGGGTTGTAACGACCACTGGGGTGCCCACAAAGGATCTATTTGTATATTTGTACAAGGGAGGCTTTGAGGAAGTCAAGAGGAGAAAAGTCGGACCATGTTCACCAGAGACTCAATTCAATCGATGTCAGCAGACATGATGACAGTAGCAAAGGCGTCATCCAACTCCTTTAGCACGGCGTACTTGACTTCAGTTGCTTCTATGCCGCGAATGTTTCGGTCGCCAATTGCATCTTCAACCATCAGTACATCATACCCTAGCTCCTCGGCCACCCGAGCGGTTGTGCTGACACAGACATGTGCCATATAGCCTGTGATAACAATTCTCTTCCCTACTGCCCCCAGGGAAATCAGATATTCATGCAAATCAGTCCCCGCAAAAGACGATGGATGCTTCTTGACGACTAGTTTTTCAGTGGCTTTTGGCTGGAGTTCTTCGAACTCATCAGCCAGCGGCGTTCCCGACGTAAATATAGCAGCCCCTGCTGGAGTTTCGTGGACAACATGGACAATGTTCCGGCCGTCACCACTCGCTCTGTACTTCTCCAGTAATCTCGCAATTGCAGGTCGAGTTGAAGCCAAATTTTCCGTCTTTAAGTTCCCGTAGGCATATCTGATTGTATTCGACAATTAGTATATCTAATACTTTTGCCATTACTACCCTTAGACAAGGCAGTTGGGCTACTCAACTCGTTTTGGGCGTCAATAATGACTAATGTTGAGTCCTTAGCTGTAGCTTTGGAAGGCTGTACTCCTAGCAGTTGGCGGAATGATTGTGGCTCTTGTGCTTGAGACATTTGCTTGGTATCACTCTGTAATTGTCGGAGGAATGGGACTTCTATCTTGTAATTTGGTTGCCATTCCTCTAAGTAGGTGTTAGCGACTTATATGCTCATGTAATATAAGGATTGGGCATCTGTAGTGCCACATCTGTCCAGGATCTTTGCCTCTCTTAACTCCGATTGATTACGCGAGCAGAAATCTCGATTATGATTTACCCAGTTTTTCAGTTCTATTAATCAATTCGGCTATCGGATCCCCTATATACAAGAATTAGAAATGTGTTTCACTGAGTCCATTCAATCCGAGCACAAAGTTCGTCCGAATGACGGCGGTGTCTCTATGCAGGTCTAATGACCCTTCGCCGCGCTTTCAGATGCTATAAAATATATTTAATACGTCCAGAAGCCCTCTAGCTTCAGACTGTGTGGTTGCTATCTAGCCCCCCTGTCTTGACAACGCAGCCTGCTACGCTCCGAATGTATCCCATAGAGTCTATTGTTTAAGGCTAGGCCTTTGTAAAGTTCCCGCCTATATCATTTTAAGAGCATTTTCCAATTGCGGATAGCTTAAACTCGTAGCGAGCTTTCAGGGTAATCAAGTGCAGTTCTTACAGGAGGGTACATTGGTCGGCGCCACGCCATCCCATTGGCGACCTTATTACTGCTCTCGGTAAGTGGACCCCATTTGCGCCGCCGCAACCAAGCGTCCGTCTGCTCTGAAGGCCAAAGGGGAATTGTTCTGGGCCATGTGATTCAGATAAGATCTAATTTGAGTAGTATTTCACAGAAGTAAGCAGCAGATAATATGAACATTCCTCGATGCTACACACATGCGATGGCTGACTAATCGGCCCTGGGTGCGTCTTTCCGTATATCCCTTGTTCCAAGGACTCAATTTCATGCCTGCGAGCGAATCGCTTCTCCTGGTTCGACGTGGTGCAGAGAAAACTATCTTTGGTTATTCTGAAGGTGCGAATTTGCGGCTATGGGCAAAATATGCCATAATCTTTGGCCGGAACCCTCAGGGTAAGAGGATCACGACACAGCAAGGCCTCTCTGCGTGGATCAGATCATAACACGGAGGCTCTAATTTATCGCGACGGCCGTTGCTCTCTGCTAGTATCGTCGCTCAAAGAGGGGACGATACATTTTATCGAGAGCTAAGCAGGAAAAGATAAGTCGGTACATCGAAGGGGAGTGACGCACTGACGGCCATCTAAAATATGTCAAGCGACCGCACTAAATCTTGATTAGACTATGTTATTAAGCTTGAAGTTGTGGTAGTTTGCAACAATACTCGCACTCAGAAACTCATTCCAGAAGAATTTCTTCACGATTTCTTTCAGTTGCTTCGAACTTGTAATGTGCTTCTCGAGCATCGTTTGGATATCTGACAGCCATGGAGGTTCAGTCTCGTTTTCGAAATGTGGAACTCCAAGAACAAGGAATCCAGCCCACAAGACACAGTCGACTTCAGCTTTGGATGGAGTGTGTTTTGATGGCTGTCTGTTGTACTTGAGGATTGCGTGAGCTAGTTCTTCACGATCCTTCTTGTATGTATTACTCCGTATGTGGAACACCAGAAACGCAAGCCAGCTAATTCTCTCCAGTGGCACCAATCTTACAAGAAGTTTGCTCCACCTCGTCCGTTCGTCACTAGCTTTGGTCATTAAGCGCACAATTTGACTTCCGTTCATCGCAAGGCGCCTGATGACTTGCACCGAAAGGAGTCCCTCCATGGCAAGCTCATAGAATCCTTCTGGCATGCGGACAATCATTTCGCAGAGTTGAAGAGAAAATGGATGGCGTGGGTACAGGGGCTCTTGTGCATTAATAGGAGTGTCGGAGGAAGAAAGCTCGAGCGATACCGTGCGAGAGCCCTGGTTGCGTGACATCCGTTGCGAAGCGATGTCAAAGGCATCGACCCTGGGTGTCGGTTTTGAATCAGCCATTGCTATGCTGTAAGGCCAATAGTGTCACTGATATACTCACACAGTTAGAGCACAGTGTACCCAAGAAGTCCGGTCACTACCCGATTCTTGTGGCTTTCGTGATCTTACAAGGCGGAGTGCAGCCTTGCGATGGAGATCATAGCCATCGGCGTCATCGTTGTAAAACTGTATGGAAGATTATAAGAGCACGTAGATATTGGATGGGAAGTCAACTCACAGAAACAATGGCGAGATTAATGATAGCTATTATCACCGCATCTTGGGTACCTCCAGAGGATAGAAGTTGCTCGTTCACCTTCGACAAAGTGCCCCCATAATGATACCTCATGATTCTCATGTTGTCGCTTTTATGAATCGGCCTGACACATAGAGTAAAGGCCAAAAACGCTTCAAAAAGGACATCATGTTATAACATAAACTAATAATAACCTAATCCCACGGATGCTTGTCTCATGAGATCGAGAGCGGCTGGAAAGTATTCTCTAGCCTGAACCGGATAGGTCTGGAAAGGATCGTGCCTGAGGCCACCAAATACCATATCTGCGGAGCAAACTGCTCCAAGTCAGCGTGTAACGAGCGAGGAATGAATGCGTTTCCTTCTCTCACCAGTTGCCCTGTAATGACCATCGAGCTGTTGACGAGGCTCATCTACATATTCGGAGTACATATTCGCAGTCTGTCGCATCGCGACGTACTCCGGGGTGCACTCAGCCCATGAGTTGAGATTGTATGGCAATGAGAATAGTAAGGGATCTTGATTGCTAGGCTCATCAATGTTCAGGTGATGAAATGGCCAAAACCTGGCACTAGTCTGGTCTTCACCCGGTAGATGTGGATCTGAGGTGCCATTTGCGAGCTGTTGGCTCATTAACTTGTGTTGAAGCGTCCGGGCTTTTGAAGCGCCTTTTCGACGGTGGACAAAGCGCATTGCATGCGACTTGATTTGGCTTTGGACAAGACCAGAGGTGGGTTGCGTTGGTGTTTGTATGATGATAAATGTGTTTTCGTTAATTTCTCCATCCATTACTTCACAGTGTAGTTGGCAGTTTCGCGAGTCGGATGGGTTAATCGTTGTAAAGAGTCTGTATGGCCTGTGTTTAGTGTTCTCGCCCCGAGCTCCTGTATTTCGGCGCTGGAGTTAGATCGATCAATGTTGGAGGAAACGGGGATAAAGGGTGGGTTGCAATGTGAGGTAAGACTAGACCTATCCTGAGATCCTGCGATACTTTCCTGCTTTCGGATAATCTTGCTCGCGATCCTCGTCGTGGCACCCGGAAGTTGTTGTGCTTGCAGCAGTTGAATGAGCACCTAGCTGTCTTACCCAAATCAGGAGAGATAGCTCACTACATCTGGTAACCGAGTTGATAAGCAAGCAGATCGGACAACATCTAAGGACGATGATTAGTCAGGACATAATTCTACTATGCTTGTGGGGCTAATGGCCTATTGGGCCGATTAATCTTGGTAAAGGTGGTTTAATGAAATCGATTATTGAGGGTTCTGCTCTCTACCTAGGTAGCTGGCCTATGTGATCTATTCTGTTTTATATGAGTAGGTAAAATTACTAGCGCTTTGACCAAAAATGAGTGATTTTCCATGTCATTTGGCTGTTTTAGAGGCCTCGGGCATTTGTCACACGGGGTATTGGCCTATAATACTATTTCTCTTGCTCCTGGTGCGAGTTTTAGTGCCTCATTCAGCCGTTAGTTTAGTCACGTGTAGGTGAATTTAGTCGCGCTAGTGGATATCACCGCCAACAATTGTCTCCAGACTCCTCCACATTTCCAAGGCAGCACTCTTAACTACTTACCGAAGAGTCTTCCTGGAAGCAAATTTCCCGAACTCTTTCACAACGACGTCGAACAATGCTCCCATCCTGCCGAGACAGCAATCGGTTCAACTGCACCCGTGAATAGATAGATACTGCTTTGAATCCAGCAGCTTGATTCCACATAGCTGCGATGGGCGACCCTTATCCGAACGGAGGTGAGCCACTCGAGGGAGTTAGACCCACAAAACGGATCAGGGTCAAAGCCGCGTGCGAGTCCTGCCGGTCGAAGAAGGTGAAATACGATGGGAGGAAACCTGGTGGGCTCCCACGAAGGCATTGCAAAGCAGCACATTCCCCTGAGAAGCTGTGGGCATCACAGCTGCGCGCTGGAAATTTCTGCAGCAACTACTGACAGCACTTGTATGCACCCCATGTGCAAAGAGACATAGCACCAGGAAAGACTGTGTTTGGAACCCACGTAGGTTTCGAGGGGCTGGCATCTCCAAGGAAGACATTCTTCAATTGCGCCGCAGAATTGAAGACTTGGAAGGTGGTAGTTACTAGTCGGGCAACGGTTGAACCTCCCGATGAGGCCCAGTCACCGCGTGGCCAGACTCTACATCTAGATGGCGCAGAGAAAGATGAAGCAAACGAAGTCAACGCTATGATGGGCCTGGTTGATGAAGAGTGGCAAGAAAAACCCGATGAATGTTGGGACTCAAGTGCCAATAATTTCATCCGGCAAATCAAGACCATTATCGCGAATCAACCAGGCGCAGGGCCTTCGGAGCCAGATAAAGCGTCACCAACAGTTGCATCCTCATACCCAGTCGCGGCTCGGGGAAGTCGTTTAGCGGCTTCAATTAGCCCCTATTGACACAGAGATCCTTAGCCCGCACTTTACCCTAGTCGCATCATTTGGCGATGCGCTCCCACACTGTATACCCCGGAATGGAGCCGTCGTCCTGCAGATTTCAATCCCCAATTCACAGACAATTTGCCAACAAGAAAATGCTCTAGATCCCTTCCTGTCAAGACTCAAGAGGGTCGCCGTACCGAGTACCTTGTACTAACCCGTTGTCGCCCTTGAACTCATCACGACTGCTCGTATTGCCTCCATGTGGGAGACTAGGACTTCTAGGGGATGAAGAAACTAAGATCACCTTTTAAACTTAATCTGACGTTTAACGGCCTCGGCCTCATAAGTCATAACCCTCCGTTCTGTTGAGAAGATTCACCAAGGCCAACCCCCTTCGTCGTCACTCGGTACTGACAGCAAACAATCAAAGGACGAAGCACGATGGTTCTCGAACGTGGTATGCAAGCTGTTGTCACAGCGGCAGCGTTTACTGGGCTGGCATTTTTCTTCGTTGTAATTCGATGCATTTCTCGGTTTTGCGTCATCAAGCAAGCTGGGACGGAGGACTATCTCGCTGTGGTTGCGAGTTTAATGTCTATCGGATTGACAGCCGTCATAGGCCTTCGTGAGTATTCGACCAAATAGGTTGCCAGCGAAGACAATATCACTAACTCGATTTCACAGAGCGGCAACATGGCCTTGGAAGGCATGCCGATACTGTCAGTAACGAAGATACCGCAAAGCTATCGGAGGTTAGTAGTCTATTCCACCACTTTCTGTCCGTCACTCATCCTTTTGAAAGCTCTTGTACGCCAGCATAATCCTTTACAACCTTGGGCTCGTCATCGTCAAGAATTCAATCCTCTATCAATACCTCAGGTTCTTCGTTCAAAGAATTTACCGACGAATCGCGTGGGGAATGATAGCACTCATCACTACTGTTGGCACTGCCATGCTCATTACAGCAGCTATGTCTTGTCTCCCAGTTGCCTTCTTCTGGGATAAAAGTGTGGAGGGTGGTCATTGCATCAATTTGATGGCATTTTGGTTCAGTTTTGCGTCATTTCACATTCTCACCGACTTGGTTGTGTGGGTATTACCCATGCCGGTATTGAAAAGCCTGCAGCTTCCAAGAAAGCAAAAGTACAGTTTGATCGCTGTCTTCACCTTGGGTGGTTTGTATGTTTCACGCATTCAATCTTTCCTTCTTCATGATTCCAGTCCGTACTGACCGTGTCATAGCGGATGTATCACAGCTATCCTTCGACTTCACGCCCTCTATGTGGCAAGCATTTCCACCGATCTAACCTATGACAACGTCGGAGCGGCTACCTGGAGTTCATGCGAACTCAACGTGGGAATTGCATGCTCATGCGTCCCAGCGTTTCGCCCTCTCATCTCACTTATCTTCCCACGTCTGCTTAGCAGCACGCGACGTGATCATACCTCCGATCCATTCTCCAGGGGAGCCGCCTACTATCGAAATGACAGCGTGGTCGAGCTGTCCCATGTGGGTCATGGCAAGGTCGAAAGCGACGGCAGTCGTGATGACACAATTAGCCTTGACTCTACCCATACCCCAGGTACGATCCGGGTCAAACAGGAGTGGACCATCACCGAGAAGGAGGGCCCCTAGATTTCTTTTTCACGACCTCGGAGGCTGGGTTACACGATCGTCTTCTGCCCAGAAGAAAGACATCGCCACTCTTGAATGCAGAGAATGTACAGCCCCGCGATGTAAGATACGAATATGAGGAAGGATGGAAAGAGAAGGATCATGTCCATCAACTAAGATGCGCACATGGAAAGAGGGGTTATACCAGACACACAAGTCCCCTCCGGAGACAAAGGCGTCGGTTGAGCTTGGAACCAGGACAAGCGGTACATACCGACGGCCGGATGGCTTAACAGGCAATTCGCCCTGCGAGGGAAGGCCTGCAATGATGTTATGCGGTTTTGGAAGGAAGAGATTATCTTAACGCCCCTTCTGTTTCAGAGGGACGTGCACGCAATATTGGGATGGTTATCTGTTTCTATTGACATTTTCTTTGGTCGGTTTCAGATGCCGCGGATTACAACACACGGAAAATCGTTCATCAGTCCAGCGGCCTCCATTTCAACACATAAGGCCCCAAATTCATCTCGTAATTGATCTCGCACTACCGCGTCCTTAACCACCTTGTTTGCAGATGCGACCACCCCATAAAAGACTGCCGGATGGTGAGTCTTCCGCTGTCGTCGTGTGGTGTGAAATCCGTCACACTCCATCGCCGGACTTTCAATGTCTCTATCACAGACACTGCAGAACAAGCAATCAGGAATCGATGGAAACGTAAACCCATTTTCCTCCATCATTGGGTTTCGTCGAATTGCCTCGTCCATATAATTTATCACCTTACTTGGACGCATCCCATAACGCGCCCGAAGTTGGGCCAGATTCTACAATAGCAGAGCAGGCGGCTGATTGAGTTGCCCTTTGACCACAAACTTCCCTCCATCCTCGGCTTCGCCCTTGTCATATTGCACCACCCCTCCCCATGTTTTCTCTGGCCTGCTCACCACAATATCCCCCAAGCGAATGTCGATACCTTTAGGGAGGTCTGGAATACCACCACTAATACCAACTAACAACCCGACACGGAGCCCCGGAAACGTCCTCGCCATGTCTCTGGCCACATTGGCCGCAGGGACTGACCCGTCCACCCCTTCGGGCATATAAGCAATCACCACATTGTGCTGATGGACGCGGCCCAACACGTAACTGTTATGATCTTGCGGGTCTTGTCCGGCCATCACCTTATATTCTTCGTCCAACATGGCTATGGCGGCGGTCAATTCGATGTTGAGCGCACAAATCCAGCCAATGTAGTAGTCTTGAACAGTGAGGCTCGACATCATGAGAGGCGTAGTTTGGGCTAGGTAGGGTAAGCGCGGGGAGGATCAGGATGAACGTGTGTGAGGAAGTTCCTAATAATCGAGAGGGGTGGTGGTTCATCTGTGACAAGCGGACCGACATGTGAGAAGAAAGACGAAGAGATGTAGGTGAATACAGGACTGAGCTCTAGGACACAATAAACAGGCTGGGAGAGACAATTTAAGAAAGAGACATTGATGAGAATGAATCACCCCGGTGGGCAACAGAAATGTCGGAAAGGCTGAGACGCAATATATAGGGATTCTTTCAGAGAGCAGAGAGAGGAAGTTAGAAGTTTGGGCGACCACGACGCGGCCTTCGCCTCAGGAAGATGTAATCGACGCAGCTGGTTGTGGGACACATGTGACATATGGTTGACGCCAGTGCCACATCTTGGTGCTTAGGAGGCAGCCTAGCTGAATCGTTCAGCTGGATGGCCCAGCTTGATCACTGCACGCCGCTTGAGTTGGGTTTTTGAAGACGCAGGAAGCGGAACAAAGAAGGCTCGGCAGAAATGCAGCATCGTCACATGGTCAGAAGAAGGTAGCAACTACAACGATGAACATAATATCATGAATGAGCGCTATTTAAGATCACGTATAGTCGGTGTCAGAGATTAAGGTGGCAGGCACTGATTGTGGCTCCAGTGTTACCGTAACTTTATCCAACGACCATACTCAGATTGGTCCTCGGCTGTTTGATGATTTGCCTCGAAGTACCGGCAGGGGTCTTGTGGGGAAGTATACAGCAGCACCGAGCGTGAACGGTGTTAGCGACTGGCTTGATAATCGGTTCTTCGATAGATAGACAGTGTTTCTACGCATATATCATCCTGAAATTAGTGAATAGCAAGTATTGACGTCTCTAGAGCGTCGAAGCCGTTTTGACCGATTTGTCGACAACTCACGAAACCTAAGCATGAAAATATCAAATATTGGTATTTATGAACAAGAGTGGCAACAACAGCAGAGTAATGGATTGGGAGTATAGTGGTATTCTCAGACAGCTGATCACAGTACTGGGTGGTGTGTCAGTCGTGGTGGCGGTCGAAGTACCACGGGCATATTTCACCACGCAGGGTATTTCAACACGCCGGGATGTCGATTACGCTGTCCAAGGTACGCTTTCCAAATGTACGCCTTCCAAGGGGCACATCCCTATATTTCGCTAAGCATGTGCCTCTAGGGCACGTACTAGTCCTTCTACATCATATTCGCTTACCCATATTCCTCTTTCCCCGGGCCTGGATCTGAGCACTGATGGACGTACTAAGGCCTGGGGCTGAAGGTGGGATGAGCCCGCTGGACCACCACATTAAGATACTGCAGAAGCGCTATACAATCGAGATGGCCAATCGGAACGTCGACACCGACGTCTGGTCGGCCGAAACATCGACGATGAGGTTGATCTACCAGGATCTGTGGCTATAGAATGGAAGAGAGGCTTTGAGAATACTGCTCATGTTTGAAGCGGGAATGCCCAGGTTCTACTAGCCTCAGCCAAAGAACGCGGCGACATAGTCCAGCAAGGCAGAAATCAGCCGGCTAATCTAAGCTGTGGCACTAAGCTGGGCGATCATGTATATTCGGACATGAATGCACGTTTCAAGTGGCTGGTGTACTGATTTTGTCTGTGCGGCTCATCCAAACACTCAAAACTGACCATCCCCCATCCTATCTACGCCCGACGGCTTTCAAGGTCCTTTGAGTCCCACTCCGACATCCCATCTACCGACGATTTTGCGCCTGGCCTCGACAAGG
>Ga0105239_10005261_pt1 | contig 15220 bp, 14 predicted proteins | sample KBSC44metaG_FD_92761 | JGI IMG/M metagenome (GOLD analysis project Ga0105239, IMG submission 92761) | Corn rhizosphere microbial communities from Kellogg Biological Station, Michigan, USA - KBS C4-4 metaG | ecosystem: Host-associated > Plants > Roots > Rhizosphere > Soil | place: Michigan, USA...
CTGCGCGTCGCGCGAGCTCCCGGAACGGCACGCACTTTGTTACTCGGGAATGCCGCCCAGACATTGCATCCGGTAGCGGGACAAGGACTCAACCTTGGACTGCGCGACGCCTGGGAGCTCGGCGAGTGCGCGCAGTCTTGCGCGGGCGATCCGGGCGGCAACGCGCTGCTCGCGGCGTACGCGAGCCGGCGCGCACGCGATCGAACGGGTGGAATTCTGTTGACGGACGCGCTCGTACGCGTGTTCTCGAACGATCACACGCCGGTGCGCTGGCTGCGCGGGTGTGGACTCACCTTCCTTGACAACCTGCTCCCGGTTAAGCGCGCGTTCGCGCAGCAGATGATGTTCGGACGCCCGTACTGATTGAGCGCGCGCAAGGAAGGTGCGAGAAAAAATCTTCCGCTGGCGCGCGCCGACGATTGCGCTAGAATTGCGCTCTTTCTCTGCGGTCGATTGGTAAAAGAATCGCGAGCGCTCCAGCCAAAAGAAGTCGCAAGAAAAAATCCCCGAGAGAATACCCAGGCTCACTCCAGCCGCCACGCCCATGCAGATCGGTCCGCACACGCTCAGGAACAATTTGGTCGTCGCACCCATGGCCGGTGTGACGGACCGGCCGTTCCGGCAGTTGTGCAAGCGGCTGGGCGCGGGCATGGCGGTGTCCGAGATGGTCGCGAGCGATCCGCGCCTGTGGAGCTCGACGAAGAGCCAGCGCCGCACCAATCATGAGGGCGAGGTGGAGCCCAGGTCGGTCCAGATCGCCGGCGCCGACCCCGCCATGATGGCGGAAACAGCGCGCTACAACGTCGACAAGGGCGCTCAGATCATCGACATCAACATGGGTTGTCCAGCCAAGAAGGTGTGTAACGTGGCGGCCGGGTCGGCGCTGTTGAAGGATGAGACGTTGGTCGGACGCATCCTGGACGCAGTGGTGGGCGCGGTGAGCGTGCCGGTCACGCTCAAGGTCCGCACTGGCTGGGCTAGGAACAACAAGAATGCAGTGCGCGTGGCCCGCATCGCACAATCCGCCGGTGTCGCCGCATTGGCCGTGCACGGACGTACGCGCGCCTGCGCTTTCGTCGGCGAGGTCGAGTATGACACGATCGCCGAAGTCAAATCGCACGTCAGCATCCCGGTAGTGGCTAACGGCGACATCGACACTCCGGAGAAAGCGCGGCGCGTCCTCGATCACACTGGCGCCGATGCCGTTATGATCGGACGTGCCGCGCAGGGGCGGCCCTGGATCTTTCGCGAGATCGCTCACTACCTCGAAACCGGCACGCACCTCGCGCTACCTCCGGTCGTAGAGATTTGGGGCGTGCTGGCAGATCACCTGCAGGATCTTTATGCGTTTTATGGAGAAGACGCCGGAGTGCGCATCGCGCGCAAGCATATCGACTGGTACACGAGGGATCTGGCCGGTTCCGAAGAATTTCGGCGCGGCATGAACCAGCTCGAGTCTGCGCAGCAACAAATGAACGCTGTCGACGCATTCTTCGGCAGACTCGCACAGCACAACGAGCGGCTCAGCTATTGGGAGGAGGGGCTCGCGGCATGATCAACGAGAACGAACTCGCGCGCTGCGTACGCAGGACGCTCGACGGGTACTTCCGCGACCTGGACGGCGAAAAGCCTCACGCAATCTACGACATGGTTCTCGGCTGCATCGAGAAGCCGTTGATCGAAGTGGTGTTGAGCCGCGCAGGCGGCAATCAAACCCAGGCCGCCGAGCTGCTGGGCATGAACCGCAACACGCTGCGCAAGAAGATCAAGGTATACGGCATCAAGTGACGGGCGCGGCTCGCCGCCACCGTCACGGCGCTTTTCCGCATGACGACCACTAGACAGGCGCTCATCAGCGTCTCCGACAAGACCGGCGTAGTCGAGCTGGCGCATGGCCTCACGCGCTTCGGCATCGGTATTCTCTCGACGGGCGGCACCGCCAAGCTGCTGCAGGACGCCGGTGTGAAAGTGACTGAGGTCGGCAGCTACACCGGCTTCCCGGAGATGCTCGACGGTCGCGTCAAGACGCTGCATCCGAAGGTGCATGCCGGGGTTCTCGCGCGGCGCGATCTGCCCGCCCACATGCAGGCGATCGCCAAGGCAGGCATTCCGACCATCGATATGGTCGTCGTCAACCTGTATCCGTTCGCGCAAACCGTAGCGAATCCCGATTGCACGCTGACGGATGCGATCGAGAACATCGATATCGGCGGACCGACGATGGTACGCGCGGCAGCCAAGAACTATCAGCATGTTGCCGTAGTCACCGAGCCCGGCGACTACGCTGCGCTGCTGGCCGAGATGGAGTCGTCCGGCGGGGCCATCAGTCAGCGTACGCGGTTCGACCTCGCGCGCAAAGCCTTCTCTCATACCGCCGCGTATGACGGCGCGATCAGCAACTATCTCACCGCCATCGATGCCGAGCAGAAACGGCAGCCGTTCCCGCATCAGCTGAACCTTCACTTCGCGAAGGTCCAGGATCTGCGTTACGGCGAGAATCCGCACCAGCAGGCAGCGTTCTATCGCGATCCGAAGCGCGTGCCAGGCAGCTTGTCCGAGTACGTCCAGCTGCAAGGCAAAGAGCTCTCGTACAACAATATCGCGGACGCCGACGCGGCCTGGGAATGCGTGAAAACCTTCGACCAGGCCGCCTGCGTAATCGTCAAGCATGCCAATCCGTGCGGCGTTGCTATCGCGACCGACTTGCTGACCGCCTATCGGCGCGCGTTCTCCACCGACCCGACCTCGTCGTTCGGCGGCATCATCGCATTCAATCGCGAGCTCGATGCAGCCGCGGCCGAGGCGGTGATTCAGCAGTTCGTCGAGGTGGTCGTCGCACCGAAAGTCTCGGGGCCTGCCAAAGCATTGCTCGCGACCAAAGCCAATGTGCGAGTGCTCGAAGTGCCGCTCGCGGACGGCGGCAACCAGTTCGATCTGAAGCGCGTGGGTGGCGGCTTGCTGGTGCAGACACCCGACGCGTTGAACATAGCGGCGTCGAGCCTCAAGGTGGTCACGCAACTTGCGCCGACCGAATCACAGCTCGAGGATCTGCTCTTCGCGTGGCGAGTAGCGAAGTTCGTCAAATCGAACGCCATCGTGTTCTGCCATGACGGCATGACGCTCGGTGTCGGCGCAGGCCAGATGAGCCGCATCGATTCCGCGCGCATTGCATCGATCAAGGCTCAGAATGCCGGCCTGACCCTGGCCGGCTCGGTGGTTGCGTCCGACGCGTTTTTCCCATTTCGCGATGGGCTCGATGTGGTGGTCGATGCGGGGGCTCGTGCGGTGATCCAGCCGGGCGGCAGCGTTCGCGATGACGAGGTGATCGCCGCCGCCGATGAGCGTGGCGTGGCGATGGTGCTGACCGGGGTGCGCCACTTCCGGCACTGAGGCACCGAACCGCCCAGACGCCAAGAGCGCCAAGACAGCCGAAACTCGAACTCGGGCGCCGCGGTGACAGCGGCTGGAATTGGCCTGTCTGTTCTGCCAGTGCTCCATAGTGCAATATCCGAGCTCGGGGTTCCTTGGCGCTCTTGGCGTCTGGGCGGCTAAAACGGGGTTTAAGCTTCTGTGAACTTACTGGTTATCGGCAGCGGCGGGCGCGAACACGCCATCGCCTGGCGCCTGGCGCAGTCGCCACGCGTCGGGCGCGTATATGTGGCGCCCGGGAACGCAGGAACGGCCAAGGAAGACGGTTTGTTCAACGTGCCGATTACTGGCATCCGCGAGCTCGCGGAGTTCGCAAAGAAGAAAGCCGTGGCGCTGACAGTCGTGGGGCCCGAGGCACCGCTCGCCGCCGGGATCGTCGATGTGTTCCGCTCGGCAGGACTTAAGATCTTCGGTCCGACCCAACGCTCCGCACAGTTGGAAAGCTCGAAGGACTTCGCGAAGGCCTTCATGGTCCGGCATGGCATTCCGACTGCACGTCACCAGACTTTCACCGACGCTACTGCAGCGCACGCGTACATCGACGGCCAGGGCGCGCCGATCGTGATCAAGGCGGACGGGCTCGCTGCCGGCAAAGGCGTGGTCGTGGCCATGACGCTCGAAGAAGCCCATCGCGCGGTCGACGATATGCTGATCGACAGTCGCATGGGGGCGGCCGGTGCACGCGTCGTCATCGAGGAATTCCTCGCAGGTGAAGAAGCGAGCTTCATCGTCATGGTCGACGGGCGCCATGTGCTCGCGCTCGCGACGAGCCAGGACCACAAGCGCCTGCTGGACGGAGACCGCGGTCCGAACACCGGCGGCATGGGTGCCTACTCACCTGCACCGGTTCTGACGCCCGCCTTGCATGGTAAAGCCATGCGCGAGGTGATCCAGCCTGTGGTGCAAGGCATGGAAGTGCTGGGCGAAGCCTACACCGGCTTTCTCTACGCCGGCCTGATGATCACGCTCGACGGCAAGCTCAAGGTGCTCGAGTTCAACTGTCGTCTCGGCGACCCCGAGACGCAGCCGATCCTCATGCGGCTGAAGAGCGACCTGTTCGGGCTGATGGAGCACGCAGTGAACGGCACCCTCGATCGTGCCGAGGCGCAGTGGGATCGCCGTGTGGCGCTGGGTGTCGTGATGGCAGCTGCTGGCTATCCGGACAAACCGCGCAAGGGCGACGAGATTTCTCGAATCCCGAAGGCCGAAGAGGACGTTCACGTGTTTCACGCCGGCACCATCCTGCGCGACGGAAAAGTGGTCACGAACGGTGGTCGCGTGCTGTGTGTCACGGCACTCGGCGACACCGTACGCGTAGCCCAGCGGCGCGCCTACGAAATCGCCGAGCAGATCCAGTTCGCCGGCAGCCAGATGCGCCGTGACATCGGCTTTCGTGCGATCGGCACCAAGCGCAGTCTGCTTTGATCTAGGATTCGGCCTTGGACAGCAAAGCCGTCAAGGACTATCTCGTCGATCTGCAGACGTGCATCGTGGCTCGGCTCGAGGAGCTGGACGGCATGTCCTTTCGCCGCGACGCCTGGGATCGACCCGAGGGTGGAGGAGGCTTGAGCTGCCTGATCGAGGAAGGCCACTTGCTCGAGCGAGGCGGCGTGAACTTCTCGCACGTCATGGGCACCGCGCTGCCACCGTCGGCGACCGCGTCACGGCCTGAGCTTGCAGGACGCAGCTTTCAAGCGATGGGCGTATCGCTCGTGTTGCACCCACGCAATCCTTATGTGCCGACCGTGCACATGAACGTCCGCTTTCTAACTGCGCAGAAACCGGGCACGGAGGATATCTGGTGGTTCGGCGGCGGCATGGACCTGACGCCGTTCTACGCTTTCGAGGAGGATGCGGTCCATTTCCATCGCACATGCCGCGATGCGCTCACGCGCTTCGGCAGCGATTACTATCCGCGCTTCAAAAAATGGTGCGATGACTACTTCTACCTCAAGCATCGCAAGGAACCGCGCGGCATCGGTGGGGTGTTCTTCGACGACCTGAGCGATCGCAGCTTCGACTTCTCGTTCGCGCTGATGCAAAGCGTCGGTGACAGCTTTCTGCCGGCGTACCGGCCGATCGCCGAGCGACGGCGCGAGATCGCGTACGGCTCTCGCGAGCGTGATTTCCAGGCGTATCGCCGTGGCCGCTACGTCGAGTTCAACCTGGTGTACGACCGCGGCACGCTGTTCGGGCTGCAGTCCGCTGGACGAACCGAGTCAATTCTGATGTCGCTGCCGCCTGCGGTGAAGTGGCGTTACGACTGGCATCCCGAGCCGGGTACGGCGGAAGAGCGGCTGTACAAGGAATTCCTGATCCACCGCGACTGGGCGTGAGCTTGCCGCGCTGGAATATGAGCGATTGGCTGGCGCGCTGGAGCAGGAACTACGCGCTCCTGCGGCGCGCGGTCGATTCTGCGGGCCGCGCTCTGGCGGCACGACCCTACGAATCCTTTCTCGAACCCGACGAGGAATTCTCGTTTGCGGAATTCGTCGACGGCGTTGAGGTGCACTTCGGCGTCGAGGTTTACCGCCTGGATCGCGACGGCACGCTGTGGGTATGCGTCGATGCCGACGCGGCGTTGACGACCCCGCTCGGGATCAAGCCTAGTTTTGTGTTCCGCAAGCTTCCCGACGGTCGCGCGTTCTTGCTTAGGTAGGGCGAGCTCAAGGCGCAACCACATTGAGCACCTCGTAACAGGCACCCATCGTGTGATAGTCGGTCTTCCCAGCCGGGCTCTTCTCGTCGCTGTACTTGCGGTTGTCGCGCGTGAGAATGCGGTACCACGCGCCGTACTCGTGATCCACGAAGTGCTTCCAGCTGTACTCCCAGATCCGGTCGTACCAATCCCAATACTTGCCCTGCCGCGTCCGATCAGCGAGCAGGGCAGCTGCAGCCAGAGACTCTGCCTGCACCCAGAAATACTTGTCGCCGTCGCAAACACTACCGTCCGGCGCGAAGCCGTAAACGATGCCGCCGTGCTCGCTGTCCCACGCACGCTCCAGCGCAGCATCGAACAGTTGCACTGAGCGCGGCAGCAGCCATTAGGTCTCGCCGCTCAAATGCGCCCGGTGACGATCGAGGATCAGCAGCAGCTTCGCCCACTCGGTCAGATGTCCGGGCTGATAGCCCCACGGCCGGAAGATATTGGTCTTGTCGTCGCGGTTGTAGTCCCAATCGACCGACCAGTCGTCGTGGTAATGCTCCCACACGAGACTGTGCGCCAGAGCGGCCTGGCGCACGGTGATGTTGCGCCCGACGACCGCCGCACGATCCAGATAGCGCGGCTCGCCCGTCGCTTCGAAGGCTGCCAACAAAGCTTCACAGCTGTGCATGTTGGCATTCTGTCCGCGGTAAGACGAGAGCAGGCTCCAATCGCGGCTGGCTTCGTCAGCATACAGGCCAGCGTGCACCGACCAGAAGCGCCGCTCCATAAGCTCGAAAGTTTCCGCGACGTATTCGCGCGCAGCATCGAGCCCGGCTCGCAGCGCGTGCGCATAAGCCAGCAGGACGAACGCGAGGCCATAGCAGTGATTAGTGGCGTCGAGAGCACCGTCCTTGCCGAGCAGCCACACATAGCCGCCTGTCTTCGCGTTTCTGTGCGCACGCCGCAGGTAATCGACGCCGTGTTGCACGGCTTCGAGATACTCCCGGTTGCCGAACTGGCGATACGCCATCGCATAGTTGAACACGAAGCGGGTGCTGCTCACGAGATGGCGCGTATGCGGATCGTAGACCGTGCCGTCGTCCTTGAAGAAGTGATAGAAGTCGCCGCGCGGATCGATCGCGCGCGGATGATAAAAGGCCATCGTGTGCTCGATGTGATCGAGTAGGAATCGGCGCGAGCGGAAGTTCGGGAGCGGGACGGTCCAAGTCATCCGACACTCATGGCATTCGTTGCAGAACCTGTTCGACCAACTCGCGCGTCGGTGGTGTCGCGCCCGCGCGCAGACAAGCAGCCGCGCCGGCAGCAACGGAAAATCGCAGATGCGCATCCCAACCTGTGTCCGGTGCGCTCATCAGGCTGTAGAGCAAGCCACCGATGCTCGCGTCGCCTGCGCCAACGGTGTCCACCACGTCTATCGCGGGCGGCCGTTGCGTGAGCACCTTTCCGGCCAGGTGCAGCTCCGCACCCTCCGCGCCGCGCGTCAGCAGGATCGGCGCGGTCGCGTTGATCGCACGCAACCTCGCAAAACCTTCCGCTGGATCGTCCGTCCGGAACAGGCCGACCAGATCTTCGTCCGACACTTTCAGGACATCGGCGCGCATCCCGACATAGCGCAACGTGTCGTCGTAAGCCGCAGTCATGATGTTGCGAAAGTTCGGATCGAAGCTGACGCGCTTGCCCGCAGCCTTCACTTGATCGAGCAGCCCAAGCAACTTGGTGCGCAACGGATCGCGCACGAGGCTGATACAGCCGAAGTGAACCCATTCAACTCCATTCAGCCAGCCTGCGGGCAGGCGCTTTGGATCGAATGCTAGATCGGCACTGTCCTCGCCAACGAAGAAGTACTGCGGCGGCGAGGTCTCGTGCACCATCGCGAGCAGCGGCGGCTTGTTGTAACGCTGCGTGAATCGCATGTCCAGCCCGGCGGCTTCGCTCAATGCCGCGAGATCATCGCCGAGGCGGTCGAGGCTGAAGCTGCCTGCGAAGCCGGCGGGTACGCCAAGCGTGGCCACGACGCGCGCCACGTTCCAATCGGCACCGCCGGGACGCGACAGCCAGGTGTCCCGACCCGTTCGGATGAAGTCGGTCAGCGCCTCGCCCGCGCTAACGAAGCGCGGCCATCCGCTCGGACTCATGCCCTGTTGGCTCATCTGTCGCCACCCACTTGATCAGACCTTGCCTAGAATGTGATCGGCCGCCTTCTCGGCGATCATGATCGTGGCGGCGTTGGTGTTGCTGCTCACGAGCCTGGGCATCACCGATGCGTCGCATACTCTCAAACCCCGCAGACCACGGACGCGCAAGCTCGGATCGACCACCGCCATCTCGTCGACACCCATCTTGCAGGTTCCGACCGGATGGTAATCGGTCTTCGAGAACTTGCGCGCATACGCAGCGATTTCCTGGTCGGTTTGCGCTTGTGGTCCGGGCAGGCGCTCGGCGAGCACGAACGGTTTGAACGACGGTGAAGCCATGATCCGGCGCGCGATTCGGAAACCCTCGATCGAGATCTTGCGATCGTACGGATCGCCCCAGTAGTTGGGATCGATGAGTGGATGCGTGAACGGGTCCGCGTTGCGCAGCCGGACACTGCCCCGTGAGCGCGGACGCAGAAACGCAGAGTTCAAGGTGACCCCGCAGTTCTCGAGCTTTTCGACGCCGTGCTCGAGACCTGAGCCCACCATGAAGTGAAATTGGATGTCGGGCGAGCGGGCTTGCGAGTCGGCGAACCAGAACGCCCCGCCTTCGGCGAGATTCGACGCGACGGGCCCGCGACGGAACAGCAGGTATTCGATACCGGCCCAAACCTGCTTGTGCGGCTTGAGGTGCTTGTCGTAGCTGTGATCGCCGGTCAACTCGTTGATCGCATAGACGTCCATGTGATCCTGCAAGTTGCGACCGACACCGGGCAGGTCGTGCGTCGACGCGACGCCGACTGCTTTAAGCTCATCGGCTGGGCCGATACCCGATAGCATCAGCAGCTTCGGCGAGCCGATCGCACCAGCCGTGACGATCACTTCGCGATCGGCGTGCAACGAGCCTCGCTGGCGGCTCGAGGCATACACGAGCTCGATGCCGATCGCCCGTTCGTGCTCGATCAAGATGCGCGTCGTGTGCACGTCCGTGAGCAGTGTGAGATTCGGACGATGCAGCACCGGCTTCAAATAGCCGACCGCGGTGCTGCACCGGCGCCCCTTGCGCTGCGTGACCTGATACAACCCGCAGCCTTCCTGCCGAGATCCGTTGAAGTCGGGGTTGAACGGCAAGCCCACTTCCTGGGCTGCCCGCAGGAACACCTTGGTGATCGGATGCGGACTGATCTGGTCGGATACGCCGAGCGGACCGCCGGTACCGTGGTACTCGTTGCTGAACGATTCGTTGTCTTCGGCGCGCCGGAAGTACGGCAGGACATCCTTGTACGACCATCCCACGCAACCGTCCGCGCTGGTCCACTCGTCGTAGTCCTTCGGGTGACCGCGCGTGTAGACCTGAGCATTGATCGAACTGCTGCCGCCGAGCACACGGCCTTGCGGGTACCACATCTCGCGGCCGTCCACGTTCGGTTGCGGCACTGTGCTATAGCCCCAATTGACGGCGGTGCCCGTGAGCTTGGCGAAGCCCACCGGCAGATGAATGTACGGATTGCGATCGGGCGGTCCGGCTTCGATCAGCAGCACGCGGTTGTTCGCGTCTGCACTCAAGCGATTCGCCAGCGTACAGCCGGCGGAGCCCGCACCGACGATGATGTAGTCGAACGTCCTTGCCTTCATAGAGCGCGCATCCGCATCTTCAAGTGCTCGCCGGTGCGCAACGCCTGGGCCGCGATGGTCAGCGCCGGGTTGAGCGCCGCCGACGACGGTAGAAAGCTGCCGTCGACCACGTAGAGGTTGTCGTGATCGTAGGCGCGGCAGTAGGTATCGAGAGGAGCCTGCGCAGGATCCTCGCCGAAGCGCACCGTCCCGCACTGGTGGGAAGTTGTATCGGCGTCGAACGCCTTGCTGAGTACGACCGGAAATCCGACGTCGCGGAACAGCCGCTTGGTGGTTTCGACGAAGCGCTCGTGCGCCCGCATGTTGGTGCGGCGCCAGTTGAGCTCGATGCTGCCGTCTGCAAGAGGACGCACGGTGCTGTCGCGGTGCGCGAGATCTTCGGACATGACGTACCAGTCGACGCTGTGATGCGCCAGACCCGAGCGTAGCCACTTCGGCACGCGCGGCAAGGCGCCACGCAGCATCGGCTCCTGGATCTTGCCGAGCATCTGCAGGTTGCCGAGCGGCTTGTCGCTGACATCGCCGCCGAAGTAATAATCGTTGAGCGCGAGGGTCTTGGGGAAGCGCGTCTCGTTGACCTGCAGCGGCATGAGCGTCATTAGCGCCGTGCAGTTATGGCTCATGTAGTGACGCCCGACAGCGCCGGAGGAGTTCGCGAGCCCGTTCGGGTGGCGCGTGCTGGCGGATCGCAGCAGCAGCACCGCGCTGTTGATGGCGCCTGCCGACAGTATGAATAGACGGGCCTGAATCGTGTGCTTCTCGCCGGCGCGCTCGACTTCTGCCGAGACGACTCGCCTGCCGCTGTCGTCGGTCGTGAGTCTCGTGACGAGGCTACCAGTCTGCAAAGTAACATTGGCATGGCGCAGCGCCGGATCGATCAAGCGCGTCTCGGCATCGCCTTTGGCATCGATGCGGCATGGAAACGCGTCGCACGTCCCGCAACGGACGCATTTGCCGCCCGGATGAAAATCCACCGCGGCCGGCATATGGAACGGGTTCAGCCCACGGCCGCGAAAGCGGTCGAACAGGTCGGCGAGCAATGGCTCGTGCGGGATGGCGGGAAACGGATAGGGTGCCGAGCGCGGCGGCTCGGTCGGATCGTCACCCGCACGTCCATGGACACCGAACAAACGCTCGGCGCGATCGTAGTATGGCTCGAGATCTGCGTAGCGGATCGGCCAGGCGGGCGAAACGCCCTCCTCGTGCTCGAGCGCTTCGAAGTCGCGTTCGCGGAAACGGAACATCGCAGCCCCGTAGAACTTGGTATGACCGCCGACGAAATAGAACTGGCCCGGACGAAACTTGCGACCCGTGCCGTCCTGCCAGATGTCTTGCGTGCGATAGCGCTGTGCAGCGAAGACCGCTTCCGCACTCCAATTCTGGGGCTCGCGCGGCAGCCGCTGGCCGCGTTCGAGAATCAAAATCCGCGTGCCAGTGTCCGCGAGCGAAAGCGCAACACAGCCGCCGCCGACGCCCGAGCCGATGACGACGACGTCGTATTCCATCAACGCACTCGAGCGCCGCTGCCCGGATCGAACCAGACCATCTTGGCGAGGTCGACAGCGAAGCGCCCGCGGTCGCCGGGCTTCAACGAAGTGTCGGGGCGCAGGCGTGCCGTGAGCTCGCAGCCCCCGACCGCAAGCAAGGCCAGCGTATCGGGGCCGGTGGGCTCGGTCACTTCTACGGTGGCCTCGATGACCGGCCGGTTGCCGTTCACCGCATCCGCGTTGTCGCTGATGGCTTCGGGCCGCAGGCCCGCCAGAATTTCCTTGCCGACGTATGCACTGACGGCCCGAGGCAATGCGCCGACGGAAAAGCGCGCGTCGGCGCCGACCTCGAGCCATGCGCCGTCGCCCTCGCTGCGCAGGACACCCGGAAGCAGATTCATGCGCGGCGACCCCATGAATCCCGCGACGAACGTGTTGCTGGGCTGACTGTAGATCTCCGCAGGGGTGCCGAGCTGCTGCAACTCGCCGTTACGCATCACGGCGATCCGGGTCGCCAGAGTCATCGCCTCGATCTGATCGTGTGTCACGTAGACGATGGTTGCGCCGAGCCGCTGGTGCAGCTTCTTGATCTCGGTGCGCATGTCCACGCGGAGCTGCGCGTCCAGGTTGGATAACGGCTCGTCGAACAGGAAGATGCGAGGCTTTCGCACGAGCGCGCGTCCCATGGCGACGCGCTGCCGCTGTCCGCCCGACAACTGCGCCGGTCGCCGTTGCAACAGGTGATCGATCTGCAGGACCTTGGCGGCTTCCTGCACCGCGCGCTGCCGCTCTTCCTTGGGGACCTTGCGCATCTGCATGCCGAACGCGATGTTCCCTTCGACGCTCATGTTCGGGTACAGCGCGTAGGACTGGAACACCATCGCGATGTCGCGTTCGCTCGGATGCAGATCGTTGACACGCTTGCCGCCGATCACGATGTCGCCTTCGGTCACGGTGTCGAGACCGGCAATCATATTGAGGAGCGTCGATTTGCCGCAGCCCGAGGGGCCGACCAGAACCAGAAATTCGCCGGCCTCGACTGCGATGTCGATGCCCTTCAGGACTTCGACGTCGCCGAAGCGCTTCTTGATGTTGATGATCTCGAGCGACGCCACGCTCCCCTCCCTCAACCCTTGACCGAGCCGGCCATCAGGCCGCGCACGAAGTAACGGCCGCCGAAGATGTATACGAGCAGCGTCGGCAGCGCGGCGATCATCGCCGCCGCCATGTGGACGTTGTACTCGCGCTCGCCGGTGGACGTGTTGACGACATTGTTGAGTGCGACGGTCATCGGTGCGCTTTCGCCGGTCGAGAACGACGCTCCGAACAGAAAATCGTTCCAGATATTGGTGAACTGCCAGATCACGGTCACGACGACGATCGGCAGCGAATTCGGTACGAGAATCCGCAAGAAGATCGAGAAGAAGCGGGCGCCGTCGATCATCGCAGACTTGATCAGCTCGTCGGGAAAGGCCATGTAATAGTTGCGGAAGTACAGCGTGGTGAAGCACAGGCCGTACACCACATGCACGAATACGAGACCGGTGGTCGACGACGCGATACCCATCTTGCCGAGCAGGTGCGCCATCGGAATCAGCACGATCTGGAACGGGATGAAGCAGCCGAACAGGATCAGCCCGAACAGCACGTTCGAGCCCTTGAAGCGCCATTTGGTCAGCACGTAACCGTTAAGCATCCCCACGCCGGTCGAGATGATCACGGCCAGCACGGTCATTTTCGTGGAGTTCCAGAAGTAGCCTTTGATGCCATTGCAGCTGAGCCCCACGCACGTCGAGCCCCACGCGCGTATCCAGGGATCGACGGTCCATTGTTGCGGCCAGGCGATGATGCTGCCGCTGTAGATCTCGGTGAGCGGCTTGAACGACGTGAGCAGCATGACCACGAGTGGCAGCAGATACACGAGCGCGAAAAAGCCCAGCAGCCCGTAGATGACGAACGGCGTCCAGCGCGAGCGCCGCATTGCTTGCGGGGTGTCCCATGTCTGCGCCATCACCGTTGTGCTTCCCGCCGGCCGGCACGCATCTCCGAGTAGAGATACGGCACCATGATCGCGGCGACGGTCAACAGCATCATCACAGCGCTCGCCGCGCCCATGCCGAGTTGGTTGCGCGTGAAGGTGTGCGCGTACATGAACGTGGAAGGCAGCTCGGTTGCGTAGCCCGGTCCGCCGCCGGTGAGCGCGACGACCAGCTCGTAGCTCTTGATCGCCAGATGCACGAGGATGACCATGCTGCTCAGAAAGATCGGCCTCAGCTGCGGGATGACGATGTGCCAGTAGATCTTCGGCAGCGATGCGCAGTCGATCGACGCGGCTTTCAGCATCTCCTGATCGAGGCCGCGCAGGCCCGCGAGGAACATCGCCATCACGAAGCCCGAGGCCTGCCAGACGCCCGCGATCACGACGGTGTAGATCGCCATGTCCTCATTCACGATCCAGTCGAAGTGGAAGCTGTCGAAGCCCCAGCCGTGCACCATCTTTTCGATGCCGAGCCCGGGATTGAGCATCCATTTCCAGGCCGTGCCCGTGACGATGAACGACAGCGCCAACGGATAGAGGTAGATCGCGCGCAGCGTCCCCTCCTGACGGATGCGCTGATCGAGCAGAATCGCGAGCAGAAGGCCGATCGCCATGCACAGCACGACGTAGAGCACGCCGAACACGGCCAGGTTGTGCATCGCGACCGCCCAGCGCGGGTGATGCCACACGCGGTCGTACTGCATCCAGCCGACCCATTCGTGGACCGGATAGCCCTTGGACTTCGTGAACGAGAGGTACGCTGTCCAGAGGATGAAGCCGTAGACGAAGATCAACGTGATCGCGACCGTCGGCGAAAGAACCAACTTCGGCAAAGCGCGTTGCACCCATGCTCCGAAATTTCGGGCACCGGCTTCAGGGGAGGTCATACACCCTCCCCTTCAAGAGGAGGGCGAGGATGGGGATGGGGAACGCGCGACCCATCGTCCCCATCCCCCTCCCAACCTCCCCCTTGAAGGGGGAGGAGAGGGCCGCCGGGATCGCACACCGCGACGGAGTCGTTCGATATGCACGACAGGTTGATCAACCGTATTACTTCGCCGCCTCGACCGCCGCCACGAGCTGCTTGGTAGCCTCGGCAGGGGAGCCGCCGGAATTGAAGAATTTCGTGACCACATCGATCATCGCGCCCTTGATCGATTCGGGAACAGCATGCCCGTGCGCGAAGCTGCCGTGCAGAGCATTGTTCTTGAGCGCGATCTTGAGGTCGGCCATCGACTTCTTGCCGCACGCTTCGAAATTGGCGTCGGACACGTCCATGCGCGCGGGAATCGAGCCTTTCACGAGGTTGAATTGCTCCTGGAAGTTCTTGTCCATGATCGAGCTGGCGAGTGCCATCTGACCGACCTCTTGCTCTTTGCCGACCTTGAACATCGCGAACGCGTCGGAGTTGAACGTGAACATGCCTTCGGTGCCCGGATACTGGAAGCACAGGAAATCGACGTTGGGCTTCTTGCCGGCTTTCAGAAATTCGCCCTTGGCCCAGTCGCCCATGATCTGCATGCCGGCCTTGCCGTTGATTACCATCGCGGTCGCTAGATTCCAGTCACGACCCGGGAAGTTCGGATCGACCAAGGTGCGCAGCTTCTGCATCTGCTCGAACGCCTTCTCCATGGTCTTGCTGCCGAGCGCGCCCTTGTCGAGATCCACCAGCGCCTTCTTGTAGAAGTCCGCGCCTCCCGCGGAGAGCACTGCGCTGTCGAAGATCGTGGCGTCCTGCCACGGCTGCCCGCCGTGTGCGAGCGGGATGTAGCCGGCCTTCTTCATTTTGTCGGCTGCTGCGAGCAACTCGTCGAACGTCTTGGGCGGC
>Ga0105239_10005263_pt1 | contig 15213 bp, 8 predicted proteins | sample KBSC44metaG_FD_92761 | JGI IMG/M metagenome (GOLD analysis project Ga0105239, IMG submission 92761) | Corn rhizosphere microbial communities from Kellogg Biological Station, Michigan, USA - KBS C4-4 metaG | ecosystem: Host-associated > Plants > Roots > Rhizosphere > Soil | place: Michigan, USA...
ATTGAACGTGGATGTATCCCGCGTGTTCGCCCAACAGTATTCGAATCATCCGTTCGAACCGCTGGCTGCCGAACGCTGCGATTGATGACATACGGAGATTCAACGCTTCATTGGCTACGTGTCAGTGCGCCGGTCAAGGTTCATTGCCGGGGCGAACGCGAACTTTCGACCCGAACCTGACCATGGCGAGCGTCAGCTTCGGGGAAGCTCGATTTCAGAGCCACTTGGCGGCGATTACCCTTGCTCTTGAACTCATCGAGAATACGCCAGCACGCTTATGGAACAAGTGCTTGTTGGTCCAAGAGGGAGACCGCGAGGGCCCGCAGACGACGTGGCAAATCAATTGCCTTCGTCCCATTCTTCTCACGGCGCTTCTTCAGCAACTCACTGCGCGCCCTTCTGCATCATCGTCGCGGAGGCATGTCGATGCGACACGTTACCGGTCGTGATTCTCTCGGCCGTTTCCTGTGACTGTGGGTACTCGACCGTATAGTTAAACGTGCAAGCGGTTGCGCCAGGTGCGCTAGCTTCACCGATATTTTCGGAATTCAAAGGCTGTATTTGTGGCGTGCCGGTCCAATAGGAGGGGTTCAGTGGCCATGCATTGTCGAGACTAAAATTCGTCCCATCATGATCGCCATAGATGTGCGTCATTCGAGAAACGTAGTCGCCAAGAACAACGCTCCTTCGGTTGCTGAATGGATCAGGATTGAACCCGGTGCCTTGTTCATCTGTTGCTTGGCGCTGCTTGCCAGCAACTGACATGCGTGCTTCCCAGTCGTCAAAGAAGGGTCCATTTCCATATTGATCAAGCCCAATGCCGTCAGCAGTAAATGTTGCAGTTGTGTTGGGATCCATCAGCATCGCTACCCGCACCACGTGACCCGGTGGCAACGGCTGGCTTGCGTCTTGCCAATTCTGCCAATTGCTGTTGTCGCGGTATATCTGCCAGTTCTTCCAGTTGGGTCCTGTGCCTGTCGCGCTGCAGATCTCGATATACGTCAACGGAGTCGGTGGCGGCTCCGTCGAAGTCGGCAATCTCCACAGGTTCGTGACAGGGTCCAAGACGTAGTCTGTGTTGTTAAAAACAGAGTAGTAGGTCGGCTCCGAAACATCGACGATGCCGACGGCAATGCCGTCCTGCTCTCCGGCGTCTCCACCGATCGGTCCGCGGTAAGCCACCTGCAAGAACACGTCGGTCGCATTGACCGGAATCGGATCGTTGCTGAAATCGAACGTTAGAAGTTGGGGATCTGTGCCATCGAGTGCGCCGGCAGCCACCGCAACAGACTGCGACACCGAAATCTCTGGCCATGCGCTACGCATATTCGCCACCGTGCACGTAACCGGGTCGTGAAACGTTCCATCCGGACCTTGTGAGTACTCACCCGACAAATCCGTGTGATAGCAGGCGTTGCGGTGGTACCGCGCGATCGCGACCAGATACGGCCCGGTGACTTGCGTGATATCACCGTCCTTGGTCGCGGCCAACGTCTGTTCGACCTGTCGGCCGGTACCGGACTCGGTCAACGTGTGATGACCCTGACCATCCGCTAGTGTGCTGTTCTTGACCTTTAGGCGTACTTTTTCGAATCCGAAGGTCTTTCCACCGTCACCAAACGCAACACCATTGTCGACGATATCGTGCGGCGTGCCGTCGTTGAGGATGGCATAGATTCCGTCGTCCGGCGCAGTAACTTCGAGTTGGCCACGGAAAAAGAAGTCGAGCATGCCGGTGGCGTAACCAACAGCGCGTGGAATTGTCAGATTGACGGTTGTATCGAGCTCCGCCAACCCCATGACGGTCGTGGGAACGTAAGCAACCTGAATGCTCCCGGGGATGTGCGCCGCCATTACGCCCAGAGAAGCCAACGGCGGCGCGCTGTACGCGCTGGACGTCTGACCGTCGTACACAGGCAGCTGGTCCACGAAACTCGGAGCGACGTTGTCCCGCACAGGCGCTGTGAAATGGTAGCAGTTGGTATCTTTGAGTCGGCTCGACCCGTACGACAACTGCTCGCACGGCGTGGAGACGACTACATAGTCTGTGTCCCAATTCGTCGACGGCAGCGGCTCTCCGGTTGCACCATTCATTGTCCCCGCGGTGAAGAAACCGCGGTTCGTATAGTCGCCCAATCCCGAATGGCTTTGCTGCGTCCCGCCGTCGCCGCGCGTTGTGAAGAACCGAAGCGGTGTTGCAAACATCGGCACCGGGTAACCATTGATCGGTGGAAGCGCAATGAATTGCTTGGGAAACGTGTCGCCAAAGAAGCTCTTCATATACCCATTCAGCGCTGCCTCGTCGCTGATACCCAGCACTCGGTCGTTGGCATAGTCTTCGAATGCTTGCTGTTCGGCGCTATTGAAGGCTGAATGAGGGTCATTGCGCGTATGCTGCGGCTGCCCCATGTCTTCCAGCAGATGCACGACGTCGCCGAGCGAACGGAACATCGTTGCCCACAGGTGCATGCGGTCCTCCGCATCGGCTTGCCGCCCGGCACTGTCGTAAATGGTATACGCTTGTTTATACCTCTCACGCGTCAGCGCGTTCCAAAACAGGTTTCGCGCATCGACATAGCTGTAGTGATTGAGACTGGACATATCAACGACCGGCGACGAGGCAAAGCTGTCAACATAGCCCAATGCCCAATCGACCGACTTCCCCATAACTTCGAGCAAGCCGGCGTCGAGATAGGGATCGTAAAAATGATGGAGGCTTCGCGGATAAGTGCCGGTCTGCGACTCCGCGTATTGCGGCCCACACTGACCATACAGCAGATGCAGCGGCATTACTCCCGTGTCGTCCTCACGAATCGCCCCACGCACAAGCCAATTCTTGATCGGCAAGATCGGATCGTAGATCGAATATGAGGGAGGAAGGTTGTAGCGCCCCACGACCGTATCGGCAAAGAGTGCTCGAAAGCGCGGATCGACGTTTCCCTCCAAGAATTCCTGCATCTGGCAGCGTTCAAAAGACTCCGGCCACTTGTTCGGGTAAATGGAAGTGTTGAATCCGTGGCCGTCCGTGTAATAGAACGGAATGGCCTGGTTCATATCGGAATACCAGTACAAATTGAACGGCGTCGTAACGGTGAGTCTGTCTAGTCCGAATCTGGATCGAAACGTATCAGTGGCCAGAATGGACTCCGAATACGCCTGCGCGGTAATCAATGCGTGCGTCTCGGTATCGAAAGCGAAAGCGGATGAGCACGCGGTCAGCAGCCATAGCGCGAATAGTAGTAGTTGCTTCAACACCGGTGCTCTCCAAATAGATAAGACGTCTTTCCAAGCAAACAAAATTCAATCGCTAACCCTGGGTTTCATGGCGTGACAGACGTCGGCTGCCCTGTAGCTGCTCTTGTCGAGGTTACCGGTAGCTTTCAGTTCCGCGCGGCGCTGAGCTTCTTGTCCTCCTGTCAATTTCCGATCGACGAAGTGCAAGCTCTCCCACAGATCAGGGTTTAATGCTTTCATGACCTTGTCTTCGTTGGGCGCAAAATAAAGAATCATTTGCAGAGCGTATATGTCGATGCTCTCGTCTGGCGGAAGCGCACAAACTTCCGACGTGAAATACGGATAGCCCTGCCGGGAGAGCGCCACAGTTTCGGTGGTGACGACGTCGTTATCTCGAATACCGGCAGGCCCCTGTCTTCCGGGCAACAAGCCATGCAGGATTCCTGCATATCGGTATGCGTTCAGTTCTTCCTTGAAACCGGATGGACCAGGCTTTGCCGGCTTCATTTTCACACCCGCAAGCGCGATGGGCTCGTCGCCTGAACTGCTTTTCACGTGTTTGTAATCCGAGTCGATCCACGGAAGGTAGCCAAATTTGATCGGCGTCAGTTCCCACTCCGCCTCGAACTCTCGCGGCATGAAACCGCTGCCTTCATTCTTGACACTGTCCCAGGTTTGTTCGTAGGTGCTGGGGACGCTGAAATTCCCCTGCTGATCGGTCTTGGTCACGATTGTGTAGAGACTCTCGCGTCCGCCGTGCTCCCACGCGATGGGAATGAGCGCGAAAAAGAACATATTGACGGGCGACTTCCGACTGTACCCGGAGACGTAGCGCCCCTGCACGATGACCGTGACATCGGGTATACCCACCCCCGTGTCGCTGTCGACGATGCGCCCTGTTTTTGGCGCATACGTAACCTCGGTTGCCGATGCGTGCATGAAGCGCCAAGGAGCCGACACGCCTTGCACAAGGGATACGCCGATCACGATCAGAACTGCGTAGAGGATCCAGCGCTTCTTGAATTGAATTGCCTGGTTCGAAGGAGCCGTCATTTCACATCTCCGAAATCCGCCACACGCCGTCGCTGCCGCGGGTCATCCGCAGTGGAAAGCCATCGCGGGTCTGGTTCGCATTGTCACGAACGAGCGTCAGATCGGCATATCCAGATCCGATCATGCCGTTCGCCACAGTGCCTAGCATCGTTGCGAGGTTGGGCATGTTGCTGCCGAGCGCTGTGAACGCTTGCTGATAAACGCCACGCGCAAGCGGTTGATAAGCATTGGATGCGCCCGTCGCATCCCGCGCATTCAAACGATCCTTCAGATAGGCATACACATCGCACAGCATCGCACGCTGGGCCGCGTGATCGAGGATCAACACCGTGCTTTGCGCCGTGTAAGTGTTTCCGTGGTTGTCCGTTACGGTCAGAGTCGGCGTATACGCGCCTGGTACCGAATACACGAAGCTACTCGGCACGCCGGCCAGCGTGGTCGCGGTATATGTGTATACACCGGTGCCAAGAGGATCGATCGTCACGGTTTGCACGCTCGCATTGTTCGGCAATACGCCGACACCCAAGTCAAAGGCGACAGCTCGAGGCGCGAACCCGCTTGCAGGGGTGCTGCCGTCGATCGTGAAACTCAGCGGCGAAGTCGCTGCTCCGCCCTGATTTATCGTAACCGACGTCATCGCGGTTGCGCCGGGGAGTGTCGTGGCGGTAACGGTGATGGTATTCGCGCCGGCTACGAGCGGCACGCCGGATGCCAGGAACTTACCATTGAACGTATTTGCTACCACGCCATTGATCGTGATGCCGGTGTTGGTCGGCCCGACGAAGCTGCCACTGACATCGATGGTCGCATCCGCGATCGTCGCATTCGCAGCCGGCGATGTGATCGTCACATTCAGATTCCCGGTACCAGTAATGTCTTGCGTGAGCCCTGGTGTGTGGACGGCACCGCTCAACTGGTTGATCGGCACGAATCCCGCGGGATCGTTCGGCACCGTGTTCGGATCCAGACCGCACATCTCGGTTGGCGTGGCAGGGTTTGTAATGTGCGCAAAAGAAGGTGATGTTGCCGTCGCGAAGCTCGCATCGCCAAAGTAAGTAGCAGTCAGGTTCACCTCTCCGACGGCCGCCTCACCTGGAATTGTGCAGCTCGTCGCCGGCAGGTCGATGTAGCAGCCGTTATTCTGGTCACCGACGAGGATCGTGCCCGTAGGCGTTCCCGATGCAGCCGTTACTTGCACCGTTACCGTATACGGCTGACTGACGATCGCCGGCTCCGCACTGGCAGCTGTGATCGTGACCGTTGCCGCAGTACTCCCGGGTTGTACTAGCAGGAAGTTGTCAGCGCTCGTTGCGGTTGGAACGCTTGCGGATGTCGCAACACTGATTGGCCCGGACGTTGCGCCTTGGGGAACGATCGCTTTGACCTGACCCGTAGCAGCGTAGCTCACTACGGCCGCGGTGCCGTTGAACGTAACGGTCGGCAGCACGCCGGTGCCAGCATACAGATTTGCACCATTGATCGTGACTTGGGTTCCCACGGTGCCGCTGGTGGGCGCGAAGCCCGTAATCGAGGGAGCCTGCACTGGCGGATTGACCGTAATCTGCACCGGCGTCGATGTAGTCGCTAGTCCAAGGTTGTCTGTTGCGATCGCGGTGAACGTAAAGGTCCCGGCTGTGGTCGATCCAGGCCAGGTAACCGAAAACGGCGCTGCGGTCGCGGTGCCGATGCTCGCCCCATTTGCGTAGAAGATCACTTTTGCAATTGTGCCGTCATTGTCCGAAGCACTGGCACTGACCGATACTGACTGCCCGGTGACAAATGTTGCACCGTTAGCCGGCGATGCCAGATTTACTTGAGGCGTTGCATCCGCCGTAACGCTGACAGCTGCCGACGTTGTCGTCAGACCTGCATTGTCCGTCGCCTTCGCCGTAAGCGCGACGCTACCCGAGGTGCTCGGTGTCCAACTGACCGAATATGACGCACCGGTCGAAGTACCGATCAAGCTGCCGTTCGCGTAGAAATCGACTTTTGCAATTGTGCCATCGCTATCAGCAGCGTTGGCAGAAACGATTTGCGCTTGACCCAGGCGCAAGATCGCGCCGACCGCTGGCGCGGTAACGCTTACAGTGGGTGGCGCGTCGGCAACGACCGTGATCTGGATGGGCGCCGACGTCGTCACAAAACCGGCGTTATCCTTAGCGACCGCAGTGAGTGTAACGTTCCCGCCTGATGAGGGCGTCCAGTTGATTGAGTACGGCGCGCTGGTCGCAGTGCCGACCAACGTTCCATTGGCGTAGAAATCGATCTTCAGCACCGTATTGGCGCCATCAGCGGCAGTAGCCGACACGGGCACGGTACTACCCAGCTTGAAACTCGCGCCTGCGGCCGGCGCAGTGATGTTGACGTCCATCGTCACCGTGACCTGAACCGGGGCAGACTGCGTTTGCAGGCCACCGTCGTCCACTGCGATAGCCGTAATCGTATAGTTGCCTCCAGCATTGGGAGTCCAGTTGATGGAGTACGGAGGTGCTGTTGCACGTCCAATCGTCCCGCCGTTCGCAAAGAAATCAACTTCAGTTACAGTGCCGTCATCTGTGGCGGTCGCCGATATGGGGATAACGGTGCCGACTTTGTAGCTTGATCCTGCAGCCGGCGCTGTGATGCTGACGGTCGGCGGCGCATCGGGAACCGTGCTGATTTGAACCGCAGCAGATGTGGCCGTAAGACCAAGGTTGTCGGTGGCGACTGCCGTGATCGCGAAGGTCCCTTGCGCGTACGGATTCCAGCTCAGTGTATAAGGTGGTGCCGACGCCGTGCCGATCAGCGCACCATCGGCATAAAAGTCTACCTTGGCAAGGGTTCCATCGCTGTCCACAGCGTTCGCGGCGATGGCAATCGGACCGCCCTGCACGAATACGGCACCCGCAGCGGGACTGGTGATACTGACAGTTGGCGCGACATCGTTGACGACGGTGTAGGTCACCGGGCGCGAAGTCGTGACCAGTCCATTCGCATCGGTGGCACGGGCCGTAAACGAATAGCTGCCTGCACCGACGTTCGCCCATGTATAAGAATACGGTGGCGCGGTCGAGGCGCCGAGCAAGGTCGTGCCTTGGAAGAAGTCCACCTTGGCAATCGAGCTCTGCTGACTGGCCGCATCGGCCTTGATCGTGATCGTGTTTGGCGCATAGGTGCCGTCGCACATAAGCGGACTGGTGATGACGACCAGTGGCGGATCGGAGACGGTAATGGTGGCTGTACTCGATGTCGTCGTTGTGCCTTTGTTGTCCGTCGCTTTCGCGGTCAGGCCATAGCTGCCCGCGGCTACGTTCGACCATGTGAAGTTGTACGGCGCCGTCGAAACCGTTCCCAGCAATGCCGCACCGCTATAGAACTGGACACTCGCGATCGTGCCGTCGGTATCGCTGGCGTTTGCGCTCAGCGTGATATTCGATCCGGCGGTGAAAACGCTACCGTTCGTTGGAGCGGTCAACGAGACTGTGGGCGGCTGATTCGAAATAACCGTGACGCTGAATGCTGGGCTCGACGTTGCGGTTGCGCCTTTATTGTCGGTGGCCTTGGCCGTCAACGAGTACGAGCCGACAGGTACGGTGCTCCAGACGATCGAATAAGGCGACGTCGTGGCCGTACCGATCAGTGTCGTACCGCCGCGATAGAAATCGACCTTCGCAATCGTTCCATCCGAATCGGATGCGGTCGCGCTCACCGTAATGTTGCTGCCGGCCGTGAAAGTCGAGGGGTTCGCCGGTGCCGTCATGCTCACACTCGGCGGCTTATTGGCGGCCGACCAGGCGTGCGTCGCAAACGCACACAGCAGGATCAAACCCAGGATCTTGCGCAATTGGTGATTCATTGTGATTTCCTCGCGCAAGATCAATTGCACGTCGCGGGTTGATTGACCGCGACATACGTGGTTGAGGAAACGCCTTCGGCGCCGTTATTGCGGTATACGGCGGTCAAGCCGTGGACACCGGCCGGGAGGATCAGGCTGGCTGTAGCCGCGCCGTTCGACAATGGAACTGATGTCAACACGTTGGGGCCGTCATAGATCAACACGGAACTGGTGGGCGAGCCTGATACCGAAATACTGGCCGTCAGGGTCTGGCCGACATCGACGCTCTTCGCCGAAGGGTTGAGCGTTACCGTCGGCTGTGCGCCCGTGGTCAGCTTCAGAAAAATCGCGTCGTAAGTTAAAGAGGCCGGAGGCGTGGTTTTATAGGCACCGCTGCTGATGAGAAACGAATCCGTGGACGCGGTGTTTTCCGCCGAAGTCATGGCATAAGCGTCGCCTTTGGAATCGACGGCAATTCCATAGCCTTCCGAATCGGACTGCCACCCCGCGTGCGTACTGTAAAGTAGCGCGTCACCCATCCCGCTCACTTTTGCCACGAACAGACCTTTTGAGTTTTCGGGTTGTCTTGGCTTGAGATCGCTGAGCAAAGGAAACCCAGTCGTCGAACCAATCAATCCAGCGACGAATGCATGCCCCGAGGCATCCACCGCAATCGCCTCTCCCCAATCGCCGTAGCTGTCCTGGCCGGTCGCTGAGCCGTTGCCGCCGAGAAAGGACGAATACACTTGGGATCGGCCGTCCGGCGATAGCTTTGTGACAAACGCGTTCGGAAATTGCGTGAAGTTGATTTTGCAGAAAAGGCAGAAGATGCTGTAGCCCGCGCCGCCTTTGGTACGTTGAAACGCGTTCGCCGTAATCGGAAAATTGAACGATGCCGTAAATCCGGTGACGTAGGCGCTGCCGGCGGCATCCACGGCGATGCCGAAAATCGCATCACCATCATTTCCACCCAAGCGTGTCGAGTACACCAGGCTGTTGCCTTGCGGATTGAGTTTTGTCACGAATCCGTCGTCCAGTCCCTGTGCCGCGGTCTGGAATGCGCCGGATGTGGTCGGAAAATCTGTCGAACCGGCATAGCCGCCAATGTAAGCATTGCCCGAACTATCGACCGCAATACTGCTGCCGTAATCGTTGGTGCTGCCGCCCAAGAATGTCGAGTACGCGGCCGGAGTGGTCTGTAGATTCAGCTTGATGACGAACGCGTTGACGCCGGACGACGCGTGCGTAGTGGTTTGATAGGCGCCGGTGCTCGTTGCAAACGTGCTCGTCGCATTGCCGGTGACGTAGACAGAGTTGCTGCTATCCAACGCGATTGCCGTGGCAGTCGCATTGGTGACATAGCTTCCATAGAGCAGCGCGTTACCAGCAGGCCCCAGTTTCACCACAAAAGAATTGTTGCTGCCACCCGCACTCGTGCGCTGGTAGGCTCCGGTCGTGGTCGGGAACGCGGTGCTTGTTGTCGTGCCGGCGATGTAGGCATCGCCAGCCGCATCCACCGCGATGGCGTATCCATTATTTATCGCCTTCGTGTCGCCGAGGTAGGTCGAATAGATCAGCGCCGTCCCGGTCGGATTGACCTTGGTGACGAAGGCCAGTTGCGGCAGTCTGCCCGGAGTACTCTGGTACGCTGAGAGCACCGGAAAATCCGTTGATTGGGTGTAGCCGACAATGTATGCATTGCCAGCGCCGTCCACGGCAATGCTTCTGCCGTGATCATCTTTGGATCCGCCGAGGTAGCTCGCATAGACCAGCGTCGGATCGATTGTCAGCGCGCGCGTGCGATCGTATGAAGCGGTTCGAATGCCGATCTGGTTGTTTGCGAGCAACTTGAACGATGCAGAAATGGGACGGCGCTTGCCGTTGTACTCCTGGTAAACGACCGGGATCTTCAACTGCATCGATTCGGAACCAACCGACAATAGCAGATTGCCGTTCTTGTCGACGCGGATGTGATCGGCGCCATCCAAAGCCAAGCAGATAGCTGCGGGGTCGACTCCCGGTTGCAACACGATGTCGTATTCCAAGTTGCGCTGGTTGCCGTAATAGACCACTCCGACACCGGGATAGACATCGTCGAACTTCACGCGCGAGTAGTTGGGGACATCCGTGAATTGTTCTACTGCGCCCCCACCGAGAAAGTAATTCGTGCTTGCAGAAAGCCTATCAAGACCAGTTCCTGGTGCATCTGACCGTGCGCCGACCAGACGCATGCGCAATATCGATGTCGACTTGGCTTGCCTGTTGGCGATTGAGATTGCAACGACATCAGAGGACACGTGCACCTGATAGCCCGTTGCTCGTGCAATAAAGCGAGTATCTGCCTGCGCTTGTCCGAGGTTTTCTTCGAACGCGAGGGGCAACTGCGCGATGTGTTCCAACGTGGCTGCGCTGATCGGATGGTTCGCACCGCTCGACGCGGGCAGCTCTGTTGCGCGGAGCATCGCAGTGGTGAATGTTTGCAACGCGAGAAAAAACGCTGCAGTGCCCAGCAGCCGAGCACAAAAAGATCGGTTCATGATTACCCCTGACTCGATTCTCATTGCCAACCCCGATTTCGTGAGTCGGTGACTTGAAAATAACTTGCAAAAACTCTGTCCATCCTGTCGGACATCGCGGTCTGGCAGCGCGTGACCCCAGCATGACACAGGCGTCGTCACGACCGCGCTGGCAATTATTCTTTCCGATCAGCCCAAACTTTATTATTCGCCGTTGCGACACAGCGCTCCGTTTGCGTACGCAAAAGTGAGCGTGGCGATTTAGAACGGAAGTGGCGCTCCCTGCCCAGATTCCCCGAATTAGCGCGACCGCGCTTAGTGCAATGGGCGCGAACCGTACCGGAGTTATATAAAGTGTGCAACCTGTCACAATTGACAGTTAGTAGGCCGTCTCCCAAGAAATCGAACGTGCAAACGTTTTCATTGCGATCACAGCTGGATATTGCGCCAGACGACTGCGCGCTTTTGTGATCTCATCCAGTACCGCTAACGCCCGAACGGCCACACCCATTCGAAGCAAATTGCGCAAATCATCCGCACCTAGATGGCGCTCTGTTGCACGCCACATCGTCAACTGTTCAAGCATACTGAAACCGACTCGAAACCAACTGCCAGGCCCAGGGAGGGCGGTTTCACCGTCCTGTGACTGATTATGGCCGGTCAAAGACATTCGCCTCTTGGTTTCGCGAAGGTCAGGTTCATGGCGCAATATATGCGTCGACGTGTGACTCAACTTGGCCGATTGGAGCCACTCATCGCGGTCAACGTCGTCCAATGATCCGCGCAATTCGCACCAAGACTTGGGACATAAAAAAGCCAGCTACAAAGCCGGCTTTAAGGGAAAATGCAACAAAATACCTAGACGTAGAACTTAAAACGGAATTTCGTCCTCATCCATATCCGCCGGCGGCGCTGCGACATTGCGTGCGGGCGCAGGTTGCGGGCCGCGTGCAGGGCCGCGTTCGCGTTTCTCGTAACTGCTGCCGCCGGCTTCGGCGCCGCCGCCGCCCTTGCTGCCGAGCATCTGCATTTCATCGGCGATGATGTCGGTGGAATAACGCTTGACGCCGTCTTTTTCGTATTCGTCCGTGCGCAACTTGCCCTCGATGTATACTTGTCCACCTTTTTTCAAGTACTCGCCGGCGATTTCGGCCAGGCGACCGAAGAATTTGACTCGGTGCCATTCGGTGCGTTCCTGCTGCTCGCCGGTCTGCTTGTCCTTCCACGATTCGGAAGTGGCGATGCGGATCGAGGTGATCGCGGTGCCGCTCGGGGTGTAACGCGTTTCCGGATCGGCACCCAGATTGCCGACCAAAATGACTTTGTTGATGCCGCGTGCCATGGTTTTCCTCGCCGGTGATCGGGTGTTGATAACGTGGCGAAATCATAACACGCAGCCTGGGCGCCACTGCTGCCGGAAGGCGCCGTCGCGATGTGTAGGAAAACCTCGATCACGGCGCCACCGGCAGCTCGATGAAACTCGGGTTCGCGCCACCAGCGGACTGTTGCTGCGAACGCGCACCGCCCCCGCGTGAGACAGCCTGCGCGTGCGCACGATACACTAGCACCCATGTCCAGCGTTGAAGCTCTCCCACGCCCGATCGGGAATTTTTCCGGTGTGCAGGCCCTGGTGTCGGCATCGATGGCCCAGGTCGATGCGCTGATCCGCGCGCGCCTGGCCTCCGACGTCGTGCTGATCAATCAGATCGCCGAGCACATCATCGGCGGCGGCGGCAAGCGCCTGCGGCCGATGCTCGTGCTGCTCGCCGCGCAGGCGGCGGGATATCGTGGGCGTCATCATGTGCTGCTCGCCGCGGTCGTCGAATTCATTCACACCGCGACGCTGCTCCACGACGACGTCGTCGACGAGTCCGGCTTGCGCCGTGGCCGCCAGACCGCGAACGCGTTGTGGGGCAACGCGGCGAGCGTGCTCGTCGGCGATTTCCTCTACTCGCGTTCGTTCCAGATGATGGTCGAAGCCGACGACATGCGCGTAATGCGCATTCTCGCCGACACCACGAACCAGATTGCCGAAGGCGAAGTGCTGCAGCTGCTCAACATCCGCAATCCGAATGTGGACGAGGCGGCTTACTTGCGCGTGATCGAACGCAAAACCGCCGTGCTGTTCGCCGCGGCGACGCGGCTCGGCGGTTTGCTTGGCGGTGTGCCGGCCGCGCAGGAGGAAGCGCTCGCGCGCTACGGGCTCAACCTCGGTTTTGCGTTTCAGATCGCCGACGATGTGCTGGATTACGTGTCCGATTCGGCAACGCTCGGCAAGAACATCGGCGACGATCTTGCCGAAGGCAAGGCGACGCTGCCACTGATCTATGCGATCGAGCGCGCCGAACCCGCGCGCGCCGCGAGCCTGCGCCGCGCGATCGAAACCGGCGGACTCGATTCGCTCGATAATATCGTCACGGCGATCCGCGACTCCGGCGCGCTCGAACGCGCCCGCGCGCGTGCGCAAGGCTATGCCGAGGCTGCAATTGCCGCGTTGTTCGGCTTGCCGCACTCGCCGGCGCGCGAGGCCTTGCAGGTACTCGCGCACTACGCGCTCGAGCGCTCGCACTGAGCACGCGCGTGGGGACCGGTTTGCATCGCTTCGCTGTCCATGCCGCCTGCGCACTGCTGCTCGGCGCCTGTGCGATCAGCACGCCGCTGCCGGATCTGGCGAAAAATGCGCCTGCCGCGTTTCGCAACGCGCCGCAGACGCAAGGCCCGCCGGGTCCGGTACCGGATCTGGAGCACTGGTGGCATACGTTCGACGATGCGCAGCTGGAGCGGCTGATCGAACGCGCGCTCGCGCAGAATCTCACGCTGCAACAGGCGCGGTTGCGCCTCGTCGCCGCGCGCGCCTTGCAGCACAAGTCCGGCACGCAATTCAAGCCGCAAGTCAGTTTCCATACGTTTGCGCAACCCGATCCGAACGGTTCGACGAGTTATTTCGAAATCGGCTTCGACGCGGAATGGGAATTCGGTTTCTTCGGCCGCGGCATCGCCAATGCACGCGTGGCCGCGGCGGACCTGCAGCTGGCCGAGAACGATATTGCCGCCGCGCGCGCGACGCTGATCGCCGAAGTCGCGCGTACGTACCTGGACCTGCGCGCGGCGCAGGCGCGCGCGAGTCTGCTCGATGGCGCGGTCGCCCTACGCCGTCAAAACATCGAACTGGCCAAGGTGCGGCTAAGGCTGAACCTCGCCTCCCAATCGGACCTGGACAAGCTCGACGCGGAACTGGCGACTGCGCAAGCCGAAGCTGCGGAACCGGCGCAGGCCATAGCGCAGTCGCAACAGGCGCTGGCCGTATTGCTCGCCGAGCAAACACCGGACGAGGATCTGCTCGCGACTGGCACGTTGCCGACCTTGCATGACATCGCTTTCGGCGAGACGCCGGCCGACCTGCTGCGCACGCGGCCGGAAATCCGCAAGGCCGAACTCGACGTGCTGCGAGCGGCCGGCGAACTCGGAATTGCGCGCGCCGACCTGTGGCCCAAACTCGCGCTTGGCGGATTTCTCACCTCATCCACGCGCATGGTCGGCGACGTCGATCGCCCGAACAAGGCCATTGGCGGCGTCGGTCCAGTGATCCAGATTCCAATCTTCGACTGGGGCATGCGCCGCGACGTGGTCAATGCGCGTGAGGCCGCGTTGCAAGCCGCGGTGCTCGGCTACAAGCAGGCCGTGCTTGAAGGTGTCGCCGAAGCGGAAAATGCGCTCGCGCAATGGCGGCGCACGCAAGCGCAACTGGCGGCCGCCGGTGCGTCGGTACTCGCGATGAATCGAGGTGCCGAACGCGCGCGCAATCTGCAAAACATCGGCTTGGCCGACAAGGTCGACAGCGCCAGCGCGCAAATCGGCGCGACACAAGCGCAGCTGGCCTTTACGCTTGCGCAGCGCGAACAAGCACTCGCGTTCATCGCCGTATACAAATCCTTCGGCGGCGCGTTGCCGCCGCTGGAGATGCGATGAGCGTCGTCGCGCTCGCCCGCCGCACGCTGTTCTACGAGTGGCGCAAATTTCTACCGGCCGCGCTCGCAGTCGCGTTTTCCGGCCTTTTGCTGCTGATGCAAGCGGCGCTGATGTTCGGCATCTTCGACAGCGCGAGCGTCTACATCAACAAGTCCGATGCCGATCTGTGGGCCGGCTACCCGGGCACGCAGACGATCGAACTCGGCCGCCCAATCGCGCACGACACCGAAATGGCGCTGCTGATCGACCCGGACGTCGCGCGCGTGGAAGCGTTCCATTGGCTGGACGGCGACTGGCGCGGGCCCGCCAGCCACGGCAGCGTGTCGGTTTTCATCTCCGGCATCGATCCAAGGCCGGACGGACTCATGTTCGCGCAGGCGTTGCCGGCCGGCGAGCGCATGAAATTGAATGAGCCGAATGCCGTCATCGTCGATGCTGCCGATCTGGATAAGCTCGGTCTCGGTATCGGCGGTACGGCAACGCTCAACGGCCATCGCGTGAAGATCGTCGCCGCCACGCCCGGCTTGCGCGCACTTGGTGGCGTCAACATCGTCACTTCGATCGCCACGGCGCGGCATCTGGCTACCGACGCGAACGAAGCGGACAAGGTCGCCTATTACGTGGCCA
>Ga0105239_10005265_pt1 | contig 15208 bp, 17 predicted proteins | sample KBSC44metaG_FD_92761 | JGI IMG/M metagenome (GOLD analysis project Ga0105239, IMG submission 92761) | Corn rhizosphere microbial communities from Kellogg Biological Station, Michigan, USA - KBS C4-4 metaG | ecosystem: Host-associated > Plants > Roots > Rhizosphere > Soil | place: Michigan, USA...
CGATGCGGCGTGCCGCCTCCTGCGCGGCTGCGAGCGTATCGGCGACGACGGCGGCAACCCGCTGCCCGATGAAGCGGACAAACGGGTCGAACACGAGGGTGTCGTCGGGGTCGTCGGTCCGAATCTCGTGGCGCGCGGTGGAAAAGCGCGGCGTCGCCACGTTGAGGTGCGTGAGGATCAGCTCGACCCCGGGCACCTGCTCGGCGGCCGCGGTATCGATCGACATGATCCGGGCGTGCGCATGGGGTGACCGCAACACGGAAATGTGCAGCAGCCCAGGCACGTCGATGTCGAATGTGTAGGGCTCGGACCCCGTGACGATCCGCTGGCCGGCGGGCGGCCGCAACGACTGTCCGATGGCCGGGCCGGCCGGGCTGTCTGGGGCCACCCCGTCGCCACTGCCGGTGACCCCCGCACGGATCGCCTCGCGAATCGGCCGGTAGCCGGTGCACCGACACAGATTGCCCTTCATCCGCCGGTCGAGATCGCTGAGGTCGTCCGGCTCGAGGGTGGCGGCGGTGACGATCATTCCGGCCGTACAGAAGCCGCATTGAAAGGCGAAGTTGTCGCAGAACGCACGCTGCATCGGATGCAGCTCATCGCCGTCGTCATCCCCCGGGCCGAGCCCGGCAACCGTGGTGACAACGCGGCCGCCCACCCGGGCGGCGGGATAAATGCAGGAGTGCACCGGAACGCCGTCGAGGATGACCGCACACGCTCCACAGTCGCCGGCGTCGCAGCCCTTCTTGACGTCGAGATGCCCGGTTTCCCGGAGCAGGGTGCGCAAGCACTGCCCCGGACGCGCATCAGCTTCGACGGTCGTGCCGTTGACATCAAATCTCATACGCACGCCATTGCGCGCCGCCACCGGCCGATCGTCATCGCGCGACTCGCAGACGTCGGGCGGAGGCAATCGGATTCGCATCGGCGACCAGGTCGTCGAATCGCCACGCCGCGATTCGCGAAATCTCACTGAGTGCCGCCATGTGCTCGACCTGCGGGGAGTTATCCAGGCGCCGCCAGCCGAGAGTCAGGATGTGTTCGCGACGTTCCAGATCGCGAAGGCAGATGATGAGGGGGAAGCCGAATTTGGTTTCGTAGGCAGCCGATAGTTCGCTGAATTCCTCGGCCTCCTCCTCAGTGAGACCGTCGAGGCCCAGGTGGGCCAAATCAACTTTCGACACGTTCTGCTCCTGAGTGTCGGCCAGGCCCGGATATGCCTGCATCAACTCCATCTGCTCTGCGGGAGTAGCCGCGAGCAGCGCGGTCTGGACGGCGCCACGCAGTGCGCGGGTGTCGGCGAATGGGCGTTGCGCGAACGCGCGTTCAACTGGCCAGGCCAGGCCCTGATACAGGACCGAGAACGTCTTGACGAACTCCTCCTCCGTCATCTTGTTGACGGCATCGAGTCCGACTTCGCCCGTCCGTGGCGTGCCGGCAACCATCGGGCCGCGGTTCGGACCGATGTGGAAGAACACGATGTTCAGAACGATCGCGGCCAGGGCGCCCAGCGTGATCCCTGAGCCACAGATGATCTGGGCCCAGGCGGGAAAGCTGAACTTCAGCAGCGGTTGGGCCGTGACGAGCATGCCCAGGCCGAGTGCGGTACCGACGATCACCGCGTTGCGGTGATCGTTGAAATCGACCTTCGACAGGGTCTGGATACCCACCACGGCCACCGTCGCGAACAGCGCCAGCGATGCCCCGCCGAGCACTGAATGCGGGATCGCGGCCACGACAGCCGCGGCCTTGGGTAAATAGCCCAGCACGATCATGATGACACCCGCGGCGGCAACCACCCAGCGGCTCTTGACCTGCGTCAAGCGCACGAGTCCGACGTTCTCCGCGAAGCACGTGTAGGGGAACGAGTTGAGTACGCCGCCGATCGTGGTCGCCATGCCGTCGGCGCGCAGTGCCCTGGCGATGTCGTTGGCGCCCACGCGCTTACCCACGATCTCGGCCGTCGCGAACACATCACCTGTGGTTTCCACCGCGGTGATGATCATGACGACGATCATCGAGATGATCGCGGTAGCACTGAATGTAGGCCAGCCGAAGTAGAAAGGTGTGGTCACGCCGAGCCAGTGCGACGTACCGACCGCACTGAAATCAACTTCCCCGAACAGCGCGGCGACGGCAGTTCCGATGACCAGCCCGGCCAGCACGGCGATCGTGGCGAGGAACCCGCGAAAGAGGCGCTGCATGACGACGATGATCAGCAGGGTGCCCGCGGCGTACGCGAGATCCTTAAGTGCCACATCGCTTTTCATCGCCTCGGTGGTCGTGCCACCGACAATGTCGTTGGCCGCGACGGGCAGGAGCGCGATGCCGATGATCGTGATGACCGATCCGGTGACGACCGGCGGGAAGAATCGCAGCAGCTTCGAGAAGTACGGCGCCATGAAGAAGGTGAACAGTCCGGCGACGATCACCGACCCATATACCGACAGCAGACCGGGGACCCCCGACAAGCCTCCGGCCGTGCCGATCGCGATCATCGGGCTGACGGCTGCGAAGGTCACTCCCTGAATCAGCGGGAGTTTGACGCCCACTTTCCAGAAGCCGACAGACTGGATGAGCGTCGCGATGCCACACGTGAACAAGTCGGCGTTGATGAGGTGGATCATCTGCTCGGGCGAGAGCTTCAGCGCTCCGGCGACGATGATCGGAACCAGTACCGCGCCGGCGTAGAACGCCAGCACGTGCTGCATTCCGTACACCGCGAGCTTCGGAATCGGCAGCACTTCGTCGACCGGATGCACGGCCTTGCGGGCGATGTCAGCCGCGGTGGTCTCAATCGGCATGGCGCACCTCCAGGTGAGAACGAATTTCTGCGCGAATCTCCAGGGCCAGCACGCCGCTGACGGCCCGCCGCCAATCCGCAGATCCGAGTGGGTCTGTGTAGTAGCCGGGTGCGGCCAGAACGTCGGATCGGACTGTGTCGGCGCTGGGCATTGCCGGATAGCGAAAGACCGTGGGTGCGGGTGTCGCGGCCGTGACGGCGAAGACGGTCGACCCGTCTTCGTCGCGGCGGCCGCTGACGACGGCACCGGAGCGTCCGTACTCGGCCAGCGAGATGGTGCGCAGTGCCGCCGTGGCACGCAGCGCCCGTTCGGGCAGGTGCAGGGCTCGCAGCACCTCGCCGTGGGCCAGCGAGTTGGTGCCGTTCCCGGTGACCAGATCCGCCACCGGGTCCCACCGGGTCTGGCCGTCGGGAGTCCAGATTTCGGCCACGCCGTCGAGCGCAACAGCGAGCGACACCATCGACGCGGCCGCGAACGACCGGCAGATATTGCCGCCGACGGTGGCGACGTTCCAGATATTGCGCGAGGCGAGCAATGCGTTGGCACAGTCACCGAAGAGCTGCTGGGCCGGCCAGTCGGGTCGGCGCGGGTAGCGCACGAGTTCGGCGATGGTGCATGTCGCCGCGATGCGCAGGCCGCCGTCGGTGGGCTCGATGGGGCGCCAGCCCATTGTCGTGAGGTCGACGACGCCGGCGAGTTCGACCTGCGGTTCAGAGAACAGCCACGTTCCGCCCGCGACGAAGGATTCGCCGTCCGCAAGGTGCAGATCGGCTCGCGTTCGCGCGAATCGGTATCGGCTGACGGTGTTCAGGTCCATGGCTCAGCAGAAGTCCGGAATCGTGTCCCACGCCTGCGGCGCCTGGTCCGCGCCCTCGCGGGTGATGGTGGCTTGGATCAACCCATACGGCCGGTCCGCGGCGTAGAAGACCTCATTCGGGTTCTCCAGCCCGAACGGGCTGAGGTCGACCACGAAGTGGTGTTTGTTGGGACAGGACAATTTCACCTCGGCGACCACATCGAACTTCTCCAGGATCGCCTTGCCGATCTCGAACAGCGTCTGTTGCAACGCGAGCGAATGGACGCCGGCGAACGTGGCGAGCACGACCTCGGCGATGGCCTCGTGCAGCGCGTTGAAGTCGAGGTCAGTGCTCAGGTAGCGCCACCATGCGGTGATGGAGGTGGCCATGATGCGGTCGTCGGTCTCGACGAGCGTGGTGTATTTGTCCCGGGGGAAGCCGTGGAACTCCGAGCCGGTCGACTTCAGCACGACGCAGTCCTTGATGCCGGACACCACCCACGTCGTGTCCCCGGCCATCTGGACGACGGTTGTGCGGACGAACTTGCCGGCCCGCACGAACGAGTGGTCGTGCGCTTTGCCGTCGACCACGATCCGTTCCCACGCGTATTCCTCTGCCGCCCAACGGCCTCCGGTGACCCACTCGAAATCGCCAACGAAGTGCCTGCCCAACGCGATCAGGAAATCCTCGGGCGACTTCACGCCCACTTCTTTCGCGTAGGCGTACACGGTGTTCTTCTGCGTGTCGGTCGCGACGACGTGCGAGTTGTCACCCTCGTAGTGGCATGCGGTGAAATCGCCCCGCAACTGCGAAGTGACGTTCAGATCGATGATGCGATGGACGGGCGTATCCCGAACGATGCGGACGAGGCGGTTCTCCGCCTTGCCGTACTGATTCGACCCGAGGACGATGTCACCCACAGCCACGATTTCCCCCTGACGCGCGATAAGCGGCTCAACCCCTGCAACGTACGTTTCAGATTTTGTTGTGGCGTCACCAATTCGTTTCAACCGTGTGACGAAGTGCCCGCCACAGAGAACTCCATCTCGGCATCAACCTGGGCGTTAGCAGGGATGTAACAGTCTCATCGAGAAGAAGCACTGCTGGAACGCTAGATTCAGGCCATGGATCTTCAGACGTTCAACTCTGCGTCGCCTGAGGAAGCCGTAGAGGTGTTGCGCCCCTGCGCCGATATTCCGCCCTGGCTCAGCGCGGTAGTCGCGGCGCGACCATTTGCCAGTGTCGGCGAACTCGAGTCGACCGCCGCGCGCGCCGCTGACGACTGGAACGCCGACAGCCTGGATCAGGCGCTGACTCAACACCCCCGCATCGGAGAACGGGCCCGCGGAACGTCAGTCGAGTCCGACCTGTCCCGCGGTGAGCAGCCGGCCATGCCAGACGAGCTCGCGGCGACGATGGCCAAGGCCAACGCGGACTATGAGGCCAAGTTCGGGCGGATCTTCTTGATCCGCGCGAAGGGCCGTAGCCCAGCCGACATCTACGAAGCCCTGCAATACCGGCTGTCACTCAGCCGCGATGAGGAAGCCGTCATCGCCGTCGGCCAGCTTCGCGAGATCGCACTGTTGCGACTGTCGGAACGGGTGACGCCATGACGTCGCTGTCCACCCACGTGCTCGACGCGGCGCGGGGAGAACCTGCCGCGGATCTCGCCGTCGTCGTGAGCCGGAGCAATGAGCAGGTAGCGGCCGCCCATACCGACAGCGACGGCCGAATTCGTTGGAATGTCACGCTCAGTCCTGGCGATTACCGTCTGCATTTCGCGACGGGCGCCTGGTTCGCCAGTACCGGTCGGGAGTCGTTCTACCCCACCGTCGAATTGCACGTCACGCTCGGCGACGGACACACGCACGTCGCACTGCTGCTGAGCCCGTTCGCGTACACCACCTACCGAGGAAGCTGATGCGCCAGGACCAGCCGGACTCGCTGGAGGCGAGAATCACGAGCCGCTACGCGTCGATGAGCCCGCAGGAACGCCGCGCCGCCGACGTGCTGCTGGAGCACGCCGGCGATGCCTGCACGTATCACGCCAGCGAACTCGCCAACATGGCCGACGTATCGAAGGCGACGTTCTCACGGCTGGTGCGCACCCTGGAGTTCAGCAGCTTCGACGCCATGCGAGAGCACCTGCGCGCGCTGCGGCGTTCAGGCGTGCCCGTCACAGCCGAGGGCACGCCCGACGTCAGCGCGATCATCTCGCAGGACATCGCGAACCTGCATGCCATGCACGCCCAGCTGGATGAGGCAGTGGTCGAGGCCCTTGCGGAGAAGATCGCTGCCGCCCGTCGCATCGCCGTCTGCGGCTATCGGAGCAGCCTGGCCGCGGCGACGGTGCTCAGGCTGAACCTCGCGCAGATGCGACCTGACACCTGGCTGGCCCCCAATTCGGGCCAGTCCGTCGCCGAAGACGTCGCAGACTTCGACGAGCACGACCTGCTCATCGTGATGTCGTTCCGGCGCCACGGCAAGTGGGCCGGTGAACTCGTCGAATGGGCTGCCGAGTCCGGAATTCCGTTGGCGCTCTTCGCCGATGACCAACTTCGTTCGATCGCCGGTCGTGCCACGTGGTGGCTCGAATGCCCGAACGCCTCCCCCGGCGCGTTCGACAGTCACGCCGCCGTCATGAGCCTGGTCTCGGTCGTCTCCGATCGGGTTCTTGGCCTCGTCCCTGACGGGGCGCAACGCATCGACCGCGTCAACTCGGTCCACCAGACACTTGGCGCACCGCGTCCAGCAGCGTATCGGCGAATTCGGGGCGGCACATGACGAAGTCCGGCAGGTACGGATCGGGCCGGTTGTAACGCAGCGGCGAGCCGTCCAGACGCGACGCGAACAGCCCCGCCGCCTGCACCACACCGGCCGGTGCGGCTGAGTCCCATTCCCACTGCCCGCCGGCGTGCACGTAGGCGTCGACGTCGCCGCGCACCACGGCCATCGCCTTGGCGCCGGCCGAGCCGATGCCGACGAGCTCCATGTCGAGCACATCGCGCAGCCACCACACCACGGCCGGCGGCCGGTAAGTACTGGTGGCGACCCGAATCGGGCCGGGCCGGCGCGGCGGCGGGCCGGTCACGGTGTCGGTGCGGTGCACCTCGCCGTGTGCGGGCAGCGCGACAGCCGCATCGGTGATGGACCCGTGCGGGCTGCCATCGCGCTGCCACAGCGCGATGTGGACGGCCCAGTCCGGCCGGCCCCGGCCGAACTCGCGAGTGCCGTCGACCGGGTCGACGATCCACACGCGGTCCGAGCGGAGCCGGACGAGGTCGTCGGCGGCCTCCTCCGACAGGATGGCGTCGTCTGGGCGGGCCTTGCGCAGCCGGTCCAGGATCAGTGTGTTGGCGTGCCGATCGCCGGCCGCGCCGAGGGTGTACGGATCGTGGGAGCCGAGCCGGTCGCGCACCGACAGCAGGAACTCCCCTGCCTCCTGCGCGACCTCGGCGGCCAGCGCCACATCGGTGAGCGCCCTGCCGCCGTCCGCCATGCCCATGAGTATCGCCGAGGGCGACGTCACAGCCGAAATCGCCTATTCACAGGCACGTTGCAGGCTGCTGGCAGGTCCTGCCGAAATAGGGCTCATAGCATTTTGCACAACTATTTACCGCGTAGTCATTAAGGAGGACGTCATGAAGGTGGCGAAGACATTCGGACTAGTCGGCGTCGCGGCGGGTGTCGCACTCGGCGTCTACGGCACGACCCACGCCCCCGCACCGGCCGTCGCGCCCATCGCGTCGTCGGGACACGGCGCCACGTCGGGTGAATACACCCAGCCGTCGGTCGCCGATATCAACATGGGCGCCACCGCCACCCCGACGACGCCGAGCAGCGTCGAGCCCGTCACTGTCGCTTCCCCTCCGGTGAAGGCGAAGCCGTACTCCGGCTGAGCCGACGACAGGCGCGAAAAGGGCTCCGGGGAATCCCGGAGCCCTTTTACGTTGGGGCACAGCCTACTTCGGCGTCACACCCGGGGCGCGGACCACCATGGGTACAGCCGGGAAGTACGACGCCATCTCCGACCGCGACCGGCGCAGCGCCGCGGTGCCGTAGCCACGGTGGCGATGCTCGGGGTGCACCCAGATGCGGACGTTGACCTCGCCGCCGACCAGTTCCCCGAAGACCATGCCGACCTTGGCACCGTCTTCCTCGGCGACGAACCACACCGCTTCCTCGGCGTTGACGCGGGCAAGCGCGGCCTTGATCTCGTCGTCCAGGTCGCCGGCGGCCCGGCCCGAGCCGTCACCGGACGCACCGACGTCGGCGGTGCGGGTGGCGAAGATGTCGCGGTCGACAGCACCGGAGAACGGGCGCAGCGACAGGTTGTCCCCGAAGCTGGCTGGGCGGTCTTTCACGGTAAAGGACAGTTGGCCGTTCAGATCTTCCAACTCGTCGGCGATGCGCTTGCGCGCGTCCTTGGTCAGCAGATCGAAGGACATCGCCATGACGTGCTCGCCGCCGGCATGGGAGGTGCCGAGCAGCTTGGCGATGGCATCAACGGCGGCGGCCTTGTTGTCGGCTTCGACGATGACGTCGAGCACCTCGTGCCGGCGGTCCAGTGCTTTCTGGAGGGCATCGGTGATCTCGCGGCGGGCTGCGGCCTTGTCGTGGTCGGTCATGCCGACGAGCCTAGAGCACTACCGATCGGTAGGGCGGCGTAAATCGGTTACCTGTGTGCAAACTGCGATCAAAAGGCCGGCCACGGGATCGGCCGATGCCGATCCGGGCTGGGCATGATCGGATTGTCAAGCAGCTCAACAACTCTCGCGCGCAATGCGGCGATCTCATGGCGCGTCAGGTGCGGGGCCAGCTCCGCGGCGAGGCTGCCATGCAGTGTGTCTCGCAACGCGGCGACCGTACCGAGTACGTCGTCGTCGATCGGTTTTCCGGCCCAGCCCCACAGCACCGTGCGCAGCTTGTCGTCGGTGTGCAGGCTGACGCCGTGGTCGACGCCGTACACCTGACCGTCGGCGCCGGCCAGAACATGGCCGCCCTTGCGGTCGGCGTTGTTGATCAGCACGTCGAACACCGCCAGCCGGTGCAACCGGGCGTCGTCGGCGTGCACCAGCACCACCTCGTCGCCCTTGTGGTCGTAGGCCCGCAGGATCGGCAGGTACCCCGCCGGCACGTGACCGGCCGGCACGAGGTCGACGAGCTCCGGGCCCGGCGCGGGTTCGGTCTCGCTGAGCGCGTCACCGAGCTGGTCGACCCAGCGCTGCACCATGCCCGGGCCGGCGGGACCGTCACGGATGATGGTGTGCGGCACCAGGTTCCAGCCCAGCGCGTCCGACACCAGGTAGGCGGCCAGCTCCCGGCCGGCCAGTGTGCCGTCGGGGAAATCCCACAGCGGCGCTTCCCCGGAGATCGGTTTGTACACACAGTGCAGTTCGACGCCGTCCAACTCGGCTTCGCACAGGAACGTCGCGTTGCTGGCCGACCTGATGCGCCCGAGCGCGGTCAGCTCGCCGCGTTGCAGAACCTGTGCCGCGTCAGGTGGCGTCATCCGGCTCATCACCACCGGCATCCAGCAGGCCACGCCGATACCCGTTGGTGCGCACGCAGATATGCCCTTCGGGGTCGAGCGGTTCCTCGCACAACGGGCACGGCGGCCGGCCGGCGGAGATCACCCGGTTCGAGCGGTTCGCGAAATCCCGGGCCGACTGCGGGCTCAGGAACACCCGCACAGCGTCCGGGCCTTCCTCGGCGTCGTCGAGCACGACGGAGGCGTCGAATTCCGAGTCGGTGACGGCCAGCAGCTCCACCACCACGGTCTGCGCCTCGGAGTCCCCGCCGAGGCCCATGGTGCCCACCCGGAACTCGGCGTCCACCGGCATGACGAGCGGGTTGAGGTCGGTCACTTCACCGGTGTCGGGCGGGATCGGCGTCCCGAACCGCCGGTTGATCTCGACGAGCAGAGCGGAGATGCGCTCGGCCAAGACGGCGACTTGCTGCTTCTCCAGCATGACCGAGACGACCCGCTGCTCGTGCACCGCTTGCAGGTAGAACGTCCGGTTACCAGGCTGCCCAACGGTCCCGGCCACGAAGCGGTCGGGAGAGCGGAAGACGTGAATTGCGCGGGCCATGGCACCTTTCAAAATACCGGTTCACCGGTTTAGTCGGTCGAGCCACCGACGGTTGCGTCGTGTGTCGGCGCGGCATCGTCGGCCTTGCCGGGCTGGTCGGATTTGGGCTCTTCAGGCTTGGGACGAAGCGACGAGCTGAGGTCCGTGCCGGTGTGATTGACATGAAGGACGAACGGCCGGTGCGGCGTGTAGCGGATGACGCTCATCGATGCCGGGTCGGCGACGATCCGCTGGAAGCCATCGAGGTGCACGCCGAGGGCGTCGGCCAGCACCGCCTTGATGACGTCGCCGTGCGTGCAGGCGATCCACAGCGTGTCGCCGTCGTGGTCCTCGGCCAGGGCCCGGTCGATCTCACGAACCGCGGCGACGGCGCGCGATTGCACCTGCGCCAGCCCCTCGCCGTCCGGGAACACCGCGGCGCTGGGCTGCTGCTGGACCACGGGCCACAGGGACTCTTTGACCAGTTCGGCGATCTTGCGGCCGGTCCAGCTGCCGTAGTCGACTTCGGTCAGCCGGTCGTCGACGCGCGGCTGCAGGCCGAGCGCGCCCGCCAGCGGGGCGACGGTGTTCTCGCACCGCAGCAGCGGCGACCGGACGATGGCCTTGACCGGCAACTCGCCGATCCTGTCGACGATGCCCTGAGCCTGGGCGCGCCCCTTGTCGTCGAGGTCGACGCCCTCGGACCGGCCGGCCAGCGTGTGTGCGGTGTTGGACGTCGACCGTCCGTGCCGCAGGAGGATGACGGTCATCGGGTGGTCCTTCTGGGTGGGAGTGTCACTGGGCAGCCACCACCCCGGTGCCGAGGAGCGCCAGCACCGTCACGCCGAGCACGACCCGGTAGCCGACGAACCAGTACATGCTGTGCCGCACCAGGAATTTCAGGAACCACGAAACGGCGGCGTAGCCGACGACGAACGCGATCGCGATGGCGACGGCCAGCTGCGCGCCGGTGGCGCTCATGCCTTCGGTGACGGGCTTGAAGGCGTCCGGCAGCGAGAACAATCCGGAGGCCAGCACCGCGGGGATGGCGAGCAGGAAGCCGAAGCGTGCCGCCAGTTCACGGTTCATGCCGAGGAACAGGCCGGCGCTGATCGTCGCTCCGGACCGCGACACGCCCGGCACCAGCGCCAGACACTGCGCCAGGCCCACGATGACGCTGTCCTTCCAGGTCAGCTGCTCGACGTCGCGGGTCTGCTTGCCGACGTACTCGGCGAGGGCGATGACCGCGGAGAACACGATCATCGCGGTGGCGATGACCCACAGATTGCGCGCGCCGGAACGGATCTGATCTTTGAACAGCAGCCCCAGGACACAGATCGGGATGGTGCCGATGATCACCCACCAGCCCAGCCAGTAGTCGGCGGTGCGACGGGCGGCGTCGGTCAGCCCGCTGAACCAGGCGGTGAGGATGCGCCAGATGTCCTTGGCGAAATAGATCAGGACCGCGGCCTCGGTGCCCAGCTGGGTGACGGCGGTGAACGACGCACCGGCGTCTCCGGCGAAGAACACCCGGGAGGCGATGGCCAGATGGCCCGACGACGACACCGGAAGAAACTCGGTGAGCCCCTGCAGGACGGCCAGCACAATCGTCTGCCACCAGCTCATTGCCGCCACGTCAGTCACGCCGACGACCGTACCGTGAGAGGCGGCCGCGGGCTTTAGTGGTTGCGCTGCACCGGTTGTGCGTCGGCGACCGCGTCGCGGACGGCGGCGGCGAGACTGCGCTCGTCGTGCACGTCGACGTGCGCCAGGCTTCGCGAGGACACCGCGACGATGTCCTCTTCCTGGGGCACCGGGCCCGACAAACGTGGCCGGTAGACCTCGACAATCAGCATGCGTTTGTCATCCAGGCGAAATGAAAAACTCCGGCCGTCGCCGACCTGGCCAAACCCGCTGGCCCGCAGACCTGTCGAAAGGTCTTCGATAGCAAAATTACCGTTGGCTAGATCGCCGTCGGCGGCAATGCTCATGAGTCCGACCATACCCCTCCGGTACGAGACGTACCTGCCGGACGCAGATAATTGACGCCAATATATTTGCCTAAACTGGCAATTAGCGCTTACCTGCTGTTCACCGACCGAAAGACCGCCTGTGTCAATGGATCACCATCCCATTAATTGTCGGTTGCGTGAATATCGGGTCCATGTAACAAGATTCGCGACGGCCGCACTGGCCATCGGCTCCCTGACGGCTTGTTCATCGCACCCGGCCGAGACGCCGCCGCCGACAATCTCCCCCGCGCGCGCCGCGGTGTCGCCCGTGGTCAGCGGCGCCCCCGACGGCGTGGTCCGCCCCCTCCCCGGCCCCGGCATCGGGGCGACCTTCGACGCGGCGACGTCGTCGCTCGTGGTGCTGGGCACCGACGCAACGGGACGTCCGGTGGCCACGGTCCCCGGCAGCCCGCCCGTGGTGCTGCCGACGGCCGCGACCGGTGTGACCGGCGACGGCGCGGGCACGGCGCTGGTGTCCAACCGCGGCGGCTACCTGCGGCTCGACATCGGCAAGCGCGCGGTGCAGGCCGTCGCGGTGGACGGGCAGTCAGGCACCGACTTCACCTCCATCGCCCGTCGGGCCGACGGGAAGCTGGCGCTGGGCACTGCCGACGGGGCGGTGCTGATCGTCGACGGCAGCGCCGTGCAGTCCCGGATGAAGGCTTTTGCCCGCGTGGACGGTCTTGCCGCGCAAGGCAATACCTTCGTGGTCCTGGACCGCGGTCAGACCTCGGTGACCGAGGTGAACGCCGCGGGGACCGACGTCGCGCAGGCGTTGCGCGCCGGCGAGGGCGCCACCACGGTGGCCGCCGACCCCGCGGGCCGGGTGCTGGTGGCCGACACCCGCGGTGAGAGTCTGCTGGTGTTCGGTACGACGCCGCTGATGCTGCGCCAGCAGGCGCCCGTGCGGGGTGCGCCGTACGGCATCGTCGGAACGTCGAAACTCGCCTGGGTTTCCCAGACCGCGACAAACAGCGTGGTTGGTTACGATCTTTCGACTGGCATCCCTGTTGAGAAAGTCCGATATCGCACCGTGCAGCAGCCCGACGTCCTCTCGTTCGACGAACGCACCGGCACCTTGTTCGTGGTGTCGGGGTCGGGCGCCGGGGTGCAGGTGATCGCGAACGCCGCCGCTGGGCCGGGGTCAGGCGGCCACTGATGCAGCGGGGGCGGATGCCGGCAGCGTGGGCGGAGGACTTGTCCGACGACTACGAATGGATTCCGCTCCGACTGCCCCCGGAAGTGACCAGACTGTCGGCGTCGATCCGGCTGTCGATCGAGGCCGAATATCGCGGTTGGGAACTGACCCGGGTGCGCCTCTATACCGACGGTTCGCGCCGGGTGCTGCTGCGTCGTCGCAAGATCAGGGCGAGCGAAGCGACGGGAAGTGTCCCCGGTGCGAGCGAAGCGACGGGAAGTGTCCCCGGGGCGAGCGAAGCGACGGGGTATGTGCCCGATAGGTTGGCGCCCGAGCAGCCGTCGATGTGAGGAGCCGTTGATGTATCGCGCCCTGCGCTGGGTGTTCTTCCTGGTGCCCCCGGAACGAATTCATACCTGGGTGTTCGCCCTGCTGCGCGTGGCGACCGGGCCGGCGTTCGGCCGCCGGCTGCTGAGCCGCTGGCTCGCGCCCTCGGATCCGGTGCTGGAGACCACGGTGTTCGGTGTGACGTTCCCGGGCCCGGTGGGCCTGGCGGCCGGCTTCGACAAGAACGGCAGTGGCATCAATGCCTGGGGCCCACTGGGTTTCGGCTATGCCGAGGTGGGCACCGTCACCGCGCAGGCGCAGCCGGGCAACCCGGCGCCGCGGCTGTTCCGGCTGCCCGAGGACCGGGCGCTGCTGAACCGGATGGGCTTCAACAACCACGGAGCCGGTGAGCTCGCCATCCGGCTGACCCGCAGCCAGTCCACCGTGCCGATCGGCGTGAACATCGGCAAGACCAAGGTCACCCCGGCCGAACACGCCGTCGACGACTACGCCGAGAGCGCCCGCCTGTGCGGGCCGCTGGCCGATTTCGTGGTGGTGAACGTCAGCTCGCCGAACACCCCCGGACTGCGTGACCTGCAGGCCGTGGCGTCGCTGCGACCGATCCTGGCGGCTGTGCGCGCCGAGACCACCAAGCCGGTGCTGGTGAAGATCGCCCCCGACCTGTCCGACGACGACGTCGACGAGATCGCCGACCTGGCCGTCGAACTGGGACTGGCGGGCATCGTCGCGACCAACACCACCATCTCCCGGGACGGGCTGCTGACCCCCGGCGTCGCCGAGCTGGGCGCGGGCGGCGTGTCCGGCGCCCCGGTGGCCGCCCGGTCGCTGGAGGTGCTGCGCCGGCTGCACAAGCGGGTCGGCGGTCAGCTGGTGCTGATCAGCGTCGGCGGCATCGAGACCGCCGACGACGCCTGGGAGCGCATCATCGCCGGCGCCTCACTGGTGCAGGGCTACACCGGCTTCATCTACGGCGGTGGCTTGTGGGCCAAGCACATTCACGACGGGGTGGCCGCGAAGCTGAAGGCCGGCGGGTTCGCGTCGCTGGCCGACGCGGTGGGGTCCGGGGCTTAGCTCTTCACGCCTTTCGCTCCCGCGCGCCGGTAGGCCGACGCCGAGACGCCGAACCAGCGCCGGCTCGAGCGCGACAGCACGCTCTGCTCGCTGTAGCCCAGTAGTCCGGCCAGCTGCCCCAACGGCATGTCGGTGGTGCGCAGACAGCGGTCTGCCTCCTCGCGACGCACCTCGTCGACGAGCGCCGCGAACGACGTGTGCTGCGCTTCCAGTTGCCGTTGCAACGTGCGCGGGTGCACCGCGAGCTGCTGCGCGACGAGGTCGAGGGTCAGGCCGCCCGTGGGCAGCATGCGGCTGATCAGCAGCCGCACCGGCTCGGCGGTCTGCGAGTCGGCGGGTACCGCGATGGTGTTCAGATAGTCCCGCACGACGTCGTGCACCGCGCCGTCAGCCGCCAGCGGCTGGACGAGGACCGCACGCGGGAAACGAAAGCCGGTGTCGGGCATGGCAAAACGCACCGGGCATCCGAAGTACTCTGCGTAGTCTTCGGCGGCTGTCAGTGGCTCGTGCCGGAAGTGCACCACGGCCGGCGTGAAGTCGGTGCCGATCAGCAGCCGGAACACTCGAAGCGCGACGCCGAGGCCCAACTCAGCCGCTTGCTGGTGCGCGATGGAGCGAGACTCGGCGAGGCGCCACTCGAAGCGGGCATAGCGCGCGGTCGGCTGCGGGTCGATGCTGGCTGACAGCGCCGGGCTGTACACGGACATGTACTGGTCGATGGCCGCCAACGCGGCTGCGACGGTCGCGGCAGTCCGCGCCGCGATCCCGACCGGACCCAGAATGTCCAGGCCTTGGCGCAGGGCCAGCTGCCGGCCGAAGTCGGGCGTCGCGGTCGCCGTGGCCGCGGCCTCCAGGGTGGTGACGACGCTGCGGTAGTCGATGAAGCTGTCCTGATCGCCCACCGCCGCTATCGGGATGCGACTCCGGGCAAGCAAGGGCGCGGGGTCGGCACCCAGTTCGCGGACGA
>Ga0105239_10005266_pt1 | contig 15206 bp, 14 predicted proteins | sample KBSC44metaG_FD_92761 | JGI IMG/M metagenome (GOLD analysis project Ga0105239, IMG submission 92761) | Corn rhizosphere microbial communities from Kellogg Biological Station, Michigan, USA - KBS C4-4 metaG | ecosystem: Host-associated > Plants > Roots > Rhizosphere > Soil | place: Michigan, USA...
AATGTTGAAAACTTATGAGGTGTCAGTGTAACTTCCTCTCCGTTTTCAATCCGCTTCTGGAGATTTTCAACAATTAAATCTTCATCTTTTATATACATGCATCGGCTTACCTTAAAATTTCCAGCATTGAGTCCATGTCAAAATGGGCGAGTTTTAGGTTCTTGGAGAAAAGTTTCTGAAACCCTATTGTCCTGGCCGACCTATTGTCATGCTGCACGATAAAAAGCGCAGCTTTGCGAATAGTCGCAGCATCCAGAAAGACAGCCAAGTATCTGGATTCCGCGACTAACGCGCGGAATGACCGTAAGAAAATCCAGGGGGGTAGAAATTCCATGAACTTTTCCGAAGAGCCGGGGTTTTAGGATTGCATGTTAGCGCTTCAATTTTAAAATGCCACTTTAAGGGCGGGCGAGTTGGAAAATCTCTCGAACAGGAGCGTAGGAAGTCCCTGCCAGACGGGAGACTGGTTTCAGTTTTTCAGTATCAATGCGACCTGCTTCATAGAGATCTTTGTGAATATGGAACTGCACGATGGTGCCTAAAACCACATTGCCACTGCCGATTGCATCAGGTTCACCCACGTGAATATATTGCTGCAAACGGCATTCCATACTCACGGGCGATTCCAACACGCGAGGTGCCTTCACTTTTAAGCTTTTGGCCACAGTGAGGCCAACCAGATCAAACTCGCTTTCACCGTACGGCAATTCTTTCGCCGTTTGGTTCATCCGTTCAACCAACTCTTCCGTCACCACGTTCACGACAAACTCACCGGTTTCACGAATATTCCGCAAGGTGTCTTTCTCAGCGCCATCGCTCCCTCTCACCGTCGGGCAAAAAAGCAGGGTTGGCGGGTTCGAACAAACCCCGGTATAAAAACTGAACGGAGCCAGGTTCGTCAGACCCGAAGGGCTTGCGGTTGAAACAAAGGCAATGGGGCGCGGTAATACACTGCCGATTAACAGCTTGTAATTGTCTTGCTGTGATAAATCTTCGGGGTTTAGCGTAATAAAATCGGACATATTCGGTTTCCAATACTTGTAAGGGGATTAAATTGTCATGCTGCGCTTTAGTCGCAGCATGACTGTTCAAGGAGAAGGTGGGACTTCGCAGAAATGACGATTACGTAGGTCCTGCTATTTCCAGGAATCAACATACTTTGGATTTTCAATCGTTCGCGCCTGCGAGGTCACTTGCAGAGGACGACGGGTATCAAGCATCACCGCATATTCATCCGTATGGGATTTTTTCCAGCTCGCTTCCATCGCCTTGGGGTGTGGCCCATGATGAACGCCTTGCGGGTGAAAGGTGATCATCCCCGAATCAATACCATCTCGGCTAAAGAAATCCCCATCGTGATAGAAAAGGACTTCATCGTAGTCGATATTGCGATGATAAAAGGGGACACGCACCGCATCCATATCGGATTCAAGCGGACGGGGTACAAAAGAGCACACCACAAAATGGTCACCCAGGAAGGTGGTATGAACGCTGGGCGCTAAGTGAGCGCGATGACACGTGACAGGACGGAAATCTTTAATATTCAATTTCCAGGGGGTTAAATCGCCTTTCCAACCCACAACATCAATGGGATTAAACGGATAAAAGATAGACGTCATTTCATTGACACGTTTAACACGTACTTCCCATTCACGATCATCTTCAATTGGCTGTGGCTCAGGCGTCACAATAATAGCGGGATCATATAAGGCATGCTGACCTAAAAGACCCCGATCCGGCTGACGAAGCGCCGAAAAGGATTCAATCACTAAAAATTCGCTATCGGCACCATCGGGTAAAACCCGGTATGTTGTCCCTCGGGGAATGACGATATAGTCTCCCTGCATGTAATTCAAGGGACCGTAGTCGGTTTCAAATGTGCCAGTACCTCGATGCACAAAGTACAAATCGTCCCCGTCCGCGTTGCGAAAGTAAAACGGCATGGCGACTTGAGGTCGAGAGAAGCCCAGAACGACATCGTTATTAAACAGTAAGGGCGTCCGACTGCTAATGGCATCCGGTGCAGAAGCATTGGTCAGCTGATTGCAATTAAAGGACTGCGGCCTTAAAGGGCCTTCGATTCGAGTCCAGGCTGTCGGCGCATGCCGGTGATAAAGGTGGGATACCGGACCATAAAAGCCATCCCGGCCGTGTTCTTCTTCAAAAGTTCCTTCGGGCAATGCCACATGAGCCTGCTTTGAGGTGAGCCCTTTATTCAGTGGATACATATTTAACACCCTCCTCCCGCTCCTTTATTTCTTCCCCTAGCCTACTAAAATTAACGAATAAGCTCAAATAGGAAAAGCACCCAAGCCGAAGCGTGAGTGCTTTTCAAAATAGTTTTAAGCTTTGATTTAGCCTTTTAAAGCGTGAGCTTTTTCAGCGTTCAAGGCAATGTATTTTTGTTGATCTGCAGGTACTTCAGCATCCATGAAGATAGCACTTACCGGGCAAACGGGTTGGCAAGCGCCACATTCGATACACTCATCAGGGTGAATGTAGAGTTGGTTTTCGCCGTCGAATTCGTAGATACATTCTACGGGGCAAACGCCAACACAGGCTTTATCTTTTACGTTAACGCAAGGTTCTGTAATAACGAATGGCATTGGGAATTACCTCCAAAAATCATGCAAAGTTTCGTCTTGTACTAAGTACAACACTTAAATTAGTCAGTCGAGAAACATTCAGAATACAGGCAAACTTTTATTTTAGAAAGTAAACGAATAGCTAGATCATCTATCCACTCGCGTTATCTCATCCAAAACAGCGGATTAGCCTTATCCATCTGCTCCGCAGCGTTCCTAAAAACCTAATCGGAGCAAAGGCCTTTAAAGTTTATCAGTTGATGCTCGTATTATAGCCCAGGAATCACAACACTTCTTGAGAATTATCATAAAGAAGAGAAAAATAAGGTCTAGCTACGAAGCAAAGAGCCTAACCGACTGATCCAATAGCCTGCAAAAACACACAGCAAGCCGAAGAAAACACTCACACTTAGGTTTAAAAGAGCTTTTACACTATCGCCTTTGAGGAGTAGCATAAACGACTCATATTCATAGGATGAGAATGTCGTGAGCCCACCCAGAAAGCCTGTCATTAATGCCACACGAAGCGGTAAGGATAGCGACAAGGCTGAAGACGGCAAACCGGCAATGATACCAATCAACAAGCACCCCAGCAGGTTAACCAGTAGTGTTCCGTATGGGAAGGTCAAACCCCACTGATTCAAAGCCCAGCTTGAAAGTGCATAGCGAGCATAAGAACCCAGGCCACCAAAAACAAAAATAATGCTAAAAAGTCTCATCGTTAGTATATTGTAAGGTTTGAGGGGCATTAACGATAGACTACCAGTTTAGTTATTAACGGATGGCATCATTGGAGATACTCTAATTCTGAATAATGACTCATCGTTTGAATCCTTGCAGTTTTCTTTCAACAAATTCAAAATCACATGCGCTCTTGCGCTAGAAATCCACTTTGGGGAGCGAAACAAAACGAGTTATAGAAATCTGCCAAATATTACCAGCTAAACCAAGTGGGAACTTTGCTGCTATTAGCAGTATAGGAGCCATTGGAACCTGCAGTTCCTGCCGCAATATTCCCTTCATCTGCCAGTCTTCCATTGTAATAAATAAAAACACTCACGGCTTTGCCTGGACCGTTTGTAGTCCCACTGTAAGAGCCGTCCGGATCGATATGAAAGTATACGGCATTTGTCGTATTTGTCCCCCCGAAATTATACCCGCCATATCTGATACTACTGCCATTATGCATGAATAGACAGGGGTTACTGGCATCGCAGCCTTCAGAACCTTGCCCATTCAGGCCATCCACTGTTGCAGCTGTACTGTATGATACATAGTTCATATATTGGGTAAAAGCTCCAAAAGTAGTACTGGACGAGAGTGCCCCTTTCAACTGATGTTGCTGAAATGCAGCGGATACAGTAGCAATGTCTTCTTTGGCTATAGCATTATTACGGCCATTTTGTTGATCGATAAGTATTTTAGGAATGGTAAAGGTGGCAATCTCAGCCAGAATTAGCAGACATATTAATAACTCTGCCAATGTGAATCCCGTATCTACAAGCAATTTCAGTTTTTTTCTCCTTCCAACTCCATAAGTAGAATCTACAATGCCAAATGTACCCTGCATCATTGATGAAATTCATTCCTATTTTACTAAGAACGGCCTCAATTTAAGGAGGAAGGGAAAGTAAGAAATTTTGGAACCTTTAGAAAACAGAAAGCATCAGCAAGATACATCCCACATGTTGGATATAAATTTCCACTCTCAGCAAGATGAATCAAGATTCTAGTTATCAGCTTCTCTATCTCTCTTTTTACAAACCAGTGAATCGGCAATCTTATAATACTCAACTTTATTATAGCAAATCGATAAAAATCCTCCTTAAAAGCCAGCAATTGAAACATTGCAACCTATCATAAATGTCGACAAGAAGCCGCTCCTCCAGAAATACCCAAAGTAAGATATTAATCAGACAAGAGGAGATATCTTCTGCCATTTTTGTATCATTTGAGCTCGGCAATTGGTTTTTCCGTCTAGCTGACATAAAATAGAAGCCTTATGGCAAATCTTGTTTCTTTATTGCGCACACTGCTGGGTCTGCTCACGGTGTCCTTGCTGTTTTACCCTTCCACTGCACTATACGTGGGCTGTTTCGTGTCCACTATTATCGTTATTGCGATGGATGCTCTGGATGGCTACCTTGCCCGCAAATTGAATGAAAGCTCCAAGATGGGGGCTGTCATTGATATTTTAGGGGATCGCATTGTCGAGCAAATCTACTGGGTTACCTTTGTCACTCTCGGCTGGATGCCTTTATGGGTTGCCTTAACTGTTATTGTGCGCGGCATTATTGTGGATGGCATCCGCTCCATGGCACTGGAACAAGGCTTTACCGCCTTTGGTAGCAGTAGCTTGCAGCAAGGTGCTTTAGCCAAATTTATTGTGGCCTCCAATTTTAGCCGCACCACCTATGCCGTCTGTAAGGCTGTCGCATTTGCGCTGCTCGTTCTCGGGCATACCCCCGGCTTAGCTGCCAATTGGCAGGTTCCCATTTTAAACATTGGAACCGTGTCGGCCTATATTGCCATTTTCTTTTGCGTTGTTCGTGGAATCCCCGTATTGATTGAAGGGCGTCGTTTTTTCTAATGGAATCATTATCATTTTTTAATAGCTTAACCGGTAAAAAAGAAGACTTCCAACCCAGCGATTCTCCAGTCAAACTCTATGTTTGTGGCCCAACTGTCTATGATTCCGCCCACCTCGGTCACGCTCGTTGCTACATTACTTGGGATGTATTACTTCGAGTACTCCGTTTTGCAGGCTATTCCGTCACTTACGTTCGGAACGTCACCGATATTGATGACAAAATTCTGGCCCGTGCCAAGGAAAAAGGCACCACGCGTGAAGCCTTAGCTACTGAGCAATACAACTCTTTCAAAGCCGATATGACTGCTTTAAATGTCATCTCCCCCGATCATGAACCGCATGCAACGCACCACATCAAAGATATGCAGGCCGGTATCTTGGAACTCATTAAGAACGGTGCCGCCTATGCAACACCGGATGGCAGCGCTTATTTCCGTGTAAGCGCCAAAGCGGATTACGGCAAGTTGAAGTTCTGCACCGAGAATCTGGACGAGTTAAAAGCTCACCTCGACGATTTAAAAGTGGGAGCCAGGGTTGAGGCTGACGAGGACAAAGAATCACCTTTGGATTTTGCACTCTGGAAAGCTATTCCGGATTCCGATCCTGACGGTTGGGAAGTCCCTTCTGAACTGGCAGCCTATAAAGTCGGCCGTGGCAGACCCGGATGGCACTTAGAGTGCTCTGCCATGAACCATGCTATTTTCAACGGCCAGCCCATTGATATTCATGCCGGTGGTGCGGATTTGATCTTCCCCCACCACGAAAATGAGATCGCCCAAAGCGAAGCCTGGATGGCTAAAAGGCCATTTGCAAAGCTCTGGATGCATAATGGCTTCGTGAAAGTCGATGGCAAAAAAATGTCTAAAAGTTTAGGTAATTTCTCAACCATTGCGATGCTATTAGAGCGTTATGACGCCAATGCCATCCGCCATTTTCTGCTCAGCAAAGGATACAGGATGCCTGTTGATTTTACTGATGAGGCACTGCAAGCCTCCACCAGCTGGGTTAAGAACTGCGCTAAGTTACTACGCCTGGCTCAAGAGCACCTTAAGCTGGAAGTGAAATCTCTGGAACAACTTGTGACGAAGCAACTCAAAAAAGGCCAGACTGAGCCCACTTTGATTGCCATGTTTGAAGACTTAGCGGATGATCTCAATACCTCAAAAGCCTTGAGCCGTGTTTATGAGGCAATCGGGCAAATTAAAACCTTATGCCCGACCGAATTGGTAACTCCTGAGCAGCACAAAACTCTGAGTAAACAGTTTATTTTAGCTCTTTCCATGTGGAACTTACTGGGATTTGAGATTTCAAGCATTTTTTCTGCACCGGAGCTACCAGTATCAGCACTTCAAGGACTTTTAAACACATTAACGGGTGACGATACGGCTTCATTACAAGCGATTGATGAGATCTTCAATCAGATTTTGATTCTACGTAAGCAGGCTAAAGCAGACAAAAACTGGGCTGTAGCCGATACTATTCGCAAACAATTGGGTGATATGAACCTCCAAGTGCTCGATAGCAAGGATGGTAGCACCCGTATTGAGCTGGACGGCATTGTTGTTGCAGCTTTAGCTGCACTTTAAGCCCTTACTATGAGCCCTAACACGCAAGATACGACTATTTCCATTGCAGTACGTGATGAACGAGGACATGAAAAAGTCCTGCACTTTAAAACACCCTCTCGTGAGAAATGGCTTGCTTCCGCAAACCGCTTTCTCAAGCCAGAGCCACCCAGTTGGCGAGTTATCGAGGTTTATGAACGCTTATTAAAGACTTGCTCGGTTTCTACAGGATTATCGAAGCGCAGCTTAGAGCAACTCCCGGTTCCAGCGCTTGAACACCTTTATCAACAACTATGGGCAGCGGCTGGACAAGCCCAAAAAGCTAATCATTCAAATACTTTAGAAGCAGCGTCATCCAAAAAAGTCTTGAAAAAGGCTGCATTAGAAGCAGAAATCCTGGATCAATCCTTATCGTTTTTCCTGTTTGTACAGGAATTGGCAGAATTCCGCCTGGAAATCATTGTCCGGGAAGATGTACAGGTGCTTGGCGAGCGAGGTGCCCTCACCATGCACAGTTACTATCCCAATAAACAGGAACAATTAAGCGGCAAAGAGCTCAATACTTTCCTGCAAGGCCAGGATTGCCCGAATAAACTCCATAACATTATCTTACAAAGCAATCCGGAATCAGAAGAGGTCATTCACACTGCGTACTGGGCCAGCAGACGCCTTGAAAGTTCAATCGGAAAACTGCATTGGAGCACGCTCTTAGAAACCTTATCCAATGAGGAAGGGCAGCGCTACCCTCGGTTGGGCCGTCTAAAAGCAATTACAGAGACTCTTAAAAGCGCAAACAGCTTATTCAATCCGGATATTGAGACTTCAGAGTCATTTTTCAAGATGCAAGAAAACTTCCGGAACCTGCTGAACAACGAGGCACTCAAACAGATAGCGCAAGACTATCAGCAGGCACGCCCTCTGAGATTGCTCGTTCTCGTTGAAGGAGAAACCGAGATTCGCCTGCTTCCTCTTCTTGCATCAGCATTAGGGTATAATCTTGATGCTTTGGGCATTCACCTGTTGCCCTCTGGCGGGAAAAACCACATGAGCAGTCTATACAAGGCTTGGGCTCATGTCCTGAAAGCACCGATATGCGTTATCCTGGACGACGATGCCAGTAACATCTGCCAAGAGCTGGAGCCAAGTTTAAGAGCCAGTGACCGGTTATTTCGCTTTACGGAAGGCGAATTCGAAGATGCTTACAATCTGGAACTGATTATTAAAACCATTAATCGCGTCTATGAACCATTTCCAGAACTCAATAAAAAAACATTTTTGGCAATAACTCAGGCAGCACAAAGCAATGGACGTGTCGCAGGATTAAAAACAATCTGGAATCAGTTTCAGTTAGGGAGTTTTGACAAGGTCATTTTCGCTCAACACTACGCGGAATGCTTGTCAGAGCATGATTCCCAGAAGTTTATTTCTCCCTCGATTCAAAAACTATTTCAATTGCTGCTTAGCTTAATAACAGATATCTAAATGATATTTTCCAAATATGGTTTTGTTCAGTTTTGTAAAAAAATACTGTTTTTTCAGTGTAAAGTAGGCGCAAAATTGTGTTTTTTAATGGTCATTAAACCATCACTTTTGGTTGTTCCAAAGTCACATTGAGGTGTAATGTTTTAGAAAACTTTACAATAACTCAATCCTCTAAAAAGCAGTGAGTTCAGTATTATGAGCACTTGGAATCTGTCAAATAATTTTAACAATGGACACTTGAGCGAAGAAAAGCCTGTCAGCGGTATGATGGGGCTCATTTACGGCCTTCATGTATACACCACATTGATCTGGCCACTGAGTGAAAACACCTGGAAGCAGCACTGGGAAAGGCTCAAGCAAAATGCCGCTGTCATGGATTTGGCTTTTGAGTTCAATGAGCAAGCCATCCTCAAGCAGATGGAGGCACTATTCAGGCCGGAAACACCTGTGTTACGCCTGGCAGTCATTGCCAATACAAGTGATTATAGAGAATTCTGGACTAATCCTACCCACAAACTCCCTTCCAGACTGATTTTAAGCGTACGTCCGCTTGCTCCATCAATGATGGACATAACCCTGCAAACCGCTGTCTATGAGCGGCCTATGCCTCTGGTTAAAAGCGCAGCTATGGCTGAAAGCATACTGCTAAAACGCAAAGCCCTTGCTGGTGATGCTCATGAAGTTTTGTTCCTCGGAAAATCGGAGAGTAAAGGAGAGCAGAAGGTCACCTCTGAGGCGGATAGAACCCGCCAGAGAATACACCACTTGCGCTCCCCCTCATGGGAATTGGAAACGCAAGGCTACTTTCTACGAGAGTGTGCAATGGCTAATATTTTCATACTGGAAACAAACCCAAATCCTACAGCAAACGGGAAATTTGGTCATTTACGATTAAAAACTCCTCATCCCGAGCGGGATGGCTGCTTACCCGGCATTACTCGCCAGCAAGTACTGGATATCGCTGCTCAAATGGGTTTAACCGTTTTTGATGAAGAGAATCCCATACTCCTCAGTAGTCTCGCAGAGGCTCAAGGTGTATTCATCGGCAATTCGGCCAGCGGACTCAGCTCAATTAGCTGTATCCAGCATAACGAAGGGGAAAAGGCCTTGAGCTTAGCCATTCATTGGAGTGATGAGGCAAGAAGCTGTCTAGAGCATTTACGAATGACTTTTTGACTTATATGAAGTTGCAAAACACCCAAAAGGACGCAATGAATGGCTTCCAAATACAACCCACCTGAACTTAATCCTAAGCACCGCTATTTATAGTAAATTACCTTTCCCCTATTATCAACATCTGTATTCACAACCTTTTCAGCTTTATTTACCTCAACAAGCTCCTCCTTCTTTTATACAAGACTCTTTCTCACCTTCTCAACCCTCCACACCTCAATCTAGCCAATTCTCTTATCAATCGTCCAACACATCGACAACAAATTTGAGCATTCAAAGTTCTGACTCAATCCCATCGTTATCTCATACTGCCTCCTTGACCTCACTAAGCTTTTAATCCTGAAGGAGCTGCACAACAAGGCAGAAGGCTTTTTTAGAAAACTGCTTGTGATAAAATCCAATAAATAAAGTTTATTTTCATTGCCTATTGTCGAATCAGGACTCATTTTATGACATGGTGGAAACCCTCTGTAATCGGGAATATTCCTGCTACAAACCAGCAGCCGCTGAGCTCTCATAAGCCTTTAGAAGAACCTGAACCCAAAATATCTACGATTAGCCACGATATACTTCACTTTTCAGCCCGTCGTCTAAAGGTGAATGCCTCCTCCCAAAATGGGGAACGTTCTTTTTTCTCGCGCAGAAGAGCTAAAACACAAGCATCTTCAACCTCTCAAACAAAACTTCAAGAAAACACAGTATTAGAGCCCCCTCCAACTTCGCATTACACCCCTGATGACAATGACAATAAAAGTTTGAAACTCCCTAAAAAAGGAACTGATGTTTACAATACCTCAGAGATTAAACGTTATAGCAGAGCATTATTCGAAAAAGAAGAAACACCAGCAACAGGGCTCTCTAATTTTCAAAGCTTTAATGATGCCCTAGCAAAACCAGCTCCTTATCCATATGCGCCATTAGAAACCCCTAAGCCATCGACCGCTTCCTCTAGAACTTATTCTCCCCGGAAGGAAGCTCCAAGAACTCGTTATTTGAGCCCTGGAGTTTGGGTCTATAGTTAAATCAATCCGTAATACAAACTGATGACGAGAGAACATTACACAGAATGGCTTATCGCCATATCCAGGCGGGTATGGGCGCCGATACTTTGGGAGCGCTCTAAGGCGGCCTGAGCAATCAACTGACTGACCGTTAGCTGATTTACAAAGGTAAGCCCTTCTGGAAAGACGTCCTTCCAGCGGTCCTGCTCTGCCTGATGGCTCCATAGGTCCATTTGAGCAATGGCCTCGGATAATCCCTCTTTATCGCGCAGAATCCCGACATGCTTCCACATCAACAGTGTGAGCTGATCCCGAGTTTGCAGGATTTTCTTTTTCAGAGAGGTTTCATCCGCTTCTACAAGGGTTTTTAAGGTATCGAGCGTAGCAGACTCTGCGTCTTTTATGTCTTTCACAAAAGCCTTATCAGCAATAGATGCCTTCGAGGAAGCATGGGCTTCAATAGCAAACGCTTGTTGGTGTGCGATATCCCGCGCGACTCGTCGTGCTAAAACAACGCATTCCAGCAAGGAATTGCTCGCCAAGCGATTTGCACCATGTAAGCCTGTACAAGCCACTTCACCCACCGCATGCAGCCCGGGCAGCTGAGTACGGCCTTCCGTATCGGTTTCAATCCCCCCCATTAAATAATGGGCCGCAGGAGCAACAGGAATCCAGTCGTGGCGGATATCAATTCCAAAGCCCTTGGCGTGACCCATAATCGTAGGGAAACGCGCTTCTACCAAGCTCGGTGGCAATGCTGTCATATCGAGCCACACATGCGGAGAGTTTGCCGCCTGCATTTCCGCGAAAATAGCTCGCGTTACAATATCGCGAGGGGCCAACTCCGCTTGAGGATGATATTGCCTGGCAAAAGCCTCTCCAGCCATATTTCGGAGAATACCACCTTCACCACGCAGGGCTTCCGAAACCAGGAAGCGGACATGTCCTTCAAAGTAAAACGCAGTGGGATGAAACTGGATAAATTCTAAATCTTGTAAGGAGGCACCTGCACGATGCGCAAGCGCCAAGCCATCCCCAGTCGCAACCGTTGGATTCGTCGTATGGCTATAGAGCCTGCCAATACCACCCGTCGCTAACACCATATGCGAGCTGTAGAGGTTATGTGATGCAAAGCAATTACCCTGTTGAATCAAGGCTACACAGCCAATACAACGACCATTCTCAATGAGAAGCTCCGTGACAGGGCTTCCTTCCATCACATTAATCAGCGGGCTTTTTTTGACTGCTGAAATAAGAGCCATTTCCACACAATGCCCGGTTGCATCACCACCCGCATGAAGGATACGTGGCACACTATGCGCGGCTTCCCGACCCAAGGCAAGGCCTTGTTCCCCATCGGACAGGCGATCAAAGGGGACTCCATGGACTAGTAAATCCTCTATAGCATCCCAACCTTCACTAAGGATGGATCGGACAGCCGTTTCATCACTCAACCCTGCGCCTGCTTCAAGTGTATCCTGCACATGCAATTCCAGAGAATCGGACAGGTTACTCGGCAATACTGCAGCGATACCACCCTGGGCATAGCGCGAATTGCTTTCATCCAGGGAAGCCTTGGTTAGAAGGAGCGTTTCAACACCCTCTTCAGCCAGCTTAATAGCCGTGAACAACCCTGAAATCCCCGTCCCGATGACGATCGCTTGGTAGTGTTCCCTTGAACCGGCTGAATCACTCATGAAAGGCGCATCTCCAGAAGAGGAAGTCTATAAAGAAGAATAAAATTGCGACAATTATAACAAAACTATCTTTCGTAAAGCGAATATGGACTTTGCCCTAAGACCATTCCTTTTTTATAAGTCTCCCATAACCTCAATAACCCCTCATAATGGCCCTCTAAATGTTTATGGGGCTTTTTTGGTCCTTAAGGGAAAAGTGTTTCAGAACAAATTTTGAAATTAGTAGAGCTTCGGAATCAATTCAATCTTATTAATTGTTTTTATATATAAAGAGCGGTATTAATTTTTTTGATTTTGAGAGAGGCGACATGATCACACCTTATAACCCAAGATTTTCTTCAAACTCATTTTTGACTGGATCTAATGGAAATCCCTATCCATTGGCTTCCACAACCAACACAGCTTCTACTTTTGATATTGGTTCAACCAGTAGCTCAACACCGGTATTTCAAAGCAGTGCTTTTGGCATTCCTGCCTCCTATCCATCGTCTACAGCAAGTGCTTTGGATACTGGCGCCATATCGGGTGTGAACGGTGGCCTACAGCAAATTCTTTCCGCAATAATCGAGTTAGTGGCACAACTGATAAAAAGTCTTCAAACCAATTCAGGAAGAAGCAATTCAGGAGGAAGCAATTCACCCAATTTTGATAAAGGCTCATCAACTCAAACGAAGCCAAGCCACGCTCCAGCAAAGCAAAGTCACGCAAGCAATGGCGATGATTCATCATCAGATCCCCCTCCCTCAACCGGAGATGGCACTAGCAGCTTCAAGGGAGCTGACCAAGCCAATGGCAACGGCTGGAATAAGAATGTTGCCGTTATGGCCAGCTCAAGTGCGGATAAGGAAACAATGACCGCCTATAGTGGTGGGCATGCAGTCGGAGGTTATTTAGGAAAGTTTGAAGAAGGCCTGGACAAATACGATAATGTTGCCGATGTCAATAATTATGCGCAAAAAAATTCCAGTGATGATGCCGTCAGCTCAGGAGTTACCGCAAACAGTCTGGTTAAAGGCAAAGGTGGAAACGCCGTCATTGTAACAGGTGACAATTATGGTAACGACGAAGATGCCGACCAACTCGCCGATAAACTTAAGAAAAACTACGGTATGAATGTTAAAGTCATTAAGAATGCCAGTCCTAATCAATTAAAAGCTGCGTTGCAAGAGATGGGTCAACAAAATGGTGAGCAGTGTATGGTAGCCGTTCTCGCCCACGGTGCCAAAGATGATTCAGGCAAAAATAACGGAATGATAGCGCTTGGTAAGGGCGATGGTGACCAATGGTTATCCGAAGATGCTTTGAAATCAGAAGTTAATCAATATTTATCTCCCAGCTATAAGAACGTCAATGTCATGTTTAATTCCTGCTTCTCTGGTAATTATGTAAACTAATCCGTATTACAGGATTAAATCGCTTTAACGAGCTGACAAAATAACAAAAGCTCCCTCTGTTTCACGACAAGGGAGCTTTTTTCATGGCTTCTAATGGGATGCGTTTTCCAATTCCTCTCTCCTGTAAAAGAGTTTTTTGTAATTCTTAACTCCCCTCTGAATACGGAAGCAAGCGATTTGTCAGACAAATTTTGAAATTAATAGGACTGAGGAATCAATTCCGCTTTATTAATTGTTTTTATATTTAAAAGAGAGCGAATATTTAGTTTCTGGAGGGGCGATGCTAACACCGTATAACCCTATTTCCTCAGGTTTGTTTTTAACAGGACCCAAAGCAAAAAACAATCAAGTGCCTTCTCAGGCAGCTTCTGCTTTTGACATTGGCTCAACTGCTGGCTCGGCTCCATTATTTCAAAGTAATGCTCTGGGTCTTTCCAACTCTTCTTATCCTTTAGCTACAGGTAGCGCTTTCGACACTACCACTCAACCACCACAGCTCCAAGAACTTCTCGCAATGATATGTCAACTGCTTGAACAACTGATTGAAGGGCTACAATCAAAGCCTTCAGCAGCCCAAAAAGATGTCGCAAGTTTTGATCAAACCGATACCACGGGAAATTCAGTCCCAACCAAAGGGGATAAGGCACCGGCAAAACAAAGCCAACCTAAAGATCAATCAAATCAGCCATCGACAGATCCAAACAAGGTGAAAAACTCTACGGGGTGGAATAAAAATGTCAATGTTTTTGCCAGCTCATCACCGACAGAGGAGACTTGGGGCGGTCGATTCCTTGATAATTTAGAAAAAGGAGCCGATCAAGGTAAAACTTTAACCCAGTCTTTTGATGACGCTCCTAAGCTTGGTGGAAACAAACAAACTCCTATTCGTAATCAGGCTAGCGAGAATAGTTTGGTGAAAGGCAAAGGTGGTAAAGCCGTCATTGTTACCGGGGATAATTATGACTCGACCGGAGGGGGAGACGCTGACAAGCTTGCTACTACTTTGAAAAAAGATTACGGAATGGATGTTACCGTTATTCATGATGCCAGCCCCAAGCAGTTAAAGGAAGCATTGCAAAAAATGGGACAAGACAAAGGTGAGCAATGTATGGTTGCCGTTCTGGGCCATGGTGCTAAAGATGATTCTGGCAAGAACAATGGAACGATAGCACTGGGCAAAAAAGACGGTAACCAATGGTTGTCTGAAGCTGATTTAAAATCAGAAGTTAATGAATACTTATCTCCCAATTACGATAACGTTAACGTGGTATTTAACTCCTGCTTCTCTGGTAATTTTGTGGAGTAAGCATATTCTTCGGATAAGATCATCCTACATGGGGCTTTTAGCCAACTAAAGCAAAAAGAGCTGGATCTGTATTACCCCGCGCATGGTCATACGCCATTAGGAGAAGAACCTCATATAACAACTATTCATACTAAAACTGCTGCTATCGATAATCAGGTTGCTGAAATGCTAAAACGGTTAAAAGAGAAGAACATTGAATTAGCGCACAAAATCAAAACTATCGCCATCGAATACGGGCGTAATTCAAAATAATTTATTTAAATAATATCCAACATTGCTCCCTATTTGTATCTAGAGCATATCCCGTAAGTTTTTGAGATAAAATAAGGTCTATTCGATTAGTTAGAGGGCTTCTTGGATGGCTGTGATTCGATTAAATAATGAACAGTGGACGTTTATTCAAGAATTTTTAC